>Ga0208646_1000028_pt1 | contig 100896 bp, 105 predicted proteins | sample AntAceMetag02UK8_FD_184762 | JGI IMG/M metagenome (GOLD analysis project Ga0208646, IMG submission 184762) | Saline lake microbial communities from Ace Lake, Antarctica - Antarctic Ace Lake Metagenome 02UK8 (SPAdes) (version 2) | ecosystem: Environmental > Aquatic > Non-marine Saline and... | reverse complement strand
CGGTCATACCTACCTGCTCCAGAAAGAAGTGCATCAGTATAGATGTGCTCTATGCCTGACTGGTGTACAGAATGTGAAGTGTGTAAATCAACACTGATGCGGCAATGAACAGTCTTCTCACTCGCACGTGTGATGGCTCCTCCGTGATATCCTTCTGCTGTAAAAGTTGTATATTTCATATTATTTTGTACCAATGAAGTAGCCAATAGTCATTTGTGATTCCACAAAAAGCTTCTTGTTCATCGTAATAAGGTCTGTAGGCTTGATGTTCTTGAGTCTGGCAACAGTATCAAAGTATGACTGCCACGTATTGGCAGATATGTACTCAGTGAGTTCCATCGCTATATGCAAAGAACTTCCTCGAGCAAATAGTTCTTCAGTTATTTCGGACTGAATAACTTTCTTCAGGAGTTTTGTTATGTCTGCAACCCGCAGTGAGGTAATTATTGAGCGCGTCATAGTCTCTATTTCTGCATGTGAGCTACCTGGAGCGAGCGCTATAATGATCATGCCTAGATTTTTCTCACTAGTAGGCTCAAGCATTGACTGCACCGAGGATGCTAATCCGGTATCAACTAGTCTTGTGTGAAGAATACTGTCTGTACCACCAGTAAGTACCGACAAAAGGGCCGACGTTTCTAGCCATGACTGATTTGGAAATCCTTCGTGTTTTATACCAATCATCAGCAAATTTGTGCTTGATGGTCTGGTAATAGAGACCCGCTGAAGTCCTTCTTGGGCTGGCTCTACACTATTATGACGAACAATAGCCACTGCTGGATTCTTCAGGTGGGCAAATTCTTTCTTCACAGCACTAAGCGCTGCACGTAAAGAGATGTCACCCACGATAGTAAGTGTTGCGTTATCTGGACGGTAATAGTTCGTGTAAAATTTTTGTAGTTTTTCTGGAGTGTATCGCTCTATATCTTCACGGAACCCAATAGTCTCATGGCCATATGGATGTGAATGGAAGGCTGCGCATACCATTTGTACGTTCAGTGCAAAATGAGGATCGCCGTTATACATATCGAATTCGCTCAGTACATTCCCCCGTTCGGGCAGGAACTCCTTGTCGGTAATCACCACATCTTGCATCCTCTCTGCTTCAACCTGTAGCGCACGAGAGAAATGCTCAACTGGGTAACTAAAAAAGTACGTAGTTCTGTCCTTCCAGGTATTTGCATTGATAATGCACCCCGTTTCTCTTTCTAGTTGCATTGCACTGGAGTCAATGTTCTTTTTAAGGTCTTGGGTTGTAGGCTTAAACAGCATGTGTTCGAGCATGTGTGCAATACCTGTTTCTCCATTAGCTTCGTCACGTGACCCTACGGCATAGGTGATGTTTGACGTGACCACTTCTGTGTCTGGAATGTTCTTGTGTAAAACGGTCAAACCATTTGTCTTTAGTACGTACTCACTAATACCACCAACTTCATCAATGAATGTGTATCCAGGTACATTTTTTGTGTTAGGTGCCTTTTTTTTCATAGTGTAATCATGCATTAGTGAGCAGTCCCTACTTTTGTTTTTTAAGAAGTTTTTCAAATTCTTTTACATCATCTTCAAGAGCCTGCATGGCTTTAAGAAACGTCTCAGGTTTATTTGTATTAATACCGATTTCTTTAAAGATACTCTCTACGGTATCTTTTTCCCCGGCTGACAGAAACGTTTCTACTTGCTTCGAGTAGGATGCATCGTCTTGGTACTTTTGAAACATGAGTGTACTAGCAATAACTCCAAATGAATAGGTAAACTGATAGAAGTTTCTTCGGTAATGGGTTTTTACAATAACTGACAGACCGTCATCATTCTCAACGTTAATACCAGGCCCACAGTACTCCTGAAAATGCTTTGCTAGTACTGCAGACATATCTTGCCATGTCATTGTGCCATTTGTACGGATTGTTTCATGGATTTCTAGTTCTGCTCTGTACCTTGCTATGCACATAATCATCGTTGCTATCTTCTCACTAATTATAGTGTTGAGGTAAATAACCTTCTGATCGTCTGACAACTTACTGATAATAGTCTCACTAAGAACTGCCTCAAAGAATGTGCTGGCTGTTTCAGCTGTAACTGTGGAATGGTTATCGTACAACACGCTTTGCTCTTTGCTTCTGTATGCGTGGACAGCGTGCCCCATTTCATGAGCTAGAGTCCGAGCTGAGCCAAAATCATCAGTATGATTGAGCATGACGCAGGTGGGTGTATTGGTGGACCCAATACAAAACGCTCCACCACCCTTCCCTGAACGGGGGTACACATCAATATGTCCACCTGTTATCATGTCGTCAAATATCTTTCCGTACAGTGGGTTGAAATTATGAAACGCTTCTCGACATAATAGGACCGCTGAATCAAACGGTAGAGCAGGCAGGCGCTTAGGAAAGTCATCTCGGTCAATATAGTCTAGTTTCTTTCCGTTGAGTTTTGCTTTAATTGAATAAAATTTTCGAGAAATTCGGTACCCTTCTGTAACAACTGCCTGAGTAAGTGCTTCAAGGCTTTTTTCAGTTGTGTCAAAAGACCTCACTGTTGATGAGTATGGTTTTTTATACCCACGAAGTTCATCGTTTATTTTTTTATCAGTAATGATTGCGTTGAGTTCATTTTCTGCCAGAGGACCAATCTCTTTTAATTTTGTTTTACATGCACTCCAGAGTATGTGCCGGCGTACTTTTGGCGCATCAGGAAATTCCATTAGTACACCGTTTAGTGGCATTGTTTCTTTTCCAACAGTAACTGACGCTGTATTTACAATTTTATCTGTTCCTGATATCCATAATGTTCTTGAAGTGAGTGACTTTAGAGCTAGGATTTTTTCTTCAGGTTCAGATAGGTTAAATTTAGCATTTTCAAAGATGCCCTGAAGTAAAAACCTGAATTCAGCAAAATCTGCATTTTTGAGTATTTCCTTCTGTCTTTTGGGTGTAATTTTTCCAATTTCTAATGTATAGAAGATGACAAGATTAGAAAATTTTTGAACCCGTTGTGTAAGGATGCTGAGTACTTGGTCAGCTCGAGTGTCCGTAGCATCTTTTTCTTGGCATAGAAAAAGATATATAAACACTTTGTCAATATTAGTGTCATGCAGCTTTCTGTAGTCATGCAAACTTTTAAGTAAACTGGCATTTGTTACAACAAAATCACCTTTTTTGTAGGTGCGCGCAAACTTAGTGTGGAGCTTCTCACTTCTAGCCACATCAACTTCCATTGTTGGATCATCAGGACTGGTATAAAAAAGCTTCTTTAAATCCCAGTTCGTCCTAACTTTTCCAAGTGTAGGCAAGCCACCTTCAGCTGTGAACTTAAAATTGCTTACTGTTGTCTTGGGTTTTTTTGACATCTAAAATAAAATTTTTATATTCTGTAAATACGTGATTGAACTCATTAAGTATGTCACTTCTGAGATTCCGGTTTAGGGCATTTGCTATGTCTTGATACTGATTGAGGCGGTCTTTAAGTGAACCACTGAAATCTTTTATAAATCGTTGATGGTCGTCGTAGTATTCCTCTACTAATGATCGCATGTTATGTATCTTATCAGCTGCAGCAACCAGGAGCGATTCTTGAGGAGCTTTTCTAAGCTGGGTAGCATACTTTGCTTTTGTTTCACTCCAAGAATATTTTTTCTGTACGGTATCCTGAGGTTCTGTAAGGGCTTGAACGAAACTGCGTACCCTAGGTCCAAAATCAGCCTCTAATTCATCAGCGGTGTAGTCAGTATCTTCTAACGTGTCATGTAACAGTGCGGTGATTAACACATCTTCGTCGGTAGTGTGGTCAAACACAATCATTGTTACTGCGAATAGATGGCTTACATATGGCAGTGGTACCGAGCCTTTTCGTACCTGATCCTTATGCAGGATTGTGACCGCTCGTAACGCCTGTTCTATTCGGTATGTATACATACGTTATCCTTTTTTAATTGTTAGAGACAAATGTTTTTGGTGCTTTTTTAAATCTTTCAACAGTTGTCCTTTCTCACTAAGCACCTTTTTACTAGTTTTTGCTTCTTGGTATTGCTCACTAAGCTTCTGAATTTCTTCTTGGTTATCTTCTACTTTCTGAGCTCTCTCAAGAAGCTTTTTTATAGCCCTTGGTTTACCATACAAAGCTTGCTCGTGCTTTATTTCTGCAACCAGTTCACCAGTTAACGCAAAAAATACAGCGATAGTTTGCTTCTTTTCGCTTAGATTGTCACTAGTATAGATTCGACTTAGGTCCTCGCTGAATGAACTCATGTTTGTATTCTAACGTACTTTTAGCAAAAGGGTTATCTCAGTGTATTTTGTCTGCCTTGAGTATCGCTACCTGCTCGTGTACGTTCTGCATTAATACTGTCTTGAGCCTTACGTACTGCGTCTGATGCCCGGTTATAGCGTGTGCGTGTCGACGTAAGCTCTAATTCTTCTCGTTTGATTTTTGATGAAAGGGCATCTCGGTCATTTGTATACAGACGCTGCTCTTTTTCAATGGTACTCATCAATTTTTCCCTAAATTGCTGAATTGCTGTTTGGGACTTTTCTAGCTTACTTTGGAGCTCGGCATGTTTTCTTTCTAGAGATTCTTGTTTTTGTATTCCCTCACGCTCCAATTTTTGTAGTACCTCTCGTTCTTTAAGATTTATTTTATCTTTTTGCGAATTAAGTTCCCTAATTTTATTTTGGAGTGTCGTTTCATTGTCTCTGTACAGCTGCTCATTTTTTTGTTGCTGCTCTAATTCTCTTTGTAAATCTGCCATAGTAGTTTAATTTAACTCCTTCACTTTCTAATATAGCACGCTTCTTTTGCTCTCCACCACGATTATATCCACCAAGACTGCCGTCTGAACGAATGACACGATGGCACGGGATGTCAGTATCAAAGTTGCGTGCCATAACACTTGCTACAGCGCGGGCAGCTTTAGGACTACCGGCAAGAATCGCAACTTCAGTGTATGTCCGCACTTCCCCTTTAGGGATAGTTTTGACGCTATTTTTTACCGTATTAGTGAAGCTTTGCATATCTAGTTGTACCGTGAATACTAGCCTTTGCTAGCAAATTTAGTCTTTAGGTCGGCAATAGTTGAGGCTGGGGTAGATTCGGCGTTTGAATCTACTTGCTGCTTGCCTACACGTCTATGAATCTCAAGTAGTTTCTTCCCACACGCTTCTCGATATGGACAGAATTCACACTTTTGTCCTGGTTCAGGGACATAATCCTTCTCCAAACACTCTTTTATCTTATCGAGCGTTGGTTCAATCCAGTCTGTGTCAACGTCTACCGGCACCAGTGTACTCTCAAATACCAGCTTTCCATCAAAACTAGGTTCATCTTTGCTGGCATTTGCATACACCAGATACCCTTTGCCCTCTACTTTAAAGCCATTTTTTTCAAGCAGCCATTTATATACTCCAAGCTGTCGCTTGTACTGCTGATCCCAAGGACTGTCTGAAAGTTCAGTGATAGAACCATCCTTCGAGGTTGCTTTGTAGTCAATGATAATCAGTTTCCCTTCGGGGTTCATCCAGATATCATCAATAGCCCCTGAGATGGTAAGACCCGTTCCTTCATCGTAGTGCTCTATACCTTCAAAGTTCTCACGCCAAGTATCCATATTTTTGTGCTGAAATGGCACCGCATTGACCTTATATTGCTCCATAATTGGGTGTGGAGTCTTGTTTTCTCGATGTACGTCAAATTCTTTTTTGAAAAGTTCGTCAACCGCGATGTTGAGATTAAATGACGGAAAGCCTGGTCGCTTGGTACCAAGTTTGTTATCTACGTAAAAACACCGCGGGCACTCTATAAAAAAGTCTAACTTAGAACGTGATAATCGCCACTTCTTCCCTCCGTAGTTCCAGTCAGCTGAGCGATTTGGGTTGTATTTGTATTGGTATGCCATAGTGCACACAGTATACCAGATATGGTATCTTTTCGTATAAACACCCAGAATGGGGGCCATTCTGGGTGTTTATACGAAAAGTAGCGAATCCTTATCTAAGGTGACATTTTTTCATCCTTGAATAAATTAATTATTATCAATTTCTGTCACTGAACCAGCCATATCTATTTCAAGTGGGGTAAGAGTCTGTCCTTTTGATTCTGGCCATAGTGTAATAGCCAAAATAAGACCACAGAATATTAAGGTAGCTATAAGAAGTAGGTCTGCTTGATGTGTATTTTTTACCAGTCCATACCGAATCAGGGCTGCACGCATTCCCTTTTCTTTAATCTGACGCTGGTTTGCAACGTCAGACTGATCATTAAATTGTATAGGCATACTATTGGATTACTTTATAATAGTTCATTCCGTAGCTGCTGTCGCAATTAGAACAGCAGGTACCATTAGTGTTGGAGTTATTTTGTGTACCTCCAGCAAGTTTTGCATACACATAGGTTGTTGTTTTTCCTGATTGTGTGCAGGTATATTTCATAAATGTATTACCTGCACTTGTAGGTGATGAGGTGTGTGATCCAGATGGATCTACAATAAGACTTCCAGCGTACCCTCCAGTGAGCAGACATTGCGCCATTGATGTTGAATAGCCCCCTCCTTGATGGCTAAACCATCCATTTCCATTACCTCCAGAACCGCATCCACTCCCTGCTTGCATCCAGTCACCTTCAGAAGCTTTGTACAGGTACAAAGCTTTTACAATAGAATCTACACTTGCCATACGCGCAGCATCTGCAGCTTTTTCTCTGGCTGTATTCAGACTAGCCAGAACCACCGAAGCAAGTGTTCCAATGATAGCAATAACGACCAGCAGCTCTATAAGTGTAAAACCAGAAGTTCTTTGCTTTATTGTAAACATTATAAAAATAATAGCATATTATATGTTACATACAGCAAGCATTATCAGTATTAGGTGTATATACAAAAAACACTGGGAGTCCAGTGTCTTTTGAGGGAAGTGTAATTGTTTTATGTAAACAATCTATTGCGCGGTGAATGTTCCAAACACGTCACCAATCTGTGCATCGTTTGCAAGATTGAATTCGCGATCACCATCTTCTGAGAAGAATACCACTGCGTAGTCACGTCCTGCTGTCGTAGGAGCAAGAAGTGATACTTCTGAAGGTACAATTCCTTGGGCCTTACTGTATCGAGCAGCTCCTAGGATACTTCCTAGTTGTCCGTTCGGGTATGAACGTACTGCAACCCATCCTTCTTCTGTTGGGAATGTAGCACCTGCAAGTATTACTGCACTTCCAGCAGCTTGGTCTACTACGGTAATGTCCCCAGTACCTACTGCAAGCACTGGTACTTCAGTAACTTCACTTACTTCAGTTGTCTCTTCTGATGAGCCTGCTTCAATTTCTGTAATTTCAGCTGTTTCTTGTTCTGTTTCTTCTGGAGCAACTACATCTGTAGGTGTTCCTCCAAATACCCATACGAGTAGACCACCAATAAGGAGTCCAGCAATAAATGATACAACAGTCTTCTGACCTTCTTGCTTTTCTTGTTCTGACATACTAAAAAATCTGTATAATGCTTATATGTCAGGAGTATAGCAATATTGAGCCACAACGCAAAGATTGACAAAATGCTGCTTGTATTTGGTTACTGTTACGAACCGCACAAAGTAGCCGCCTCTTCGAGAACTTTTCCTTTTTTGGTGGTACTTAAATGTACATGACGGAGTATCTCTGGTTTTTTAAGCAAGTCCTTGCAAATGATAATCCCCGCAGCCAGAAGTGCCTTTTTTTGTGATTGTGTGAGGGATTGGAGTACGGTAATTGGGTACAACCCGGCTTTTTCAATCCGATCTTGCAAATTATTATTACGCGGATAGTTCCAGCTCAATAATTCAAGTCCTGCACATTCAGCATAGCTTTGAGCGGTACTGGTAAACTTTGTATTTGTTACTAGTATGAGGCGAGTAATACCACAGACGTCTGAGTCGCATATTTTAGCATCAGTGAGGTCAATTAAACGAGCATACGAGTACAGTGCCACCTGTAAATCAGACTTAGTACCAGGACGGGTGTGAAACTTTGCCTCCACCACAAAGCTGTCATGCTTGTTGTATGCAGCCACATCAAGCTCGTGCATAGCACACTTACCTTGCAGGGTAACTCGAGGAGTTGTGGTGTAACCCTCTTCTTCAAACAGTCGTGCCAGAAAATCTTCAAAGGGAAAGCCAGTTGGACCAAGTCCAAATAATGCTCTACGTAATGAATATCGAACCTGACTAGAAGAACTGCTTTGTTGGAGCAATTCAAAGGCATTTCGGTAAATCTCCTGAGTAGTAATACCCTCGTGGAGAGTGTCTACAATATCTTTTGCAATATCTGAAATTTCTGCATTGGTCGCACCAGCCCGCTTAAGCGATTGTTTGAGTTTTTCTACCTTAAATACCTCTGTTGTACCGTCCGCTTTTAATACTTGAATTGACATTACGCTATGATACCACCCCCAAGGCAACGAGAACCATCGTACAGTACACAGGACTGACCTGAGACGGGAATGTCTGATTCACCAAGTATCGAAATACGCACCTCTCCGGCTGTATAGGAAATCGCTTTGCACGCTACTGGTGTTTGCCGGTAGCGTGTTTGGAGTTCAAAATTTTGTGTCAGTGCAAGTGGTTGACCAATGAGCTGTACTGCTTGGATAGTAACGGTATTGGCAGGATTAGTTGTGAGAGGAGTATCATCGACGGTAATGGTGTTTGCCTCGATGTCTCGGCCCACTACATAGAGTGCCTCTCGATGATTGTTTTGGGTGGTGACGGTAAACCCATGACGTTGTCCAGTGGTGTACACTAGTGCACCACCATGTTCACCAATAATCCTGCCACTTTTATTGAGCACATTGCCTGTTTCAAGAGTGATGTAATGTGACAAAAACTCAGGTATATCAATGTGGCCCAAGAAACAAACTCCTTGACTATCTTTCTTTCCGGCTGTAATAAGCCTAGCGCCATCTGCTTCTTTGCGTATTTGGGACTTTGGAGAATCACCGACTGGCAAGAGTGTTTTAGCCAACTGCTCTTGGGTGAGTGTCCATAAAAAATACGTCTGGTCTTTAGTAGTATCAACTCCTCGGTGCAGCTCATACATTCCGGCTTTTTCTATTTTTTGTGCGTAGTGCCCCGTAGCTATAAAATCTGCTCCTCGTTCTTGAGCAAACTCAAAAAAAGCTCCAAATTTTACATACTTATTACACATCACATCAGGGTTTGGTGTTCGTCCTACTTTATACTCGTTGATGAAGTAGTCAGCCACATCGTCTTTATAGGCTTGCTCAGCATCACAGGTAAGAAAAGGTATATCTAGCTTCGCTGCTACCCGCATAGCGTCTAGCCGTTCAGCCTCCCAGTTGCAGTCGAGCCAGTCTGGTTGCCACACCTTAATAAACACGCCAACGACGTTGTATCCTTGTTGTATGAGCCGTAGTGCCGCCACTGAGGAGTCAACTCCTCCTGATAGCCCTACGAACACTGTTTGGTCAGCTTTCATACGCGTACGCTAGCATTACCGTAAGTATTTGTCGACGTTCCTACTATGTTCCGCGAATGTCTCTGCATAATGGAAGTCACCTTCATTGTCAGTGATGTAGAAGAAATTATCGGAAAGTATTGGAAATATAACTGCTTCAATTGCCATTCTTCCAGGGTTACCAATTGGTGTTGGGGGCAATCCTCTGTTTAGGTACGTGTTATATGGCGACTGAGTCTCGCGCAGTTCTGTAGCAAGCTGTCCGGGTGGTAGTTCATTCAGTGGTATATCAATAATGTACTCAATAGAAGCGTCAGCCTGAAGTGGCATATTAACAGCCAGACGATTAAGAAGAATCCCTGCTACCATTCGCATGGACTCTTCATCATTAGCTTCTCGCTCCACTATAGAAGCCAAAATAAGCACTTCATACTCATCTAAGACCGATGTCTCAATAGCGGCACGTAGTGGCTCTAGGTTTTCCTCGTAGGTGCTTCGCTGGAGTGTAATCAAGTCTGAGGCAGTAAATGTTTCCGGAACGAAATATGTCTCAGGGAACAAATATCCTTCCAGGCCACTGGTTTCAAGTACATACACCGCAGCATCAAAGTCAGGTAGCGTTTGCGCTACGATGTCTGACATGGCAACCAGGGGTATTCCTTCAGGTATCGTTATTCGTACCAAATCATTCTCAATTTCTTTATTGGCAAATTTTTGTGCAACTTGCACTACTGAAGCAGGATCAGTGAATATATACGTACCAGCATAGATACCTGTAGGGTCATGCGAGTAGGTAAGTATCGAGTAGAGGAGTATCCCAGAACGCACCAGACCTTCTGCTTGAGCTGCGTCAGCAATATTTCGAACGGTCATCCCAGGAGTTACTTCAAATACAATTGGTTCTGTGAAGTTTGCTGGCGGACTGAACTGAGCTCGTACGTAGACACCAAAAATAATGGTAATACCGGTGAGGATAAGTAGTACAGTAGGCAACGAATAGAAAGATTTCTTCTTAATACTTGGTTGGTTGATAGATTGCATGATTAGATTGGTAGTTTTCCTGTAGGTAAGTTTGATGGTGCTTCACTGCGAGTTGAGGTCACACGATTGAGGGTCGGCGTAAGGGCTACGGACCCTGGGAGATGAAAGACGGTCGCTAACTCCTCAGCAGTAAGTATCTTGAATTGCATAGCGCTTGATTTCGGATTTAGTATCCTCTGTTTATATTCTTTAATTTCATGATGCTTCCATGCAAGTGCTTTTTTTCCAAATGGATCAGAAATGAAGCTGTAGTTAAAGTCTGTTCGCCATCGAATACCTATGCCGTTCCTTCCTTTCATATCAGTTTGTGCAAAGGTTCTGATGAAACGACTGAATAACCCTCCATCATAATCACCTACTTTTCTTGAGAGGTAAATCACGCGGAATGCAGTTTCATAGGCAACTTTACCAGCATTGCGTTCCATGACTTCAATACGGTCACGCTCCCCCGATGTGATACGAGGCATACCATCAAAATCTGAAGTATCTCCAGACGAGAGTGGTCCCTTTGTCTCAGGGTCACGCTTCATGATACTGTCTATTTCTGCTGAAACATCATCATCCCAGGTTCCTTCTGACTTTAGTTGTCCATTTTTAAAGTTTTTCTCTCGGTGTGCAATACAGATGATTTGAATCCACATCTGTTGATGCGGTTGGATGCCTGCAAGCATCTCCAGCATGGGTGTCATGGGGTCAACTTTCTCTTCTTCTTTGGGCAACTTATCCATACCAAAATCGATGTACGTTTTAATTGGATATACGGAACTCTTCTTCTTAGTAAGATGAAAGCTCATGAAAGACCAACCCTTAAGGTCATTTGCGACCTCTGCTGTGTAGTCTACATCTAGCTTCTTAAGCTCTACACCAGGGTACTGGGCATAGATATTGTCTGAAAATCCATACACAAACTTATTAGGGATTGTGGCGTACAAATGCACGTCTCCACCTCGAGATACCATCTCGAACGTATACGGCAACGGTCGCTTACCATCAAGGTATGTTTCCATCAAATTGTCCGGACTAGCAGCATTATAAATTTGAGTAAAGACGTTCTCCATTGCTTCAGGAGACTTAAACACCTCAGGAGGAAGGACAATTTCAAAAATTGTTCTACTGCTTTTGATTCGGAACTTCGTACCGACCATAAGCATATAGATGTGAAAAAATATTAGAAACGACATCAGCGGGAGCCAGATAGGTGCTAACGCAAAGACAAAACTTACTATCTTTGACTGGGGCAGCCCGATATAGTTAAATACAAAAAATATGATAAAGAGTCCTACAAAAAAGACAACGAGTCCGTAGTCAATACCTTCCCCGTTAAGGAAACCAATCGTTGAACCTATTACTGGTATTTTATCTACTTCCATTTCTACTATTGTACAACACCAACGGGGTGAATTGCATTGCAATTCACCCCATTGTTAGGATAACCTCATCATAAACTAATTCACAAGCTACTAAGGAATTTATCTGAGTGCAGTTCAGACGTGAGCGATAAAAAGTTGAAGACGTACTTTTCTGTGGCGCCAGCTTTTCATAGTGATGACAATAAAGAAATGTGCCAGGGAAATTCCTTATAGTATTTTAATACGTGAGTATAGTTCGAGGAACTAGAGAAAAGTTGAGGGAGATGTACGAACAGTACTTCGACTGAATCTTTTCTCGCAGTGACGAAGAAATATGCCACGTATGGAGATACTATTCAGTGAGGGAGTACTGTCCGTTGGACAGTCGCTTAAAAATATTAGCATCCTGCAAGTTCACAACAATAGTATTGTCTTTGACGTATCGTTCTTTTCGAACTTTGTCGATGATTTCTTCTCGTGAAAGTGGCCCTTCTTTTTCTAGAATATCTCTCAATACGTCTTTTACAACTCCAGCTGAATATCCCCACTCTGTAAGTGCATAGAGTCCACGACCTACTAGCACAAATCGATCATCTTTAATGAGTTCATTGTGCGTAGTTGCGGTATGTGCCTTTCTGTCAAAGAGGTCTTCAATCGCTTCAGCAACCTCGCGAAAATGCATTGGTGAACCATGTCGCTTGACTACTAAGTATGCATAATCACGAATTCCCTTAACTCGCACATTTGGCGAGTTTGCATTCCCCCACTCTCCCAGAGGATTTCGGGCGATGTCTTTAGATATCTGTAACCATCGTCGGAGCACAACATCGTCGTGTTTTTCAGTGAGTTCAATGAGTTCATCGCGGAACCGGTTAAGAATCTCAGCTTCAGTGATAAGTTCATCACGTGTAAGTGACTTATAGACATTTTTTAACGCTGATTCTACGTTGTCAGCAATTTTCTTTTCGGTAAACCAGCGGTGTGCATAGTCAGTATTTTCCTTGCTTCGGTAGAATGGATTGCCGATAACCAAAAGGAAATAGATGTGATTTCGTAGGATTGGGTCAGTGGTAATTTCGTCTAGGAGTAGATGTTCAGCAATAAGACCGCCACCAAGACTTTCGATAATTTGGTGTAGCTCAGTAAACACTTCTTCAAATTCAGAGTACATTTCTGATTTCTGGATAGACTGAATTCCATAGTTCTCAATCTGACGTACACGTTCACGTGTGATGCCGTAGGTTTGTCCAATTGCTTCGAGTGTATGAGTGCCACCGTCTTTTGATAGACCGTACCGCTTTTCTAGTACATCGCAAGCACGCTCAGGCAAGGCACTGAGCAGTTTTCTGGTTACCTGTTTAGGTTTAAACGAAATCATATGTATAAAGTATTTTAATTAAAACAGCACTAGCGTGTTGTTTTCTGCTCCAAATCCTGTATCTGTTCCTACATTTTTATCATGGATATTGACATGTGTCAACACCTTGACCGTTATGCACTAATAATGATATTTAGTATCTTCCCTGGGATATAGATAACTTTCTGAACCTTTCCGGCAAGCCATTTAGCAACGGCTTCATTTGCATGAGCAGCCTCCATGGCACCAGCTTGGTCAGCATCAATTGCTAGGGTTATATCCCCTCGCATCTTGCCGTTTATTTGGACACCAATAGTTGTTTCAGCATCCTGTGTCAGACTCTCATTTGCTACCGGAAAGGCCTCTAGATGAATAGATGTACTCTGCCCGGCTGCCTCCCAAAGCTCTTCTGTAAGGTGTGGCGCAAAGGGTGCAAGCAATCGAAGGAATATTTCATACGAAAGAGTAGTCAGACTGCTCTTTTCTACCAGATTTACAAAAATCATCAGTGCGCTGATAGAGGTGTTGAACTTATAGGCTGGGATGTCCTTTGAGAGCTTCAAAATGGTCTTATGAAGCTGTTTAGTTACCTCTTCGGACTCCGTGTCTGCAATGTGTTCAGTTAGGCCATATACTCGTTCAAGGAACCGGCGGATACCAGCAATCCCACCCATATCCCAGGGGTAATTCGCAGTCTCTCCATAAGGCCCCATAAAGGCCAGATACATCTTCACTGCATCACCTCCAACCCGCTGGACATGCTCGTCGGGGTTAATCACGTTCCCTTTAGACTTACTCATCTTGTTGCCATCTGGACCAAGGATAAGACCTCGGTTGATACGGTGCTTATAGGGCTCACTTTCTGTCACATAGTCCATATCCAGAAGTGCCTTTTGCCAGAATCGTGAATACAAAAGGTGCATAGTGGTATGCTCAGCTCCACCAAAGTAGAGATCAATTGGCATCCAATCCTTCTGTGCTTCTTTGGATGCAAACATATCATCATTCTGGTTGTCGATGTACCGCATAAAGTACCATGAAGAATCCACGAAGGTATCGAGGGTCTCTACTTCAGGTGTCCAGCCTGCTCCAAATATGTCCTCAGTTCGTTTCTTAAGCTCCTCACTCTTGGCCAGAGGAGGCACTCCGGTCGGTCGGAAGTCCACATCTTCTGGCAGTATCCACGGAAGATGCTCTTTGGGCACTGGGTGCGCAACTCCTTCAGGGTCATACACAATCGGGATTGGCACTCCCCAATATCGCTGACGACCAACAGACCAATCACGCAACCGATACGTATTAGTCATCTTCCCACCCACCTTCTCAGTAATAGCTACCTTCGCTTCTTCAGAGGTCATGCCGTCAAATTCTCCAGATTCACACAGTGTTCCATTGCCTGTGTATACTGTTTCCTTAAATAACATTTCACAGTCATACACATCACGTTCACCGGTGAGTAATGAAAGCATCTCTTCTTTGGTTGCCCAAATTAGTTCGTGCTTTGCCTTTTCTTCATCAGAGATTTCTATAGGAGTATCATCAAGTATCTCTAGTAGTGCTATTCGACTAATGAGTGAGCGGTTTACATCCTTACCTGGATGATAAAAGTGTGACTCAACTTCCCCGCCAACGTATCGCACAAATTTCGTTTTGTATCCAGTTTCTTCCAAAGTCTCCCGGACCGCAGCCTCAGCGTAGTCCTCGCCTTCTTCTAGCCCCCCGAAAGTAAGCGTGTGTTTTTTGAATTCCTTAGTATTAATAATAAGGTACTTGTCTGTTTCTGGGTCGTATATAAAGGCTCCAGCCGCAATTCTAGGAATTGGGTTTGGTAATGGTACTCCAAACACCTTCCTTACTACTTGTCTTATTTCAACATTAAACTTCATGGCAAACGCAAAATCCCGCTCATCATGTGCTGGCACTGCCATAATTGCTCCGGTGCCATACCCTGCTAGAACATAATCAGCGATAAACACCGGAATCTCCTCTCCATTAGCTGGATTAATTGCCGTAATACCTTCTAGCTTCACACCAGTTTTTTCTTTCGTGTCGTTAGTTCGGTCGATATCCGTCTTCTTCTTTGTGCTATCAATATATGCAGATACCTCGTCCCAATTAGCAATAGAATCCTTGTTCTGCTGCACCAACGCATGCTCAGGAGCCAGCACCATATACGTAACCCCAAAGAGCGTATCAGGACGGGTTGTAAAGACGCTGACGTCGTCCGAACCTAGGACATCCGATGTCCTAGATGTAGCGGTGTTTAGTTTGAAGGTTATTTCTGCGCCTTGGGAACGGCCAATCCATTGTCGCTGGGCTTCTTTTATGTTTTCGGGCCAGTTGACTGTCTCTAGATCTTCAATAAGTCGGTCGGCGTAGTTAGTGATACGGAGCATCCACTGGGGCATTTCTTTCTGTTCAATTTCGGTACCACAACGCTCACAGGTGTCATCTGAAAGTACCTGTTCATTGGCAATGACCGTATGACAACCATCGCACCAATTCACCTTCCCTGTACCTCTATACGCAATGTTTTGCTTGAAGAATTCTGTAAACATCCATTGTGTCCACTTGTAGTAGTCTTGATCAGTGGTGGCAGCAGTTTTGTCCCATGAAAACGAGGCTCCCATACTTGCGAGCTGTTCTTTCATGAAGGCAATATTGCCTTCAGTCCACTCTTTAGGGTTGATGTCCCGCTTAATAGCCGCATTTTCTGCGGGTAGACCAAACGCGTCAAAACCCATTGGGTACAACATCTGCTTGCCAGACATGCGACCATGTCTGACATAGATGTCAGGTACCGCAAAGGCATGCCAGTGACCAATATGAAGGTCACCTGATGGATACGGCAGCTCCACGAGAACATACTCCTTCTCTTTAGAAGTGTCCCGTTGCCCCACGTCGTAGATACCGCTTTCCTTCCATTTCTCTTGCCATTTCTTTTCGATCACCTGATTATCAAACTTTTTATGCATACGTACCAATGATCGTTACGTGGTTAAATGTAGACCCTATTATGCCCCTAATATAAAAATAGTCAAAATAAGTATGTATTTATACACCTGTGATGCTCAGACAGTATCAAAGATACAGAAGACACAATAAAACCCGAGACGCTGCCCGGGTTTCTTTACTACGTGACAGATTTCACGCAGCTGTTTTTATAAATGGTATTACCCGTGCCATCGGACTTCCTGCTTCTGATATCCCATTTTCTACATTTATGAATCTACGACCTAAATCTGCCATCACCCAAGACTGGAACCTTGGCACGTCCTTAAGTTCAGGGCACTGCTGTAGTACAGCCATAAACAAAATAATAAACTCATTGGCTGGTATACCCAGCTCAGACCAGGTAAATATTTTTTGCTCAATCCACGAAAGAATGTCGTCATAGTTCCGTGCACGTCGGGCCCTCTTGCCCTCAGGCTGGATGGTCTGTCGCATTTCAACAATAAAGTCTTGGGCTACAGCAAGAACTTCTTCTGGTGGTTTCATTTTCTCTCCAATCTTTAAAATGAGTGAAATTAAAACATATCTATACAAAATTGCAATGCGCTGTCTAGGACAGAAAACACGATACCTAAGGCACCGTGTTTCTTAAGCAAAATCCAGCCAGCTGAGCTTAGTTCAAGTCGTAACTGGGTGAATTCTAATTATCTGTTTCAAAGCTTTTGGTTGCTCCGCAAAAGATAACGTCATCATTGTCATCATCTTTAAACTCTACACAGGCTGTAAAGTAGATGTCAGTGTCATCATCCAATCCACGTACGTTTGCGTAGAAGTTGAGATCTCCATCAATGTTACTTCGGACTCTGATTTTTTGCAGATCATCTCCATCCTCGTCGATGTCCAAATAGGTGTCGTAGTCATCGGCAATATCGTCAACTTGGTCCTCATCTTCTCCATAGATAATAAAGACGATACCATTGTCAAAGTCATTCATCTCTACTGAGCCTTCCATTCGGGCAGAATCATCAGTCACCGAAGAATATCCCTCTGTTCTGACTTGTGGCTCATCATCATACCGGTTGTTACTGCCTCCATCGTCATCTGTTTGAAAATCTTCCACGGAACTACACCTAATGACTTCATCATTATCGTCATCCTTGTACTCAACACAAATACTGAAGTACACTCGTTGGTCTTCACTTAAACCAGTAATTCTATAGGTATAGTCGTCATCTCCATCAAGATCCCTATCTACTCTCGCCTTCTGCAGGTCGTCTCTATCTTCGTCGACGTCCACGTACTCGTCATAGTCATTTTCAATGTCATCAACCTTATCTTCATCTTCTCCGTACACAAAGAACACAACGCCGTTTTTGAAGTCGTTCATGTCTACTGATCCACTCAGCTCAGCACTGGTGTCTTCAATATCGCTGGCGCTATCTACATCTAGGTCAGGTTCGTCGTCATTACGATTCCGATTACTTCGATTATCATTGTCTGTAGTGAAGCTGGCAATAGCACCAAAGGTGCGACGACCGTCTTCATCTTCAGCCACAGCACGATAATAGTACGTCGTGTCATCGTCGAGATTGGTTATGGTGTGTTCAAACGATTCATCGTCGTCATCTTCATCCAGCACAAAGTTTGTTGTGTTGTATCGTAGGTTTGATGATGATTCACCGTACTGGAAGTAGACTGTCGCTTCGTCTTCATTATTAAAGTCCAGTTCTCCACGAAGGGTAGCATCTTCCTCGTCCACACTAGTCACACTCCGGGTAACGACGCTCACTGCACTATTGCCAGATTCTCTAGTATTTGAGAAGTTGGTTTGTGATTGCAAGTCACGTAATTGTTCAAGCATCGCCAGAAGTTGAAAAATCTGTGCCTCAAGACTAGCAAGCTGATTGCGTTGATAGGTTGTATTATTGCTCAGCTGATAGGTAGATGTATTGTACGACCGTACACACACACCATTAGAGTCTGTATATCCTTGGTAGTTACAGGCTGCTTGTGCCTGAGATGGTAGTGTTGTACTGCCAGCTAGTATAAGTATGGCCGCAAAAAAGGCCGGGGCGATTATTTTTTTCATATAGCCACAGTATACGCGTATTACGCTAAAAATGTAACCAGGTTGCTTCAACTGAAATATATGCGAAAATAGGTACATATGAAACCAGACGATTTAAAAAAAGCCCCAAAACTCTTTGCAGAGAACATTAAAGTTGGATTTACCCCTGAGCACTTTGTACTTGGTATAAGTTCAGGTACACAGGCCCAGATATACGCCCTATCACCAGCCCATACCAAGCGATTGCAGCAATACCTTGAACATGAAATCAAAAGCTTTGAAAAAGCCCATGGCGAAATAACGGCTGAATGGAATCCAAATGTAGTCAGTCCAGTCCAGAGAGCAAATCCTCCAACTGAACAGTCATAAAAGAATAAAAAGAACCGCTAGTGCGGTTCTTTTTATTCTTCGAGAAAGCTTGGTCCACACGTGAGCGTCCCCAGTATATCCTGACATGTACCAGTATGATTCTTCTGGTTGATACTGAAGCTACATGAGGCACCAACCTGAGCATCTATACAACTACTCAGTGACCCTTCAGGCGTCTGGTTTGAAGATGGTAGCATTTCCAACTGAGCAGCAGCTGGATCAGTACTGTTGAATGTTTGGGTATCATACCTATCGTATACATACAGACTCACAACTGCTACTGCTGTCAGGACTAGTAGCACATTTCTCTTACTTTTCATGTATTTAGTATACCAAAGCAAAAGCCGGCTAAACTGAGTTTAGCCGGCTTTTGCTTTGATGCTTAAATCATGAACTCAATGACGTCTCCGTCCTTCACGATATATTCTTTTCCTTCAGTCCGCACCTTCCCCGCTTCTTTTGCCACGTTGCGAGAACCAGCTGCTACCAGGTCTTCAAAAGCGACAACCTGGGCTCGGATGTATTTATCCTTAAAGTCAGTATGGATAGCTGCTCCAGCCTCTGGGCCAGTTGCGCCAATAGGAACTGTCCAAGCTCGAGTCTCCTTTTCTCCAGTAGTAAAGTAACTCATAAGTCCTAATCGGTTGTAGCAAGCCCGAATCAAAGAATCAACCCCACTACCAATGGTGCCGTACTCTCGACGAAATTCATCTTTTTCTTCAGTATCAAGGTCTTTAAGCTCATGCTCCACCCCAGCATCTACCACTACGTATTCTGAGCCACTTTCCTCAAAGAAGGCTACTAGCTCAAGCCAACGGTCGTCGTTTTGCTCATCTAGGTTAAGACCACCATTTTTCTTGTTACATATGTACAGAAACGGTTTCATGGTAAGCAGGTGCCAGTGGTGAGCAATTTTCTTTTCAGCATCTGTCAGCTCAAGAGAGTTTGCCAGGTTTCCGGCCTCTAGGTGAGGTAGCATAACTTCAAGCAGTTCAAGCTCTGCTAGGTCGTCTTTAGTACCCTTTTTTGCATCACGCTGGACATTCATCTGTCGCTTAGAGACGGTTTCAGCATCTGCCATGATGAGCTCCAGGTTTATAACCTCAATGTCACTTAGTGGGTCTACCAGTCCTGACACATGATGTACATCACCATCTTCAAAGATTCGCACCACTTCAGCAATCATGTCGGTCTCACGAATGTTGGAAAGAAACTTGTTTCCTAAGCCTTCACCAGAAGCGGCCCCTTTCACCAGTCCAGCAATATCTACAAATTCAACAATCGCGGGCAAGATTTCATCTGAACCGGAAATGTCGGAAAGTGTTTGCAGTCGATTGTCAGGTACTGCAACCACACCAACTGATGGGTCAATAGTACAAAATGGATAATTTTCAGCTGGTACTGAATTTTTGGTCAGCGCATTAAAAAGGGTTGATTTCCCAACATTTGGAAGCCCTACGATTCCTACAGATAAAGACATAATGATAATTAAATACGAATACTGGTTATGCGAGCTAGCTTACCAGATTTTTATATTAAATAAAGCAAAAACGTCAACATTGTGACGCCGTTTCGAGGATGTGCTAACTCGCCACTGACATATTGTGCGCGGAGCGCACAATATGATCCTTGCTAAGGTCGATATCAGCTTCTTTAGCACACCCTCTAATTTAGAGCTTATCAGATTTTTAGACAAAACAAAACCATTATGAATGTCTTTCATAATGGTTTTGCTACATAATGCGCCTGATGTAGCTAGAGAGCTTTGCTGCCTAACTTTTCTAGATCCCTGAACCACTTATCTTTGCAGTCATCTTTTACTTTATTGCAGGGTCCAAAGGCAGATGCGGCTGCTTTGATACCGGCGAAGCCTAAGATGCCGTGCTGAATTTCATTGGTGAAGTCACCATAGAGCCACCATGTCTTAAACGGACTGGTTGTACCGGCTATCACGATAACTCGCGCTGTTTTTCCTGTAAGGTGCTTGTCTAGACGCTTGGTTTCTTTATTGAAATTGAAGGCAAATCCTGGAAGCCAAATGCGGTCGAACAGTCCTTTAAGCAAGGCTGGCATGGTGCACCACCAGTTTGGGTACACAATTACAATGTGGTCAGCCCAATTAATATTTTCTTGGATAGTTACCAGGTCTGGCTCAAGTTCCTGAATCTCTTTGTAGCCTTTATGAAGAATTGGGTCAAAATTGAGCTCACCTAGGTTTATCCGTCGTACTTCGTGACCGCCATCTTCTGCTCCTGCTTGATAATGATCTGCCATTGCTCCAGAATACGTGTTGGAGTCTGGGTGACCAAGGAGAACGAATATTTTCTTTGACATATTGCTAAAGTATACAACAAGCTCCATGCGAAGTGCATGGAGCTGCTGTTGATACTACTCTTTAGTTAGTTCCTAATCGATCCATTAGGGTTGAATTGTCCTTGTGTTCCCATCTGTTGCTTTACTAACTTCTCTTTCATCTCAGGACTCATGATTGCCATGATTTCTTTTTGGTATTTTGGCAATACTTTCATTGCAGCGTTCATTTGGTTGTCTCCGTTTGTTTTCATTTCAGCCTTGAGTTCTCCTGCAATTTTTTCAAACAGCTTAGGGTCCTTTTCTACCATCGTCATAATCATCTCTCTTTGGTCATCGGGTACTCCTTTCAATTGCTTCTCAAGCAGTTTTTTTACTGCGAAATTTTTTACTTTTCCAAACATATAGCAACAGTATATCAGACTCTATACCCACCTGCCTAGTCTGCTGGTGTAGGGCATGATAATGATTCATCATGAAGACACTGTCCGTTGAACAAACAGCGCCTGCTTGGTACCAATACAAAAAGCAGGAGCTAGCTCCTGCTTTTTGTGTGTGGACTCCAGTAGTGCAATACCCTTACTTTACTACTTTCCTACTCTTCTGAAGCACCATAGCTACATGTACAACAAAGACTGCCAGCAGTACCGCTGCTACATATGCCAGAGAAAACTCAATAAAAGTAAATGCAGTCAGTCCCATAGAGCTCAGTGTCATAAGAACCCCGAGTGTGTACCAACTAGAGGCCTGCAGTGCAGGGCCGATTGTGCTGGGCATAATTCGCATCGTCATCAATGTTGCATTGACGTAGAGCATAGCGAGCACAAACCAGAACCCAATGACAAACGGTGACAAAAATACTGTGCTAAGTAATGCATACTGCAAAGCCGATAGAATTCCGGTGGTAAGCAGAATCATCACCATTGCTACTCGAAGTACAATGTAGACAATACCCATCATACTTCGCTCCCCTTCATCGATTTTTCCGTCTGCAATAGCGACAAAAAAGTTGATAATCGCTAGTGTTGATGACCCTACCCCAAGTGATACTGCAATTGATTGCAAAATTACAGCCACAATAATTATTATTTCCATACCAGTAATAGTATCAAAAAAAGCCCTCTGATGGACTTTTTCTGTGTGCATAGACTAGATCTTACGTAGTTCTAGCTCTGCGGTAACTGCATATTAATTCCAGGTTCCTAAGTTAAAGGGCATGCAATCCTCATGAAAGATACTCTTAATTGCTTCAAGCGTATCTACTGACAACTTAGTATCAATGCTGGCGATATTAGTCTTAAGTTGTTCAAGTGATGTTGCTCCAATAATATTTGCCCCAAGCGATGGGTGTTGGTTCACATACGCTAGCGCCATCGTTGTGAGATCCATATCATTTGCTTCGGCCAATTTGGCATATTTTTCTACCGCATCATACGAGCGCTCGCTATGATAACGCGACTCATCATGATTTGGAAAGTGAAGCTTACGTGAACCTTCAGGATTTTGCCCCTGGCGGTACTTACCTGAAAGTACACCTCCAGCAAGTGGTGAGTAGGCTAATAATCCTACATTTTCTTTAATACATACTTCAGCAGCACCGACATCCCAAGCTCCTTGTAATAGACTGTACGGGTTTTGTACTGTCGCAATTCTTGGTAATCCTTTACTCTTATGAAGCTCAAGGGCATGCATAATTCCCCACGGTGTCTCATTGGAAAGTCCTACATGGCGAATTTTACCAGCCGTAATAAGTTCCTGCATTGCGGTCAATTGTTCTTCAAGCGCAATCTCATCTTCGTATGGACTATGTTCATAAAATACGCCGCCAAAGAAGCTTGTGTTTCGATCAGGCCAGTGAATCTGGTAGAGATCAATGTAATCTGTCTGCAATCGCTCCAGACTTGTTTCAACAGCTGCTAGAATCTGTGCCCGCGATGCTCGTGCAGGCTCACCTCGCAGGTCTGTGCGATGAGGAAGTCTTCCAACCACCTTTGATGCAATAACCAGGTCATTTCGCGTACCTTTATTTTTTAACCAGCTACCAATGTACTTCTCAGTACGCCCCTGTGTTTTAGGCTTGATGTGTACGGGATAAATTTCTGCTGTATCAATAAAATTCACACCCTGTGAAACAGCATAGTCTAATTGCTCATGTGCTTCAGACTCAGTGTTCTGTTCACCCCAGGTCATTGTGCCAAGACAAATCGTTGAAACATCAATGTCCGTATTCCCTAATTTTTTAAATTCCATATAACCCAAAATAGTAGCACGAAAGGTACTAAAGCATTCAATCAAAGCAAAGATATACTCTAGGTAACATTATCGGTCTAGGTGTTGTATTATGCTGGTATGCAATATAAACACCTATTTTTTGATTTGGACAAAACTGTAGCGCCATCAAGACAGCCAATCCTCCCAGAAATGTACACACTACTATCTGAAGCGTCACAAGACATTGTGATTGTGTCAGGGCAACTATCAGAAAAGATTGCATGGCAAAGTAATAATTTACCTGCTGCGTATCTTGGTCAAAATGGAAATCATGGACTAGACCTCGATGGTACTGAACTCTGGGATATAAAACTTAGTGAGATTGAGCGAACAGAAATTCTTGCTCACATAGAAAAAATAAGTCAGGCATTACCTGAGGTGCCAAACCCAGAATGGAACCCAATTGAAGACCGGGGATGTCAAATAACTTTTAGCCCAATTGGAAACACAGCACCTGTTGCACTTAAAATGGCATATGACCCAGACAGAACTAAGCGTGAAGCCCTTATGAAAGACATTCCTTTCGAGTCTGAAAACTTAGTTGTAAAAATTGGAGGGTCTACAAGCCTTGATTATATTCATAAAGATCGGCACAAGGGTACTAATGTCCAAAAATTTATTGATCTAAAGGGCTGGGAAAATAACGACTGTGTATATTACGGTGATGGTTTATTCCCTGGAGGTAATGATGAAGCCGTTATAGGAGTCATTGATACTGTAGCAGTAGAAGACCATTTGGATTGCTATCGTAAATTAATTGAGTTATTTAGCACAAAATAGTTTCCTTATCTATCTATAAAAGTTTAAGGCGCCCCATTATTGGGACGCCTTTCTTTGTGCATGCTGACTTAATCAATTACGTGCAGTTCCTGAACCTCTGTAGTGATGAACTTTGGGTTCTTCATGATTCGTAGCATGATACGTGCCAGGCGTGCAAGTGTCGGAAACTCAAGCGCCAACTCATAGCCGGGGATTTCATCAGGTTTCATGAAGTCTCTATTGGACATTTTAAACCCTCTGGTCTGGATGATATATACCCAGGCTTGCATCTCATCCAAGGCCTTCGTAAAACGAGCCTCAGGTGTCAGCTTTGCATGGTACTCAACACTGCGGGCAACTAAGACCTTTCCAACATCAGACCTCCCCATATGTTCGTGTGTGATAGCACGTGCTCGCAGCTCTCTTGCTCTGTACTCAGCAGTCTTTTTTCGAGAATCTCCAGCGAGATACTCATCAATATCGTGTGTAGAAATCATATCTACTAATACAGACAAATTAAGACTAGAAGTTGTTACATCACCTTCTAGTCCTGCCTTGGTAATAATGCAGTTGGCCATAAAGATCATCCCAGCAGAATGTTGTGTATTATCTTCTCTCATACGACCCACTTGATGAGCTGACCGAAAAGGCTGCTGGTTACCCTTTCTCCATCGGAGCGTTCTGCCAGAGTCTGTTGCCTGAATAAATAGGCGGAGCAGAGCAAAGTCCTGATGTCTATACATATCTCTCATGACAACACCTCCTTCTGTGGTCACAATACCAGTTTTTTAGAAAAAGGGTAGTACATTGCAGGAAATTCTAATCTACTGTACCTTTTAGCTATGCAACCAGAAGAATTGAGTTTCTCATTCCCTATCGCCATCTATCAGGCTATGCCTATTGAGCATATTACTGGTCGTGATGGTACTGCCTTTACGGTATACGCTGGATTAACCGAAGAACATGCTCGACAGCTGAAAGCATTCTCTCTAGATGCGACAGACGAAGCAATCCAAAACAACACATCTGACCGAAAACGCTTTGGTGAAGGCTCGTATGAAGAATGGTACACAGACAGTCGCACCCCGTTCAGTGTCGTCGATGATGCAACTAGCAAGCTGGCTGCATTGATATGGTTTGGACCGAAAGCTGTAGGCACAAAATCAATGGGACATCTGTCGGCTGATGAACAAAAGCAAGTAGCTAGTACTGACACTGGAAATGGCCACACTATCGCCTATCGTGTATATCCACCTTACCGTGGTGCTGGAATCATGAAAAAAGCGGTTGAAGAAGCTACAGTGGCTTATCAGGCGGTCTTTCCTGAAGCAATACTCTGGGCAATTATTGATGAGAATAATGAAGCGAGTCTAGGCTTTGCTGGTGCACTTGGGTATGAGGTACAGGGTGAGAGTAAGGATGGGTTTGTGGTGATGGTGAAGGGGTGATTGTAGGTTGGTGGTGGACTCGACAGGACTTGTCCTGACGGTAGCTAAGTATATTCTTTCACTACGTTCAGAATCTACTAAGCTCCGCGGGACACGGCTCGTCTGTTGCTAAAGCAACATGACTCCGCCGTTCAGGTCCTGTCGCAAGACAAGAGGTGTAAACCTCTTGCTTCGAGTCCACATATAAAAAAGCCGCCCGAAGGCGGTTTTTAATATGTGGACTCGACAGGAATCTTGGTCACTACATGACCGGTACAGGCTGTCGATATTTCTTGCAAAATATCAGGCAACCTCTTCAAGTCCTGTCGATGTCTCACAAAAGCAAAGACCCTAAACATATATGTTTAGGGTCTGCTTTTGTGGACTCGACAGGACTTGAACCTGCTACCTCGTCAGTGCAAGTGACGCGCTCTACCAGGTGAGCTACGAGCCCATTGGGACTGCACTTAAGTTTTTCTTCTCAAGTGCGCACTATGATAAGTATTTTTGGTCAATAAGTCAATACACCAGTGTGGTAAACCACACTGGTGTATTTTTTCAACAGCGTCTACTTTATTACTCAACAATCAATTCTCCACCTGCTGACCATGATACGCTGTTCGATTTTGCGTCAAATGCTACCCGTTCTCCATTGACTAACACGGGATAGACAACTTCTTCTGCTAGAGAATAAATGTACGGTCTACATGATTCTGACCCAGCACTTGGAAGTTCACAAAAGTACACATAGGCGTTGTCAGCAGACAATTCGTAGTTAGAGATGGCTACATGGGCTCCATCTTGGAAGTAACCAGAATTATCTTCGCTGACTGTTGCTGAGAGCAATGTACGTCCGCTGTCTGTAGTAAGGAAAAGTCCTTCTGCATCAACCCCTATGAATACATTTGACTCTACTGCTTGAGACTGAATAACCGATGCGGCGTTCTGTGAAGTGACTTGTGCGAAGGTATTTGCATCATCGAGCTGTACTACACCAAAAGCAATGTATGCAGTAATAAAACCAATAATATAGGCGGTTATAAGTATTGCTACTCGCTCATTTCTAGTTCCTTCCATAATAGTAAAAGTATAGCACTTACGAATAACTTAGTTACTTTTTATCCACTGCTTGAGTGCTGTACACTTTCTCGATACGATCTAGCAACTCAAGGTCTTTTTTTGTAAGACCGTTTGCATCATGGGTGGTAATTACCATCTTCACTTTCAAGTAGGTAAAGGTGATATCTGGGTGATGTTTTACAATTTCAGCATTGACGGTTGATCGGGCAATAAAGATTAGTCCATCTATATGTTTTTCAAATTCAAACGTTCGACTGAGTTTTGTTTCCTTTACACCAAGTTTCCATTCTGGGTATGACAGCACTACTTTAGCAATTTCTTTTTTTGTCAGGTTTTTTATTTTTTTCATAGTGTCGGTAATTATCTTGCACCTCCTGATGCTTGGGTAACCAGGTGTGCAATGAGGCCTTTATAGTCTCCTCCTACTGCTTCAATAGACTTAGGAAACAGTGATTCAGACGTTAGTCCTGGCAAGGTGTTCACTTCTAAGAAATAAATACCGTCAGCTGCCACGATGAAGTCAGAACGTGAGTAGTGTCTGAGTCCAAGTGTCTGATGTACTACTTGGGCTGCTTTTGCCATGTCTTCTTTTTCCTTTTTAGTAAATCTTCCTGGGCAAATCTCGTTTGTTGTACCAGTGTACTTTACATCAGCGGCGAAAAAACCAGCACTTTCTGGTGGAATAATTTCAATCACTGGCAGGTGGTATAACTTCTGCTCTCTAAAGTTTTCAAGTACCCCAACAGTTGCTTCTTTTCCTTTTATATACTCCTCAACTAATAAGTCTTCATTGTCTACTAGTAGCTCCTTGAGGACAGCACCTAGTTCATGTGGATTGTGGGCCAGTTTGGTTCCAATTGATGAACCGCCTGACGTTGGCTTTACTACGTAGGAAGGTCCAAACAGCTCACTAATTGCCAATGCAGTCTGCATGGTATCTTTTACATCTTCTCGTAGCACTCGTCTATGCGGTGCAGTTTGAATGTTCACATCTTCTAGATAGCTTTTTGTCATCTCTTTATTCATAGCAATCGAGGAGGCATAGGGTCCACTTCCAGTGTACGGAATAGACAGTCGCTCAAGTAGCCGCTGTACCGTACCGTCTTCCCCATACGCACCATGAAGTGCCAAAAATACGACATCAACCCCAAATAAAATGTCTTCGGGCTTTCTATGAAATCCCTCTACCAGCCAATGTCCAGAACGGGTAATCACCACATCTTTGGTTTTGATACCTAATTCAGCCAGCGCCTTTAAGACACCTAAACCAGTCAACATCGAAATGTCGTACTCAGCACTCGGCCCCCCACGCAATACTGCAACTTTTGATATGTTCATACTAGAAATATTCTACCATGTGAGTGCATAGTACTTTACGTTGCTATAATAGAATCACCATATACACCCTGTAGTAAATCTATATCTTTATCAGAAGAAAGGAGAAGGTCGTTATTTTTTTGGACCATTGCTAGAAGCAATTGCATACCCATTTCATCTGCTACTACTTCATTATATAACTGTCGAAATGCTTCAAAATCTTTAATGAAACAATGCCCCCCTGCACCTCGTTTTGCATGCTCCTCTCCGATGAGATGACCTGACTGGTGCAATGGCTGCATATGACTCTCACCAATACGTGGATCGTTACTCATGGCTTCACGTACAGTTTCCCACGAAGCGTCTGAAGACGTAACTACATCATGGAGCATATTCATAAAGACCACTTTGGTGTATAAGAAGCAATTCCCAGCATACTTAATCAACTCAGCTTCTTTAGCAGACATTATTTTATTGTAGGGGGCCTCTGGAAGAATACGTAGTACTGATTCTGCTCTTTTTGTAAACTCTGCTGACTGCTCAGGTATACCTACGAGGTTACGTTGTGGCTTTGCTGCATCATGGGCTGCAGTTGCTTCTCGTAAAAATTCTGGACTATGAAGAACGTACAGGTCTGGAAACATCGTTTGCAGTTTTTCTGTAGTACCTGGGGATAGAGTGGACTTAATAACTGCAGTTGCACCAGTCTTGAGGTTTGTAAGAGCGTTTATTACCGGCTCATAACTATATCCATCAGGTGTTGTGGGAGTGGGAACAGCAATGAACACAATGTCACAGAGAGCAACCTGCTCTTTGTTCTGTACGTATGGCTCCTCTAGAGCATATCTCACTACTTCATACAAACGATCTTCAAAATCATCAGCATAATGCTTACCAATCCATCCTTGTCCTATAAATCCAATTTTTGTCATATGTATATATTACTAATTTAGTGTATCTGTGGTTACAAAAACATTCGCTTCGCTCGCTGTTGTCTATGATAAGTTACTGAGAATCGGTGCGACTCTGCGTTAGCCAATAGGATAGCGTGCTCGTGTTGCACCAGGAGTTTTTTGGCGGCAATAAGACGAACTGGCTTATGATGCTCATCTTTTACTACTGCTACAACCGGAATTAAGACCCCTGCTTTGCGCAACACGTGCTCTGCAGCATTTTTCTGAGCCGTACTACCATCGACGACAATAATCTGTGGATATGGCCATTCTGGGTGTGCCAGACGCCGTTCAAGCACCTCCTTTAGAGCCGCCGGATCATTACTTCCAGTCACACTCTGTATTTTAAATTTTCTGTATTCACTCTTGTTTGGCTCCCCACCCTCAACCACCGTCATAACACCCACCATGTCGGTACCTCCTAAGTGAGAGACATCGTACGCCTCAATACGAACTGACCGTTCATCTCTATAAATCCGGTTTTCATCTTTTATCAATGCCACATCCTGAATATGCTTGAGGGCATATATCTTTCGCTTTACACCAGCCGCGTTTTCAAACTCCTCATTTTTAGCAAAATGCATCATATCTTTCTCGATATCTTTAATAACCACCTGCTTCTTCCCTTGGAAGAATAGTCGAATATGACGAATAGTCTGCATGTACTCTTTCTTGTTACCGGCATCGGGGTAAAGACCAATCTGACGATTGAAGTCTATCTGGCCACGAGCCATGCCAGTCTTTTCAGTCCCAACGGGAACCTTAGCGTCATAGTACTGAAATAATTTCCGGATAATCTTTAAGGCAGACTTAAAGAGAGTAGCGCTAGTAAAGGGTCCAAAGTGGTACAAAATGTCTGCCTCAGTATACTTTTCAGTCAGGTCTTTGTTTCGAATGACCAGCACACGAGGAAACTCCTCATTGGTAATAATCAGGTGGTTATAACTTTTATCATCCTTTGAGATGGTGTTGTACTTCGGCTTGTGGGTTCGGATAAGGTTTGCCTCTAAGATAAGAGCCTCCAGTACAGAGTCCGTTACCGTACATTCAACAGTTTTTGCTTCCTCTACCATTTGCTCAATGAGCTTAGAGCGTTTGACGGCAATATCAGTTGCAAAATAGCTTTTCACCCGATTCTTTAAAGAAGTAGCCTTCCCAATATACAAAATTTCTTTTTTACTCCCCAGAAAAAAATACACTCCCGGTGAGTCAGGTAGCTTTATTTTGGATAAACTTTCTTTTTGCATGTAGGTACTATAGCAGAGACAGTAGTACCACCTCAAGCAGAGGTGGCACACTACAGTCCTTAAAAATCGATACTATTCTTGGCAGCATCTGCCGAGCAACATTGGAGCACCCAATCGGGAACTAGTCCTTGGTTCTTAAACTCATCAATTTTGTTCGGCAGGGACAACATGGATCCTGTTTGTGATGCACATGCCCCAAAAACTCGCTGAACCGTGATTATATGGCTATGTCGAGTGATTCCAAACACCCGTTGAACAGCCCTCTGTGGATCTTTAACCATCCTTGCATGTAGAGCAGTACGAAGTCCTTGACCAACTTCCATAATTTTTCCTAACAAAAATGACAAAGCACCTACGATCAGGTACTTCGTCTCTAGAAGCTAAGTATAGAACAGTCACAGTATAAATCAGTTTTATTATCCACAATTTTGCAACTATAAAACCTTTTTTAGATAGCGTCCAGTGTGGGACTTCTCGTTTTCAGCCACTTCTTCAGGAGTTCCTTTTGCAACCACCATCCCTCCACCAGCACCACCTTCTGGGCCGATGTCGATTACGTAGTCTGATGACTTCACTAGGTCAAGATTATGTTCAATCACCATTACAGTATTCCCTTTCTCGACCAATTCTTGCAGGATAAAGATAAGCAGTTTTACATCTTCATAGTGCAGTCCAATAGTTGGTTCATCAAGTAGGTACATTGTCTTTTGGGTATGAGGTCGGTAGAGTTCTGAGGCGATTTTTACACGCTGTGCTTCCCCGCCGGACAGAGTGGTTGCACTTTGTCCAAGCTCTAGATAGCCAAGCCCTACATCTTGTAGTGCTTTAAGACGCTCATAGATTGCTGGCACACCCTTAAAGAACATCACTGCATCTTCTACGGTCATATGGAGCACTTCGTAGATGTTCTTACCTTTGTAGTACACCTCAAGGGTTTCTTTGGTAAACCGCTTTCCATCACAGACGTCACAGGTGACGTACACCGTTGGCAAGAAGTGCATCTCCACGGCAATAGTTCCATTACCTTGGCATGCCTCACATCGCCCACCTTTTACATTAAAGCTGAACCGTCCTGGCTTCCAGCCTCGAGCACGAGCTTCACCACTGGCTGCAAACATGTCTCGGATGTGGGTGAAGGCTCCGGTGTAGGTTGCAGGGTTTGAGCGTGGTGTGCGTCCAATTGGTGACTGATCAATCAGGATAGTTCTGCCTAGGTATTCGGTACCTTCAATACTTTTTACATTGTAGGTCTTCGCGGTACGATGCTTCATGTCTAAACGTGCTAGAAGATTCTTATGAAGAATCTCATACATGAAGGTTGATTTTCCTGAGCCGGACACACCAGTTACGGTAATGAGTTTCCCTAGAGGAATCTCAAGGTTCATATTTTTGATATTAAACGCTTTTCCTCCCTTGATTTTGATTGACCCTTTTTCACTAGTTCGACGGTCTGGTATCTCAATCACCTTCTCACCACGAAGATAACTCAGTGTTACCGAACCTGAATCGTTCTTTGGTGCTTCCAGTAATTTTTCCATATAGTCGGCCACCACAACCTCACCACCATGCACACCAGCACCGGGTCCAATCTCAATGAGATAGTCAGCCGCCAGGATAGTATCTTCATCGTGCTCAACGATAATGATGGTATTTCCTAGGTCGCGAAGCTCACTTAGCGTCTGCACAAGCTTATCGTTATCTCTTTGATGCAGACCAATAGTTGGCTCGTCGAGTACATATAACGCACCAACCAATCCCGAACCAAGCTGTGACGCTAGACGGATACGTTGAGCCTCACCACCTGACAGGGTGTTTGCTCGACGATCGAGTGTGAGATACTCAATACCAACATTTTGCATAAATTCTAGTCGTTCAATAATCTCACGCAATGCAGGCCAAGCAATATCCTGTTGGGTTTTTGTAAGCTTGAGTTCATCCACAAACTTCACTGCTTCACTGACTGTCATAGAAGTAAAGTCCACAATTGTTTTACCTAAATCCTTTCCTGAGCCTCCCAAAAAGACACGCAATGCCTCTGGGCGTAGTCGCGCACCGTTGCACGCTGTACAGACGTCAGAGTTGAACAGACCTACCACACCAAGCCCATTACACTCCGGACAGGCTCCATACGGTGAGTTAAACGAGAATAAGCGAGGCTCTACTTCAGGGAACGAAGACCCATCAATCGGGCAGATAAATTTTGCTGACAGTGTACGTGATGCACCATCAGGTGATTCAATTTTTACCAATCCGTTAGACTGTGTCAGTGCAAGCTCAACTGCTTCAGACAGACGTTCGTGTGAGCCTTTCGGGTCATCGGTAAATTCACTGACATAAATTTCATCAACTAGCAGGTCAATATCATGACGTTTAGTTTTTGTGAGGGTGATTTTTTCACGTAGTTGCTTTATTTCACCATCAATCTTTACTGTTTCAAATCCTTTATTTAGGAGGTCATAAAGCATTTGGTAGTACTCCCCTTTACGACCCACCACCATTGGTGCAAAGATAGACACCCGACCTTTTGAGACCTGTATACCCAGTACACTCTGTGTCTGTTCTTTGGTGGCCTTTTTCACCTCTTTATCTTCAATAGACTTTAGAACAATTCCAAGGATTTCATCTTGTGAAAGCTTCTGAATCTCCACATCTACACCAAGACAGTAAGGCTGTCCAATCCGGGCATACAAAATACGTAAATAATCGTAGATTTCTGTAATAGTAGCTACCGTAGAACGAGGATTACGTGAGGCAGTTTTCTGGTCAATAGAGATTGCTGGCGATAATCCTGAAATTTCATCTACGTCTGGTTTCTGAAGTTTATTAAGAAATTGTCGTGCGTATGGTGAAAGTGACTCAACGTATCGACGTTGTCCTTCAGCGAAGATGGTATCAAAGGCCAGTGATGATTTTCCCGAGCCAGAAGGGCCGGTAATGGCAATCATCTTTCCTCGAGGCATTTCTACATCAACCCCTTTTAGGTTGTGTGTTCGGGCTCCGCGTACAACAATTTTACCTTGACGTTCCTCATCAATGTTCCAGCTCACCTTTGTTTTGTTGTCATCTTTTTTTGCCATATCACAAGTTAATACTCTCCAAATGATGCTGGAGATTTATGCTCTAAGAGTTTACCACAAAAGCAGCCCGGTGGTATTGCTAATGCCACGTACCATGATCTTTAATGTTTTTGGGTAATTTCACGACCACGTGCGTACCTACACCCTTAATCGATTCAACACCAATCTTGCCACCCATGAGTTCAATCAGTTGTTTTGTAATCCACATACCTAGGCCCGTTCCAGTAATCTTGCTTACATCATCATTTTGTACCCTAAAGAAAGGTGCAAACAATTCCTTTTGATCATCAGAAGAAATTCCCATACCGGTGTCGGTCACACGTATCTCAACCACGTTGTACTTTTCCTCCATAGTCAGCTTAATAGTGCCATTTTCTGTGTACTTAATAGCATTACTCACCAGGTTTGTAATGGCTTGATGGAGTCTTTTTCGATCACCTAGTACAATATGGGTTTCAATGGTTCCTGCATGGGTTAGCTCTATTTTTTTCTCAGCAGCAGAGACATGTAGCTCGTCAGTTACTGCCATCACAATCTCAGAAGCATCAAAAGAATCCAGCTCTACTGACAGCTTTCCTGACTGGATTCGTGCAACGTCAAGTAGGTCATTTACAATCGCCAACAATCGATCAGCAGAATCTTTCACTCGGGTTGCATGATCTTTCTGGGTATCATCTGCAGCTGACTCAATAATCAGTGCTGAGTACCCACGAATAGCAGTAAGTGGTGCTCGAAGTTCGTGAGCAATCATGTTGGTAAACAAATCCTTCATTTCGTTGGCTTTACGAACTTTAATATAGAGATATCGGTAGTCAGTCAAACGGATATGCCAGTATGCCAGTGCCAGAATAAACATGTACACAAAGATAAGTGAGTACAATGCATCACGTTCCCTAGCTTTAAATGAATTATCAATCGCCTGTAGAGAAACTTGAGTGTAAATAAAATAATACAAACCATCATCTGACTGCATGGCACGGTACGTCAACCAGACTCTTCCTTGGTCACCAAATACTTCAAAAATAAGTGACTCGTCTAGGCGAACTACAGCATTACGGTACAATTCAGCATACTCCTCATCAGTACCAATGAGCTCCGGGTCCAGTGCCGCTATGGGCTGCATCTGGCGCCCGCTAAGCTTCACTACTTTCATGTCAGTAATATCTGGGTTAGCATCTGCAATCCGAACAATCTCCCTCTGCACCAATTCCCCATCAAAGTCACTAGAGTACAGAATTGCTGCAAATGTATCTTGCAGGAGGCCAATCCGATCTTTTTGGAGCCTATTTTGATTATCTCTACCAGCATCAAGAAACTGTTGACCAGTGTACAAAAACATCATTGGAATAATGATAAGCAAGATAAGGATAAAAAGCATCTGTGGATGCTTTTTAATGTAGCTTAGCGCATGTTGTCCTGCATACAGTATTCTAGAAATCATGATTCTTTTGTACTACGTATTACATCGCTGAAACGTCGTTGTCGGGTATCTAAATGAAGACCAAGTAGAATTAAGACCAAACCAATAGAAACTATTGAGATTGAAAGAATGAGATAAATCATGTAGGTAGACAGCAATGAATCATTAGTTGTATTAGTCGTTATTGACCCAATAGCAGTAGCGTCTGCCGGTGTAAACGCCTGTGCCTCTTTTACAAACCTAAATGGTTCACTCTTTGCCACAATCCTGCCGGCATTGTCAGTTAAGCCAATATAGACAGTGTGCTCTCCATCTTCAAGCTCTTTATCAAATCGGTACTTCCAAGAACCGTCTTCCTCAGTTTTTACTGTTACAACTATCGGTGTACTAAAGATGTAGAGTGTCACAAAACTATTTGGCAGTGCTTTTCCAGAGATGACTGCTTGGGCAGCCACCCCATCGGTATCATCTTGTGGATTTTCTGGTACTATCGATTCAATTGAAACGACCTGCAGAATATCTTCGCGTACCACACCTTGCTCCTTAGGTGACTGGTACACGACTGCAACCTCTCGTGTACTATCTAAAGGATCAAATCCTTCAGCAATTTCCAGCCCATCTATAAAGCCATCACCATCAGAGTCAGCGGTAAATGGATCAGTTTTATAGAGTGTTAACTCATCATAGTTAGAGATACCATCAGAGTCAGAATCTTCAAACACATCAGCTCCGACACGCTCTGAAATAAGGAGCTCAACTCTTTTGGAAAGTGCTTTGTACTCCGTAGTTATTTCAGCAATCCTTTCGTCCAGGGCTGCCGTAAGGTCATTGGATTGCGTGTCTCGTAACGAGCTGGCGATTATTTCTTGTCGCAGCTGATCGAGACGTTCTTCAGCACGTTGAATCGTATCTGGATCCTGGGAGCGGTATGCAACCATAAATCGTTGGAGTTCTGCGGTAATTTCTTCTGCAAAAGCATCAAGCAGTGCAGTCACTTGATCTTCCACTACGGAAAGTGACTCGCTCTTAGCATCTTCAGATTCAGCAGCAGCTTGTACAGCTTCTTTTCTAAGTTCTTGTTCAATTTTTTCAGCTTGTACAACTTTTTCTGTCTCCTTATTTTGTACCGCTGTTGGTTTTGGTGTATACGGTACATTATATACAGCTATCTGTTCAGTATTGCTTTCATATAAACCGAAGGTATTTTTGATTCGAGCAACAACCTCATAGCTGGCATTAGGCATACGTTTGGTGTCCCATCGTAATACCCATTGATCTGAGTCAGTATTGAGCTGCCTTGCTAAACCAATGATGTTTCGTGTCTTTGAACCTTCTGGAATAACCCACACCTCAACAAAACTGGCAGTATCAATAGCAATCTCTAGGTCGACAAAACCGGCCAGAGTACCTGACTGTATAACTCGAAGCACTGCTTCAGGTGCTTCAAGTGCAGTCTCCCGACTATCAGCAGTGTCAGTGTCTTTTTCGGCATTGTCTAAAACATCATCTAGGGGAACGTTTGCAACGGTCAGCTGCACTTCACCGTCAGAATACGAGCCATGCTCATTTCTAATCTTTACTGTAATCTGATACTCCCCGTTGACATATTTTTCAGTGTCCCAACGGTACGTCCAGACACCATCTGAGGTACGTTCAGCAGCTCCTAATGTATTGTTTGAACCAGAATCAGTATGTTGGGCTATGAGCGTTACCTTTTGAGCACCAGTAGTCTGAATTGTAAATGTTGCATCGCCTGTCACTACACCGTCTGTATTTACACTCAGCTTGACTACTGGTTTTGTATCTACAGTCTCAGAACGTACCTCAGACACTGGTGTCACTAGCTCAGATACATCATTGAGCACCTCAAGGTATTTACCATCAGAATCTCTATAGGGCGAACCTATTGTGTAGGCATTTGTAACATCAGCTGCAACTTTATAAAAATTATCTTCATCTGCAGTAGTATCCCATTGGTACAACCACACGCCTTGGGAAACCTTTGTAGCTGGTCCTAAAGGAACTGGTTCATAGTACGCACCCTTAAATACCAGCACATCCACTGTTCGTGCATTTTCTACCCTAATATATATTGGGACTGTGCCCACCAGGGGTTCTGGTGATGTAATCTCAAAGGTCAGTGGTGGCTCATGCTCTGTAACAGATACGGTCGGAAGTTTATTATCACTACATTCTGCATCCTTTTGCAAGGTGTCACATCCAAGCACATTCCCCATCATATGCACACCAGAAAATGAATCAGCTATCACTGGTGCATTCCAAATGTACTGTGAGTACAAAAGTGTAAAAAAAGCACCCATTACAACAACTAACACACCTCCAATACGAGCAGTCTGTATAACAAATGTGTCTAGACCAATAGGTGCTCGAGTAGCGGACAACAAAGCCAGGCCAGCAGTAGCAGCTGAAGTACGAAAAAATGTAGGTTTTCTTTGGGCGGTATTCACTTCCTTTGTGACTTTCTGCCTCTGGGACACTTTTTTTTCTGAGTCAATAGATACTACTTTGGTCATATCTGTAGGTAGTACTACTTTTTTTTGCACAGGTGTTTTTGTAGTCTTTTTTAATACAGCAGCTTTTGTCGTCTTCTGTGACCTTCCTTTCTTACTTAGTAGTGTAGTTTTTTTTATCGCTACTGGTTTTGAGGGGCTTTTTTTTGCTGGAGTGGGCTTTTTAGTAACCTTTGCAGTTTTGACTCCCACTGAAGAAACAGACTTTTTAGGTACTGCTTTCTTTTGTGAAGAACTCCCCCGAGCGACCTTTTTAGTCGATGCCATAGCTGTAGTATACGCTGAAACACATAAAGTGACAGATGTACTTGTCAATAACTACTGCAATACTTCGTCAATCTTCGTCGCCAGTTCACCAGTTCCAGTCAAAGCCTTCAAGAAATACGACGCATTGTACTGTGCAGACTTTTCTTCAATATCTGCTCCATTTTCGTTTGAAAAAATAATAACTGGCAAGGATACTAATCCAGGCTGCTGGCTAATTTCTTCTAATATTTCAAAACCGTGTTTATTGGGCAGCTGTAAATCAAGCAGGAGAATATCTACCGGTGTATCTAACAACATAGGTATAACCGAATTACCATCTGCTGTTGATTCTACTGAAAATCCCTTTGACGTAAGCTCTAGAATTGCTAGATCACGAATAAATGGATCATCTTCCGCAATAAGTATTTTTTTCATATATATTAAGTATACAGTAGTATTTATTGTTTTTTATGTACTTTTCGTAACTCCTTCTTTACACGTTTCTCTTCCTGCAGGTCATGGGTTGCAAAGTAGTTAAGCTCATCTCGGAGAATTGATGCTGTTTCAAAATCTAGAATAGCAACCGCAGCTTCCATTTGTTTACGTTTCTCTCTGATTGTTTTTTCAGGATTCTTTTTATAGAGCTCCATATCTACAGTAAGCAATGTCTCAACCGTTTCATCATGCTGTGTACGCAGCTGGTCAGCGATAGACTTAATTTCTTTAACAATTGTTTTTGGTGTAATACCGTGTTTTGTGTTGTAGGCAACTTGAATTTCACGACGACGATTCGTTTCATTCACTGCGTATGTAAGTGCATCAGTCATCTCATCCGCATAGAGCACTACCCGACCGTTCACGTTACGGGCAGCCCGTCCGATAGTCTGAATGAGAGCAGTCTCACTACGAAGGAAACCTGCCTTATCTGCATCCAAAATAGCTACCAGTTCAACCTCAGGCAGGTCCAGCCCTTCTCGAAGCAGGTTTACACCCACCAAACAATCAAACTCGCCCTTACGGAAGTCTGTCAGGATTTCAATACGCTCGAGCGTATCCACATCACTATGAATATACTTAGTCTTAATACCTTTTTCATCAAGGAAATCAGTCAGGTCTTCAGCCATTTTCTTTGTAAGTGTGGTCACAAGTACTCGGGCACCTCTTTTAATTACCTTTTCAGACTCAGCAATAAAGTCTTTAACTTGACCAGGGTAGTCACCTACTTGATTGACTGGTCGCAAATCAATCTCAGGGTCGATTAGACCGGTGGGACGAATTATCTGCTGGACTATTTGACCTTCACCTTTTTCAGTTTTTTCTAGTTCATACTTTCCAGGTGTCGCCGTGGTATAGATTACTTGTCCAACTCGCTTTTCAAACTCTTCAAAGTTCAGTGGCCGGTTATCAACCGCTGAGGGAAGTCGGAAACCAAACTCAACGAGGTTTACTTTTCTTGAACGGTCAGCTGCATACATCCCGCGAACTTGTGGCACTGCCACGTGTGATTCATCAATAATAGTTAAAAAGTCTGGTGTGCCGTCTTCTTTGTGTGGAAAGTATGACAACAGGGTAAATGGTGCTTCACCTGATTTACGGCCATCAAAGTGTCGTGAGTAATTCTCAATGCCAGCACAAAAGCCAACTTCACGCATAAGTGCTAGGTCATGATCGGTCCGACGCTTAAGACGTTCTGTCTCAAGCAACTTCCCTTCTTTTTTAAATTTCTTAAGCTGTACATCGAGTTCAATCTTGATGTCCTCGATAGCTCGAGCTCGCTCATCCTCTGGCGTCACAAAGTGCTTGGCTGGGAATAAGAAAAATACGTCTGACTCTTCAATAATTTGTCGAGAAATTGCATCAATTTTTGTAATAGCAGACACAGTGGTACCAGAAAAATTCATGCGGTAAATAACCCGTTCGTTAGTCGGCATCACCTCAACCGTGTTCCCTACTGCCCGGAACATACCTGGCGTAAGGTCTGCGTTAGTTCGGTTAAAGTACATATCCACCAGCATACGAAGCATCTCTGTTCGGGTGGACACAAAACCACGTTCAATTTTCTTATGCACCTTCTGATACTGCTCTGGGGAACCAAGACCATAGATACACGACACTGAGGCAACCACAATCACGTCACTTCTCGTTAGAAGTGACTGAGTAGATGCGTGCCGCAGTCGGTCAATCTCTTCGTTAATCTGTGATTCTTTCTCAATGTACGTATCGGAGCCGGACATATACGCCTCAGGCTGGTAATAATCGTAGTATGAAACAAAGTAATGTACTTCATTGTTTGGAAAAAAGTCTTTATACTCTTGGGCTAACTGGGCAGCCAGGGTTTTATTATGAGCAATAACCAAAGTCGGCTTCTGCACCTGTTGGATGACATTGGCTGCGGTAAAGGTTTTTCCTGAACCAGTCACACCTAAAAGCGTCTGGTGGTTTAAACCAGACTTAAGTCCTGTAACCAATTTCTCAATTGCTTGCGGTTGGTCTCCAGCTGGAGTTTTATCAGTGCTTAATTCAAATTTTTCCTGCATATTTTACTATGTGAGTATACAAGGGGTGTACGCTTTTTACTAGTTATCCTTGTAAAATATCTTCGCGAAGTCGTTTGGTGAAATTAACGATAAAATAGAGGTTGTGAATAGACGCCAGATGTGGACCAAGCATTTCTCCTGACCGGAACAGGTGCGCCAAATAGGCTTTAGTATAGTGGGTGCAGACATAACAATCACAGGCTTCGTCTGGCTTACTAAAGTCCCGTTGATACTTAGTATTTAAAAGATTAGTTCGTTTATGACCTTCATTTGTACGTTCATAAATAGTGCCCGTTCGAGCAATACGAGTCGGAGCAACACAGTCAAACGTGTCACACCCATGAGCCACTCCCGCCACAATGTCTTCTGGCTCACCAATACCAAGTAGATGACGAGGTTTGTCGTCAGGAAGAATTTCGTTTACTACCCGAAGACTATCGCCCAAATCTTCTTTAGAAAATGAACCGCCGATGCCAAACCCGTCAAAATCCATATCAGCTAGCGCACGGGCACTTTCTTGTCGTAAGTCCAGATGGCGACCACCCTGCACCACTCCATAAATACCTTGCTTCTTTAGTGCTTCGTAGTTCCCTTTATGGGCCAAAATAGACCGTTTTGCCCAGCGATGTGTCCTGTCCATGGCTTCTTTTTGATACTTCTTATCGGCTGTCGGAGAAGTACACTCATCAAATGCAATAATGATGTCAGCCCCAATGTCATGCTGGATTTCAATTGAGCGTTCTGCAGTAAAGCGATGCATTGACCCATCTAAGTGAGAGGTGAATGTCACCCCCTCTTCATCAATCATACACAGCTTGCCATGATCAGCTGCAAACTTTTTAGAGTAGACGTTTAGGCCCGCATTCTCCTCAGTTTTCAATGTCGCATCTTTTGCAAACTTAGTCACTCCTTTGCCAAAGGCAGCACCTAGTGAAAACACCTGAAAACCTCCACTATCAGTGATAGTCGGCATGTCCCAGTTGGCAAACTTAGCTAGACCACCGGCTTCTTTAATGACCTCTGCTCCAGGCTGTAAGAAAAGATGATAAGTGTTCGCTAAAGCCACCTGATTTCCTACGTAGTCACGCATATCTTCAGGCTTAAGACTTTTTACCGTACCTTTAGTACCTACGACAACAAAAGCTGGAGTTTCAATATCACCATGTGGTGTATGAATGACTCCAGCTCGACCTAAGGTCCCTGACTGCTTCTTTATTGTTTCAAATACTACTGGTTTGTCAGCCATTAGTTAATCGCTAGTAACTCTATTGCGAATACAAGAGTTGAGTTTGCTGGGATTGGTCCAACATTCGTGTCTCCATACCCCATTGTAGGAGGAATCACAAGAATACGTTCACCTCCCACTTTCATACCAACTACTCCTGATTCCCATCCGGCAATCACCCGATTTTCACCTAATGTGAAAGAAAAAGGTTCTCCCCGTAGATTTGAATTATCAAACTGTACTCCATTTTCTAATGTTCCCACGTAATGAACAGTAACTGTATCCCCAGACACAGCTTCTACCCCTGCGCCTAGCACAACATCATCTATAATCAGTTTACTTACTACACCTTGCTCATCAAGAGAGTCTGCCAGTGCCCCAAAAAGTGCCTCTTGCTGATTGGTATTACTTTCATCCACCACCGCAATCGATGCTACCTGCGATTGCCCTTCTACAGCTTGCGAGAGCACAGTAGTTGTGTCAAAACGTAACAGAAATAACGCTACAACCATAAGTCCTATACTTGCAAAAATCCCAACTGCTTCAAATTTATTAATCATATCATTTCACCAAATTAGTATCGTTACTATATGTTTTTTCTCAATAAAAGCAAGTTTATTGCGCAATAATTCCACTTCGTATTTGTGTAGCCAGACTTTTCGTACTTCTGTTTGCAAGTTCAGCTAAAAATAAATCATTTTCATAGGCTGCCATGAATCTTGGGACACTCCGTGATCCAACAGATGTAACTCCTTGCAAGGTATACACCACAGAACTTTCTTCCAACGCTAACGTTACCCACAGTCCTTCTTGCACCTCTCTACTAAAGTATTGATCAAAAATAAAATTACCCAGTGAATAGAATATGGGAACACCGTTATAGAGCTCAATATTCTGCACCACATGTGGGTGATGACCCAGAACTGCATCAGCTCCAGCATTTACCATCATATGTGCCAGCTGTTCTTGTGCTCGGGAATGAATAGGTTCATATTCAACTCCCCAGTGCACATATGCAATCTGCATATCGCTTCGCAATGCAGCATACTCAAATACTGTCTGTATCTCACTTTTTGCTGGGGATGTATGTACCGCAGATACCCCGACAAGTGCTACTGTTTGCCCATCAAGTTCAACATATGCAATACTTGTCGTGCTGAGTGCAAGTGGCGAACCAAACGATGTGATTCCATTATCTTCCAACACTTCTTGCATGTGTATAAAATCAGCTACCCCCGTATCAACACTGTGATTATTTGCCAAACTCATATATTGAAATCCATATTCACGCAGTGCCGGTATATGGAGTACATCTACAGAGAAACTAAACGTAAGATCTGGTGTCTGGGTATGTTCTTTTGGTATAGCTGCTTCAAAATTTCCAATCAGCACAGTAGAACTACTAACCTTTGGCAAATCCATGTATACATACTGACTACCATATGTAGTAAGATAGGTTTCAACCCGCCGAGCAAGCAACACATCCCCTACAAATGAAAGTGACGTCGGAAATTGTTCCACTTCTACACCTTCAGTGTTTGCAAGAAACTGTGAGAACGACCCAACATGAAGTGGATACCCCGAGCGCACATCAACAAAGCCTGTAGCAAAAGCTACAATTATAATAACGAGGAAAAAATAAACTTTTTTCATCAATTACAGTAGTGTTTTATGAAAAAGTCCCATTTCTAAATATCGCATTGAAGCAAATACAGCTATGAGTGAGAGTGTCAGTGCCATACAGGCAATGAACACTATCTGAGATGGCTGCATTCTTCCTCTCGCATGAGAATGTCTCTTCTGGACCTCAGTAGACATTATAGTCATGTCAATACCAAGTAATGAAGATATTGTTTCTGGACTCATTCGTTCATCAGAACGAAATACCTTGTGCAACGAATCCACATGTGTTTTGTGATCTTTTTTATTTTCACGGAGGACAAGTATTGCTGCGTCCACATCATTCTTGTGCCATTGGGCGCTAATAAGTACTGATTTTATTTCTTCATCAGAATCTTCCAGAGATACACCATTAACTTTTAAGAACCGTTCTATATCTTGACGTTGGAACATAGTTACTATTATGCACTATCTTCTGAAGCAGATTGACTTGAGATGTGAATTGTATACAACTCAAGGAGCACCATAAACAGACTTGTTACTACTGGACCGACAATAAAGCCAATGGGGCCAAACACTGAAATACCACCCAGCACTGAAAGAAGAATAATAAATGGGTGCATGGCGGTGCCTCGGCTCATGAGATATGGACCAAGCAAGTTATCAATAAGACCTACTGCCAGCATCCCCCAGATAGCCAGAGCAATTGCTATTAAGTAGGAGCCTGTAAAAACAGAGAACAATATAGCTGGAATAAACACAATGGTAGTACCAACACCAGGGATAAGCGCTCCAAATGCAGCGATAACACCCCAAAGAATTGCCCGTTCAAAGCCAAGAGCCCAAAATCCAAATCCAGTAAGAACTCCTTGAATAATAGCCATGAGCACAATTCCAGTAGCCACAGACCGAACTGCCAATGCAAGACGTCGTAAAATAAGCTCATCTTCTTCATCTGGCAGTGGACTCACAACAACCAGCTTCTTTGTAAATTCTTTACCATCCCTAAATAAGTAGAATGAACCGATCATTGCTATAAAGAACAAAAATATAGTCGCAGCAGTTCCTGCAAAAATAGCCCCTACATTACTAGCTAGCCAGCTCGTAGCCTGCTTCACATATTCAGTAATATTTAACTCAAGTGCAGGAGTGTATTGTTGCAAGGTCATTTCGATATTTTGAAATGACTGTTCAAAACCTACTTTTTCAGCACTTGCTAGACCATAGATTGATACCGCTTCATTTACTAACGATGATGCTATAAATAAGAGTGGTACCATACCTATAAGCACTATTAAGAATGTAGACACCAGTGCTGCGAGCGTTTCATTTTGCTTTGGCATTTTTTTAATCACACGCAAATGCAGCGGGTAACAAATAGTAACAATAATGGCAGCTAGTGCCAGAGCGGATATAAAAGGTGTTAGCATTGTCCAGACAAGATAGGCAACAATACCCATAAAGCCAAAAAAGAATACATACTCTACAATTCGATTCATTAACATATACTTTAGTATATCAGATACTACTCAGAAACAACAAAGCCTGGTAGAGTACCAGGCTTACATAATTATTGAGCAAGCTCAATTTGAGTTTTCGAAACTTGTGCTGCAGTTTCAACAGTTTCAAAGGTTGCAGTCAATGCACCTTGGAAAGCTTCAAATGTACCACTCATCATCTGGGTTATTGCATATAACACCAATATGAAGCCGATTGATTTGAACATAATATGTTTGATTGCTTTACGGCATGCTGGAATTATAAATAATTTCAGCAAACTTGTAATCCCCTAAAGCAAAAAAACATCTTCCTAAGAACATGCTCTACTTTTATTATACTACGTGTATTTATTTTGTCTAGGGGTCAGACTTTCTGAACTTAATAATAATCAAGCAAATCACCGATTCCTATAAACTCAAAAAACTGATACCCATATTGTATGGTTAGCCCGAAGTTATTAAACAAGAGTAATAATCCAATCCCTATGAGCATTAGCCCTCCTACAATACTCACTACACGCGACACATGGGCGTATTTTGCAATCAGGTTTCCAGCACGGGCGTAGAGCATTGCAGTGACGATAAACGGTACTGCCAGACCAGCAGAAAACAAAGCCAGTAACAATGCTCCGCTAAACACGGTTGCTTTTGTTGTAGCCAGGAGCAAGACCGAAGCGAGTACTGGTCCTACGCATGGTGTCCAACCGAGAGCAAAAATACTTCCAATGAGGAATGCACTTATGGGTTCACCAGGTGTAATGAATTTTGGTAAGGCAATCTTTCGGTCTCTCATTAATGGAGTAATGTTGATTATATTTAACATCATTAACCCAAATAGAATGATAAAAGCACCGCCAACTTGCGACAACAGTGCCCGATACGGACCAACAAACGAACCAAAGAATCCTGCTAGAATACCAAATGAAATAAAAACTACTGAGAAACCAAGAACAAACGCAATGGCATTTGTACGAATCTTTTTTCGAGCTTCTTTATTGTCTTTTACCTCATCTTGTTTTACACCACTTATAAAAGCCAGGTACGCAGGAACCAGTGGTAATGTGCAGGGTGCAAGAAACATTAACAGTCCTGCAACAAAGGACGCTACTGCAAATGTAATATTGAGTTCGAGCATACTTATTGTGGTTGGATGTTAATTGCTGCTTGAGTATGTGTGCGCATCTCATCTATATCCATAAACCCACGCTTATGGATAACTATGTTTCCTCTTGTGTCGTAAAATACTGTTTCTGGCATTGAGAATCCCCCAATAGAAGCATAGTATGCATCAGCAAGATCTATAGCAAAGTGTACATTTGGAAACTCACCGGCAGATGCCAGAAATGCAGAAGCTCGCTCTTTGGTCTCGTTACGGTTAATTGCGATAACTGCAACATTTTGATTCTTGTACTCTTTTGCTAATTGTTCAAAATCAGCAAGTTCTCGTGTGCAAAATGGGCACCAACTAGCCCAAGAGTTCACCACTTGAACTTGTCCGGTAAAGGTATCAAACGTAAACGGATTCCCTTCTAGATCTGTGTAGGGTGTATCTGCTGGAACGACTACTGTTTGAGATGCTTCAGTACCATGCTCACTTACAAGAACTCTCGATTGTGTGATGTAGGTATAGACACCTCCGAGTACAAGAACTCCGACAATAACTGCAATGCTGATGATAGTGCTTTTGTCCATGTAATTATAGTTAGTTACTGGAAAGAATTTGCAGCCAATTTTCGTATGGTAGCGCTCCAGATGCTACTGTAAGAGTACCATCACCAAACTCAACAACATTAAATGGTGTACCACTACCACCAAGCCCTAATGCACTCTGCATATCATTCTCCACGCGACCAGCAATCTCATCTGATGTAATACAGCTTTGATAGGCATCAACCGCCACTCCAAGAGCCACTGCCTCTGACTCCAAAAATGATGTAGTCATACCACGCTGATTTGCCAGCAGTACCTCTGAATAGGCCCAAAATGCATCATTGTCAACTAGATCACCAACACACTCAGCTGCAATTGCCGCGGGTTCTGCGGTAGCATGCATAGCTAGTGGCAAATGACGATACTCCCAATTTACTGCACCGTTAGATTCATCAATTACTTGCTTAAGTGTTGGGTGCAAACGGGCACAAAACGGACATTCGTAATCAGAGAATTCAACAATAGTTGTAGGTGCTTCTGGATTACCGTACAGACGTCGCAAATCTTCTTCTGCACGCTTTGGACTACCAGCAGGTGCAACTGCCTGACGTTCTGGACTGCCCACATCTGGTTGGTTTGCTACTAATCCTACTGACGGAGTACCAGAAAAAAAGATTGCTGCGGCAATAAGCACAAATCCAAAAAGAATTGATCCAGCTAAAATAAGTGTCTGTTTTGTGTCTTGCATACTATTCTATATTAATTAATTACTCCAAAGTATTGTTTGCGGATGTGCAGCTACCCAAGAAAACCAGAACCCTTCTACGTCTGGTATAACTACCCTGTCAGAAAATCTAAATACAACTGTGCCATTTGTATTACTAATGGTTATTTCTTGATTACTAATCATATCGCGAATCTCCCCTTGTGGGAGTAGGTCGCGGGGATAGGCTTTAAATGTCCCCTCAACTTCTATACCATATACATACGCATCTGGTGCAAGTGGGGATGTTTGGGCATTAAAAGTTGGCGCAAAACGTTGTGCAACCTCATAATACTGACCCTCATATGGGTCTGCTTGGCTACCAGTAGTAAGTACAGATCCATTAGGATGTTGTGACTGCCAGACAGAAAACTGTGTGATGTCAGAAGGAACTACAGACAGCACTACCCCAGTTGAGTCCCCTACCACCGCTTCACCGAGTATTTGCGACCAAAGATTTCTGTCTGTTACAGTGTCTGCTCGGTTATACAGTAGGAGGTTTGATTGCCAGAGCATGCCTGATACACCAAACTCTTGCACGACACCCGACACACTTCTGTCGAACACTATACCTGTGCCACATAACGGACAGTATGTTACCAAGAGCGCATCTCCAGCAACAACATCATTTACAACTTCACGTGTGACAAGCATACTAAATGGATAGAATCTCTCTTCTTCTTTGTATGACAAGGCAATACCTATCTGGGTAGATGCTATTAGTGTAGATGCTTCTGATGTAGAGATGAATTCAGGGGTATCTACTGAAGGAATACAATCTCGTCGTGAACACCCTTGTCGAATCTCTGCCAGAGGAATTGAGTGATTCACTTCCTGAGATGGAACAACATCTGCAATTGGTAACGTGAATGAGTCTGTACGCATACGTTCCCGGTTTGAAGATCTCTCAACTAAAGCAAGTGTTCTATCGGCTCCTGTCTGTATGCCACCCTTTTCTTGGGCCTTATTTGTCTGTACATACCTTTGTCCAAACAGAGCAACAGTGAGTATTACAGCAACAACAAAAATTATTTGCACATACGTTGGTACTTCCATAGTAAATAACGTTAAATGAGTAGTCTCTACAGTATACATACGAACTGTTACCTTTTTTATTTCAAATACACAACAATGCAAGAGTCTTCCATGCTATCGAATTTGACCGCCACACGTTCTTTCTGCAATCTATTAGGACACTCTTTTAAATGGTAAGCGGATACAAAACAAAAGGAACACTCTCATATGCTACTATATATGCATATGAGCAACATTGAATTCAATGAAGAACAATATTCTCAAACTACTAGTTCAGGTCCAAAACCATCGAAGATGGCTGCTATGATAATTAGTACTGGTCTTGTTAAAGATGAGAAGGGGGCGAATGTGGTGCTAGTGGGACTAATTATGGTGTTGGTGGTTATATTCCTAGTAGCAGTCACTGGAAATAGTAATGATTCAAACATTGATGACGCCCCCCTGATAGAAGACTATTCCTTATATATCTAACATGAACTACAGAAATTCAAGAAAGGGTTTCACGCTAATCGAGCTTTTGGTAGTGATTGCTATTATTGGTACGCTAGCAAGTGTAGTACTTGCAAGCTTAAATACTGCACGAGAAAAAGCTAGAGACGCTCGTAGAAAATCTGATTTGAACAGCCTAAGGACTGCATTGGAGATGCACTATCATGACCAAGGATCATACACCATGCCAGAGAATAAGTGTGCCGATACAAGTTATGGAGGTCTTGGTAGTTGTGGTTCAACAGGAAGTACCGGGGACTGGGACACTAACAGTGACTTACTTGATCTTGTTTCTGGTGGATATATGCCTTCACTCCCTACTGATCCTATAAACGATACTACCTACAGGTACTCTTACGAACCCTGGAACGCAGGTCAAGGTGGGTATACTGCTGCTGGTCAAGCATATGACTTGTGTGCACCCCTTGAGGGAGGTGGTCAATTCTGTGTACGCGGTCGATAAATTTTATCCCTGAGAGACTCAGTACACTATGCCGAGATTCTAAAGTATACATATGAACTACCACCTTTTTTATTTCAAATACACACTAAAACCCACAAACGATATGTTTGCGGGTTTTAATATCTGACTACTTCTTCCCTACAACGCCTGGTTTTCGACTATAGGCGATAGGAACCAACACCAAGGTGATTACCACCGAGAACAAAAGTCCAAACATGACCGCATATGCCAATGGAGCCCAGAGGTCATCTGCATAGGTAAGCGGTATCATTCCAACCACTGTTGTCAGGGTTGTCAGCAGAATCGGACGTAGACGGTTAACTGCAGAATCTATGACCACTTCCCGGATTGGCTTCTCAGGATGACGTCGTCGTTGCGAGTTCATCATGTCAATCAACAGAATCGAATTATTTACCACAATTCCAGACAGGGCAATAAATCCCATAATAGATGGAAATGAAAGTGCATTTCCGGTTACTGCTAACCCAATCATAATACCAATCAGAGAATATGGAAGAATTGAAAGTACATACTTTGTATGCAGATATGAATTAAATTGTAATACCAGAACCGCCAGCATGAGCACTACACCAACAACCAAAGCGAGAAAGAGCTCTACAAACCCTTGCGTTGATTCATCTGTCTCACCACCACCGGCAACAGTGATATTTTCAGGAATAAAGAGTTCAGCATTGATACGGTCCAGCAACAGTGTCTGAATCTCACGTGCGTTACCGGCTGAAGTGATATCTCCAGACAACGTGATAATACGCTTACCACCCTCATGGTTAATCACTGCACTGGATTCACGAACTGATACATCCACAATAGAAGACAAAAGTACTGACTGACCTGATGGTGTGGCTAACTCAATTCGTGTAAGTGCATCAATAGTCATCTGATTCGTTTCATTTGGATCAGGGTCAGGAGCATTAGTAATATTGAGCTTGAGAACTACATCTACGTCATCATCAAGTGACGTAAGTGACATTACCTCAGAACCAAACACTGCAGTACGCAATAACGAGGATACACTTAGGGGATCGAGGCCAAATGCAGCAGCCTTGGCTTTATTGAGTGCAATGACAAATTCTGTACTATTATTATTAGCACTAGTGGTCACATTAATTGAACCTTCAATAGTCTTCAGGAGCTCTGCTGACTGATTTGCAATCTGCGTCAGCTCGGTAAGGTCATCACCGGTAAATTTGATACTTACTGGAGCTCCAGCCGGTGGGCCGTCAGTAGGCTGGGACACCGTTATTTGCACATCATTGATACCTGAGAGCTCTGCCCGAATATCCTCAAGTATTGCAGTACTAATTTGTTCACGGTCTTCATTAAGGGTAATAAATATATTAGCAATCTTTGCATTGCGTCCACCAGAGCCAAAATCATTACCCGAACCAATCGTGGTCAGGAATGAAGAGATTGTATCTTGCGTATAGAGTATTTCCTCAACTCGTCGAACAGCAATATCGGTAGTTTCCTGCACTGAACCTTCAGGAAGCTTCACTTCTACAATAATTATATCTACATCACTTTGTTCAAAGAAAACCACTTTCACCACACCGGTAACAGGCAGCAACAAGGCCAGAACAAGGGCTATACGAATCCCCCACAGGAACAACTTCTCGCTTCTCTTGTTGCCAATAATACTGTCCAACTTAGTGCGATACCATGATTCAAGTTTATGTGAATACGCAAGTTGTTTCTGTTCTAGCTTTGATGCATTTTTTCGTTTAAGAAAAACTGAGGCGATAAGTGGCAAGATACCAAGAGCCACCAGCAATGATGCAAATAATACAAAGATAAGTGTAAATGGAATAACTGCAATGAATTGCCCAGTTACACCACTTACAATAAATAGTCCAGCAAACATCGACACCGTTGTAAGCGTCCCTGCAATAATCGGAGAACTGAACTCTCGGATAGTAAGTAGAGCGGCTTCAGTTTTGTCGATATTCACGTCATCTTTCATGCGACGGTTAATACCTTCAACCATCACAATAGCCGAGTCTACCAATACACCAATACCTAAAATAAGTGCAAACAAACTCAGGAAGTTGATTGTATTGCCAGAGAGGTATAAGCCAATAAATCCAAACAGGAATGATAGCGGAATTGAAGTACCGGCAATAAGTCCTTCTCGCCAACCAATAGCAAGTACCAGTACAAGCACCACTAGCAACACTGTTTGCAACCCAGAGGAAACCAATCGTCCAAGGCTTTCCTTAATATCATTACCTCCATTAAGTAGTACATCTACTTGTAAATCTTCAAGTGCACCTCCCTGCTCTTGTAGTGTTAGCATTTTTGCCTCTACCGCATCGGCAATCACGGTAATGTCTCCCCCACGTTGTTTATAGACATTAAAAGAAATAGCAGCTTGTGAGGGCGTACCATCAAGACTCAGTCGTGATTGTGTTTCTCCAGCTCGTAGCCCATCTACAACTGTCGCAATGTCACGCACAAATACTGGCTGACCATTTCTGGTTGTAATCCCTATCTGGGCAATCTGGGTACTGTTTTCAATATCTCCATCAAACGCAACGTTGTACAAGACCTTACCACTTTCAATCTTACCTACCGGCAAGGTTTGGTTTGCGCTTCGTAATGCACCACTAATCTGCGGCAGTGTCAGGTCATACCTTTCAAGCGCTGCTTGATCTACAATCACTGATACTTCTCGCGCCCGTACGCCTTCACTCTCAACCCGTGAGATACCAGTAATTTGTTCAATTTCACGCTCAAAATCTTTTGCTACTTGCACAAAAGCAAAGTCACTTCGATCACCAGAAACCGCTATGGTCATAATTGGCTGATCCACAAAGTTTACATCAGACACAGATGGTTCTTCAGCATCACTTGGTAAATTCTGTTTGAGCTGATCTACAGCATCTTTCAGGTCGAGTATAGATGCATCAATACCAGCACTCGCTTCAAACTCTACAATCACAGCTGATACACCCTCTTGCGAAGTAGAAGTAATTTTCTTTACGTTTTCAAGTGTTCCCGTGATACCTCGCTCTATTTCATTGGTTATCAATGACTCAATATCAGCTGCTGGTGCTCCCAAAAGCACCGTTGTAACTACACCGATTGGTACCTGCACTTCTGGAGAAGACTCTTTAGGGATTGCGGCAATGCAATACAGCCCGTACCCCACCAACGCAAGAACAAAAAGGTAACTAAACTTATTATTTTTTATGAAAAATTCCCACATATAAAAATTTAGTTAGTAACAACAGTTACCCGCTCACCCTCATTTAAACCACGAGCATCAACGACAATCTCCATATCAGGGGAAATACCTGAAAGTATTTCAATGTATACGTCTCGTACTGGACCAATTGTTACATCGTGTGCAACCAAGACACCATCTGTAACTGAATAGACGACACCGGCTGAAGCGGTGAATTTTACTGCGGTAAGTGGTACTTGTATCGTAGTATCCCCAGTGGCATCAACTTGGGAATCAAGCGTAATAATGACGGTGTCACCATTAAGCAGCTCTGGTGAAGTAGACTGTATCTGTACTTCAATCTTGCCAGTAGCGGTGTTTACAGCTGGTGCAATAGCACTTACTACACCAAGGATTCCACCCTCAATACGAACTTCCTGCTGTGTTTCTAACAACGCTCGGTCTGACTGACCAACAAATGTGGTTATTTCTAGCGCATCATTATTTGCAACCTCAGCTACAGTCTGAAATCCCGACACAAAATCACCTGTCTGTATAGCCAGTGAGTTTACAACTCCCGCAATCGGAGAACGTAGTATCGTTTTATTATAGTTTGCTTGTGCAGCACGTAGTGATCCTAATGCCTGCTTGACCCGTGCGTTTGATGACGACACAGCCCCAGACGTCCCACCTAGCTCTGCCTTAGTAAGGACAGCTTTTGCAGCAGAAATTCTATCTTCAGCAGCTTTTAATGAAGAAAGAACGGCATCAACTTTTGCCTGGGATGAGTTTAACGTAGATAAATATGCTAATTCAGTTGCTTCATAGGCATTATTAGCATCCTTATCGTTAATAAGAAACTGTAAATTATTAATAAGTCTCATAATCTGTTCTCCTGATGCTTGAGCATCTATTAAGAGTTCTGAAACAGACAGCACTGTTACATTAGGTGCTAATGGTTTGGAAATAAGTATTCCAATTTTCTTGAACTCTACATCAACTTCATCTATAAGATCTCCAGAAGCTTTCAACCTAACACCCGGCGTTCGAAATGTATCTTCAGGGTCTGCGACAATCAAGTCTAGATCACCTTGATAAATAGTAAGAAAGGTAGAATATGCTGATACATAGATGGCATACGCACTGTTTTGTGCACTTCTGAGATTATTTTCAGCATCAGAGGCTGAAACATCACTTATCTCAGCTGCAGCCAATGCCCCTTCATAAGCACCTTCAGCCTGTAGGACTGATGCAAACTCATTAGCATTTTCAAGCCGTGCAATTACTTGCCCAGCTGAAATTGATTGTCCAAGAGTAACCTCAACTGAGGTAACACGACCTGAAGACTCTGCCTGAATAATTGCCTGATCAATAGAGGATACCGTACCTATTAACTGGGTAGAAACTGAGTCTGAAAAGAAAGCAACTGAAGATACGACGACAGCTCGTTCTTGACTGGCGCTTTCTACGACATCTTGCGCACCTCCAGCTAGAAAATAAACTGCTCCAACTAGAACACTAACCAGTACCGCAAGTCGTATTCGTCCAATAGTTGTACGTAGGTTGAAAAAATGAATAAAATCTTTCAGTACAGAAGAAAATGTGTGCATATAAATATATTAAAGTAAGCACATAAAATACTACATATTTATGATATGTCAATACCATCAGAGTACGACTACGTGTTCAGGTGGAATATATCATGACACCTATACAGCAGGCATTGCGAATGTGTATGTGCACTAGTACTACTGATTTCAGCAGAATTTATTTCAACCCTTGATAAATAATTCAAAGTCATCTGGTAACTCTCCTTCTGCTGCTGGGATGAGATTAAGCTCTACAGTGCGTCCCATAAACTTGGCTGAGAACGTGGCTTCTGCAGATGCCGAAGTACTCACTTTGAAGCGCTGGGCAGTAACTATATCTTCACAAAAGTTTGCGTTATTAATTACGTTGAAAGCAATACTGATTTGTTCAGGATATGACTCCATTATCATCACGTCTGACTCTAGTAAATCACATGGAGTTGGCATTGGTATTTCTCCAACGACTGTGTGTACCCCATCAATAAAGTAGTGAGTTGCATCGACTCGAGTGATAGATGCAAATTTTACCTCAGCTACTGGCTGTTCCTGCGTATCAGAAACAGCCTCCGCTTGGATTTCATTTTTTTTCAAGAATGCAAAAGTAAACATCCCGGCGACAATAAGGGCAAAGAGTACTATTGCAACAATAATTACTCTGCGACTCATGTGATTGGGAGCCGATTGTTTCACTGCTTGATCGTTAGTGTTGTTTTCAAATTCATTCATAGTATAGGTATACGTTATAAATTATTATCTAAACCTGTATATATAGTATACCACCAACTATGACACCGTGTCGCTTTACCGCAACATAGTTTGTACGTCATTAATTTCTTTTCCAATCAATGTCTCAGAAACTTCAAGCGCTTTATTAAGCCCTTCAACCGCTTCCTTTTCGTTTGCCGTCAGCTTAGAGCTCGTAGTGATGGTATTTACTTGTTCATAAATTTCGTCACGTAAGGCTGAAAATATTTTCCCCATCTGCTCTTGCACATCCAGAGTCTCCCTTCGGAGTATCTCTTCTTTTTCTCGAGATTTTTTTCGGCTGGTTGCAATGTACACAAGCTCACCCAGTACAACTAAGGCCAGTATGCCTATCAGAATATTTTCATAGGTAAACACAGACTCAATATATGACTCATTTTCAGGGTACGGTTCAGGTGACCAGCCTGCTACAACAGGAACGGGGACTGAAGTAATGGTTTCATTTCCGGCTTTATCAAAAGCACTGATTGTAACAGTGTAGGTGCCATCTAGAAGCTCTGACAGCAAATATCCACGCCTAGCATCGTTGGGACGTATGATCTGTGATTCACCGTTATCAATGTTCAATACATAATAATCAATACCAGAAGTACTATCCTGAGCCTCAAATAGAAGTAGCGGGAATGGGAATACTGATGTACTAGACAGCACATCTATATTAAACACTTCTGGAGGTATCGTATCAATCTGAATTTTATGATTTGTTACACCACCCCATCCAAACTCATTCTTAAACTGCATACTCAGATACTGCACACCCTCAGACAAATTCTCAGCACTGACTCCAAACTCAGTAATAAGCATGTCAAAAACCACAGAGGGTACGTTATTAGACGAGGTTGCTATCTCGGCTGACACAACGGTAATGTCCGCAGGAAGATTCCAGGTAAACACTCCAGTTGATTGGTTGTACCAACGCTCGGGGTCAGGGAAAAGCACTGATGTCACTTCATGTGCAAGTGGTGTACTTTCAGGGCCAGTAGTCACTTCAGCTGGATTGCTAGTGTCACTTGTTGGGTCCATTGGGATTGCAGTAACAAAGGTTTGCTCGGCGGTATCTGAATCCGATGGTGGAGACAGACGCACATCTTGAGCCTGTGCTGACTGAATAGTACTTAGGTACACAAAAAGCACCATTACCATGAGAACAGCTTTGTATACACAACTTATTTTAAATGAACTATTTTCTGAAAGAACCCACATATCAATCGATTACCTACATTATTACATACGCTTGCGTTGCTTTCCCTTAGTTATCTTCATGTGCACTCCTTTAGTATCCTCTGCTTTGACACGAGGAAGTGTCAGGACGAGTACACCATTTTTAATTTTCGCGTTTGCTTGTTCAATATCCACACTTTCCGGCAGGATAATTCGCCTATAAAACTCACCCCAAAGGCACTCTCGGGTAAAAAATGCTCCACCTGAATCGCTCTCTGGAAAAGCTGTTCTTTCAGGACGAATACGCTTCCCTTCAATAATGACAATGTCGCCATCACCTTCAATAGAGACATGTACATCGTTTATATCAACACCTGAGGACTGTGCATACACCACAATCATCTCGTTTGTTTGATACAAATCAACATCTAGCTGTACCACCGCATCAGGTACCACCTCTTCACTGGAGGAGAGTGTCCCAGTGCTTGTGCTCCCACCTTTATTTTTTAAGCTCCTAAAAAAGGACATATAGTCTTTATATTACGTTACCTCAATAAGTATCTACTATAAGTTATTCACAAGTACACCTGACACCCTACAGAACTACTAGTGCACTCCCTTTCTACTGCCGTCATACCTCGCGCATGAATGCATAACAGATAGACACCAGGAATACTGTCCTTGAGGGGGCGTGCGTACCTTGTCCTATCTAGATGTGTACCTGTCTCACTATGCCCAGCTTTAAAAGGACGTATTTAGTTGCTCCAGCCTGAGAGTCATCACTAAACCCCTCTCTCACTGACTGAGGTCTATTTTGCAACTATAGTGGGGATATCTTTCCACTGTGTCGTATAGGATTTGGAACGCAATTTTGCATTACTTGTACCTCTAGCAGTATGTATTGCAGCTGAGCGAATCATCCCTTTACCAAACCGTTCATTCATACCATCAATTACTGCATCGAGTACCCCTGAACTTTTTTCTTCATCCTGTCCAAATAATGTTCCGGTAGTATACGATTCTGGCATTAGTCCTGAAAAGGTCACACCAGTTTTTTTGTACGGCACATCTGTCCTATACATCCTTCTAACTTGTTTCAAGACCTCCTTAAGTAATACTGCAGTTTCTGCAGTGGGCTGTGCCAACAGTACCTCAGCACTGTCACCCTGCATAAAAAAGTCTCCGTAGCGGTCAGTTTGTATCTGTACATGTACTTTAGAACTAACTACCCCACGTTTACGAAGACTCTCCGCACAGTGACTCACGTGCCCAGCAACTGCACTTTCTAGATCAGCAATATCGGTAGTTTTTTGGGCAAATGAACGTGTACTGGCGATACTTTTTCGAGTTGCTTCACTGTTACCCTCAAGGCGTACCACAGGCACCCCATGAAGCTCATCGTAAATACGCTCACCAGAAACTCCATATAGACCAGACACCAGACCCCGGCCAAGAGCCATATAGGCAGCAACTGTTTTTACACCTTGTTCACTGAGCTTGGTAGTTGTCTGTCTACCCAGACCCCATATTTCACCACACATAACTGATTCTGCTCGCTGTTGCCAGTCTTCCTGAGTCAACACATACACCCCATCACCCTTTTTACCTAGTGAGCTCGCCTGTTTAGCCAATGTTTTAGTCTTGGCGACCCCAATAGATACTGGTATACCTACATTTTGCATAACTCTTTTTCTAATAGCGTGGACATCAGCCTGGGTAACATCATCAGGTAAGATAAAAAAAGCTTCATCTATCGAGTAAATCTCACACTCACCTACTTCTTGAGCCAATGTTTGCATCACCCGAGAAGAGATATCCCGATACAGAGTGATGTTACCAGAAAACAGGGTTATCTTCTCCCGCGCACAAATATCCTTCACCTGAAATAATGGCACTCCCATAGCAATACCCAAATCTTTCACCTCTTGGGAACGCGCAACTACACACCCATCATTAGAAGAAAGTACCGCAACTGGTGTCTTCTCTAAGTCAGGACGAAAAAGCCGCTCACACGACACAAAAAAGTTATTACAATCCATCAACCCAATCATACTCATATGTACACAATATCACTGCACGCGACATCAAAGACCTGCTACAGTCATCAAGAAATTAGGTGCGTGATTAACGCAATCATGACCTCTTTTTCTGCAGGGTCACTTTCAGCAACCAGGAGTGTCAGCGCTGTAAGAGCACTGTCATTTATTTTTACCAGTCCTTTTTTATCAAAAAGGCAGTTGTTCTGATGCAGAAATCGTAAAAACAAAAAAGCTCCTGTTCGCTTGTTTCCATCAACAAAAAAGTGGTCTTTCACCACAAAGTAGAGCAGATGAGCAGCTTTGTCGTTCATCCCCGGATAGAGCTCCTTACCACCAAACGTTTGCCCCAAACCACTAAGCACACCTTCAAAATCACCAACGTTGCGCTCCTGAGCAAAGATTTCTGTTGCTTCACCCTTTGTAAGTAGACTTTTCTTAAAGTCTACAATAGCAGCAAAAGTCTCCTCAGGAACTGGGACTTTCCCTTTTTTCTTTGACATTGATTTTACAAGTTTCCCTTCATCATACGAAACAAGCGTCGTCCAGGTATCTGTGTATTGCTTAATGATAGTCAAAAGGCCCTCTGACTCAGAATTAGAAAGGTGTTTGTTTCTAACCGATGTTATCAATGCAATCGTTTCCTCAAGTTCGTTAAGCTTAGCTGTAGTATGCTGTTTTAGACGACTCTCATTAACTGTATACCCCTTGAGGATGTGATCTTTTAAAGTTTGGGTTGCCCAGATACGGAATTGGGTAGCTTGCGAAGAATCAACTCTATACCCCACAGACAAAATCATGTCGAGGTTAAAATATTCAATGTCACGCAATACTTTTCGTTTTCCCTCTTTTTGAACTGTTGCAATTATTGCAACAGTTCGTTTTTTGTCTAATTCGCCTGTTTTAAATATATTATTAATATGTCTAGAAATACCTGACTTATCACGACCAAACACTCCAGCTATCTGATCTAATGTTGCCCACATAGTGTCATTACTAAAATCACCACGAAGTTCAACCCCTCCTTTCTTTGTCTGATAAATAACTAATCCTTTTTCTTTTTGAGACTTTTTCATTCTACATAGTATACCAATATTTTATGATAATATGATGATTATATGGAAATTAAATTTTGAGGCACTGGTGGCGCGTTTGATTACAACAAAGGAACCTCATCTGCGATGGTAGTCCGTGGTGACACACACTTTCTCATTGACTGTGGATCTACTGTGTTTGAGCAACTCAGGAAGCATAATTTAATCGATAAAATTGAGTATCTTCTTCTGACACATCTTCATGGTGACCATATTGGCTGCTTATTCCAACTCATTGCGTTTAGAGATCTATTATGTAAAAACAATCTGGTACAGTATCTTTCATGCCACGCATACTACCTCACTATAAAATAGTCAGAATTTTCGGACATTATTTCAGAAAGTACGGATAATCCAACGACAACTCCCTTGCAACAGTCTGGTAGACTGTTGCAAGATGTCTTCACAGGAATGACTTTACGCTACCGACAACTACTCCCCTGCAATAGCCTGGGAGGCTATTGCAGCAAGATACCTAGTTCAGAAAGTGCGGACTGATCCAACTACCACTCCCCACACCGTACAATCCTCATCCTCACCCACCACAATCGGCTCATAGTTCTCATTTTCTGATACCAGCACCATGCCTTCGTGTGTGTGAGCGAGTCTTTTTACCACCATCTCACCGTTTACTGCAGCCACCACAATCACCCCTTCTTTTGCATCTTTTGAACGGTCAATTACCAATACATCGTTAGAAAAAATACCAGCACCAATCATTGAGTCCCCTTCAACCCGCACAAAAAATGTCGATGCTGGATTTTGTACCACTAAGTCGTTTATGTCCAGTATACGCTCAACTTGATCATCACCAGGGGCTGGAAAACCAGCTGCAGGGCGTGATGAATACAAAGGCAACGCAGTAGTTTGCCCCAGCACACCTGACGGACGAGCTACTTCTGTAATGGTAACTTCTGTTTCCATATAATTCAATCAGTATACCTCATGCATAAAAATAAGACCAAAAGTCTGTAGAGGACTTTTGGTCTTATTATAAAACCTGCTTAAGTAATCACTGCTCCAGAGCTTAGTATTTCGTGTAACTGGAATAATCCAAACATGAGTAGTAATAGTGCAAGACTGTAGGCAATCTGAATTGGGTGATGTCGGCGTATCTCAATACCAATTGAAAAGAGCAGTGAAAGCAGCACCAGGAGACCAATCGCAACATAGGTCACCTGCAGTGTAATATGTGGCTGTGTGAGTACTTTATAAAAATACGGTGTGGATGCATCTGTGCCAGAACGTGCTTGAGCTGAATCTATTGACGCCGGAAGTCCCCCAGTTGAGGTAGACATAAAGCTAGACGGCAGCTCCTTAGACGTTTCGGTTGTAGCTTCTAGAGAAGCAACTGCAACCGGCTCCGGCTGGGCCTGAATAATTTCAACATCTTCAGTAATATCTACCGCTTGGGCAAGTACAAATGTGTCACTATCTGCTGAAACTGATAGTGAACTAGGAGATGATTCAACCTCCCCGACCACTTCTGATGCGGGCTCAGGCTGTGCTGGTGCCACCGGCTCTGCTGCTTGCGCAACAGCTGGTGCACCAAACAGCTGTACAACGTACACTGTTTTATATCCTTCAAATCGTCCCTCGGCAGTACCAATACCAATCTCAGTATAATCACCATTCATAATGTTGGCGCGGTGCGTCGGAGAATCCATCCAGGCATCAACCAACTCTTCTGTGTCAGTAAAATGAATAGCCAGATTTTCGCCCGCGTGCACAAAGTTATAGTCAGCTTGAGCGAACCAGAACCACGGGGATACACCCTCTGGGCTGAAGTGCGCGAAATACTCTTTCTCAGCCATATGTTGTGCCTTAAGCTGTGCCGCAGCATCAAGCGTAGTGTTTCGAGTGAGCTGACCAAGTGCAACCCCAGAACGTTCAGTATTGGTAAGGTCCACAATCACGGCCGGTAGAATGGTAGAAACCATCCAGTCAGAAGCCACCCAAAGCAATGATTGTACATTTGCCAACGTAAATGACAGCAATACCAATATAACCATCCCAGTCATAGCAGCCTTCTGCAGACTGTGTGGTTTATAGTCATTCCCTACATGAGGGATAAAATAGTCTCTAAGATGTTTTCTCATATTGTGAACTATATTATGCCATAAAAAGCATTATTTAGCAAAATTTAATCTCTAGACTGGGCATAAAGGCTATTGTTGTGCACCTAGACCATGCATACAGCACCAATCAAAGGTGCCTGGTTGACTAAAACTTCATCCGTTTAACCACTGCCAAATCGGCACAGAGACCTTCTTTGAATGGCATATCTTGGTTTTTCTCGAAGACTTCCCTCTCAAAACCTTCTAACCTGTCCCCGTTTTCCATATGTGCATACATTTTCTCTAGAAAGACCTTTCTGTCAGCTCTCATACCTTGGGCAGACACCGCTCCATTATGCATCCAAGGAAATACGCCACAGGCATGGAAATATCCGGCCTTTTGATCTTTGGTTGTTCCTAGGACCCGCACAGTTTTACCTGAGCTGAGCAAGTCACGGTCTGGTGTCCTGAGCTCAGCTGTCTGAATACTCCATTTCTTATTGTTCCCATCAATAAATATATATACCTGCTCTTTCTCATCCATCTCACTAAACACCCCCAGCAACCTACCTTCTTCAGGATTTTGCCACATTTTCGCTTCAGTTCGCTCGTATGACTGGTACAGTGGCATCCCTTTACCCAGTTGCGTGTCAATTATGTACCCCACCCCAAAGACATGAAGCACAATACCTCCCACGATACTAAATACCATACTACTGGTCAGTAGTTGCCATAAAGGGTACTTATACGCACTTTTAGTATGGCTCATATTGTAATACGCCAATGTCCCCATTATCAGAAATGCTACTATCCACATAAATGGCAGTACCTCAGCAAAAAACGAAAGTGGTGTACTATGAGTTGCTTCATAGAGTGCAAAACGGGCATTGTCAGCCACGTATAGCATGACAGTAAAGGAAATAGCTCCAAAAATCACCGATACTGCCCAAGCAATCCACACAAAGTAGTTCCGGCATAAAAACCTCCACCGAGCACAGGGTGTAAGTGAGTCTTGCGCAATCTGGGCAAGAACCAGGCACGACAACTTTGACTCTTGATCGCTGTTTGTATGCGGTTGTGATTCTATTTTTTTCATACGTGTAATTGTTTGGTGTCGAGCTTCTCTTTGAGTTGTTTTTTACCCCTATGTATGAGCGTTCCAACTGAACCCGTGGGTATCTTTAGAATATCGGAAATCTCTTCATATTCTTTATGCTCAAAGAAGCGCAAAATGAGTACCGTTCTATATTTTTCTTCAACCTCCTCCAGAGCCCGATACACCTCCTGGGCGTTTACCCTCACATCAAATTCCTTTTCAGCCCCCTCTTCCATAGTCATCTCTCGAGCAACCCGTTCATTACCTTCATCAATCAAGTGTCCTTCGGGACGCACACTAAGTTTCCTGTATGCAGAAATAGCTTCATTGTGCGCTATGCGGTAGACCCAAGAGGAAAATGAAAGTGAGGTGTCAAATCCATTGAGGTTTTTGTATATTTTTATAAAAATTTCTTGGAGTGTATCTTGTCTGTCCTCAGCATTACGAATACCCAATCGCATAATATAGCGAGAGAGCTTGTCTTCATAGCGTAAGACAATATGGGAAAAAAACGCTGCGTCGCGTATTGTCATAGAAACTATTTCTTCATCACTCATATGTTGAGAATCTGGCTGCATGCTCACTATGGTACGTGAGTTTTCTAAAGACTGCACGTTTTGCATACTGACAAGCCTACGTTAATATATACGTATGATTATAAAAAATATTTCAGTACTGGTAGTGACAATGCTCATTGCAGTATCACTACCAACCTCAGCCAGCGCCTACTTCACCCAAGCACAAACCCAATTACAACTTACCTCCAGCACAGCTTTGTACTCTATTACTTACTCTTTTGGACTACCTAATCAAGACCTCTATCTGCCAATTATCGCAGAGAGAAATCTGATGCACGACGCAAGTGAAGCAAAGCTGGGATACACAATCCGCAATGACCGTGAAGATGTCATTACTACCGGCGACACAGCCAGCTTTATTTACAGTACAGCTGAAATAAAAGACGGTATGTACTATGTACCAAAGGGCTCGAAGGCATCTTTTACTCTCGTCACTCTTTTCCGAACCCAAACAGGTACACCCGCAGAAGATTACTTGTTACTGGTTGAAAACCTACCGTTTTTAGTAGACATAGGAAATCCTGAACTAGAAGTACGCGACCTAAATCCTTCAGAATTAAAATACTACACAACTAATGAAGTGCGTCTGAACCAAGGCAAGCTAGTAAACGTCCACATCACCAGCATCACCACAACCCCACCCACAACCCTCACCGTTAGTGCAGTAGGTAAATAGCAACCAGCACCACCAAAAAGAACGACAGCAACCAGCTGTCGTTCTTTTTATATCTTATTTTTACCAGAGCGTCGAAACTGAGTGAAATACCAGAAGATGAGTTTTTAAAACATTCGTCCTTCTTGGGGTATGCCTACTAGAGTATAGAAACTAAGTGCAAGACAAGAAATTGTGTCAGAGTGTGTAAATTGAATGAAATGCTAGGAGACAAATTATAGTAAAAGTGAAATGTACGTACTTGTACATTGAACCTTTTACTATATGCAGACGACAACGCAGTTCGCCAGTTTATGCGCTCTGACCCGCTACCCAGCCGGTAGTCCAACATAACTGGAGACTAAACCCACCACTTGGCCGGTTAATATTCAGTACGTCACCAGTAAAGTACAAGTTTGGCACTATCTTAGAGCCCATTGTCTTGGTATCTACTTCAGACATATCTACTCCTCCGTCAGAAATCACCGCGCGGTCAAGACCCATCGTTGCCGTAACAGTAAGTGGCATGGCTTTAAGTCGTTCAACCAGCTCCAGTCGCACTTCTTTACTAATGCTGTGTACCCGCATAGACCGTAACTCTGGATCAAACTGCTCAGCTACTGCCTCAGCCATACCGTGAGGGACAATCTCCTTGAGCATGTTCTGTAGTTCTTTATTTTTGTTTATATCAAAGGCTGCTAGTACCCGATTACGGAGTGTACCGATATCTGTATTAGGATACATATCAATAATTGTTTTTACCTGTCCGCCAGCCAAAAGTTGCTTCACTTCGTATGAGGAGTTCAGGACCAAAGGTCCAGAAATACCAAAGTGGGTAAAGAGAATTTTTCCGGTTTTTGAGAATTTACCCTGCTGTTTGGTCAAGTTCTTCCCAAACGTAATTTTCATAAATGAAAGCGTTGTTCCAGAAAGCTTCTTCACCCAGCTTTCTTCCACTTTAAGTGGCACAATATTTGGATTTGCATCATGTACCGTGTGTCCATACTCAGTAAGCCACTGGACTCCTTCACTACTAGCCCCTGATTCTGGCCGTGACGAACCACCTGACGCAAGAATGAATGAATCACCAGCAAAAGACTCTTTAGTGGTGGTAATACCTAGAATTTCTCCATTATCACCCTTAATAAATCCCTTTACACGTACACCAAGTCGCAGTGTTACGCCGTTCTTTGTTACATAGTCGCGCATCGTTTCAGTAATGTCAGTTGCTAGCTGTGACTCTGGAAAGGCTCGCTTTCGGGCTTCAACCACAATCGATACCCCTCGATCTTCAAAAAACTTCTTGGTATCCTTCATGCTGTGCTGTGCAAACGCAGAGTGAAGATACTTCGCTGCATCTTTATAGTGCGCTACTAACTTCCGGTCATCTTCTTCAGCGTTATAGATATTACACCGTCCACCACCAGTAGTATCAAGCTTCTTTCCAAGCTGTTTATTTTTTTCCACCAGTAAAACCCGCTTACCGCATTCAGCGGCACGCCCAGCAGCCATCATTCCTGAAGGACCGCCACCAATAACGATAACGTCGTAGTGGGACCCAATGTGTTCTCTGTTGGTTGACATAAGTCCAAAATAATAGCATAAATATTGTGAATAGCAATGGCACACCACACGTAACAGTAGTATGTCTTTACACTTAGTAGTTTTTATTGTATTGTATCCCCCATATGGAATTCCCAATGAGAATAAATAAATACGCAGCAAACAAAGGATGGGCATCACGTCGTGAAGCTGATGCTCTTATTGATAAAGGGCTTATTCTGATTAACGGGAAAAAAGCGGTCATCGGACAAAAGATTGAGGAAGGTGATGATGTACAGCTTGCAGGCAAGACAAAAGAAAAGAAGTATCTGGCCTACTACAAAGGACGAGGTATCATCACGCACTCCCCTGGCGTTGGTGAAGTCGATATCGCTGGACGAATGAAGAAGGACTACCAGATTACTGATGTAAACCCAGTGGGACGACTTGATAAAGACTCAGAAGGACTAATGATTCTCAGTAACGATGGACGAATCACCGGACCACTACTAGACTCAAACCTCAAGCATCCAAAGGTGTACGATGTAACTGTCGACAAGAATGTCACCAGTATTCTCACCCAAAGCTTCCAACGAGGAGTAAACATCGAAGGCTACATAACCAAGCCTGCTCAAGCGGTAAAACACCCTAGAAATGCTCGCCGAGTGACTATTACGCTTATCGAAGGCAAGAAACATCAAATCCGTCGCATGTGTGCAGCCCTTGGCTACCAAGTACAAGACCTCAAGCGAATGAGTATCATGAATATTGAACTCGGAAAACTAAAACCAAACCAATTTCGCAAGATTGAAGGCAAGGAACTAAAAGAATTCCTCCAGCAGTTGAATGTAGAAAACTAACACTATAAAAATAAACGGCGGTTAATTACACAATTAACCGCCGTTTATTTTTACACGCCTACAGTCTCCATTTATTCCATCAACGAATACAGCTGCAACACCGCATCCACTCCAGCTAGATTGCGTGCCCACTCTATTGAGTTCGCACTCTCAAGCTCTACAGTAACCGCGGGGATACCAATAGACGCCAGCCACCCTTCAGCATCACCCGTAACTGGGTAGGCATCAAAGACTGGTACTTCGCCATACTGCGCCGCACTGGCGTAGGTACTCATCAAGGCCAATGTCCCAGGAAGTATTCCATCCTCGCACTCAGACGCGTAGACGTTATTTGCCCTACTGTGCCAGAAGGCTACTGCCTCTGGTCGTATCGTTGCCACATAGTCACGGAGGGCTGCTGCCTCAGGCTCGGAGAAAGCTTCCGTTCCCGCACTGACGACATTTCCCCGCCACGAACTCTCTGGCTCCCACTTACAGTCGAAGCTCCGGTTTAAGTCCACTCCATTAGCGTTAAATCGTCCCTCTGCCACCCGTACTGACGGATCAGGTACATCGGCGATAGTAAACACTCCTTGCGTCCCTGTGACCAGATAGAGTCCGTCTGGATTAAGAACAGGGATAATGTGGATTGTCACGTCTTCTGGTACTAGTGTAGGATTCGCTTGAAAGTGCTCAATCATTTCGTATGCCAACAATGAGCTGTTCCATTCGTACCCACCATGTATCCCCCCTACAAACAAAAGATGAGTGTCTCCATTGCCTAAGGTAATAGCTTCAATCACACGCCCTTCTACCGAAGCCCCAATCACCTCCAAGGAGGCAAACGGTACTTCAACCACCACTTCTTCTACAGGGACTTCTACCACAACTTCTTCCACTGGTACGTCAATGTTGAAAAAGAGATACCACCCGACAGCCAAAAGTACTGGAATAAAAGCCAGTACTGTTAACTGCAATTTTCGTTGCCCAGTCATTAGTTTGAGATAGATGAAAGTACGGCTGTAATCCCCTTCAGGTTCTTGTCCCATTCAGTATCTTCATGTGTCGTTAGTAATACAGAAATTGCAGGAATTTGCTTGGCAGCTAACCAGTTCACCATATCTCCCGTAATGTCGTAAAAGTCGAATTCTTCATGTGCGGTATACCCTGATGCAGCGGCATAAGTATTGGTAAGCGCCAGTGTTTCTGCCATTACACCGTTCTTACAGTTTGATGAATACACACCGCCCGCAGCTGCGTAGTACGCTACCACTGCAACGGGATTATATAATTCTACATAGTCACGGACCGCTTGTGACTCAGGCTCTGAAAATGGCATCTCTCCACCGCTCACACTTTGATTCTGCCACGTTCCGGTCTCTTCCCAAAGACAGTTAAAGTTCCGGTTTAGGTCAACTTCATTGGCATTAAACCGTCCTGCTACCTTGACTGCCTGACTACTTGCCACATCGCTGGCGGCAAAGAGTCCTTCTGTCCCTGTTACAGAGTACAATCCGTCTGGATTTACTGTAGGAATAACGGTTACTCTCACACCTTCAGGTACTGCACTAGGGGTATTTTCTAAGTACTCCACTAGTTCAAACGCCATCAATGCCGTAGTCCACGAATAGCCACCGTGAATACCACCAATAAACATCACTTCTTTTTCTCCCGTACCAAAGTGGTAGGCGGTAATATCTCGCCCTTCTACCGAAGAACCAATGACTTCCACTGGTCCAGCTTCAGCTGCAATGAGCTCATTCAATGGTTGCGCTCCATCGCCAATACCACCACCTGGTTCTACTTCCATCATTTCCTCCTCTACAACCACCACCTCTACTTCATCAGCTTCATAGGTAGACGTAGTACCTTGAATTAATAAAAATGCTGCTCCTCCAACGACAATCAATACTCCCAAAACAATCAAAATTTTATTCATAGATACAGTATACGCGAGTAGAATGGGGTTGGCTAATACAAAAACAAACGACCCAGATATCTGGGTCGTTTGTTTTTATTCCTCTAGATTTTACTTACTTCTTCTTCCTATCTGCCTCCTTTAGCTGTTGCTTACGTAATCGTACTGACTGTGGACATACTTCTAGGTATTCGTCGTCGGCCATGATTTCTAGTCCGATTTCGATTGAAACAGTCTTGGCAGGTACTAGCTTGACTGCTTCATCGGTTCCTGAAGAACGCATGTTTGTCAGCTGCTTTCCTTTAGTTGGGTTTACCATCATCTCTTCACCCTTAGACGTATTTCCAATCACCATACCTTCATACACCTCGACACCAGCTTCAATGTAGAGCTCTCCTCGTGTCTGGAGGTTTGCTAGTGAGAATCCAAGTGTCTTCCCAGCTGCCATTGAAATCATAGAGCCAACTTGTCGTTTCTTGATTTCTCCTGCGTATGGCTGGAAGCCAATTACTTGTGAAGCCAGGATACCTTCACCCTTAGTGTCTACTACAAACTGGTTCTTGTACCCAAGAATACCTCGAGTTGGTCCTTCAAAGAGTAGTCGAATCTGGTTTCCGTTAGTTACCATGTTTTGCATGATAAATCCTCGGTTTGAAAGACGTTCGATAACTGCCCCTTGGAATTCAGAAGGAACGTCAATAGTTACTTCTTCAAACGGTTCAGACTTTACGCCATCAACGTCCTTAATAATTACCTGCGGCTGTGACACTGAAAGTTCGTATCCTTCTCGTCGCATGTTTTCTAGTAGTACTGAAATGTGCATTTCTCCCCGTCCATATACCTTAAGCACATCTCCTGAGAAGTCCACCTTTAGTCCCACGTTGATTTCCAGCTCCTTCTGCAGACGGTCAGCAATCTGTCGTGACGTAACGTACTTTCCTTCTCGTCCAGCAAATGGAGATGAGTTTACCAGGAATTCCATCCCAATAGTTGGCTCGTCTACGTTAATAGCTGTAAGCGGCTCTACTGTTTCGTCATCAGTAATAGTTTCACCAATGTTGATGTCCTCTAGACCAGCAATAAGTACAATGTCTCCGGCGTATGCCTGGTCAATCTCCATCTGTGATACACCTTTGTAGCCAGACATTTTTACAATCTTGCCTTTCTTCACTTCTTCACCTTCATGGACGATAAATACTGGCTGTCCTTTCTTTACCGTTCCTTCGTAGATACGTGCTACTGCCAGTCGTCCTAGGAAGTTATCGTATCCGAGGTTAAACACCTGTGCTCGAAGCGTGTCGCCTTCTGTGTACCCTTTTGCAGCGGGTACCGTCTCAAGAATACAGTCAAGTACGGGAGCAAGATCCTTCATTTCGTCAGCCATGTCTCGCTTTGCTAGACCATCTCGTCCCACTGCGTACACTGTCTGGAAATCACACTGCTCATCATCAGCCCCCAGCTCCATAAAGAGCTCAAGTACTTGATCTTCACACTTTTCAGTGTCAGCAGCAGGCTTGTCGATCTTGTTAATCACTACAATCGGCTTTAGTCCAAGCTCAAGAGACTTCTTAAGTACGAAACGTGTTTGTGGCATTGGGCCTTCTTGCGCATCCACCACTAAGAGTACCGAGTCAATTGATCGTAGTACTCGCTCCACTTCAGAACCGAAGTCGGCGTGACCTGGAGTGTCTACAATGTTGATTTTAGTATCCTTGTACGTTACTGAGGTGTTCTTTGCGTAGATAGTAATACCTCGCTCTAGCTCAATAGCGTTATTGTCCATTGATGCATCTCCTTCTCGGTCACCAGTAAACTCCATCAGACCATCAGTCAATGTTGTCTTACCATGGTCTACGTGCGCGATAATCGCAATGTTTCGAATTTCTTGGCTCATACTATATAAATTAAGAATAAAAAATACCCCGCTTCGAGCAAGGCTCAAATGTGGCACTAGAATACCAGTTAAAAAGGTTTTGTCTAGTGCTGACCAACCAACAGCAACTTCTGTGACCGTGAGAGTTGCTTAATTACCCATTCACGCTTACTAGCAGTACTCCTGTCCATACACTCTTCACTATACACAAGCGCAACGGGTCGACGTGCACTAGTACACTTTGCACCCTTTCCTGCTGTACCACTGTTATGCTCCTGCACTCGCCGGACAACATCGGTAGTAATACCCGTATACAGGGCATCATCACTGCACTTGAGTACATATACGTACCAAGTACTCATATAAAGTCAAAATACGGCACATCATAATACTCGCCAGTAAATGAATGAATGGCAAAGTATGTAAACAGGGCTATTGAAATAATGACTACTAGGGTCTTAAAAAACATAGATGGTGTGTAGATAACTTAGTAACGATACATGGTGCTACTAAGCGACTTCAGTACAGGCAGTATACCAGAAAGAAAGGCACCTGTAGGTGCCTTTCTTTCTGGTATCTTCTAGCGAGTATCACTTACTCAGAATCTCCTCCCCGAAATCCAGCAAACTGTCCTTCTCCTTTGCCTTCACGGTCTCCTTTCATATCACGTCCATGAATCTTCTTGTTAAAACCAAGTTCTTCCATGATTTCTCGAGCTGCTTGCTTGTCTCCAGCCTCACGCAAATCGTGTGCTTCGGTAAAGAGAGCAAATTCTTCTGGTGTGTCTACAGTATTTGATAACGGTGAACCCTCAACCGCTTCTAGAAATGCATCGTAGTCACCATTTTGTAGGGCAGCCTGCACAGCATCCTTCTTTTCTGCATGATGGGCCTTCATGGCTGCTTTTACTTCTTGCATTGTCTCTATATCGACACCGGCATCCATAAGTACGTCCCGAGCCGCTTCCCTATCTCCATCCTTTCGTAGCTCATGTGCCTGTTCAAAGGCTGCTACTTGCTGTGTGTCTAATCCGGCATTTTCTAGTACTGAACTATCAAATGCACTGGCTCCAGTTACGGTTACTGCAAACGCTGCAATTGGAATCAGTAACGCTTTTGTTTTATTTTTCATTATATGTATTTTAGTGTAATTAATTAGTGTGTGAATTTATCGTTGCAACAAATAAAAATCAGTTTCATGAAGCTCCGTCGTTGGCCGCTTCATTTGGTAGTACGCACATGAGAAAAATAATATTTCACTACGTCATATTGACTTAAAAGTTTTCCCATGTTCCTATTTTTATATCCTGATACATACAAAAAACCATCCTTCAGCTAGATGAAGGATGGCCCTAGTGGCTTATACGATGTTAGTTATCGTATTCAAACTGCTCATCGAGATGATTCCTTAAGAAACCACCAATGCCACCCTCGGAGGAAGTTGCTGGTTGACTCGATGTTGCCAACTGTTGCCACAGTGGAGCAAACGCATTAGCAAGTGCGGAATTCTGGAAGTTCATGCCACAGGTACTAAGCTCGTAGACTTCCCCTTGGTAGATAAGACTGTAGCTGTAGTCAATTCCATCTACGTATGACTGACAACTACGCGTATTTTTCTCTTGTAGCACTTCCATATCAGCAGTCTCTATCTCACTTACAAGATTCTTAAATGTTTCAGCGACCATCTTCCCGAGCACTAACTCAGGTTCCCCTGCTTGTAATTGGTACTGGGGGATATATTCATAGGTACGGTTCTGGTTTAATACAAATGATGGACACACCCCTACCATCTGGCAACCTCCACTCATCTGTCCCTGTAGTTTAAAGTCAATTTCTGAAACCTCGTCTACATCACTTTGCTGATAGTCGGGTGCAAACGAGGTAACATACAAATAGGCACCAGAGAACATCCCAGTAACAAAGGTAAATATGAGGATAAAATAGATACGCGCATTCATAGGGATAGTATAGCACCCAAAATATGATTACTTTGAATTAAAGAGATGACTCACAATATCTTCCGCAACAATTATCCTCTCTGTATTTTTTAAAGACAAATCTGAAATTTCATGTAGCATTTTACGATACTTAGCATCACGCTTTTCTATATCAGGTAATGCAATATAAATAGGCTGGGAGTATTCTTTATGTAAAATTACATACCAATAACTTAGTGCACGTACATAAAATTGAGAAAAATATCTTAGGAACTCCTCAGAAGAGTCAACGGAATCTTTCATACCATCAACTCTCCCCTGCATCCACAACATCGGGCCAGTTGGGAAGCCTTTTTCCCACGAGGCACCTTGTAGATACAGCTTACTCGCTCTGTTCAATATATCCGAACCTTCTGAAGCCGTTTCAAAAACAACTCGTGCATATTGGAGCTTGGTTCCAAATACCTTCAACACATCTTCAGCAGGAAGTAGTACTGACTGTACTTCAACATTTTGACCTTGAATAAGTTCGCGAAAATCTCCTGGATAATCGTTTGTTGTGTAGAAAAGAATAAAATCCCAATCACTGTGTTCACGCTCGTTGCCACTTGCACGAGATCCATGAAATATAATTGTTGTTGGACTATATTTATTTTTTAAATACTCAATTATTGTTTGCTCCATAACTAACAATTAACCCAATGTCTGATCACTATTTTAAAAAGAAAACAGACTTCTCCTAATATGTACAAAGTATACCTCAAAAGTTTTTTGAATCCTGTCTTCTCGCGTAGATACTACAAAACCCTAACAAAGCTTTGTTAGGGTCTCGATTACTACGATATGTTTATCTGATTTATGTAAAATCTACTATTTAAATAGAGCGGTAGGTAGGCCAATTTTCTTTAAGAGTTCAGTTCCGAATTCTGCAACTGTACCAGTTGATTTAGCGACTTGAATAATGACATCTTTTAAATCTTTTCCTCCGATGTTAATGTCGCCAATGTTTAGAGTATCCTTTGTTACATTCAAAGCACCACTGTCCTTAACATTGATATTTCCCCTACTCTCTAAAGAACCCTCAATATTTACCTTACCCGAATTATCAAAGCTTCCTGAATTTGTAACTTTTCCGCTCATAGTAACCTCTGTTCCTTCTGTATTCTCGATACCTTTGTTTGAAATAATAAAAGTCATAATATAATTTGTCCGTACTAATTTTAAAGTGTAACTGTCTCGAGATAGCTCAAGATTGTGGAGAGAACAGGATTCTTCCATTACATGGACAGTATACCTTTTGGATATTTTCTACGCTAGCTTGAAAATACCTCAAAAGCTTTTCGAACCCTATCTTCTCTCTCAAATACAACAAAACCCAAACAAAGCTTTAGCTTTGTTTGGGTTTTGGTATTTGCGGAGAGAACAGGATTCGAACCTGCGTATAGTTGCCCATAACATACTTTCCAAGCATGCGTCTTAAACCACTCGACCACCTCTCCCTGGAATCATTTGTACTGTAGTACTTTACCAGTATGTTTAGGATTATGCGAACCAATTTTATCTCTAGTCTATCAATGAAAGAAGCACCTAAACACCTTGAAACCATTCCTCTTTGTCTATTTTAGACTGAAGAATAATACTTTTCATAGTTCTAGGTTTAATGGCAGTTTTTCCATTAAATGGTACGCAAACCTGACACATACCATTTCCAATATAATAAAAGTGACTACCGTTTGTGTGATGCAAACGGAAACCACGATCTTTTAAGAACGTCTCAACATTTTTAAAAGACCAGTTATTATATCTTCGTGGCATGTCTATACTGTAGCTACTCCGTACATACCAATTTGATATGGAGATTTAATCGGTTTTGAAGAATGTAAATTTTCCCACATTTTTTCATATTCCTCGTCAGGTTTCTGGTTTAAAGTTGAAAAATTTTTTAGTCCTTTTATCTTCTTCATTCCACCAATATATCCATCGACTGCCTGCAAAAGACTAAAAAATGCCAACTTCGCATCATCTCCAGATTCAACAATATTAAACTCAAGTGCTACTGCATACCAAGTATCACCATCTTTAAAGACAATGTGTCTAAATTTTCCTTTTTTAACCGTATTCATATACCTTTATTTGTGTAATCAGTATATACTAAATATACATGAAAACTAAGTAATTATAAACCTTTACAGCTCCGTACTATCGGAAACTTCAAACTAAGATGAGATTCAAGGAAATGAGTACAAATAATTTGAGACGTACTTGGGGTACGTTGAGAATTATTTGTACGAAATTGACGAAGAAGATCGCTTAGTTTCGGGTCCAGTGATTTTCTCAAGTAGAGAAAAAATCAGGACATAAATTCAATATAGTCACTACGTTCCTTATTTCATTCAGTTTTCATCCCTCTTAGTTTTGCAATTCGATCCTCTGCAGGAGGATGCGTCTGAAACAGTCCCCCGATTCTCTGCATCATGCTCTTCTTTTTTGCACCCTGGAACGGGTCAGAGATGAACAGGTGCGCCGTGGCGTTTGAGGCATGCTTCATTGGTTGTGCATGGGAAGTAATCTTCTCTAGAGCGGACGCGAGTCCTTCTGGGTAGCGTGTGAGAAGTGCACCTGTGGCGTCTGCCAGATATTCACGCTTGCGAGAAACCGTCATCTTGATGAGCTGGGCAGCAATTGGTGCCAGAATAATGCCCACAATAGGAACAATCCAGAATGCTGGGTGACGGTCCTTATTATCTCCACCACCAAAAATCATTGACCGGAGCATGATGTCGGAAATAATCGCAATAAATCCCGCCAGGACTACCGCCACCGTCATCACCAGCATGTCACGGTTACCAATATGCGCCATCTCGTGAGCAACCACTCCCTCAAGCTCATTGCGATTCAAAATCTCTATGAGACCAGTAGTAACTGCAACTACCGCATGTTCAGGGTTACGTCCGGTAGCAAAGGCGTTTGGAGACGGGTCTTCTACGATATATACCTTCGGCATTGGTAGACCGGCCGTAATAGCCAGGTTTTCTACAATGTTATACAGCTCACGATTATCTTCGAGAGTTGCCGGTTTTGCGTGCGTCATCTTGAGCACAATCTTGTCTGAGAACCAGTAACTTCCAACATTCATCACCAGTGCAAAAATAACTGCAACATACAGCAGAATTGGATTACCAAAGTACCAGGCTACCCCGTACCCTACGGCAATAACTAAGACTAAAAACATGCCCATTAAAAACCACGTCTTGGCAATGTTTGAACTTTGATGTGTATAAAGTGTTGTCATAGTTTAATTATCCCTAACTCCCTGCGGAGTTTCTTTTTTTACGAACTGAGAAAGTCATGATGACCTCCTTACAGATTTCGCAACATCATCCCACCACTGTCTATGCTACTGGTGCAACTGCGATGGCTGTGATATATCTTGGTCGGCACTTGGTACCGCTTTCCTGACCAACATACTTTCAAGCAAGTCTCGGTTGAAGTTTTCAGGTACTGCACCTTCCGCACCGTATATGTACAAAAGAGTCTTAAGAATACCTTCCATCGCTGACTGAATAAGTCCCAGTATTACAATGAAGACAACGTACACAATCACAAGTGGTATAACCAAGACTGCCAAGTCCACTACAGCACAGGCAATAGCTAGTCCAATAAACGAGAGTAACGCAAGTAGATGAATACCAAGGAATGTAAGTCCCAGTCCAAAGTTACTAACGAGCGTTTCGCCCCATGTCTGCTTAAATACTTGTCCTGATTTTCCAATGGAGCCAAAGGCTGACTTTTTATCAATAACCATCGCCGGAACAACAAAGTATGTGAGTACTGACCAGGCTACACCTACTACTAAGGCAAGAATAAAGCCAAGAAATCTTGAACGTTCCACAATCATCCGTAGAACAATCCCAACAGTACTCGTGATTACTGACCATAAGAATAATGACCCTGCATGCGACCAGGCCACCTTTAAACTATCTGTGAGTGTCGCATCGCCACCGTGTGCGCGAGTATAAACAGTATGTACAATAGCTGCCTGTGACAGAGCTAACGTAAACGCTCCTGCCACGTAACAGGCAAAGAAAAACACCAACTCAAGGGGTGAACTTGGTTCACCCTCAGCTGAAAGCTGTATATCACCTCCAAGGATAGTCAATACAAACACTGCGACAATAGCCCCAAACAAAAAAATGTTCACAACACCCATAATAAGAGGTATCCACACCATCTCTTTGTCTGCTTTAAAGTACCTATATGTTTCTTTAAAGAGTAGTAAACTGGCCTTAAATCGCCCAATTTGTTGTCCATTAAGTACAATTGGTTCCTTTTTTGCCATATATACTAGAAATCAACTTTTATCACTTCACGTTCTTCACTACCTTCAGCTAGTTCGAACAAATCCATTGCAATAAAGCCAAACAGGTTTCCAATAACGTTAGATGGGAATGATTGCAGTTTAATTGCTAAGTCTCGTACATTTCCGTTATAGAATCGTCGGGCTGCTTGAATTTTGTTCTCTGTGTCTGCCAGCTCAGTCTGTAGCTGAAGAAAGTTAGTACTTGCCTTTAGGTCTGGGTATGCTTCAGCAATTGCGAGCAATCCTCCAAGTGCACTAGTAAGGGCAGACTCAGCTCCCGCCATAGCAGTAATCTGCTCTGGAGTGATGTTGCTCGGGTCAACGTTTGTTTGGGTTGCCTTTGCTCGTGCCTCAGTTACAGCTTGTAATGCTTCACGTTCGTGCGATGCGTAGCCTTTTACTGTATCAATCAGGTTTGGAATAAGGTCATACCGTCGCTTCAGTTGTACATCAATATCTGCCCAAGCTTCCTTTGTTCGCTGTGTGAGTGTTACAAACCCGTTGTACGCTGCAATCGCAAAAATTGCTACTGCTGCAACTACTCCTACCACGATCCATAATGTCATTGTCATACTCTCTTTGAAATGTTACCTCAGTAATATGTGTTTATTTTACCATGTTCACGTATTGACACAACATCAAAAGACTGGCTTTGGTAAAAACATTACAATGTAATATCACACAACAACCCAAAATGGTCTGAGAGAAACAGTGGGCCTTTTTTTGTTTCGACTGGTACATCAAATACTCGTTGGTAGCTCTGGTTCTGTGAAGATTCCATAAATACTGTATTAAGAAAAATATGGTCAATTGACTGCGATACAGACAACGGAAACATCATGTTCAGAGGATTGTGTACATCCCAGGTGATACTTCCATTAGATATATTTGTATACCCAAAAGAAAGCATCTTTTCATGGTTCTCTTGTGCTATATCATGACCAAAATTAAAATCACCGGCAACAATCACCTTTTCAGTGGAAGAACTCACCTGTCTATCCATATGCTCAAGGCTGTTATTTCGTTTATTAATGGTACTCCATCGTGTCTGGGAATCACTTCCAAATCCACCATAGGGGAAATGTACGTTTACAATCACAACGTCTTTATACGGACCGTCAATAATCTTAATTTTTACCGCCCCTTTGGGAACAATTTTTTCAACGCCAGATGCTTTAAAATCCAACTCTTCAAGAGTTTTAAAGGGATATTTCGACATAATACATAATCCTACATTTCGTAAGACATGTTCATTTGGAGAGTGGTACATGTATGGATACATTTTCATTTGCTCTTTAAGCATGTCAGAATCTTCTTTTCTGTACACTTCTTGTAGGCATATAACATCAGGATCAAGGGCGATAATAGAGGCTGGTAATGCTTCTGCTCGCGCTCTAAGTTTCGGAACCAGGTCAATATGTAACGGCCCTACAGCAATCTTAAGCAAGCCAGTATTTAGTGTCAGTAATTTCACATAGGCCATAGTACCAAAGGTCACCAACACAACCAAGCTTTCAAGGGGACATAAAAAACTCTGGGCACCCCAGAGCTTTTTATTTTAGATGTTTGACCGTCTGTAACCGCAACGCTTTAGAAGCTTAACTACTTATGTCTAGATTCTCGTTTTTTTTTCTACGCACAAATCACTGGGGATGTATTAAAATTCAAATAGATGCGAGGCGGACAAGAAAAAAGAGCCGAGTCGTACAAGTGTACGGTGAGGCTCTTTTTTCGCAGTTCAACGAAGTAGATGTTGAATTTTAATACATTCCCCCTCCTCCCATACCACCCATATCTGGTGCTGCAACAACTCCTTCCGGCTCAGGTGCATCTGCAATGGCACACTCTGACGTAAGGAGAATCGCAGCAGCTGAGACAGCGTGCTGGACACTGGCTCGCTCTACTTTCACGGGGTCAATAATTCCAGCCTTGATCATGTCCTTAACCATCTCTCCTTTGACTGCGTCATACCCGGAGTTACCCCCAGCGTCTTTTACTTTCTGCACAATCACACCACCTTCATCACGCCCGGTATTGTCGACGATTTGTCGTAATGGCATCTCAAGGGCTTTAAGCACAATGTGATACCCGACCAGTTCCTCCTTCCCAAGCTTCTTCTTTGGGAGCACTACCTTTTCTATGTATGATGCTGCTTTTGCCAAAGATGTTCCTCCTCCAGAAACAATTCCTTCTTCAATAGCAGCCCTGGTTGCATTTACTGCGTCTTCAATCTTCAGCTTCAAATACTTCATCTCAGTTTCTGTCGCTGCGCCTACTTTAATCACACCAACACCACCACTAAGCTTGGCAATTCGTTCGGTAATCTTGTCTGCATCAAACTTGTTTGCAGCAGCCTTTACTTGAGCACGTAGTGACTCAACCCGATCTTCGATAGACCCTTTTTCACCCTGTCCACCCACGATAAGGGTCTCGTCTTTAGTAGACACAACCCGATCTGCCTTCCCAAGCTGTACCAACTCGACATCTTCAAGCTTCATCCCTAGGTCGTCAGAGATAAGTTGCCCACCAGTAGTGATTGCAATATCTTCAAGCACATCCTTTTTCCGGTCTCCATACCCTGGAGCCTTCACTGCCAGTACTGAAAACCCTCCCTTAAGTTTGTTAACCACAAATGTCGTCAAGGCTTCTCCTTCAATATCATCTGCAATAATTACTAGCTCTTTTTTCCCTGCTTGGGCAATCTTCTCAAGCAATGGAAGGATTTCCTGCACGTTAGAGATTTTTTTGTCAGTTACCAGAATCTGCGCATCTTTATACTCAGCTTCCATTCGCTCAGGATTGGTTACCATGTATGGTGACACATATCCCCGATCGAACTGCATTCCTTTAGTAAGTTCTGTTTCAATGCCAAATGATTGTGACTCTTCGACCGTCACCACACCATCCTTACCTACTTTTTCGATTGTTTCAGCAATCTTTTTGCCAATCTCTGCACTCTCTGCAGAAATTGTTGCTACCTGCTTAATTTCTTCAGTAGTCGTAATTTGTGTAGCCTGTGTAAGAAGGGCCTTAACTACGTCGGTTGACGCCTGCTCCATACCAGAACGCACCGCCATGGAGTTTAGTCCCATAGTAGTCTGTCGCAGCCCTTCTCGTACCAACGCCTGCATAAGTACGGTTGCAGTTGTCGTTCCATCTCCAGCCAATTCATTTGTCTTATCTGCAACTTCTTTGGCAATCTCAGCACCCATATTTTCAAACTTGTCCTTGAGCGTAATTTCTTTTGCAATAGAAACACCGTCGTTAGTAATCAACGGTCCACCATAACCCTTATCGATAATGACGTTTCGTCCTCGTGGGCCTAAAGTTACTTTTACCGCATCAGCAACAGTGTCTACACCACGTTGCAGTTTCTTTCGTACGTCCTCCCCATAAATTACTTCCTTTGCCATATGTTACTGTGTGAGCGTGCGAACTTAGAAACATATGGTCCACCTACAGTTTCAAACTTGTTTTGAAAGTGTGGTGGGCGTTAAGTCCGCTCACTCAAATTACTTATTTTTTAATACATTATCCAATTATTGCCAGAATATTTGCTTCCCCCACAATAAAATACTCCTTATCAGCAATCTTTACCTCATCAAAGCCATACTTTGAGTATACAATCCGGTCTCCCTCTTTCACTTCCATCGGGATTCGTTTTTCACCATCTTCATCCCACTTCCCCACACCAACTCGTACCACTATCCCCTCCCCCGCCTGCTCTTTCTTAGCTGACTCAGGAAGAATAATGCCCGAAGCTGACTTCGTACCTGACTCCTCTTCAGTTAACGCCCGTACTACAACTCGGTCCGCTAACGGTTTTATCTGTATTTCTGCCATATGTTACTGTGTGAGCGTGCGAACTTAGAAACATATGGTCCACCTACAGTTTCAAACTTGTTTTGAAAGTGTGGTGGGCGCTAAGTCCACTTACTCATTTAATTAATTAATTATTATATATAGTACCAACTGCTCATCCGGGCCATTCGTAATCATAAAAAAGCAGTACTTTTTCACAGAGCCGTCTTATTATACGTCAGCTATTGCCGTTTGCAATATTTGTAAATACAGCGCATATTAAGTAAGACTACGCAACTCAAAGATACCTCGCAATGAGCAGTCTCTCAGTTTGAGACCGGAATCTTTTTGGGAGGAAACAAGCGCTATTCCGTACCAAGGAGACATTTGTGCCCGTTTACCGGTGCATTTGATTAGAGTTGCGTAGTCACCCGCCATTACTGCCATACAGGCAGGGTGGTTTTTTTGTGCCTAAAATTCTCTTGCCTACTCTCCTTCTTTCTGCTATTATCTTCGCAATGGAATTCATACAAAACGTGGTACTACCAGTACTGCCATACGTACAAATCGTACTCTCTGTCTTGCTCGTAGCAGCTATTATGCTTCAGCAGCGTGGATCGAGTCTTGGAGGTGCCTTTGGAGGAGATAACTTCAGCGCAACATTTCAGAAACGACGTGGGAGTGAAGAGTTTCTCTTCCGAGCCTCTATCGTTCTTGCAATCCTGTTTGTAGCCAGTGCCCTTATTACAGTCATTTTCTAACACCGCAACAGTTGTTGTTATTTTAACGGACCCTATTAGCCAAACTACTGCCTTGTTCAAGCCAGTATTCTCTTATGAACCTACACACTAAAAAGGACTCAGGTTCTCTCCTTACCCGATATTTTGCGTTTTTACAACGCCGGAGCAGAGGTGACAGACTTATTTTTCACACCGCACTTATTGCTGTTTGTGTGTCACTCTTTTTCGTATTGAGCTTTATAAACACCAAGTACATAACTTCAGTACCAAGTAGCGGAGGAATGATTGTGGAAGGCATCGTGGGAACGCCCCGCTTTGTAAACCCTGTACTGGCAATTACACGAGCTGATCATGACATGGTTGCACTTATCTATAGTGGGCTAGTTAAGCTTGATGCTAGTGGCATACTCGTACCTGACCTGGCAGCATCAATCGACATCTCTGAAGATGGACGTACCTACAACATTAAGCTCAAGCAGGATGTGCAATTCCATAATGGAGACATTCTGAAGGCCCGTGACGTCGCGTACACTATTGCACTTATACAGAATCCAGATCTCAAAAGTCCGCTTCGTGGCAACTGGGATGGTGTGCTCCTAGAAGAACTGGGAGAATATGAACTCAATATCGTACTTGAGGAAGCATACCCACCTTTCATGGAAAATTTAGCGGTTGGTATCCTGCCCCGGAAACTCTGGGATGAGCTTCCTACAGAACAACTGCCATTTAGTCAAAACAATACCCAGCCAATTGGTACCGGGCCGTATGAAGTAGAAGATGTACTTCGTACCAAATCAGGACTTATCAATGCGTACAAGCTCACTGCTTCAGTCTATTCCACAGAGAAGCCCAACATAACAACCTTGGTGTTTAACTTCTACCAGAATGAACAAGAACTCTTGCAAGCACTAAAAAACAAACAAATTTCGGGCACACCAAGTCTGTCACCTGAGTCGTTAGCCCAAATTGATCGCGACATATACACTATTATTGAAAAACCACTGCCACGAACATTTTCAATCTTTTTCAACCAAAACCGTTCAGGCACGCTGCGAGACAAAGCAGCCCGTGAAGCCCTCCACATAGCCATTGATCGTACGGCACTAATTGACGAAGTGCTCCTTGGTCACGGTATCCCCATCGACACCCCTGTGCCACCTGGCTTTATTGCGATAGAATCTAGGGACACTTCGTCAACTAGTACTGCCGACAACGACACAAGAATAGAGCAAGCAAAAACTATCTTACGTACTGGTGGATGGACACAAACAGACCAGGGAGTATGGGAAAAAGAGATTGACGAGGAGACTGTCTCTTTATCAGTTGCACTTTCCACAGCAAACACTCCCCTTTTTGACGCAACAGCAAACTTTATAGCCCGACAATGGGAAGCACTTGGCGTACAAGTAAGTGTTGACCAGTTTGAACAGACTGACTTGGTACAATCAATTATTCGACCACGCAGTTTTGAAGCACTACTATTTGGCAACGACATTGGTCGTTCAGTTGACCTGTACCCATTCTGGCACTCATCTCAAAAGGATGATCCTGGACTAAACATCGCCCGCTACGCAAATATTGACACCGATGCACTACTTGAAAAGGCACGTAATGAAACAGACCAGACAGTCCGTACTGAACTGATTCAAGAGTTTGCTGAAATCATGACTGCAGAACTACCAGCAATCTTCTTGTACACACCAACATTCAGCTACGTACTTGATACCCATGTGACCACTTCAGAGTTTACGTCTCTAAGTAAGCCTAGTGAACGCTTTGCAAATATTGCTCAGTGGCATATAACGGCAAATAAACTTTGGCCTGTATTCAGCAATAACTAACAACTACCGACCTAGTGAGTAGTTGAGAATATCGATACTTCTATAGATTTTCTCAACTATTCATTACAAGGAATAACAATTACAATTATGAACAACGAACACGAAAAGAAAGACGCACCTACGGGTGCAAGTGCAGGTGCTGCTCGAACTGGAACAAACCAGAACCGAAATCGGAACAACCGAAATCGACGACCAGCACAGGCCACTGATGCAGCTCCGCGCGCAAACAACGGACCCCGACGTTCCCAAAACGGCCACAGTACTGGACAAGGACAAGGAAACGCCAAGGGTGGACCCAACAAGAAACGACGTGGAGGCGGAAAGCGTAACAACCAGCGTCGTCGAAGCATGACAAACCCAGCACTGACCCACCGAATGGCTGAGGTAGATCATAAAGCACCTAAGATTCCAGAGATTATGGATGATGACACAGTACGTGTGATTCCTCTTTCCGGAGTTGAGCAAATTGGTCGAAACATGACCATTGTAGAAACAAAAGATGACATCATCGTATTTGATGCTGGCTTCCAGTTTGTATCTCCTGCCTCAGGTGCTCCCGGAATTGACTACATCCTGCCAAACACCCAATACCTAGAAGAACGAAAGCATAAGATTCGGGCTCTAGTAGTAACGCACGGTCACCTCGACCACACTGGAGGTATTCCCTTTATTATTGAACGAATTGGAAATCCTCCAATTTACACCCAGTATTTGACGTCACTGATGATTATGAAACGACAGGAAGAGTTTCCTCATATGGAAGCTATCAAAATGAATGTGATTAAAGAAGGTGAATCATTCTCGGTTGGAAACACAAAGATGACCACCTTCCCTGTAACGCACTCAATTCCTGATGCTATGGGTGTATCAGTACACACCAAGCACGGAAACGTAGTTATTACTGGTGACATCAAGCTGACACACGAAGACAACGTTCCTATTAAAGAGGAGCGAGATGTATGGGAAGGTGTTGGTATGAACAACAACATCCTACTAGTTGCTGAATCAACTAATGCTGAGCGCGAAGGCTGGTCAGCACCAGAAGGTAAGGTGTTCTACAACCTTGAAGAAATCATCAAGAATGCTACTGGCCGGATGGTTATTGGTACATTCGCTTCACAGTTTGAACGACTCTTTAGTATTGTTGGAGCCTGTGAGAAGTACGGAAAGAAAATTGTACTAGAAGGACGAAGTATGAAAAATAACGTGGAGATTGCTATTACTGCAAATCTACTGACTCCACAACACGGCACATTCATCAACGCTGGCGATATGGGAGATTATCCGGCAGACAAAGTAGTAGTACTTTCAACCGGAGCTCAAGGTGAGGAGTTTGCAGCGCTTATGCGTATGGCAACTGACAACCACAAGTTTATTAAACTTAATGAGCGAGACACGATTGTACTTTCATCATCAGTGATTCCTGGTAACGAAGTTGCAGTCCAGAAACTACGAGACAATCTCTTCCGTCGAAATGTACGAGTAGTGAACTTCCGTTCAGCGGACGTACACTCTTCAGGACACGGAAATGCCGGAGAGCTTATCTGGGTACAGCAGACAGTGAAGCCAAAATTCCTTCTGACGGTACATGGTCAGCACTCAATGCTTAAGAGTCATATGTATGCCTCTATCGACAACGGATTCCCTCGGGACAACATTGTGGTACCAGACAACGGAACTATCATGGACATCAAGAATGGTACTGAGATGATTGTACAGAAAGTAAAAGCCCCGAGTGACATCATCATGGTTGATGGATTTACCGTAGGAGCACGTCAAGAAGTAGTACTTCGAGACCGTACCTCACTGTCTGAAGACGGAATGTTCGTAATTATCGCTACGGTCAACACCAAGACTGGAAAACTTCGAAAGTCACCAGATATCATTTCTCGAGGCTTCATCTACCTGCGCGAGAACCAGCAGCTTCTGTCTGAAGCACGGGTACTCATCAAGCGAACTGTAGAAAAGCATACCGAGAACATGAATCCAATTGATCTCGACATCATTAAGGACGAACTGTCTGACACAGTAAGTAGCTTCCTGATGCAAAAAACCAACAAGAATCCAATGGTGATTCCTGTATTGATTGGGATATAAACTGAAGTACTGGTTGAAGACCAAACACAAAAGGAGGGAAAGCAAAGCTTTCCCTCCTTTTGTGTTACAACATGCTATAGATACTGTCCCCGCTAGACAGGTAGCATACCCACTGTCTGCTTGTATACTATATACACTATGGGTACTCACAGAAGACACTCACTACATCGTGCACATAAAAACCATATCAACTTTGGACTTATCTACGTCCTGTCTATTGTGTTTAACTTTCATGGTCTACTAGTCGCATATGGTAGTTCAACCTACATGGAGCAGTTTGCGACGCCGGCAGTTATTGGTGCTCTCTATACTATCGGTTCTGCGTTGTCAGTCTTCTCATTTTTGTTTGTTTCAAGAATTCTTCGAAAGATTGGTAACGTACGACTCACTATATACTTAGCAATTGCAGAACTCATTGCCTTGGTTGCACTAGGTCTTACAGCCTCGCCGGCAACTGCCATAGTGGCGTTTGTGGTGTTTATGACCCTGAACCCACTTATATACCTCAGTATAGATATCTTCTCAGAAAGTCTCATCGGTAATGATGAGAAAAGCACCGGCAGCAAGCGAGGACTTACCCTTACCCTCATGAGTATTGCCGCTATGGGTGGACCACTTGCCCTGGGATTGATTGTTGGTGATGATAATAATAATCTCTATAAGACGTATCTGGTATCTGCGGGTATTTTCTCAATTTTTATTCTTATAATTCTTGCAAAGTTTAAATCATTCAGTGATCCAAAGTATCACGAGGTTCAAGTACTTCGTTCAATTCAGTCCTTCTGGGACAAAAAAGATATTCGTAACGTATTTCTGGCACACTTCACCTTACAAATTTTCTTTTCCTGGATGGTGATTTACTTCCCACTCTATCTCGCTACTGAAATTGGTCTTCCATGGAGTGATATTGGGGTGATTATTGCGGTTGGTCTGTTTGCGTACGTGCTATTTGAATACCCTATAGGCTTTATTGCTGATAGATGGATTGGAGAAAAGGAAATGATGGCCTGTGGATTCCTCATACTTGCGGTTTCAGCTTCATGGATATCCTTTATGGCAGCAGCACCGGTGGCAGCTTGGATGGTACTCATGTTTATTAGTCGCATAGGAGCCTCCCTGGTAGAGGCAACCACAGAGAGCTACTTCTTTAAACACACCAAAGGAACTGATGCCAACATCATGAGCTTCTTCCGGCTTACCAGACCGCTGGCAATGGTTGTCGGTGCACTTTCAGGGACCATTGCGCTTCTCTATCTTCCGTTTGAGCTTATTTTCATTGTACTAGGATTTCTTATGGTACCCGGGATATTTTTTACCGTCGCCCTTAAAGACACCAAGTAAGTCAAAAGTCTATTTAGGGCAATGTACTTCGTCGTTGCGTGAAAAATATTTTTCAATGTACAAACACGTACATCTCACAAAATTTTTCATTAACTCCTCGTCCATTACTCAGAAATAGACTTTTGCTCAAGGATACACTTTACCAGTTGAACAATTTTGTTTTATCAGTATAGTAAGAAACATTATGTCAGGACGGTCTGAAGAAACACGCAATAAATATCTTGCTGAACAGCTACAGTTCGAGGATTTTAATGCTACCCGTCAATATGATGAAAACTGGAAACATGTAGTGACTTCATACAACCACTGGTACATACTCACAAATCTATTCCCATACGACAACATCGCAAAGGCGCATGATCTACTGGTACCAAAACGGATATTTGGAAAAATGTCAGACTGCAATAAAGAAGAGTGGCAAGAGTATAAAACTATCTTGAACCAGCTAGAATCAGATAGCTACTACGACTCAATTCTTGAAAATTTTTCAAGAAGTCGATCAATATTAAAACATCTACACTTACACTTAATCGTCTGGAAAGAAGAATAACTTATGGATACTCCACGTCATACTAAAACAGAAAAAGCGTACCAAGAATTCAAAAAGGAATATACTACTGACCCATCCATCCTCCAGTCATTTAACTTCGATAACGAAAAAATCCTTCGTGAGTTTGAATACTGGGTACTGATTGAGAACAGGTTTCCCTACGATCGTATGGCGCGAACCAACGACATGCTAGTGTCTAAGCGACCTCTCCAGAGCCGCTATGATGGCACTGACGCAGAGCAAACTGAATATGACACCATTATGAAGCTACTGGCAGAAGAGAACTTCTATGACGCATATATGGAGAACTTCCCTAGAATCAAGTCAGTAAAGAAATTTGTACATATACACCTCATCCGCTGGCATAATACAAAATAATACGGTAAACCGTATTATTTTGGTAAGTGGTAACTTTGTTTCGTCTTAGTCACCAAACCCTCTGCCTGCAGCTTTTCCAGCTGTGAATCGATACGAATATCTTCTAGGTGACTTAGTTTCTTTAGGATTACAATCCTACTTACTGGAAACTTACTTTCTGCCAGTACTCGCACTAGTGCCCCTCGTATTTGCCGATCACTTCCACTGAACTTTGACTGCTTTGTATAGTGCTTGCTCTGGTTGTTTATACTTCCATACTCTTTTTTAAGATAGGCACCATAGTCCATCAACGCCCAATACCACTCGCGCGGGTTTTTTATATCTAACGTACTTTCAATGATCCGGACTAGCTCCTTATCATCAATATCAGTAGCATTGTTATAAAAGTGATGTGTGTACACCGTACGGATATTTGTTTCAATAATTGCTACAGGCGTATTAAACGCAAAGGCACTTACTGCACCGGCAGTGTAGGGACCAATACCAGGCAGTGTACACAACTCTACGTACGTACGAGGGTACGTACTATTATAAGTACTAACAATCTCCTGTGCACAAGCATGAAGCATCTTTGCCCGACGGTTATATCCTAACCCTTGCCACAACTCCAGTACCTCCCCAAGCGAGGCGTCAGACAGGGCTACAACGGTCGGAAACGATTGTATAAACGTATTGTATTTAGGTACAACTCGTAGGACCTGAGTCTGCTGAAGCATTGCCTCAGATACATGAACCCGGTACGGACTTTTTGTCTTTCTCCACGGCAAGTCATGCCGACCATGTTCTATATAAAAATTCCAAACAGCATCAACGAATTTTTGTTCCTTTTTAGTCATTATTGATAGATAGTATAATCAGCTGTGTCAACTGGCTCAATAATTGGTTTTTCTGGAATAAGTACCCATGCAACCACATAAAAAAGTAGACCAGGCATCAGTCCTGTTACAAATAACAAGACTATAAAAATAAGCCTGAAGAGGACGACATCATGATTACAATACTCAGCTAAACCAGCAATCACGCCAGCAACTAATTTTTCTTTAGTATTTCGATATAGTTTCTTTTTCATAAGATCAGGAATAAGTGAATGAACTCTGAGGTGATGTAGGTGCAAGGCGTGCAAGAAAAATTGAAGGAGACGTATGACTATACGGTGACTGAAAGTTTCTCGCAGCACAACGTAGCAGATACATTATCTCAGAGTTCATAAATGACGTCTTTTCGTTCTACTATTATCTTCCATCCCATCTGCTGTGCATACGTATACAAGGCTTGATTTGGATTGAAACAAATAGGACGAGCAACTGACTCAAGCATAGGGATATCACCTTCTGTGTCCCCTACTGCCACAGCACCCTCAGGCGTTACTGCTTCTTTTTCAAACACTCGTTTAATAATACTTGCTTTGTTCTGAATAATACGTTCATCAGTCACTACTCCAGTAAACCGACCGTTTGAACTTACTTCATACATTCGCCCGTATACTTTATCAAAGCCATACTCTTTACAAAAATCATCAAGAATAAATTTTGGTGATTGCGAGATCGCAACAACATAGTAATTATCTGCCTTCAATTCAGCTATGAGGTCACGTGTATACCGGTACACACGCTTATTATGCAGCAACACAACATCCCTACCTATATCCGCAACCACTTCATACTCTACATCTTTAATATGATTATAAAACGTTCTAATCATGGCCCCAATATACGCTTCATACCCATCTTCTCGATTCAGCCATGCTAGATAGGCACCTTGGTATTCAGCTTGGGCCTCTAGGGGAAATACCTCTTCTGCTATCAATTTTTCAACCAATTCAATAAAAAGACTTGATCTGAAAACAGTACCGTCGATGTCGAAGAATGCTACTTTTTGTTCCATATATGTCTATTATAGCAATATCTCAACTATTGGTACAGACAAAATAAAACCGCGTAGCATTTGCGTACGCGGCGGTCTGGGGTAGGTCAGTGAGCAGCCTACCTACCCCTCTCATTACAGATGGACACCAAGCCCATTGAAACGGACCAGCCCCACAGGCTTCAGGACAAATACCTGTGAATAAGTATTATATAACGTCTAAACTAATTTACAACCAGGTCTTTTACCCTGTTGTAAATTAGTAAAACCGCGTAGCATTTGCGTACGCGGCTGTGATGGACGAATGTCAGTCCGAGCAGAAACCAACATTCGCCCAATCATTGCCCTTGCCATTATACATGGTGGTCCTAATCAGGACCTGGAAACACTTCTCTCCTCCCTAAAAAAAGAAGTCTTCCTCACACAACTAAATATGCGAGGAGCAATAATGTACCATAGACACTGAAATATGCAAGGCGATCTTTTTATTAAGAAAATATGCTCTGCTGTTGTACCTCAGTTCGTCTAGGGATTTTTCCTGGGAACATACTATTTAGTGACATGCTCTCAGTTCGTCCATTGATTTTCCCAAGGGGAGATATTCTATTATAGTGCTGTCATTCAGTCTAGGGATTTTTCCTAGGGAAAGGAAAAAATCCAGAACTGCCCTAATTTTAAATGACCAGAGGGAATATTAAAATGGAAATACCCTTGGGGTGAAAGTCGCAATAGGATCTTCGACCCTTTGCTCAGTTAGTCTAGGGATTTTTCCTGGGGGTCATATTTTGTTGTAGTGCTGTCAGTTCGTCCAGTGATTTTCCCAAGGGGAGAAAAAATCAGGACATAAATTCAGAATAGTCGTTACTCTCCTTTCTTCAGTTAATTTCTAGGAACACTGGGCTTAGTTCTTTCCATTGTTCGGGTTGGAGGGTGACTTCTGTGTAGGTGCTATCGTTATACTTTCCTATCTCGGTAATATGTATACTTTCGTCTGGTAACACTGCTTCAACAAAGGCCAGGTGCCCTACATCGTCGACTATGTACTCCATAACAGACTCTGCCTTGGGAGTAATGCCTATATATACACCAATACCACCTTTAAGCTTTCGCTGCCATGTGCCGGGGATACGCAGGCGAACACTCCCCCAGGCAACTGCACGCTTATTTTGCTTCAGTTTGTAGTGCACATACTCTGATGGTGATAGTGCATGCTCGCCTCGTGCACCGCCAAACTCGTCATCTATACAAGCCCGGAGCTTCACTGTGTCAGGATGCTCTGCATCATAGGGGACACTGGCTACAAAACTGGGATACACAGCGTCACTTTTGACAACTAGTGCATCTTTGAAGACACACCCTACAACACCAGCAATACGAACCTGAGCCCACCTGCCTTGAAGTGAAACCAGACGGACATGGGTTCCATATGCAAGCCGTTCTAAGGCACTATCAAACGCAACTACTGGGTCATGATAAAAATATGTTCCTATGCTCCCAATAAAATACTGATCTCCAATCCGAAATGTGTCATCAGCAGCTACAGAAGACGGAATCACCAACTTAGGTAGCACCTCGGTTGCAGATAATGGGTACTGTATCTGATTCAGCTTCTCTTGGTACGTATCGAGCAGTACTTCCTTCTGTGGGGCATATGGGACAGCTCCAGAAAAAGACTTACATACAAACTGAAATAAATCATTCACTACGGCGATGAGTACCTTCATATACTATAACTATATCACTAGCACCTACAGATTGTCGTATTGACGAACATTGAGCTTTATGATGTCAGAACTTATACAAAGTGTTGATAGAGCTTCTGAGTAATTCCACCCACAGTCAGTACAAATACTGTGTAAACAGCAAATAGACCAAGTATCGGAATAAGCAAGAGTAGCTGGATTGAAACCGTACCCACAATAATCGTAACCAGTGTCACTTCAAGTTTTTTTGTGAAAAACTTTACAATGTACGCACCAAGGACAACACTTGAAAGCGCTAAACCAGCAACAGCCAGTATAACCACGGCAGACAGCGTCATAAGTCCAACAAACATTCCCAGCACGGTCACAATGAGCAGTACAGCTGCAATCGGACCAAGTATCACTACCGCACTCCCAATAAGAATTCTCTTTGTAGCAGCACCTTCAATACTCGCAATCAACGACTCAAGTTGAGTTTTGAATAACAAGTATAGTGAAAGTGTCGCAAACAACGTAATAAAAATAGGGATGAGTACGTCACGAGCTTGTTCTCGTGTTGTTATTGCTGCATATTCAGTCTTTATAACCTCTCCGGTAATGACAGTTCCCTGTCCTCGAGTAAGTTCAGAGAGACTCGTATACTTCACCACACCATCAATTGAAGCTGTATCACCAAGAGACATACCCACCTGCGCAGTCATATCTACATCACCACCAATATGCGAATTGATGTGCACTAACTGGGCATTTCCATGCACAGAACCTGCAACATCGCCTTCAATAGATAAGTCACCACCAAAAAAGAAGATATCACCTGCTATGTTTGCTGTAGATAGAATTGTTAATGATCCGGCCATGACAAACACATCACCTCCAACCTCATCAGCTAGGGTTACATCACCGGCTACAATCCGGACATCATCTGTCACTAATGCATGCATATGTGCAGACCCAGCCAGGATAGAGGCATCACTCCCGATTTCACCATTGATGGTCACCAGTGCCCCTACTGCATACATGTCTCCAACTACACGCCCTGACATAACTGTTGTTCCAAATGGTCCAACGGACACATAGTAGTCACCCTCAACAACCTGGTCAGCTTCAACCGAAATGTCTGAACCAGTACGAAGTACTGTTTCAGCCTGTGCGCCAATGGGCGCAACTAAAAATAGTATTGTAAATAAAAGAAGAATGCAATTTTGTATCATAATATCCACTATAATGCGCTTTTTTTAGACGCTTGTCTACACACAATTCCCCAATTTATGGGCATGGTCAGCAAATATTGATCCGCTACACCCCACCAGCAGCTTACAGTCAATTATAAAATTTCTGTCAGGAATTTTATGACTGACTAAACAACTCTTTTCCACGTTCCCACATATCAGAATGACCTTGCGTATGTAACCAGTACCACCATTCACCACCCCATAAGTATTGCTTCTCATATCGGGTGTCTTCTGCATACTCCAAAATCTCATTAAATTTCTCAAGATTCATTCGTGAAAATTGTATTTCTATACCTACTGCAGTAATCGGCTCAAGCAACCAGGGCTCGGCAGCAAGCTCGATTAATATTGTTTCTTTTTCACCATGCACAAGTGAAACGATACTTTCTTTCACTCGATAAAACCATGGTGGCAGAATTGTCCTAAACTGCCCCAGCTCAGGATTCCAGAAATGTACGTACACACTGGTTCCAAATGCATCCGCATGTTTATAAGGGCCAAACCAACCTCCTAAATTTCCACTATCAGTGATTAAAAATGGTCTTGTATCGTCAAGTGATCGAAAATGAGCTACTTCTCGTTCAAAAAATGCTTCATCAAATTCACCACAATGGTCTTTAGCAAATACCTCTAGATATGGTTCGTTTTCAATCTGCCAGTACGTAATAGCAGGACTATCTTTGTAGCGATTAATCACAACAGTAATATAGCGCAATAGCTCTTCTTGTTGCTCTGCATCAGACATTTCTTGTGCCCATTGAGGGATGTGACATTCAGGCCAACGTGGCAGCCTTCGCCCCACTGCAAATATAACCTCTGCCCCCACTTCTTCAGCCCGTTCAATCTGATAATCCAATTCCATAAAATTATAGACATCATTACTAGGCTCAACCATTGGCCAATGTGCCGCTAAACGAAGATGCCGTACACCTAACTCATCCAGGATAGCGTCATACGTTTCTTTCCAGTCCAGATTCAGCTCTCGAGCGTACATAGTATTGAAAGACATTCCATACTGTATTTTTTCAGGTACCTCTTTTTGAGCCAAAAGGAAAACTATCCCTAAAGATACTAAGATTAAGGCTGCAGGAATTACTATTCTTTTTTTACGTAAAAATTTCATCATTTACTAATTATACTCTAATGCACTTCATAAAATGATCATAATGCATAAGGAACAAGGCGAGCGAGGAAAATAGTGTGAGTCGTACGTATTTGTACGGTGAAGATTATTTTACTGAAGCTCAACGCAGTACCATATAGATTCTAGGCATTTTACCTGAATAGGATTACGAAGCCTATGGATATAATGGCAACATAGAGCACTTTTCGGACAATAGTCATTGCGTCCGTATGGTTCTCGCCTGCACTGGCAGGAAGCCAACTACCGAGCAAGAGACTGAATATAATAATAAATACGTATTTCAAACCATCTAATGCCTGCACTACGGTCACATCCCCCAAGTCTGCTGCTTTGAGCAACATAAACGCTGCAACACCCGCAATAAACTTTGTGGAAAGTACCAATAACACACTATTGCCAGTTGTTACTTTTGTTTGCTTTTTAATTTTATCAAAGTAGACAGGAATTAGGAGCAGGGACAGTGCGAAGAGAACCAGTCCAATTCTTGACCAAAAGAACCCATCATCAAAGGAAGTCTCAAGAAACAGTCCCTTCATCGTGATGTAGTGTAACGCAAAGAAAATACCACTGTGCAAGGTACCTAAAATAATACCTCTAGTGAAATGCAACTGCGACACTAGCAGAGTTCCTACAGCTAAAAGTGCAACGCCCCATATGAAATTTGGTGTAAGTACTATGTCCAAAAATAGATACGACATTCCAAATGAAGAAATTGCAGCAACCGCTCCAATGACAGGCATCACATCTGAAGCATCAGCATGCTTAAGGGCATCATACAAAGACACTAATGCCATGAAAAATGTGTAGGCAGCAAGAAATGACATGCCTACCACCTGTATGGTCGGTGATTGTACATTAGCAAATGATGGTGCGCCGAGGTCTGAAAGACCAGGGACAAAACCAAGCAAGTACACAAAGATCCAAAAACCTGCAATTAAGCATGAGTAAAAAGCGTATACAAAGGGCCGAGGAAGAATATTCTCGTCAGTAACAATATATTTGTCTAAAACGGCAACAATTGCATTAAGAAACTGTCCTACCGCTGCAAGTAATATCCATGCCATATATGCCTATAGTATCTCATTATTTTTAAGTATAACCACACTGCTTATCCTCAGGCACAACCTAAACAACCCATTTTCAATTGACGGGAATGTGGGTTCTTATGACTTCTCAGCGGCTTCAATGAGTGCTTTGTACGCGTATGCACTAGGACGAATCGTTCGCTCCAAAGTCTCATAGTTAATCTCTACCAGACCAAACTTTTTATTAATCCCCAGGGCCCATTCGTAGTTATCAATTAGTGACCAGTACATGTGTCCTTGCACATCAACACCGTCTTCGATAGCTCTTTCGATAGACGCCACTTGTACTGCAATATACTGAGCACGGATAGTATCATCTTCATCTGCAACACCTGCTTCTGATACAAATACCGGGAGGTGGTACTTTTTAAGTGTTAGCAACGCACCATGCATACCACTTGGATACACCTTCCAGCCCATGTCGGTATGTAAATAATTCTTATTATCACCAAACTTCGTATGTCGATAGTAATTGAGGCCAATTTCATCGATATGATTTTTAATCTTACCCATATAGCGGTCAGACTGAAGATACTGCATCACTGCTGCCTTCATTTTATTACCGAGCCTATCATCAGAAGTAAACCACCGTACGTGCTTTACGATACTCACCAATGCTTCAGGCACCACATCTTTAATGGCCGTGTACGCTGCAATATGGGAACGAACCAAATTTCGCTCTACTTTAAAATAGAGAAAGATATGTTTAAACCGTGGAATGGCTCCCACTCGAGCCGTTGACCCATCATCTTTTCCAAATCTTACCCCAAAAATACGTGACCGCTTAAACGGTGGCCACGCACCATACATCCACCCATGTCCTGCCCATACGTTTGGTTCATTGATAGTAGAATAATGATCACACAAATCCCCTAGCTCCTCTACAACATACGCACAATACCGAGCAAACACTTCAGGAGAATCTTTTCTCTCAAACCCACCACTTTCAGCGAACCAAATTGGTAACGTAAAGTGCCAAAGTGTTATAAATGGTGTAATACCACGTTTTTTCAAAGCCTTAAGTACATCTCTATAATGTTCAATCTCTTTCTCGTCAAACACCCCTTCTTGTGGCTCAATCCTCCCCCACTCAATTGAAAAACGGTGAGCATTATGTCCCAGCTCTTTGGCAATATCAAAGTCTTCTTCATACCGATGATAATGATCAGCTAGACGTCCAGCACCAGGCACCTTCCCCTCTTTGGCAGCCTGTGCCCAGTCAGAATTCTCATTAAAGCCCTCTACCTGGTACGAAGCAGTGGAAGCTCCCCAGTAGAAGTTTTTTGGAAATGCAATTTTATTTTTCTTATCCATAACAATATGTACATTATACTCGACTACTGCTAATTAAAACTTTTACTGCACACACTCACTCTAATTTTCTAACTTCAGACTAGTCACCCCGCGAACTCATTTAGTAAAGAAAAGTGTTTTGGAAATTCAAATATATCTTAAATATTTATACTTATGATACAAGATACAACAGCATAGTACCCACGGCAATTATAAAAGCAGCATACTCCACTACACTTATCCATGTAATTTTAAAATATACAATGTCTACCCAATTATCTATGCCCCATTTTTTTACATAGTCAGGCATTTCATCCTCAGTCCATGACACCACAAGACGCAATCTCCTCTCGCTCCTAGAAATATAACCCCACATATCTGCATCGACTAAATCTTTCTTAGGCCAATTAACCCTCCGACCAAGCACTTTATAGTGCCGGCTCGACACCGGCCAAAAGACGGGTAGTCCCCATCCGGCACCATAAAGATCATTAAGTAAATGTAGCGCTACAGAAAAACAAATAAGTACTCCCCAGAAGCCTAGAGTGAACCAGGCAATAGTGCAAGCTACCAACGAAACAATTGGATAATGCAAAAATGTTCTATGGTCTTTAACATGCACTGCGCTTGCAGCAACTTTACCTCGCTGTAACAACTCTGGGATAGCGTCTACATCTGGTAGGGGTGACAACATCAGCGCAACCGGTATATACCACCAGACAATTTCAGTATCAGTGACATATAGTGCAAGAAGAAGTGCAAAAAGACCATTTGCCCAATCTGCCAAAAGCGCTAAAATATTTTTCATACTATTACAAGCTAAATAAAGACGGTGTCCCTACATAACACCCTACAATGTAGTCACGTTCAGTTGAAATAGTGTACCGGTATCCCGATGGGTGCGAATATCCACCACACGCATCAACCTCACCTTCATAGACTCCGTAGATTGGAAAACCATCGCGTGCGTACCCAATGAGGGCAGTTTCAGGTATTTTTCTATATGAGTTGACGTCGCCATTAAACATCAGGACACCGCCACTAGTTACTCCAACCACTTCACTTGGTACACACGACACATCATTTTGCTTGAGCGGTGTCAGAGATAATTGTAGTAATGGAGTCACTGTGGTTATCACCTCCTCTGACACTGTACTAGAGGCAGTATTTGCTGTTGGTGAGGGGACCACGATTGTCTCTGAGAAAGAAACTAACCGAGCTCCTTCTCGCACGGTAATACTGACATCAGTCAATGGCCATTGTGGGACCATAGCTAGAGCATCATCAGGATAGAGGCATCGCTGCAAAGTTCTCTGCTCTTGCGTTGTACTAGATTCTTCTTCAGGCGCTTCAACACTCGCTGCTGGGGCAATCCGTTCAGTAGAGTTTTGCAATTTAGTCCGAAGTCGTTCAATAACAGACTGTCTATCAAGCAATACCTGCGGTGCCGTAGTTTCCAGATCCACCGTACTATCTGCATCATTGAAAGCAACAGAGTATCTTTCAGGAGCATTAGTATCACGAACAACCGTTGCAGCAATCGCAACGCCCAGGAAAAGGGCTGTCACTACAAATAAGACAAGGTCTCGAGTTCGAAGCATAGTACATATATAGTACCAAACCACTGACGCCTAAGGTGTCAGTGGTTTGGTACAACTCGGATTACTTTTTTACGGCAGGTTTACTTACAACAACTGGCTTGTCTTTTGGGCTTTCTTTTTTATTCCGTCCATTACTCACCTTCATCTGCACCATTTTTTCTAACCGTCGTATGTCTGCGAGTAATTTAGAACGATCAGTGTTGTACAAAAATAATGTAAAGATTGACCGACCACCATTGCGTGAAAATATAGCTCGGTCTCCTACTTTTTTGTTTATGTTTATTTTATGGAATGACTCTAGACTTTCGATTTTCTTCATTCCTTTTGTTTCAACAATAACTCCTTCTTTATCTGCATAATACTTTAAGTACGCTGCATACCCCTTACACTTCTTTGGAATACTTGGTTTGTGAGGAATGCGAATTTTAATATCATTCATCGTGTGATTGATATCACAACTAAGTTTATGGAGAATATCTCGTGCTCCACCTGCTCGAGGACCCACTTCAATTATTTTCCACTCATCATCCACCTTCATAAGTTCAGTATGAGCTGTAATACTCCTCAGTCCAAGTGCCCGGATAGCTGTTTCAGTAACCTGCTGGGCTTTCTCAATAGTGGTACTTTTCAGGGCGGTTGGTGTTATCTGCAGATAATTATAAAAATCGTCATGCCCAATTTCTTTAGCTGTTTTCTGTTGCACCATTGGACAGTGGTACACATCACCAACTGAATTTACATACGAATCAATTGAGTAGAGACTCCCTTCCATATACTCTTCGGCAATTATCTTAGGCTCCTCCATCCGGGTATCTTTTTCATACGCCGTTTGTATTTTTCGGAACATGGTACGAAGCGTCTTCTCCAGCTCTTCTTCGTGGTAACAAATTGTCACAAACAGACTCCCCATCAGATTTGCTGGTTTTACAATCATTGGAAAATGGACTTTTTCTATTACTCGATCTCGTTCCTTTTTTGTATTTTCTTTAATCCAGGTAAAGCGAGGGGTATTCTTTTTATCAAACAAGCGCATACGCTTACGCATCTCGTACTTGTCAGTGGCCCATCGAAGAGACTCAGTAGTTGAAGACCGGAGATATGGCACATGTGGCAGCACCTGAGCAAAGCGAGCAATATTTTGCTCAGTTCTGCACGTCACAGCAATAAGTTCATTTTGGTAGGGCAAAAGAGCTTCGGCAATTTTCCATGGCTTGGAGAAGTCACAGGCAATAAAAATATCACAGCCTTCTTTCTCTTCCGGACAGGCAAGCTTTGAATCCCAAAGAAGCATAATACGATACTCCTTTTGATTCAGGGCTGCGTATTCATGAATGTCTGCTATATATCGGTCATGCAGTGTCATCACAAACACAATTATATTTTTTTTCTTTTTTTCCATATATGCGTATAAATAAATTATCTCACTCTTTAGCTGTACGACCACATCTGATGTTTCAGAGTCAGAAGCATACTACACACAGAGTGTTTTTTGTGGTGACAACACACATGTTGTCAAAAGCAACACTTGACAAGTCGTATCATCTTATTCGTTATTATGCTGTATATGTGGTATAACAGCCCTCTATGAAAAAGAACGTACGAACTAATGTTATCTACACTGAAGTTGCAAAAAAACTTGGCTTAGCGACCGAAATAGTGCAGAGCTCCCGCACAAAAAAAAGTCTCCTTATCTCCAGTGATGAAACGTTTTGTCTGGTAGGGGTTGGACATCCTGGATTCTACCCTGCTGCTCGTCGTGGAGTGGGGCACTTTTCGGCTAGTAAACTACTCACTCAAAAAATCCTAGCAAGATACGGATATAATGTAATCCAGACAAAAGAAATACGGATAGGCGACTTTTCCTCTGCCAAAGCTTTAGCTACCCATATACGTACTACTGGTCATACATTTCCTGTTCTCACAAAACCCGACCAAGGATATGACGGGATTGGTATATCTATAGCTGAAAATAGTGCTCAGCTGACTAAGGTGGGTCGAAAATACTACCAAGATAAGGATGATTTTCTAGTCCAGCCAATACTTGATCAGCCTGAGTACAGAATCTTGGTTGTCGGTAACGAAGTGATGTTTATACACTCAAAGCATAATCAAGGTGTCACTGGCGATGGAAAATCAACCATCACGCAGCTCCTGGCGAAGGTAAAAGACTCTACCAAAGACACCGCCTTTATTGCTTGGCAACACAAAAAACTAGGAACTAAATCTTCTACCGTACTCGAAGCAGGTACATTATTTGAATATCATCTTATCAAAATACCTTCTGCCGTATACTACAAGACCAAAAACTTCCCTCCGGCACTTAAAAAGTGGGCTCTAGGAGTCTCAAAGACCCTCTCTACTAATGTTGTCGGTATTGATGTATTTATACCTGGAGACTTTGCTGACACAGACTCATACACCATTATTGAGCTCAACACGAACCCAGCCCTATATTATCTCCCAAAACGCTGTAATGATGATGTGATAGCATTCACTGTTGTCGAGAAAATTCTTCGTAGTTACTTTAAATTAAAATAATATGCCAAAAACTATACTTCTGTCTGGGTACATAAAACAAAAAAATGTGGCTCGAATTCGTTCTTTCTTTCCTGGGGAGGATATTATTCTTGCCTGCGCATATATACGTCAACCACTGTCTGAAGCAAAACAAACCTACCTACAATTATTTGATGAGGTATATGACCTCAGCACAGCAGAAGATGTTGCTCGTCTTCAAAAAAATGCCGATACTATCAGCTGTATTACCTGTACCCAAGAGAGAGATATGGTTGCATACATTCAGACACTCCTCCTTTGCAAGAAGATTACTGCCGAACAGTCTGCCTCCTACACTGCCGCAATAAATAAGCATACTTTTAAAGAATCTCTCGGGGAAAAGTGTCCTGAACTCGTTCCCTCTCATCACGTTATAACACCTGAACTTTTAGAGAATCTTGATACTCTATCCTACCCACAAGTCATAAAGCCTAGTGGTTTAGCGGGAGGTATTATGATTCGTATAGTCTATTCTCCGGAGGAATTTAAAGAGCATTACGAAAACTTTTCAGAAAAAATGCATACTATCGCAAGTGAACACTATGCAAAAAAGGTTGACATCATTACCGAAAGTTTTGTCGAAGGGTCACAATACTCAATTAACACATATATAAATGCAGAGGGTGTAATCACGTTTTGCCCAATCGTTCGGGTGATAACTCCACAGGAAATAGGCATCGACGACACGTATAGCGTATTCCAGTACACTACTGATGAACTATCTGACGATGAAGTTACAGCCTTACAAGCTGCGGTTGGTAAGATTACGGCACATTTTGATATCAAAAATACCTCTGCCCACTTTGATGCAGTACTTAGCAACGGGCAGTGGCAATTCTTTGAGGTGGGACTACGATACGGTGGCCATCGACAAAGACTCTATGAATTAAGCCACTATATTGATACGTTCCGCAATGACATCTACAATCGACTAGGAGTGAACATCATCATCCCTGAGCAACAAAAGAATGCTTGTATTTTGCAAAAATGTGCAACCGAACACGGCATACTCTCCAAAATCTCCTACACACGTGTCATACAAGAAGAAAAAAGTCCCCTAATCATTGAAGGTAAGCTCGGAAAGATTGGTAGCGAAGTAATGCCTCTGTCTCTAGGAGGCGGCACTATCACGCGTCACTATGTTGTAGGGACAGAACTCACACAGGTGCTTGCGGCCAGCAGAGAACTGTTTGATGCAATAGACTTTCAACTCACATAACAAAAAGCGTCCTCACGGACGCTTTTTGTTATGTTCCTGTATCCCTAGAAACCAAACCTTACCTCTGGCTCTGTAGAAGGCACTGGAGCAACTGCTTCGGTGCCTCCCTCTACTGCAACTGAATCAATAGCAGCGTTAATCTGAGCCATAAAATCTTCTAAGGTTGTAAACTGCATTAGTGTTCCATTGAGCAAAAAGGATGGAGTACCGGTTAGACCTAACTCCCGGGCCTCATTGAATTCTGCTGTAATTTTATCAGCAATAACTGATGCTTTCATGTGTTGTCTAAAGAGAGCCATGTCGAGCCCGAGTTCTTCAGCGTACCTGATAAAGAATGATTGCGGATTAGGCGCAGCAGACCATACTTGCTGATTGTCGAAGAGTTTGTCATGCATCTGAAAAAACTTTCCTTGTTGCCCTGCTGCTTCAGCCGCCTTGGCTGCCGGTACTGCAGATGGATGAATTGAGATAAGTGGGAAATGCTTGTATTCAAAACGAATATCCTCTCCCTGTTCTGCCATAATCTCTTTTACCACCCGGTAGAATTGGGCACAGGCTGGACATTGAAAATCACTATACTCTGTAAGTGTTACAGCCGCTTCAATATTTCCTTTTACGTGCGCCTCTAATACAATCCCTTCGTTTGCTGTCTGACTTACTGCGTTGGAATACACAATTGAACCACCGATAGCCAATACTGCTACAACTCCTATAATCTTCCAGATGTGATCTTTCATATGCATAACCTTATTTATATATTGGTATGATGATACCAAACCCTGCTCCAGGCGACAACATTTGAATATAACTCAGCTGTACTACTCTATATAAAAAGACCCACACCAGAGTGCGGGTCTTTTTATATAAAACTGAAATTACTCAGCTTTTTCTACGTCTACTGCTGCTGGTCCTTTAGGACCTTCTTCGATTTCGAACGTCACTTTGTCATTTTCTCGTAACTCGTCAAATACACCTTCAGCTAGTGAACGTGCGTGGAAGAAAAGCTCTTTATCACCTTCATCTGGCTTGATAAAACCAAAACCTCGGTCATCTACAATTTTTACTATTATTCCTGTCATACTATTTATGATTATATTTTTAACTACAAATCTACACAATACCTGAATACTTCTTTGTCAGAACCATCTACAAGAGAGCGTGTGCTTCCCAACCTTTAAATACAGTCATACAATAAGGTATGAAAAATAAACGAGAACATCTATTAAAAGAAGAACGTTTCTGCATTGAAAAGATGAAGAAAGCTGGCTTTAGCTCAGAAGAAATAGCT
>Ga0208646_1000024_pt1 | contig 107961 bp, 108 predicted proteins | sample AntAceMetag02UK8_FD_184762 | JGI IMG/M metagenome (GOLD analysis project Ga0208646, IMG submission 184762) | Saline lake microbial communities from Ace Lake, Antarctica - Antarctic Ace Lake Metagenome 02UK8 (SPAdes) (version 2) | ecosystem: Environmental > Aquatic > Non-marine Saline and... | reverse complement strand
TGGGTTAGATTGTCTATGAATCCAAATGCGATTCCTATTTTGGAAAAAAACTTGGATAAAGTGGATTGGGCTTATTTGTCTGAAAATCCAAATATATTTGGATACGATTACAAGGCTATAAAAGATAGAATGTTTAATAATGGCGGGATTAAGGAAGACTTGGTGAAAAACCGATTTCATCCAAGAAATATTCGCAAATGGAAAGGGTGGGGACAGTGCGATGTTTGTGATGACTTGGATAATGATGATGATGTTTGGGATGATGAAGAATGGTTGAAACATTAAACCATTGGTATTTTAAAAACGGCGTTTTAAATCTTCAAGGGTGTAATTTCTTCACCAGGAGATTCTTCGCTACAATTAGGGATTTTACTTTCCAAAAGTAGCCGCGACTTGTGGCGATTTGTTTCCAAATGTTTATTGTAATTGAATAATTTACTGCATGAATAGTCACACGTTGAACAATTATACGAAATTGTATGTGCTACATTATGTAGCCGACGTTGATGTTTCTTTGTTTCAGTATGTTTATTAAAATTGCTCTCATTACTGCACGAATAGTCACATTGAGTGCATTTAAAATTATGATTATAGTCAATCGGCATTTTTATGGCTACAAATATATATTATGTAGCCATAAAAGTTTCTAATTACTTTCCGCAACAAAATGGTTTTATACATGGAAAATGCAGTTGCAGCAATTCATTTCCAGAATTTCAAATATCACTGCATTTTCCTCTCAACACGTTTTTACACGAAACCTATAAAACTTTTTCAATTATCAAATTTCAACATGAGGAGAACGCTCTTCTTGAATTGGTGATGTAACCACCGATATTTGCAATTCACTATCTGGTTTGGTCGGGGTTTCGCCTTCGCAAATATTGCAAAATTCACATTCTGCAAATACAATAAAACATACACTGCAACACAGTAACACGACGACAATTTCTAATGCATAGCTCATTCGTATAATATATAATGCCGCTTGTTTGTATATTCATTTAAGTTTATATACAATATTCGCTGCATAATCACAGTAATATGTAAATAAAAATATACGTATATTATTATATAATTAAATTATTCAATCAATTGACGTTCTTCCAATTCACATCCACTCTCAAAACTGTAGATAGTCTCATAATATTTAACCGCACTAATCTTGTAATCTTCTGTTTTATATTTCATTCATTGTTATACATTTTGTTCCGTTTCCCGCTTCGCAAGAAATATCCAAGGGTGTAAAACCACTCTCGTTCAATGGTCTACCCCCATTCAGACTAAGATCGTTTGGATTATAATATTTTACATGTTCTGGGTTTGATAAATTATTATATGTTTTCAATGACTCGTCTATAACGAGTGGCAGAATTATTATATTTTTGTTTGTTGTATTAAAAATATATCCCCAATGATATAGTATACCAATAATTACCATCATAACACCACTCAATATGATAAACATCGGTATGAATACCTCTGGATAATCATCAATCATATCGGATGGCTGGCTTGATGGTTGTCCACCCGGAATACTTGATGGCTGACCTGACGGTTGTCCTGATGGCTGACTTGATGGTTGTCCGGATGGTTGCGAAGATGGCTGGCTTGATGGTTGTCCGGATGGTTGCGAAGATGGCTGACTTGATGGTTGTCCGGATGGTTGCGAAGATGGCTGACCTGATGGTTGTCCCGATGGTTGTCCACTCGGAATACCTGATGGTTGTCCCGATGGTTGTCCACTCGGAATACCTGATGGTTGTCCACTCGGAATACTTGATGGTTGTCCACTCGGAATACTTGATGGTTGTCCACTCGGAATACCTGATGGTTGTCCTGATGGTTGTCCACTCGGAATACCTGATGGTTGTCCTGATGGTTGTCCACTCGGAATACTTGATGGTTGTCCACTCGGAATACCTGATGGTTGTCCACTCGGAATACCTGATGGTTGTCCACTCGGAATACCTGATGGTTGTCCTGATGGTTGTCCACTCGGAATGCTTGATGGTTGACCTGATGGTTGTCCTGATGGTTGTCCACTCGGAATGCTTGATGGTTGTCCGGATGGTTGCGAAGATGGCTGGCTTGATGGTTGTCCTGATGGTTGTCCACTCGGAATACTTGATGGCTGACCTGACGGTTGTCCAGATGGTTGTGAAGATGGCTGACTTGATGGTTGTGAAGATGGTTGTCCACTCGGAATGCTTGATGGTTGACCTGATGGTTGTGAAGATGGTTGTCCACTCGGAATGCTTGATGGTTGACCTGATGGTTGCGAAGATGGCTGACTTGATGGTTGTCCGGATGGTTGCGAAGATGGCTGACCTGATGGTTGTCCCGATGGTTGTCCACTCGGAATACTTGATGGTTGTCCACTCGGAATACTTGATGGTTGTCCACTCGGAATACTTGATGGTTGTCCACTCGGAATACCTGATGGTTGTCCCGATGGTTGTCCACTCGGAATACCTGATGGTTGTCCCGATGGTTGTCCACTCGGAATACCTGATGGTTGTCCCGATGGTTGTCCACTCGGAATACCTGATGGTTGTCCACTCGGAATACCTGATGGTTGTCCACTCGGAATACTTGATGGCTGACCTGATGGTTGTCCACTCGGAATACCTGATGGTTGTCCTGATGGTTGTCCACTCGGAATACTTGATGGCTGACCTGACGGTTGTCCAGATGGTTGTGAAGATGGTTGTCCACTCGGAATGCTTGATGGTTGACCTGATGGTTGTGAAGATGGTTGACCTGATGGTTGTGAAGATGGTTGTCCACTCGGAATGCTTGATGGTTGACCTGATGGTTGCGAAGATGGCTGACTTGATGGTTGTCCGGATGGTTGCGAAGATGGCTGACTTGATGGTTGTCCGGATGGTTGCGAAGATGGCTGACTTGATGGTTGACCTGATGGTTGCGAAGATGGCTGGCTTGATGGTTGTCCTGATGGTTGTCCTGATGGTTGTCCTGATGGTTGACTTGATGGTTGTCTGGATGGTTGTGAAGATGGCTGACTTGATGGTTGTCCAGATGGTTGACTTGATGGTTGTCCACTCGGAATACTTGATGGTTGACCTGATGGCTGACTTGATGGTTGTCCAGATGGAACACCTGATGGCTGTCTAGATGTGCATGTGATAGTTGATGTAGCTATTGTAAGTTGTCCAGTAGTTAAGACACAACCATTTACAGTAGAACCAGCACCGATAGTAACTGCTACATCACTCAATATCGTTCCAGCAAAATTACTGTTTGTTCCAAGAGTTGATGCTCCAGTCATTACCCAAAAGATATCATCAGGTGAGGCGCCATTAGTTAATACAACACTTGTGCCAGCTACTGTGTTTAATGCACCAGTAATCTTAAAAATGTAAACTCCTGAACCCTCAAGAGTAAGAATAGTGCCGTCTGAAATATCAACTGCACCACCAATACAATGTACACCAGGTGTTATTACAGAGCCACCCATATCTACTGCTCCAGGATTAGTATCATCACATGCTCTGTTTCGTCCATCATTTATTGCAGATATCAAATCAGTATTTGCTTGATTGTATGTAGAATCATTAAAGTAATTGGTGCCTGTGACTGTAGATGGTGTAAATGTTTGTCCATCAGGTCCACTACCAACATCTCCAGATACAATAGTTGGATTTTCGTTAGTTATTTTAGTTGCAAGAAGAGCAAAAGATTCAGCTGTTTGTAGACTTACTCCAGTGGAATTGGATGCAGGTATACCACGTATTAGATTAAATAAATAAAATATTAAAAATAATATATATCTTACCTTCATTCATTTGTATATATTACTTTACATTACACAGATTGGAAATAAAATGATGCAAAATTATTCAATCAATGGACGTTCTTCCAATTCACATCCACTCTCGAAACTGTAGATAGTATCATTAAGAGTCCAATTATTTTGATGTAATATATCTGTATTAAATTCGTATTCGTTATCGTCTTCACTCTCCTCATCGTCATCATTTTTTTCGATTGGAGAACAATACATCAATTTGGTGATTTCTTCCATTTCGGATTCAGTGTATAACTCTTTGTCTTGTAATTCTTCATCTATATAACATGTATCCCCACCTTCTTCGTATTCCAGTCCCTCGTAATCATTCAGTATAATATGCGTTTTTTGTAAGATTTCCTCTTTTTCTTTGGGTGTAAGCTTAATGATAAAGGTGCCCCACCACCATTGAGCGATTGCGTGGAGAGTTACTGTTTTTCCTGTAGATATTTCGGTCGTCCATATTTCGGTTTCGTATGTGCATTTTTTATAATCGCACGTGATAGTATATGATTTAGTTTCCTCGCTCATGTTTGTGTGTGTGTGTGTGTAATATAAACATTGTTATTTATATTAATATCAATTTTATTATAAAATTGAATTTCATTATCAATCATATACCATTGTAAAAACATTCAAAATGGTAATGGTATACATTCTTAAACTGGAAAATGATAAGTATTATGTTGGACAAACGCACAATATCGAATTTTGTTTAGAACAACATTTCAATGCGACCGGTTCTATATGGACTACAAAGTATAAACCGATTTGTGTGTTGGATATTATTATGGATTGCGACGAATATGACGAAGATAAATACACTCGAATGTATATGGATAAATATGGTATAGATAATGTTCGCGGTGGGTCGTTTTGCGAGGAAATTTTGCCTATAACAACCCATTCTATGTTGGAAAAAATGAAGACTACTGCTGAAAATAAATGTGATACATGTAGACAAACCGGTCATTTTGTCGAAAATTGCACCACATTAATGTTCACTACAGAATGTCCTGATGATATTGACGAATTGTTGAAAATGCTCGGTGGATTTATACAAGACAAAAGAATCAAGGAATATATAGATATGTCCAACGAAAATATGATAAATACATTTATTATGTTGAAGGCAGAACGTAATAAATGGACTAAATCCGAAATGGAAAAACATGGCGCACATTATAGAACGAATGGTATCGGAAATCATCCCAACGATGTTCAACAGATTGCAAAGGCTGAATCTATACGCGCGACTGAGCAAAAAAAGAAGAATACAGAATATCTTCCGATAATAGAGGTGATGTATAAAGCAATTGGTTTATTGAATGATAAAATTAACGGTCTTTAATCTATGTAAAAAGACGTTTTTTGGAATCTATTTAGAAAATACCTGCTACTATTATATACTTATCGCACTGATGTTCTATTCGTTTATTATCGCATCCTTGATTGGCGCATGTGTCGCAAATGCTACCGATACAATGTATGTATTCGCATATAGTTGGACACCCGGTTTTTGTTATAACCAAACCTACCCAGGATGTATAAAACCTCAATCTTATTGGACGCATAATTTAACGATACATGGTCTTTGGCCGCAATATATTACTACCGGATATCCATCGTCTTGCACTACCGAACCATTTGACCCGAATGTTCCATATAATATTGGATGGTCACTCATGACCGAGAAATGGCCGGATGTGCAATATTCCGAAACAGACAGCAAATATGACTCATTTTGGGAGCACGAATGGACAAAACACGGGACATGTTCAGGTTTATCACAACATGATTATTTTATGGCTGCGTTAAATATAACAGATGTTTTGGTCACCCCACCCGCTTTGCAACTAGCAATTGGTCAAAAAATGGCTACGAAATCGTTAATTAATGAAATGGGTGGTTCTGAACGAGCTGTATTACAATGTAAACAACAGAATTTGGTTGGAATATACACATGTTGGTCTCAGATAGATAATGTTCCTGGAGACCAAATCGATTGCCCGGCTTCGGTTCTTTCCGAAGATACATGCAAATCCAGTGATATGGTGTATATTGCCGATTTGTAGATAAAAATATACTCCATACAGAGTGTATATTTTTTGGTTTTTGTAAAATACGGGTTTGCGATTTGTTCAAATAGATATCAGGTTTCGAAATCGTGCATTGTGTGAGGTTTCAATTTGTAAATTGGTTTTGGTATTACATTAGACTGCCGATTTCCATTAAGATTGGGAGGTGGTCAGATCCATATATGTGTATTCCTGATTTTTCAGTTGTTGGATAATTTGGACATACCGAATATGGAATCGGTTTGAACCCTTTTGTTAAAATGTTGTCTATGTTCATTTTTCGGTTCATGTAATAGGTCGCACATTCTGTATTATGAATTGTATATCCAGGGAAATCATATAGTTTGCTGTTTTTTTGATACGCGTGATTGAAATCTCCGCCAATTATTACATTCTTGGCGTCTTTTATTTGTAATAATATATCTTCTTTTTGTGCATATCGTGTTTTTACATCTTGGTCATCTAAATGAATGTTCAGCACAAGACACTCTTTATTTTTACTCTTATAGATTGTATATAGGGCATGTTCACATTTTTTATGCGAGATCTGGTTATTGGTTATTACGGTTTTATGTATCATGGTTACATTCCCACACTTTCCATTTATTCCATACCACGTTTTTCTACATATTTTGCTGATATTATATAGCCCGCTCCATTTACTATGTAATTTTTTATATTCCATCGGCATCACTTCTTGTAACAATATTATGTCGGGTTTGGTGTCGTCAATATAAGACATTATTCGGTCTAATCTCTTTTTCGAATTACATATTTCTTCTTTACCTATTTTTTTTGTTAGTTCATTATCAATCCATTCGGATGCTAATATGTTCCAGGTTAACACTTTCATTATAGACCATTGAGGAATTAAATCTGCGATATTCCATATTCATAACACAGCGAATTCTGCATTTTAGACCGTCGGACCTTCAAAATGGGTCATTTTGATTGTCCGACAACCAGATACCACTTTAATGGGAGTTTGTCCCATTTTTCTTTTTAGTCGGTGTAATCGCATGGTATAATTTACACCCCGCCACAATTACTACCATCTTCGTAACACGGCACATTATGCGTTGTCCAAGTTTCCGGAATTGCAAATGCACAGGTTTTCTCAATACCTAATTGATTTTCACCCATGACTAATCTCATAAATCCGAGTTCACCCCAGTAACTACCCCATGAATTGCGTATAATCCAATATTGTTTATCTAGTTCTTGGTCATACCCCCACCCAACGACTGATATAATATGGTTGATCATCTTCAATTTATGAGGAAGGTCCAATACACCGCCCGTATACTCTACGATTTCCTCTGCATTTATTCCACATGCGATAGGACCGTTTTTAAATATCTCTGCTTGCATGTTATCACTCCCTTTTACAGCACCATAACTAGCGATAGTAGCATTGGGATATTGGGTAATGGGATTACATGTTCCTCCATGTGAACTAAATGTATCACATGTCTTGCAAATATTTGTCGGTGTACACTCGAACATTTTTTTGTCTTTGCATCCCTCCTCAGTTGAATCTATACTACATGCTTGATATACCATACAATCGTCGTAAGGAATAGAACCATATTCGTGAATCGCTTTATATGTCGCTAAGTGGTCTCCACCATTACAACTTCCACCCATTCGACAATTTAACAAAAACTGGATGCTTAAATTAATATCAGGCCAAGCTGCTTTACGCATGATTTTAATCCTATCCGAAAAGGCACTGATACTTCCGTGTGCCCAACAACTTCCGCAATATACTGGTATGTGTTGATTCAAATTTTTCGTCAAATAATTTACACCTTCCACGTTTGTCCAAGAAAATGCTTGAGGAAGTGTAACATTCGTAGAATGAACAAACTGATATTCTTCCACATCTAAGGTTGGGACATACTCATTATATCGGGCAGTAATCCCCAATAAACTAGTTAACAATAAAATCGCTCTGAACATTTAATATTATATAGTAACATTTTATTTCTATATTCAATTTACCAAGGGTTTAATATACAGGATGACCTTTTATGAACTTATCATCAATAATCATACCTGCACCATAACCAAACAATAAATGCAGTATATTATACACGATAAAACTACTAATAAAGGTGGTTAGTAAAACGATCACAACTTTCATATATCGACTTATACCACTACCCGGTAGGAGTTTATTTATATAAATATAAATATCGGACTTTTTTTCATCTAATATCGCACGAAATTCGATAGCGAACACCGCTGTGAACGCAGCGACTAGAGCATTTAATATAAACGCATTTCGTAATCGCGTAGCCTTGAATGTTTTTATCAATGGATACATTATATATAATCCTTTGATAATAATGTCCTTTTATGTCTATCTACTTGAATCGAGTAGTCACTCTACCTATATCGGGGCTACAGTTGACCTAAACCGTCGACTCCGGCAACATAATAAAGAGATTAAGGGTGGTGCGCGAGCTACCAGTATAAAAGTCGCTAAGGGTGAGGTTTGGACGCGGAGATGTTATGTCCAAGGATTCCCCGATTGGAAAGCCGCCCTTCAGTTCGAATGGGCTTGGAAATTCTATAGTCGGAAGCTATCAGCAAACTTGTTTCCTATGGATCGTCGAAAACAGGCGCTCGATACACTACTTTCTCTAGAAAGACCTACTAGCAAGGCTATAATGTATTCTGAATGGTCTGAACCCCCATCTGTTGTATGGGAACCGATTTCGGAGGAACAGATCGGTTAAATTACACTATCTGGTTTTCACCCCAAAACAAGTGTTCTACACCGTCTGCGTCATGTTCCGCCCGAAGCACTTTGCTGCCTAATACGACTCCATTCACATGAAGTAAACTATCACTAGAAACATACATGATTGTCTCACCTGGCTTTAGTATGTCTTTACCATTCACATTATCTATGGACGGAACCGTCTTTACTGATAAACCGCCAAACACTTGTCCTTTTTTACCTATCTTATCAATCACCATTCCAATGTTACCGATTTCCTTTGTGGTTTGACTCCTATCCGTTATTTCAAACGAAATATCACACCCATATTTTTGGTTTGTCTCGCCATCGGATGCTTCATTGCATTCATTTGCATAATTATGCATCTGGTCAAACGTATACAAGTAACTCTGTCTACGCATTGTCGATGCACTGAATTGGTCGAAATAATAAAAGTTCTTATCGCGACCACCACCCGGCACATGACTCGAGTTCTCGGCGACTCTAGATGCAACCATATTCGGATATGTATTTGACTGAACAACCACATTTTGACCATTGTCGCGAGCGGTAGTTATGTATTCCGCGTCATATTTTACAGAATGCTCGTTTGTGCCAATTCCAATATGCCTGCGACTCGGGTCGATAAAGATATGTTGCGACGGTGACTGACCCGACGTTGTAGGTGAAAATATAGAATTTAATTGAGCCTCTTTCATTTGTATATGAATATCATCGCCACGCACAATCACATTCACAATCGCGGTGTAATACAAATCGTTAATTTTATAAGTAGATAAAATGACTTGTCCGTTGTATAAATCATTGTAATAGTGTTCTATATCCGACATAACACTCAATGTGACTCCTGCTATGTCCATAGTTGAACCATGTATTACACAATCTTTTATATATATTCCGTTCCATTGTGGATGAACCCCGGAATATACACACCGCAATGAATCGTGTTTGTCGGATGTTCCATATTCCCATGTAGTTGTTTTGGTTGCGATATGAGCTTCGGCTTCTGTTAATGTATACTGAGCAGCCTTAGCATTTGTAACTGCAGCCGATGTAATACGCGATGCATTTTGCACTTCCATCTTCGCATTTGCCTCCTTTGACTTAGCATATGGGTCAGTTGGTGCGTTTTCCAAGACCTGTCGTGCGAAAGTATAAAGTGCATTTTGATCCTCTAGTGCAGCGATTGCGTCATCGGCTTGTTCAGCGGCGATTCGTGCAGACTGGTCAATTATATTTATATACGCATTTGAATTCATAACCTGTGTAATGCTATTCATCAAAACCTTATACCCGGGTGAAAATGTCTGCAATTTCTCTGTATTTATCTTGGTATAATTCGCAACATTGATACCGGACGATATAACAATCCATTTATTCTCAATCACAGGGTCTTTTCTGAGTAGATTAAAATACACTCGTATACCGTGGGTCCATTCGCCAAGACATGCATACATGTAGGTGTTTCCATATGCAGGTAGTTTTTTAGAAACGTCGAGTATACGTGTTTCCAATAATTGTCCCATGGTCGCATATGGTATATTATCAATCATTTCGGTCGATTTGCTGTTTCGGATATCCATTATGCTGTGACCATCGAGGTCTTCGTATTGTTTACATGAAAACAATAATCGTGCACGTCGGACAGATTCGATATTCAGTCCTAGTTCGATCACTTCACAATAATTCTTTGCGGTTTCTTTCGTATATCCATCGTGAAGTGTTGTCAATAACACACTGTTTATGGGATTTGCATCACCATCATTCATCTTATCTCGAATATCATCGGCATAGTCATCCAAGAGACGACTTAAATTATATACATTGTTGATTGCTTCTTTGTATTCTTCTAAACTTTCGTATACTTCTTCGAGCGCGATACTTGGAATATTTATACCGGGTTGTCCGGCAACTGATATGGGTTTATTACCCGTCGTTCCTTTCGTGCCTTTCGCATTGTGTCGATTTGCTGAATGATTTCCACCCATTTTTCAATAGTTATATAGATTGTGCAAATACGAATATTGGATATCTATTAACGCAATAACAACAAAATTGATTCAGGGTTGTTGCTATTTATATATGGTATCTTATTCAGTTACCATGTTGACTCGTTCCCAATGTCTTCCACAAACTCAATCGCCCCCCCTTTATAAAACTCGTTCGCAGACTGGTTCCCTACCTCACGTCGAACCTCAAGAGGTTGATGACGAAGAGACTACTCGAGCTGCTCGCATTGAACGTTATCTCCGAACCAGGAGGGCTAAGGAGCAACGTCCCATCCAATCCAATGCTTGTTCACGCGACAATATTACATATGAGGTAAATATTGATTTCGACGACGCCAGTCTTGAATGGAACCGTAACAAGCGTCGTGATGGACAAATGTATACATATATTTGCGGTGAAACATGCAAGACCGGCAAGCCTTGCAAAAAGACACCTGTTACAGGTGAACAGTTCTGTTCTGTTCATAACCAGTAGTTTTGAAATTTACAGTATATTGTATTACTTCGCTCGCTTCACATTGCATTTTCCCTCTTTCATAAAATATAAATAACCGTATTTTTCCCATTTATCTAATACCTTGATTATTTCTTCGTATAATTTTTCATACGTCTTATTTAATTTGGTATTTCGGGCGGTTGTGTAGTCTTCCCATAAGACTGTGTTTTTTTTCTGCTTCTTCTTATTTAACGATTTTTGCATTATTTCCACCATTCCCATGAGTTCCATTTTGAAATGGGATCGTTTTATTATGTTTCTATACATTTTAATCATTTCCATTTGACGTTGCTTCATTCCCATGGGAATTGGTTTGTTTAAATATTTCATCAATGTGTATGATTGACACAATGTATCATTCTTATTGATAAAAATGTTTTGAAATCCCTTGTCTACACTACACCATTTGTCATCTTCCCTTTTTCCACTTTTCGTCAAGACATGATGGTGCGAATATTCAAATTCGACTCCCGCTTCTTCTACCGCAAAATCCCAATCGCGCTCTGTATAACTTTCTTTGATAATTTCGCGAACATTTTCGTCGCCGAATATTTGGTTAATATACGTATAATGTTCATTTGAAAACAATTCTAAATTCTCTTCTGAACATTTGTTCATTTCTTATATAATATGTAGGTTATTTTTTAGATAATGAACCAGAATTTATACCGTTGGAAATTTCTTGCGAAGCGGCAGTATTGTTAAGAACCGTGTCTATATTTATTTTCTTTATGTGGGATATAAGCCTCATTGTAATATAAATATAAGCAATATTTATATTTATATTTATATTTATTATAATTTGTGCGGATTTAAATATTCAAACACATATAACAAACAATAATTACGATAACGACTGACAAACCTGCTAATACAAATACAGTAGTTGATACCGGTTTACAACAATCTTCATCTTCGTCGTCTAGATCATTGTAAGTTGCGGTGAATGAGTCAGTCCATACTTCTGAGTCGTTCATCGGATTCTCAGTCATCATGTTCAGCGATTATATTATTTAACGTGCGATTACTTTATTCCCTTTCAATAACATTCACACATCGTTCTACAAACTCATCGTCGTCCAAGATTTCAGGTTCCTCGTATTTACCTTTCAAAAGTTCGACTACAATCATAGTCAGTTCTTCGTCTGATGCTTCTAATCGGAGTTTTTCACCTGTTCTCAAATTGTATATCTGGGTCTCTCTTGGACTTTCCGGGTGCAATACTCGCCATAACCATGCATATATAACAACTTGCATACGATGTTCAAATGTGATCTTGCTTGTGCATTTCAATTCCCACAATGTTGTGTCTGATACAAAATCCGCGCGGGCACAGAAACGGAACCTCTTTTCATAACTAAAATAAGGATACAATGCCGCGTCTATTAAGTTATGTTCGGTCTCATGCACATAATGAACAAGAAGTTTCTCTACTTCTCCACTCTTTCCATCACTTCGATTGAACTCGTGTCCAATATGCTCATTTAACCTTTCTACACACATATCCTTCATTTCCGAGGTTATCCATGTATATTCATCCCGATCAATCTGTTTTAACTTGGAATATAGCTTCTCTTGGATAGCAACACACACATTCGCCAAGAATAGATAATCACCTGGTGTCTCACACTTTTCAGGTAGTTCACTTACAACGCGTTTCAAATACGGATGACTGTTTTCACGCATTTCATGGACGCTCATATTGATCATTTCACGTAAAATGTCTTCACCGTCGGTAGTTGTTCCTTGAATCGCATCATAATACATCGCAGGTAGAGCGATTCCATTCAAATCACTGACTTCTTCGAACAAGGAACTCTTTGTTTGCACAATTCGGGGGATATCAAACTCCATTTCTGGCGTTGGTTCCACTTCTTGGACAAAAATCTTGTCCAAGATCGGTGTTACATATTCTATCACCGATTCGGGCACAAATTTAATCAAATCGGTCGGTGTTACATGAAACGTTGGTATTATGACTATACCTGGATCTTCTGTTTCTTGGACACGGTCGTGAAATATACTCTGAGGCATCCCTTTAAAGTCAATGTATTCACTTTGCATCATATCTGGTTGTCCACGTTTCAGAAATTCGAGTGGTCTCGAGTTATCATTCTCTAATAAATATAGTCCATGAGTCGCTCTTGTGCATGCGACATACAAAGTGTTGGGACAAATGTCTTTTGGTATGTTCCGTGCCGTGTAAAAATACCCTTGATCGAACCCCACTACAAACACATATTTACGCTGTCTACCTTTCACTGTATGAAACGTGGAAAATACCACCTTTCCATCGATTACGCGCTCATCCATCACATCCGACTCCATCATAGGCACGTGACATGGGACATCCGCATCGGTTAATACGTTCTCCATATGACGAATATTACTATTCGCACCTTTTACGGACCCACCCAACACAAATATATCCGATGGGCTTTCGCCTTCCGCCAATAATCTGCGAATTTGATACACCACAATCTTTTCTATTTGGTATCTTGGACGTCGAATATAGGTAACTGGTTGTCCATCTCGACATGCTATTAATCTTTCATCGCCAAGCATATCATTATTCACAAACTTCGCCATCTGATTTGTTACTCGATAGGATGTTTTCAATGTACAATGATTAAATGTGGAGGTTACCAAGTGTGGTAATCCATTCCAGATATCGCTCGCTTTGGTTAAAAAACGGATATCAGCACCCTTGAATTCATATAAACCCTGCATGTAATCACCTAACACGAGCAATTGGAACTTGTGAGGTTCATCTGTTACAAGAGGATTGTCCAAGCCACACATATCATTCGCCATTTTTACTATCAATTCGAAGTATAAAAGAGTCATATCTTGGCTTTCGTCAATTACTACAATGTCTACCAGTGGAATTGGATTGCGTGGTTCGGTATCCGCACGCATTACTTGACGTATACCCGTGTCTGTGTGCGCCGCCGATGAATAATATTTCACTGCGAAACTATGATATGTATGAACCTCTAGGTTCGATAATCCGATTTCACGCACCTTTTCTTTGATTTCATGACGCAACATGGAATTATACGTGAATTGACGAATCTTCTTTCCAGTCAATTCCTTTGCTATAGATAAAATGGTTGTCGATTTACCTGAACCAGCACATGCGTCTACTATTACATTCGAGTCAGAACGAATGTAGTCCAAGACGGAACGCTGTTCCGAACTCATTTTATGCATTATACGATACATAATGCATCGTATAAAGTTTATATTCATTATAATAACCTATTTATTCTTTGATACCCGCCGCGTTTGACGGACGCGCTTGGCGAAGGTTCGGTTATACTGTATACCGCGTAATAAACGCATTTGACGTGTTGCCTTGGCTTTTGATGTGCACCTCGCCATTATACGCTTGTTTTTCATGTTTTTTACACGATAACATCTCCTTCTTGGAACCTTCCTCATTGTATACGGCATTTACATTATCATTTCATAATATTCCTTCGAGCACACTATAGATTATAGATCTGTTTCATAGTAAGACAAAATGAGAAATCACCGTTATTCATATCCAAGATACGACCATATTCATCGTATATGCGAATTCGCAACCGGGTTATATCAACTGGACCGAAATATTCGCGGGGTTCAGTTACAATCGTCGAAAGATTCGTGTCGTTTATCACACTGAAATAATTATCACCAACTGTGATACGAGCTATAATATCTGAACTTGTTACGGTCTGTGATGTCGCTGATATAAATCCGTTATTTACGTTTTGATTGTAATCCTCTATTGCTAAATATACATAGCGGATGGGTGATGGGTTAATAATCCCCTCGGATGTGTATGTTTTCGCACCCGTATAAGAAGCCTTCTTGAATCCGAATACATATCCAGACCTCATTGTAATCGGCGTCGATACATATTCGATACCGTCGCTATTTTGATTAAAATTCAATTCGAATGATGTTACAGTTACGTCAACCGTCGCAATCGTCACGCGTCCAGTAATTGTATTATGGGTAAACACAATGGTTTGAAACAATATGTTCGGTATATAACCCAATAGGGTTTTTATTTCAGTAATCAATTCTAAATTGCTATAATTACCATCGGGGATAACAATCGTCTCGATATACGTATCCGTGGCGGTATAGATAGTTATTTTAAAATGATTATTTCCGTAGCATTGCGAAATACCATAAAATGCGACCGGAAATTCGATCGATGTTAATTGCATAGACGACACCTTGGACAATTTGGTAGGAAGATTTATCGTGAAATCGTTGCTTTTTGTGGTAGACCAATTATCGCGAAGCTTGGTATCAATAGTCAAACAGCTAGTCAAAATACGATTGTTTAAAGGATTCAATTCACCTTTTTGTATAACATCCGGGTCAGAATATTGTGTAGACGGGTGTTTTACAATTTCGGTTTTGCGGCTCAATAAAGAAGACAATGATTGTTCGGGATAATCCAAGGTAGTTTCTTGGATCAAAGGTTTGACTATCTCGACCGATTTAATATTTCCAGACTCGTATAATCGTTCTGTCGCTGCTTGGACAAACTCGAGGAACTTACGTTTTGACGTCTGCGGGAAATTTACATCCCCCATTAATTCGGTTTTTACTTCATAAACTTGTTGTGTAATATCGTCGGCGGTATAATTTGACGTTTCATTCAATCTGAAAAAATATTCGATGTCTTTATTGCTGTAATTAGTGATTTCTAAATCAATCTCATCCATTATAATTTGTAATATATGTTACATTCCTATTATTATTCACCATTTTCAATGTAATTGTTCACATCACAATGTGAATGTACGACGCCACCTAAAAAAGTTTGTGAAAACATTATGAAAAGTGAAGTTCGCACTCTTTGATCACTATCATTCAAGATAGAAATCAAACATGTGTTCAAGTCGTATCGGAACTTCTGTCCTTTTTAGTCGAATTATTCTTAGTTTTCGTCTTCTTGGACTTGCTGTCTACAAATTTACGTATATTGGGTAAATCTTTGACTATTGCACTAACCATCTCTTGGTAGAAGTTACGAAATGATTTCTTGCGCTTCGTCATCATATCAGGTGTAAACCACTCAATTTCACTCTTCTCAAACAAATGATGTTTCGTGTATAAAGTCTTCATTACCTCTTTGGGTAAGGTTTCCCACAAATACTTGTTATGTTTGTTGTAATTGACCGGCAGATTCGCGTCATAATCCATCACAAACAAATGAATGTGGTAATTTTTAACCTGTATATGATAAACCCCACCATTCTTGGAAATCATTTTCTTTAGTTCATGTTTATTTCCAAGAAACCCGGTTAACTCTTCAGCTCCTTCACGCAACGCGCCTTCATATGGATTTTCGTCACCATCAAGACTTCCACCAAAATCAGAAAACCCTTTTGCACTCTCTTCAAGTGGACACTCTTTTCCAAACAAAAAGTGTAATTTGCCTTTATATAATGCAACCGGCAAAATACTACCTGCTACCATATTATATTGTATACACATAATAATAATAATATCCGAACAATATCGCATATTATTTTGTAATGAAATAATAACATGAAGGTAGCACTTTGTTTCTGGGGATTAACCAGAAGTTTAAAATATACAATAGATAGTATTCGAGAACACATATTGCAACCGTTCCAAGATAATCGAATAGAATATACTATTTTTATGCACACGTATACAATGTCGACTAAATATCATAATCCACGTGCGGGTGAAGAGAACGTAGAACTCGACTTTGATGAACATCATTTATTAAAACCAGACTTTCTACAAATAGACGACCAAGATGAAATAAAAGAACAGATACAGATTAAAAAATACAGGTCTCTACCAGACCCATGGAAGAGTGACTATATTTGTCTAGACAACTTTGTATGTGCGATGTATTCCAAGAAACAGTTGGGAATCATGGTGAAAAACAGCAACATACAATTCGATTATATCGTATATCTACGTCCAGACGTTCGATATTTAAACCATTTCGACCCTCGATATTTCAGTATTACACACCAATCTAAAATATGCACTCCGAACTTCCATCTTTTCCCGCAACTGAACGATCGATTCGCAATTCTAAAACAATGTGATTTAAAAAAATATAGCGAATTGTTCAATGAAATGTATGAATATAGCCGTATATATCCTCTTCATTCGGAGCGATTTCAGTATAACATTCTCACGCGGCGACTGAGATGGAGTGTGATATACATTCCGATTCATTTCAATCGCGTTCGTGTAAATGGACATGAAGAAAAAGACATGGCTCAATATTATAAACAATTGAACCAGTTGACGAATGGTATGCACCCGATGATGAAGTCAATCGAATTAAATCAACTGAAACCTGAACCCAAATCCACCGCAAAACCCAAGAACCAACCAATGTTTCAAACGCGTAATACTAAAGGATAATACGCTTTATATTCGGGTCAACCATTTCTTCTTCTCGCAATTCCTCTTCATATTCATATTTTTGAAAAGGGTGCAATTCAATAACATAATCTAATTCAGGTAAATCATTGTAAAACTGTGTAACTCGTTCATTCGCTCGTATTTTATATGCCTGAAATGCACTCAGATACAACCCATCCAATGATTGCACCCTTGATAACGCTACATATGTTTGTCCGTATTCGAAAATCTGATTTCCGACGTCAATACTCGCCATTGCAAGTGTTGCACCTTGTATCTTATGAATCGTCATTGCCCATGCTAAACATAGTGGAATTTGTCCAACTGCTATGGTTGGATATTCTTCAGATTGGATATAATGGTGATTAACCACCTTCACTACACCATTTGTAAACTTCACTATAGGAACACATCCATTGTTAGTATCCATCATACTAGTAATAATACCCTGTGAACCATTACAAATACCTTGATCCATATCCAAATTTACAGTGCACATTACAACTGCACCCACCTTCAAATAGAGAATGTCTTGAAAAGAAGATGAATTCATTAATTGTTGCAATTCATATTCCAACTCAGATGATGTTAATCTACTGCCTTTATCCAGGTTCGCCGTAGATAGTTGCGTATTTGCTTCAATAAACGTTTTACATAACGTCTTTTTTTTACATTCACATTCATATACCGCACCCTCCAACTTCGAAAACTTCAAATTGTTCAGATAATCGGTCTTTGCGCGTGTTGGATAAAGCTTTGGTGGAACACACCCATTATGTTTTGATGGGTCATATTCGCGGTTCACACATTCGTATAGAATATTGCTATTTTCGTCCGACAATGTCGCAGTTCGAATCTGAGACAGAATCTCTCGATAAAGTGGATCCGTTTGACGAAATACAGTTTTCAATTCAATGTGATTCTTTTTCGGAAATGCGCGATTCCACAACTCACTTTCAAAACAAAATAACTCTGTTGTTGGGTCTCCTGTAGTTCCAACTGGCGGTAATTGGTAAAAGTCACCTACAAACACTACTTGAATACCACCAAATGGTAAATGATTTGATCGTGCGGTTCGCGCAATTGCATCCAATACCTCAATCATTTTTACCGACATCATACTCACCTCGTCAACAATTAATACGCGAACCTTTCTCCACGACGCCTTTGTTCCACGATGTTTCACTGCATTTGAGACAATTTGTTTGTTCGCACCTTTACATAGTCGAATTCCACTCCAAGAATGAATTGTGCGTGCATTACAACTTTTTGGAAGCAAGATGGTAGCGCACCCAGTCAACGCACATACCTGGAATTGAACACCTTTTTCTTTGCAATGATCCACAAAATTCTCAATCAATCGTGTTTTACCGGTTCCTCCTTGTCCCGTAATAAACAGGTTTTGACCCTGTTTAAAACGGTCAAATGCATATTGTTGTTCTAATGATAATTCCATGTTTTTATTATGAACATCGAATTATTACTATCGCCTAATCAATTTTGTTTTATAAATGTTGTAATTCTAAACAAAACGACAAGTCCATGCCGTTTAAATCTACAATTGTTCCCAGTTCATCTACCAACTTCACATTCAAACGTTGAATATTGACCTCATTGCTATATATACGCGTATCACTACAACAGTTACTATACGTATCTGCAACCAATACCGTGCCGAATGGGTTGATACCGGTTGTGATACGCGCCAATATTTGTTGACTTGATAGTTCAGATGTTCTCGATAGACTTAAAAAAGAATGTGGATTCCCATTCGTGAATTCATCCACAACTAGAAATAAATATCGTGGTCCAGTTAACATCGCAAAACTTTCACTCGCAATTTTTGCATTTAGTGCGAGTGTATACAATGATTTCCTATAACCAAGTAACCAACCAAATGTAGATAGAACCCCTGTTTGAATCGTTGGATTTTGCGACAAATTGAACCCGATAATACACTCACCGACTAAATCATTGTTTGTGAACACACCTCGATGATTTTCAATCGAAAATACGATGGTTGCGAATGGAATTGCCGTATTCACCGTTTCAATCAAAGTGGTTTCATCGTAGTTTCCGTCGGGAACGATAATATCAACGAATTTATCCGATTGTTTAAAATAGAACGCGTTATTTCCAATATTTGCGGATATGTTGTAATAAGACACTGGTATTTCTACATTCGTCACACGCATACTTTTCACATTATTGATACGCTCAGGTAGAGTTATATTATAATTCGCAACACAACTCGAATCATATTTATCGCGAAAACGCGTATCGATCGTTAAATATTTGGTCTTTGTGGTAGATTCTACGACACTCATGAACCAAACTATATCCTAACATAAAATTGAATATCTATGTGGATTTATAACAACTCTATAATAACAACACATGAATCATGATGGGAATAATTGCAAATATTGTAACCGCTATTTTAGGTTTAAGGATTTACATGATCAACATGTGGTCACCTGTGAATACTTTTATAGAAGTAAGTCACAACGTGACCGCGACACCGACGCACTTGAAACTCTACCTAGTGCCCAAGAACAATACAAACTCATTCAGCATCTAACATTGAAGGTCGCATCTATGGAAAAAGAGATGATTAAATTAAAAGGTGCAACCGTTTCACGTAAAAGAAAAGTTATTATGGAATGGCTTAATAGCCCATCTGGACCGAAACCAACAACTACATTTGATCTATGGTGCAAAGCCACGATTGTTACATTTGACCACCTAACGCCCGTGTTTAATCTTGATATTACCGATGGAATGAAATCCAGTTTACAGGATTATTGTTCTAAAAACAAACCTATACCCGTATGCGCATTTACACAAAAAACGGGGGCGATATATGTATGGTCTTCATCGACAGAAGACCCTCTTGATATAAAATGGCGCCTTCTAGATGCTACAATGTATACACGGTGGATCGACCGAGTCGCGCATCGTTTTCTAGAAACGTTCCTTAAATGGCAAATGGAAAACTCGCATAAAATCAGAGCAACCGAACAAGACAAAGAACATAATATTTCCAATATGCATAAAATTAATGGTATCAGTCGGGCATATGAAGAACGCCGCCGCTCTGAACTTCGAAAATGGATATTCAACCATATAGCCCAGGATTTCACATTTAGTGAAGAATGTGATTATGTATAGACTATATACGACCACAAAATTGAAGGGTTTTTATTGTTATCTACTATTTGCATTCAAGATAAAGACTTCGTTCTATTATTATTTACCACAATGTCCAACCCAGTTCCCGATTACTTAGCGAAGCTAAACCCCCACGAACGCGACGAATTCATCACATTTGATGAAGGACCGCATATTTACACAGTCCATGGGAAACAAGGATATACCTCTGTTACTACATGGAATCACCGCCATTTCGAGGAATTCAACGCAGACGCCATCATTACCAACATGCTTCGTGGGCGCAAAATGAAAGACCCTACCTATAAATATCACGGTATGACCCGTGAACAAATAAAGTCCGATTGGGATACGAATCGCGACGAAGCCGCAGCCGCTGGAACCAAAATGCACTATGATATAGAATGTTTCTACAATAAGGTGGATGTTACAAATACAAGTGTCGAATATGAATGGTTCGGTCGTTTTGTTAAAGATTTTCCCGAATTGAAGCCATATCGCACCGAGTGGTGTGTGTATTACGAAGAACTCAAACTATCCGGTTCAATCGACATGATTTTCGAAAACCCCGATGGAACACTACAAATCTATGATTGGAAGAGATGTAAGGAGATTTCATACGAAAGCGGGTTCGGCAAATCAGCAAAGACCACATGTATCTCACATCTACCCGACACCAATTTCTGGCATTATTCGCTCCAACTCAATGTATATAGAGCAATCCTTGAAATTAAATACGGCAAAAAGGTGACCGGACTATATCTTGTCTGTATGCACCCCACAAACCCATATAAAACATACGACCGTATCGAAGTCCCCATGTTGGACAAGGAAATTGAATCCCTATTTGAAGTCCGTAAACAAGAGGTATCCAATCTATAAGATTACATTTATCACATTTATTGCATATAACTATCTATTTTTGTTTTAAGTAAACCGATTTTATCATTCAATTTATCAATATTTCCTATGAAAACAAATACCAATACCATCCACATACCTATATCTATCGTTGTATAAGGATTGAATTTTGTAAATAATATAGATGCTACTGATGGAAATAATAATGTTATTTTTCGTAAGTAAAAAATAATTATTGTTAAAATAGATAATTCTATGGATAATAAAAATAGTATTTTAAAAAAGGAATCATTGTCGTTAAATGTTAACAATAAATATTTATTGGAATAATAAGCCGCAAATATGGCTAAAAATGTAAATATTAATGAAAATTGAAAAATTTCTATGATTTTACCGATACGAATACTATCGAACGCAATTAATTGTTGAACTCTTTTTTCAAAATAAGTCATTATATACTATTTAGTTATATTAATAACAATATAACTTATTAAAATGAATTTTTTATCTGTTATAACACGATATCTGAATGAACCGTTTTTAGAAGAATTCGTAGATTACTATTTGTCTGAAGGCGTTGACCACATTTACGTTTTATATGATGTCGATTCGACCATTTATATAAAGCAATCCATCGTCGATAATCTACAGGTTACCATCATAAAATCTTATTCCTTCAAACAAAGACAAACGCTTGATGTTAATCGTCTATATAGCACAATACGCGACAAAACCACATGGGTGCTGTTTATAGATTGCGATGAATTTGTATCAACTCGTAGTCGGGGCGATAATTCGATTCGATATGAATTAGAATCAAGATTTAGTGACGCGGATTGTGTGAAAGTTCCATGGGTCATGATGTCTAGCAATGAACGCGAAGATGACCCACCTTCGATTTTACAACATATTACTCATCGTTGGAATCACGATTTGCGACACCCACACCCGTCGAATTGGTTAAAAGGTAGGTGTCGATATGAAAAAATTGAGGTAAAATGTTTCACACGGTGTTCTAAATTCGCAAAATTGAGCCTTCATCACCCATCAGATAAATCCGAACAGGAAATCAAGTGTGTAGATAGCGTCTATAATAAAGACGCGAGAATTGACCCTTTTTATCCCAATTTACGCGAAAAGGATATCCAAAAGGCGTTTATGGTCTGTTACCATTACCGTATATTCTCGAAACAATCCGTCCAACGCAAGTGTATCAACAACAAACTCGAAAATTACCAGTCGAAATTTTCACAACATCTAATCGCAAGTGACCATGCCGACATGGAAGACGAAACCATGAAACGCAAATCCATATTGTGGTTCGGTGAACTCAATTAGTAAACATATAGAAATCAATATAAATGCATTTGATATACATTATTATCTACCATGTGGAGTCGAATTAACACTATGTTGAGTCGATGGAAAACACCATCGACTACAATGATGTTCACCTCTTTTGTCGGAATATCTGTATCAGTCGCATCTTATATTTTTCTGAAAATTCATTACAATCTTATATCGTGTAAACCCGCACCGAAAACGATTACATCTAAAAAGTTGTCTCCAGATGAGGTATATATAGAGGAACAACGAAAGGCTTTTATCGACACGTTTACTGGCGATTTACATGCAGATAAAATGAACGAAAATATCGAAAGCGCATTTTACAACAAAGATTTATATAAAGAGGCGATTGCAGATAACGACAATACATTAGAGCGTGCATGGAAGAGTAGAATTTTACATGAATCTACATCCAGAGGAACTGTAACTATGCGATATGATGCATACAAACAGGCATTTGCATATTATGCAGATGTTTCCATCCCATATTCTATTTTAAATGCGGTCGCCATGAAATATACAACAATTTTTTTATGCAGAGACTTTTTCTTAGATGAAGCCGAAATCCCCACCGGGAACACTACCCCTTTCCTATGTATCCATAATATCGACAAATCGACCGAGAAGAAGGGTGTGAAAATCGACGTTAAAAAGGGTCCATTTGCGAAGTTGAAAAAGTATAATGTTGATAAACCAAACGAACGAAAAACGACATCAGACACTGCACCCAAAAACTTTATTAAAAACAAGTTCATTTCTTTGGGAAAACAATACAATTTTTCGATTCTAAATAATACAGATGTTGTGAAAACAAAAACGGTTTCGAATAAACCGATTCTAAAATATGGCGATTTTAAATCCTGGCGCAATCCAGAAGCTTTAGAGTTACAATCCGGTGATAGTGTTGCGAATCAATTCACGGCTTTGTCTAATGATTGACCCTTTTTCCACTCACGAAATCCAATACTCTTTTCTAAGTCAAACGAAGAACCTAAATGCGATTTAGCAATCATATATGCTTGATATTCTTTGTCGCAAAGACTCTTAATATACTGTTCGGTGAGGGTGGGTGTCGTAGTTTCCATAATGTTGTTATATGAGTTTATGTTTTAGTTCATTTGAAAATCAATTTTCTAATGTAGTATGATTCAATTAAAAATGTCCAAATAATATAATTAGAATGGTTCGATATTCGTGTAAAAAAAAGGTCGGTGGAAATCGTAAACAGAGTTTTAAGAAAAGAAGTGTTGGGGGTCGAAATGCGCAATTTATCGGAAATGAAATGATTGGAGGAAATTTTAAAGAGAATATAGCATTGTTGATAGATGGAACCGGAGGTGAATATAAAACACATCCACTTAACGGTCTAATCAGAGCTGCATTCTCAAATACGAAGTGTGTCGGACAGGGTGATGATATGGAATGTAAGACTGATGGCTTATTAGGTCTAAACGATTCATACAATACTTGTGTAGAGATTATGAAAACCTTCTCACATGAAGATGGCGATAAACCTGTACCGAGTGCAGATGGATCAAATTCGGCAGAAAAGGATGTTTCTAAGAAACAAACGGTTGAGTCCGTTATCCCTTACCTTTATAGTCGCGTATTTATACCGAAAGATGTGATTAAGACCGTATTTGTTCAAAGTGATACAGACGGTAAACCATGGACAAGTTTAACTAAAAGTGGTTTCGTAGAACCGGTTGCAGGTCAAACCCAACAGAGGGATGCTGCCGCGACTAGTCAAACTGCGACTGCTGAACAACTTGAAGGTGCTAACACCGAAGACCATACACCTGGTATGGGGGATGCACATGAGGAGACAGACGAAACCGAAGAAGCAAAGCGAGCAAAGGCAGAAAAGGCATTAGTGAAACTTCAGGCAGGGGTTAGGGGGCACGCTAGTCGACAACAAACGGTAGCAGCAAAAGAAGAAGTAGCAGCAACACCAGAAGCAGCAGCAACACCCCCATAATCTTTATCAAATATACGTTATAAAAATTATATTTGATTAACCACATCCAAAAGGTGTTCCACCAGTCCCATTATTATTCTGGGCTTGGAACTGGATATCAATGTCTACACATGTATCACCCAATTCAGAAACATATTGTCCCTCCGACTTGGGACCAACTGTCTTAGTAACACTATTCGTATCTATTCCGTGTGGGGTATTAGGACGGCGTTGGAAAATACTGCGCGGTAAATTGCAGCATATCGGTGGCTGCTCCATTTGCGGGCAATCAGACGTTGTGTTCACACTAACCTTGGTCATGCGTGCGATATAATCACTTTGGGTATTCAGATTATTACCATCTCCCGGTTTCACACTCGTATAAGGTGCTGGACGTGTTATCCAACGATATTTTGTGGCTAGCATACCATCATTACTCAATACAGAGGGTTTGATAACTGCGGGATTGTTAGTTGAAGTGACCGCCGATTGCACAATTGTTGCGCGATTATACGTTCCACAACATCCACCACTTCCTCTAGGGGTATCACCGACCATCAATGTTCTAGGTAAAGAACGGGATAATGAAGTTTGTCCAACCCAACCTTGATTTCGTGTTCCCCCATTGATCGAAAATTGTGGAACATTCACACTAACATTGTTATATTTGGCTGCCGTTTTCCGTTTTAAAGTAGCAATAGACATGGTATATATTATCCGTGATATAATTAGATTGTCGCAGAAACTTGTTCGCCTGTGGCGTCACGCCTTAATCGATGACGTGGACTTATCCTACGTCGTGGACTTATATGGCGATGAGACTTTGAATTGTCCGTCAAAATTTGTTCTTCCTGCAACCGTGATCCGCGATTTTCCGACTTCCTAAACCCGCGTTCTTCGCATGCAACATTTTCCTTTTCGGTTCGAAATTGCTCTAGGTGACTGTCCATTATACAAATATTCGCTCTCAACAATCGGTCAACGTCCGATATTGTATTTGAAATCGGTGCGCGGACAGGTTTATTATTAGTGCATATTGCTGTATCAGTGCATGTTGCTGTATCAGTACATGTTGCTGTATCAACCAGCGGTTTGAAATAGTGACGAATCGTCCTTGTGGTTGGTAATGGAACGTCTATATTTGTATTTACATCCATAAGTTCTTTCAATATACACGACACCTTTTCAATATGGTCATCATAACGTCTAAAAGTCGTTTTAACTTCCTGTTCAAGCTCATATACACGCGTCAATACTGTCGAATTCTCAACTATAAATTTCTCGGTATTTTCTAAAAAGTTTACCAAAGGTATTGTCCCATCTGGCGTAGGAGACGTCAATTCATTCATTATATTATTTGTAGTGGGAGCAGTTACCGTCGGTTCACTAATACGTAATTTTCTACTTCGACGATTTAACATGGAAATGATGAATATAATAATTCAATTATTATATTCTCATAAAACAAACCTTCTATATCATTAGATTCCCTTAAAGTTGTATAGATATTCAAATACAATCGAAAATGACCAATTCGAATCGTTCAAATTCAATACATCACCTCGGTCATTCAGTAATTTTATGTTCATTTTGGTAATGTTTACCGGACCGAAATATTTTCGGTCATTGTCTTGTAATGTGCCACCGTATTCCGTAAACACATCACCATGTTTAAAAGAACCAATCTTAAGTGGTATTAATCCAAACATGTCTTTCACATAGGGTGGGTCCGAATATATTCGTTTCGTCTGGATAACAAAATTCTCCTCGGCGATAACGTTCGCGGCATATAGTTGATTTCCAGTTAGACCCATACCCGGACGCACCGAGTTAAAAATAGAGGATTGATATTTGTTAGTAATCGGATTATCAACCCTGGTTCCTCTACTCGAATAATTCGGTGGATCCGCATTCGGATTCATACGTATACCCGTAATTAAACCATCATTCAAATGGTTTTGCGTGAAATCGTCTATAATCAAATAAAGATTTTTGAAAATATGTAAATCAACACACGCATCACCTGTTAATGTTATGATTTCAGTAGTTGAATTGTATGTATAGTTGTTCACTGTTACATATAAATTATTATTTGCTGCAAATGGAGATAACATATACTCCGGATAAGTTCTAAATCCCATCAACCATCCTATGGTTATATCCCACGTAGTCGTCTGAGCAGCGCCCGGCGTATTTTTATTCAGGTTGCATGCTAGATCAACTGCTTTATCATTGAAAAACACCAATTCATAGTCCTTCGCACTAAACGATTTGTTCACATTGATTTGAAAAACGGTTGATTCGATTCCGTTCGCGTTAAAATCAGAATACATGATCGACCCATATGTTTCCGGTGTAACATTCAACAAACTATTTATTTCATTATACAGTTGATATAATCCATATGAACCGTTCGGTACAATGATTTTTACTTCAGATGAATTATCAGGAGCATATAACCCTTTTATATTTGAATAAGGACTAAACAAAAAGGTGTTATTTGAGGCGTCGATTGTAATCATTTTCGCAACATCTACAAATACGTCCTCATCCGACACAATTTCAGACATGTAATTGTTTACATTACTACTAACTAAATTATACGATGTATCGGTAAACCCTAGATAGGATTTCCATGATGTGCCCAAGACACCGGCTTCGTTCGCGTAACTTTCTGCTGTATCCGTGAACACAACTTTGTAATCCTGTGCAGACATTTGATTCTTAATCTTATATGTGAATGTCCAATCATAGTTTGTTCCTGATATATCATAACCGAATTCGGTTTGAGTCAGATTTAATCCATTTAAATCGGTACCACTTCGATCAGTCAAACCTCGAATAGAAGCAAACGTATTATTCACACTAGTTACAAGCGCGCCCGGAGTTCGATATGTGCCCGGGGTAAATGTAATGATGTAATCACCCACATCTGAGTTTCCTTGACCCGGCTTGGGTTGAACGTTAATTTTATTATTCGTATTATCGATTACAACCGGGAAAATGGTGTTCAATGTGGATCCTTGAAACACATTAAGAGAAGGGTCGGTTATACTAATTGTCGATGACGACAGGTCTATCAGCCCTGGAGGAGATACATAAATAAAACAGCTCGACATATCAAGAGTATAATCCGTTTGGTCAAAGCTAGTTAGCATATCAAATTGCATTCTCACTTTATTACTACCTATATCATAGAACACATCGGGTTTCAGATATTGTTTTGACGTCGATGTCTTCGCGAGAGATAGATTCATGTTTATTTCCGAATTTTTATACTGGTCCGTGTAGTTCATTACACCCACATAGTCATTCATTGAGTATCCATCCACATAATTATAAAAATCCGACGTGTTAATCGTAATGGTATAATTATTATAAACATTATCATATAATGATTTTGTGCATATAAGAGACATCGTTGGCACAGTATCAATCACATATTTAGTGTTTACCGGAAAAATATCTCCAGTAATTGAATTCGGTTGACGAAATACACTGTTTTCATCAAACATAAAACACGAATTATTACCGGTCCATAGTGGAGAACTAAGACCGGTTTCGTCTGGAAAAACAACAATCTGTTTCATATTTGATGTGTTCGTGATAACCGCAGGTTCAAGTGAAAAAATAAGTTGAAATCGTTGCAGGGTAACATCCGTTATGGGACCACCCGAAACATCTCGCATATTATATGAAATATCAAACAGTCGCAATGAAGTTTTTTGTGTAAAACTCTCACTTGATAATAACGAACGATTTACGTCTTCCATGATTGTGCCTAGGGTGTAATTTCCAGATAAATCGAGAAACGATATTTTTACCGTATTTAATACAACCGATGTGACTGGATCATAATTATAGGGACCTTCATAGTTGATAAACGTCATATAATTGTTTCCCGAAACATCAGCGCTATCGGCGACTACTTCATACAAATCGTTTTGACTTAATGAATTCGTGGTTCCAGTTATGGAACCGGTTGCATTATACATGTAGTTAAAGTTCGAATATATACTGTTTATCATGTATGTATTCTCAACCGAAACCACCGTCCCTTCGACACCAGATGGTGTCGGAATTGCTATTTGATCAGGTATAACACTTGCCGTATATCCAAGAAATCCAGATATCGATTTTTTTCGAACATCAACATCGAATGCATTCGTATTTACATCAAAATATAAATAATATTGCGTTTCGGTAAATACATTTTGGATATCCAATATTAAATCGAGCTTTGTCGTTAATTCGTTGTATTTCACCGCCGTTGTCCCGAAATTTACTTCTGGGTATTCAATTGCTAGCGCTGCTACACTCGCATTTAGTGCTATGATTAGTTCGGGTATATTATACGACCCTGCTACTATCTCAAACTTATAATCATATACGCCGTTCACACCTGGTGTTACACCTTTTAATATAAAATAATTCGCATTGTAAACGTTACTTATGTTATACCAAGTATAAGGTATACTTACCGAATGCAATCGCAATGATACCACATTATTCAATACTTCGGATAAATTTATTAAATAACTCGTTGATGATGGGTAATTTTCAAAATCACGGAAAGCACTGTCTAATTGTAATACGCGTTTTTGCGTTTCTTTTAACAATGGATTGAGCACACTCTTATCATACTGTAAATTAGTTGTCAATAATCTATCCGGTGCTGCAATCGCCGAAGTTGTTGAAGATGGTGTCGGAACCATACTCACACCTTGACTTTTTACGATTTGTTCCTCATCCATATTAGTCAATCCTTCCGTAAGTGTGATATTTCCTTCGTTGTATCCTTCTTCTTCTTCTTCATCGTCGTCTTCAAAAAAATGTTTATATACCCTTTCAAAAAAAGACTTCAATGGTTTCTTTGAAAGGTCGGATTCATCGTCATATTTATCAATCGTCATCAAGATCTTGGCTTCTAATTCACGATCTGTTGGATTCGTCAAATCCAACATGGTGAATAAATCACTATCCGCATAATTATGAATATCATATAATTTGTCGTCGTCTTCCTTATTCATTTCAATAAATTATTCTATAAAATCCATTTATATTATTTATTGACCAATAGAGCATATTGGTCTATTTCTTTTCCAGACGCGACTTGAACATATTCCTAACAAAGTTTACTAAATCCACGATTGATTTGCATTTGTATAACATATCGGTTGGGAACGACTTGATTCCTTGGAGACGTTTCATATGTCGCGCACCAGTGAAACACAATGCGTCAAATGCACGCATTATAGTATCCTCTTCTTCCGTCATATCAGCACGGTCGATGCGTTGTTTACCGACATAAGCATATCGATTGTAATTTTCGTTACTATACACACGGTGTTTTTTTATGAGCGCATGGTTTCGCACCATTCCTATACCCATGATTTTGTTTGAATCATTGTTCATTTCTAATACAAACATAATGCTTTCTTGGACAATTCGGTTACTATTTATTTCAGGGGTCGGATAAATGCAACCCAATGTTGGAAACTTTTTTCGATATTCTACATTCTCGTCCCATGTGCTTGTATTGAAACGAGTTGTTACAATCGGCGTCTTTATAGAGGCGCAATATTCAGTATAATCACTATTTGTTTTCGCCTCCAGACGACGATAATACTTCGACGACCTACGTGGTTCAGAACCCTTTTCCATTTTTGTTGTGTGTTATCATCAAAAGAATATAGATGCTATTTTCAATTTTATGGTAAGTTGTTTCATGGATTCAGATGGTGAAATAAAAGAACATATTATTCAGATCGATAACCCTTCCGATATATCAGAAGATAGTCTTGACGATATAGAGTTAGCGATTCAGCTTGTACCCCCTCCAGTTACCCACGATGAGACAAATATCGACCAACAGTATTCTGATCATTTGAATTCGAAACTCAGTGAAATTCGCACTCAGTTCGTTCTCAATCAACAAAACGAAACACTGTCCTCGACCAATATTCCGAAGTTTGCATATCACGAGAGCAATAGCCCACTATCTCTCAGTGATGGTGAAATGGAAAACGACCAACCATTTCGCAAACTGTCCTATCAAGAAGTTGAACAATCGATAGATAAATATTACGACGACACCGATAACAAATATTCGAGCGAACTTGATATTTTAATTACCTACATGAAGGGACAGAAAAATCTCTTTATACAAGCCTATCTACTATCACAACGCAAATTAAACTGTCTTTTGATACCGGCATTACTAATCACATCCGCCGTCACCATTTTCACACCCATTGTCGAAAATTATGAATGGAATGCGGGCGTTATATCTGGACTCAATGCATTAACCGCTATGTTGATTGCCCTTTCAAATTACCTTAAACTCGAAACATCTACGCAAACCTTTTATACGACTGCATCTCAATTCGATAAACTAGAGACATCTCTTGAATTTGTAGCAAGTAAACTCATGTTTATAGACACCGAATTAGACAAATCACGAGTTGTATTTGAAAAGATACAAGAAGTAGAACACAAAATAGCAGAGATTAAAGAATGGAATGCATTATTTTTACCCGATGAAATTCGCAAAATGTTCCCACTTATATGCAATATTAACATATTTTCATTCATCAAACGGATGGAAAGCAATAAAAAAATGTTGATTGCGCGATTTCAAGACGTCAAAAATGAAATTCGAGCTATTATACATTGTAAAAGTAGTAAGGGTAATGACCGAAAACGACTCGAACAACGGTTACATTATCTAAGTGAAACGAAGGAAAAAATAAAGACCGAATTGGGATATTATCGTAATGCATATAGTCACATTGATAAATTGTTTACGGTCGAAATTAGAGCAGCTCAGAAGTCACAGGGTGTGCTACATTTTTTCAGAAGTATATGTGGGTTCCATCGAAAAGGTCGATGTGAAACACATTCCAGTAAAAATCCAGTAATAGACAAATATATTTATGCATCATAGCGCCAATCATCCCACTTTACCGCGACCCATGACGACTTTCCAATAAGATGGACTATTGTGCACGATTTTGATGTTCTTACCTGTATTAATACGATCTAAAATAAATAATCCACGGTCATCGGTTTTGTTAATATCCATTTGGATCATCACCCGTTTATATTCAGTATTCGCGTGTAATGGTATTTCGAATACAGACTTTATGTTTCCTATGTTCATTTTATTAATTGTCGATCGCACATATTCCAGGTCGATTGCGTTTTCAATCCGCGGTATACATAACGTGGTATACATTGTAGTGTGTGTTTTATTGAAACAATGTTTAGATTACATCGTTTCAATTTTGTATTAGCGGCTTACATGACTCTCAGTGTGATAATAGCATTTGACGAGTCATAACGTCACATTTCGTGACTCCTCGGTTGTCTATTTACCACGGTCTTATGCCCGCATTTTTTATACAAACTTGTGCTGTATCACATAATATTTATTTAAATAAATATATCAAAATATACATTTTCTAACAACATTCCGATAGTGCAGTTGTGATACATAGTTATATATATACGCGTCTTTATACCAATTTGTCCACATTGAGTTATTTTGGCGTTTATTTGTGTAAATACAAATCGAGGATCATACTAATGAGTAACGAATATGAATTAGATACGTCGTGGGAAAACGAATATATACGCACCACCGAAGGTGAAGTCACATATTCACCCGAACCAATGGAAAATATACGCGTCAAACTTTTATATATTAACGCCGATAATCAACTTCAACATTCTATTTCCAAGATTTGTCCACTTACGGTGTTAAATAATGAACTCGGAAGTGAATTATCTGAAACCGAACTTATGCAATTTATACATTCAAATCGCGAATTTCAAAATAAACGTTACAAATGCGACGGCATATCACAATACTGTTTGAATATTGACCCATCAAAGCTATTTAAGCATGTTCTAGAATCCGATTTTTCGATTGATTCAAAAACATATTTTACATCCTTCGATATACCACGAACTATGCGATTCTCACCCTCTCTTTTCATTTTTCATTCCCTGAATAGCATGTGGATTGTTTTTCGCGAATTAACCCTAGTCGAACCAACGAAATTGGTGTCTATTATCAAAAAGGATGTTGCGAATAAACCCAAAAAAACAAAACGTGTCCGTATTTCAAATGACCTTCCCACTATGTCCAAGACACGTAAACGACTTTAATAAAACCATTTAATGACTGCGTTGTATATATTATTAATGGAATTCCCCCGTTTACATGAAGTCAATCCCGTGCAACACTTACACGCATCTATTGTCGACTTGTGGACATTTATTTCTCGTGAATGTGACTACGAACACGATTCTTTAATGGATGCGCGTCGACAGATTGTATATATTCTTAGAACGATTCGAAATCGTCTAGAGATTCCAACGCAAACCATTGATCATGCAATTCATTTGTCTATTCTTGAAAATATGTTTTGTTTTATCGCTCATACCAGAGATATTCATTGTGGTCTCGGACATCGCAAAATTACCTATATGATGCTCGATGCATGGTATGAGTGTTATCCAATTTTGGCTATCCGTGCATTGCGAACAATTCTTATCGGTAATAATACAAAGTTTGGTTATGGTTCGTGGCGCGATGTGTGCGGATTGTATGATTATTGTATTCAACATAGCCGCAGAGGAGAGGATAATCCACTTATCGATATTTCGGTCGGATTTATGAATTCAACTCTACGCAAAGACTGGCGTGCATTAAAGAAACATGGGGTTTGCAATACGAATGTTGCTAAGTGGGTTCCGCGCGAAAAGTCGCGACACCACGGTCTATTTACTCGACTCGCGCATGATTGGGGACATCGATATACACCACATATTATGACCGGCGCAACTACAGTGGATGCCGAGTTCGCAGCCATTCGTAAATGCAAAATGCTATACCGGAAAACGGTTGTTTCACTTACCCGTCTGATTGACCCTCTCGAGCAAAAAATGTGTTCGAGAGAGATTGGTGTTATCAATTCCGATTCAATTCCAGACGGTTCGTTTGCTAAGAATTGGGATTGGTTACGCGACCAAACTCTGGTATCATTGTCGGATACTACGGACAGTCCGTCACAATACACACTCCTTACTTATGGATTTTCTTTTCCGACTCATCTAGATAAATATGTAAGTTATGCTATTCGTTCAATCGAAGACGACGAGTCTTCCACTTCACATATCAGTGAAGATATTTCCAGATTGAATACACAATGGGAATATATATCAAACAAATGGAATGGTCATGTGAATGCGAGTGACCTAGCCATCATTTGTTTGGAATCTATCTCGATTCGCGACCCTCAACTACATCGAGCCATTGCTCATGCATGTATTATCGCTCAAAAATCTGGTATTAAGCGCATTCTATATGCATCTCACGATCCCGTTTGGATTAATCTCGAAAATTGCGATGGGTTTGTTGCTTATATTCGAACTATCTATAATGCTCTACGTGATCAAGCTATTTCATGTTCAAATTTGAACAATGCTCTCACGTTTATCGGCGAAAATCACCCCTTCTCTCCCATTATTATTACACAAACCGGATATTGTTATCGTTATGATTCGGAAACCGAATTCAACCAGTTCTTCGAAATCATGGATAGTAAGCGTTATGAATCCATGCAAAACGCTTATCGTAATACAATTCTTGCTGAATATTAGACCATTTTACGACGCACCAGTCTATCTTGCGCTACAGATTCACTCTCCGATTTTAAACGGTTGTCTACTATTCTCTTTTGTCCATCTGGATTATTCATCATACCCGCAAATTTTGTAATTTTCTCGTTATACAATTTGCCGCTCGTTTTTCTGAATATGGTGTCTAAACGTGCACTTGTCTCTAATGCTGTTGCTCGTTTCAGTGGATCGGATAATATCACCGATTTCAATTCCTTCACATACTGATACAAAAAATCCATTTCTGTGTTGTCTGCTGTATTGGATGGATTACATTTTATCAGTCCAGATATGTTCAATTCAGTCAAATACATAGAAGATAAACCGTAATTATCCCATGTTGCGTGTGTTTTTGATACCTCTTTCCATATAGTGCGCCAGGTTTTTCCTTTAAAATCGGTTACCCACTTCTTTAATAGCGTTTTATAACTCTCCTTTTCATTTGCGTCGAATATCCCGGAATTTAAAACTCCATTTTCATCTACATATGCCTTACATAGACTTAATAATGGTTGCACGTCGACGATGGGAGTATCCAATAATTCGGTCGAGACCGTGTATTTTTTAGTATTGCTAATTTTTCGTGCGATATAAGATAACATAATGATTTCAAAACACCACGGGATATACGTCTTTACATCCACACCGAATGCAGCATTTGCCTTTTTCCCATAGACCTCTATATTCAACCAATCCATCTGGTATGATAATCCGAAATCTATCACGACAGGGACATTGTTTTGACTATCATACATGATGTTGTTATTCTTCAAATCCATGTGAATGATACCATACTTATTTAATTCGGCTATACTTTCCAGCAAATATAAATGGGTTTCTGCGATTCGCTTGATATACTGACTCGCTGATTTATCCTTATTTACCTGTTTTGCTACTAGTATACTATCCAAAAATTGCCCCAGTGTATCTTTTCCGACGTATTTTAGTTTCGAAGACATGAATTTCACATCCGTCTTCTTTTTCTTAGCCTTGACATACATTTTACATGCAGACAACTCGTCATTCGATATTTTACCGTAATTTACAGGACAAGTGTCTACAATGGGTCCGAAACGCATGCCGTATCGAGGTATCGTTTTTACTATCTTTCCAATACGGATTTCGGATTTACTTGACCGGTCATCTTGATGAATCTTTGATATATATTCCGTTGAACCCACCTTTGTATTCTTACAATCTACTTCGGGACGATACACACATCCATATGTTCCTTGTCCTAATATGTATACGTCTTTCTTTTTTTGCAATTCACTCATAGTTATTCTATAATATCTCAATATAGATTTCTATCCCTCATATACAGCAAAAAAAACACCCCACCCATCTCAAATAATCGGTGTATAACACATTATTTGCGACAAGCATAGAACCTATTTTTATATGTCTTTTTTAGTTTGTCCGCCATCATATCTGATAATTTACCCCTCTGTTGCTTAATCAATCTAAATTCGGACAGAATGTTATTCTGATTCACTTCGCAATATTGCGTGTATGCGACTGATTGTGATAGAGTATTTATCTCTTTTCCATGTACCGTATCCACGTTTTTTAAATCGTCTATCTGAATCAGGATATAATCATCCATCTGCTTCAGAAACTCTCTACTAAATCTATTCTGATGTTTACCAGAGGATATTGTCGTTGATTTATTCTTCTCAGGTTGACGCTTTCTATGGTAGTAACGAACACTTTTGAACATTTTATCTAAAACATCCCCTTCAAACCCGTCTGATTCCATTTGATTTGTTTCAGATGTTAACAGGGTTTTAATAGTTGTATGACCCACCCACTTCAACCATGCCTCTGTAAACTCCTTTCTCGATAGACCCTTGTTCATATTTGCAAAATCTGCTAACATGAGCTTCACATTCTGTGAGAAATCAAAACGAAACTTCTTATACTCCATATTCATATTTTCTTTGTTATCATTGTAGAACTATGAAAAAATACCTTTCAATTTTATACCTACTATGTGCAATAAAATTCACGTGAAGATGAATCTGATTGCGACAGTGACTGGCACAGCGATGATGAATTATAAATACGATATGTGAAAAATATCGTATTTCTACAACGCTCTCATTCGGGGTCGAACCGAAGACCTTTCGATTAACAGTCGAATGCTCTACCAACTGAGCTATGAAAGCTTGGTTCCCATGCGGGGAATCGAACCCCGATCTCAACCTTGAAAGGGTCATATCCTAACCGTTGGACTACATGGGATTCTATTTGAAACTTTTTTGGTGGTTTCATCACCATTCACCCGATGAGGGGCTTGAACCCTCGACCACCAGCTTAAAAGGCTGGCGCTCTACCAACTGAGCTAACCGGGTTTTTAGCGGGAGGTAGTTTCGATCTACCGACCTTTGGGTTATGAGCCCAACGCGCTGCCTCTGCGCCATCCCGCTAGAGCTCTTACCGAGACTCGAACTCGGGTTTCAGGATTCAAAGTCCTGAGTGATAACCACTACACTATAAGAGCGCGGAAATACATTATAGTCAATATTTACATTTGTTTGCACGAAGAGGGGTTCGAACCCTCGCATCGTATGATAGTGGGTCTTAAGTCCACCGCCTTAGACCACTCGGCCATCCGTGCATTTTGAACCTTTTTCGACATATTCAGGTCGTTTGCTCTAGCGCGGACTCGATCCGCGGACCTTCGGCTCATAAGACCGATGCTCTAACCAACTGAGCTACAAGAGCTTGTCCCACCCCCACCTGGACTCATTATATACCACATTCTTCTTTAATACATTTTTTTATAGTATATATTATATATTATAATGCCTTCTCGTATGAATATGGTCATGAATTCGAATTATCCTACAAAAAACGGTGTTTGCGTCTCCGACTCTCCATTTTCTAACCACTCATCATTTGTCCTCTATTTAGAACCAATATATAACTCTTTCTTGCAAATATATCAAAATGTTATTACATTGGACTGTATTCCAAACGGAACACTTGCTAATATGGTCACTCTTATTCGATTTCCAAAATTGTCGTCTGAACATATGTCGCAAGGTGAATCTTGCGTCCCAGTTCTTTTACGTTACCCCGTGTCCAAGATTGGAAGTGGTTCTGCTGTATTTAAATGGAAAGACGGATTTATGTATGCAGATGATATCCCATCCGTGTTTTCTTACCTACATACACACGGATATGTGGTTGATACTGCGACAACCAACATGCTACAAGGGGGACGCGTCCTTGTTGGAGGCATCTCTGATATACGCCAGTCCGGGAATCGCAGAATGATTGCTATGGTTTCAACTATACCTGCATAATCGTGCGCATTATTTCGGTAAACGCGATTTTGGGACTGTATATTAATGCAACTTGTTAAGTTTTTTCGAAATAATATGGTAGATGTATCTTTGTATACCCGTCGAAAACTACTTATCGGAACCAGTCGGTCATTTGTCCATCCCGATTTTACTACACTTGCTAATATCAACGTCAGAGAGTCATTCCAGCAAGAAGGTTATGGTAGTATCCTTTTACATGAAACCGAACGTTATTTACAAGATAATTTCAATGTTTCTAAAATTAGTTTACTTGCGAAGCAAATCGCAGGGGGTGATGAACTCATCCGATTCTATATTAAAAATGGTTACCAAATATCAGACGATGATATAGCCATCTTCGACGATTATTCGCATATTTATGACCTGATTCGTATGCATAAATTATTGTAATATCTTTGTATATTATAATGTTTTCCAGTATTGCTATTTAGTTGATTTCATCCACATTATGCAAGAATAAAATTGATTCTGTAGAATTATATATCACTATAAAGTAATTATTATATCCCCCTATAAATCATGTCTTTAGAATCAAATCCATCCACCCAGAATAAGGTTCAGACCGCCGATATTATGTCGGGATTTACAGATATTGTATCCAATTTCGCTGAAATAGTAGCCAATATGAAGATTGAAATTGAAATGGATATCAAGAACGAGGCAAGGGAAAAAGCAGAAGCTGCTGCAGCTGCTGCAGAGAACAATGATGAGTGGGTTTCCACTACATCGGAATCTGATGTGACCGATAATACGATGACCGCATTGACTGAATCTGTCTCCATGATGGAGTCCGCGAAACATGAGGTTAAAGTTGCGAGGGCAGCGGTTGATGCTGCGAACGATGCTATAGAGAGGTCTATGACCGGAATGAATATAGCAATCGATAAAGTTGCTAAGGTTCTCGATAATGTTGTTATGGATGTTAAAATTAAGGAAATGTTGGATAGGAAGATTAAGGAGGTGATGGATGACTGGGTTGTTGTGATACACGAGAAAACACTCGCTAAAATGTATGCCGAGTTGATTTTAGACCAAGTTAATAGTAATAATGCTCTAAAGTAATTTACGAATGTTGCTATTGAATATTGTCTGATGACTGCAATAATGTTGATATTTCCTTGTATTTTTCACCCTCTTTTTTTTCTAGTTCTGTAAGTGGTGTATTACCCCATCTGTCTTCTTTTATTTGAGCGCCATTCTCCAATAATACTTTTACGATTTCGATGTGTCCCTCTGATGCCGCTAAATGCAAAGGAGTTCGTTTATCATAATCGCACAGATTTACATCTATCGAATCTATCATTTCAATTATTTTGTCGTAATTTCCATCACAACATAATTGCAAAAATTTTGTAAACACCGATTGGGACAAATCTATTTTATTTTTTATAATATTATGGAAAATGTGCAACCCCATTTTATCATTCAACCTTTTGCAAAACTCTATTCCTTTATAACTATTTCCCTGATCATCTAATGGGGGACTCCATATGCAGATTCCCATTAAATTTGGGATTACCAACAAAATACATCCACTCACTCCCGACTTCGCAGGTAATCCGATTTCAAATGCGAATTGACCGCTATAATCATACATTCCACTTCCATACATCAATGTTAAACAATCTTTTACCGAATTTATGCTCGCTACCCGTTCGTTTGTTGTTGGACATATTCCACCATTCGCTAGTGTTCCACTTATTATTGCACCCATTTCACATGTTATTGTTACCGAACATTGTTGAAAATATAAATCCAAACCCTGACTTATATCGTTCGGTGTGGTATTTTCACTATATGCTCCATTTTCTCTCATGTAATACGCCAGTGATATATTCCTATCCGCATGATGTTTTTCTGATAAAAACACCGAATTATCAAAACCTACTGATGCATTCCCCGCTAATTTGGAATAATTCGATTTTAATTGATTGAAACGATGAGCCGGTTCACTATCTTTACATATTTGGGATGCGACCATTATTGCTCCCGCGTTTATCATTGGGTTATGAGGTAAACCCTGCTTATTTAAAATAAACGCATTGAATGCCTGACCACTCGGTTCATATCCAACATGCTTATGTAATTCATCTTTTCCAAGTTCATCGTAAGCTATACAATATGATAATGGTTTACTACACGATTGTAAACAAAAATATTTATCATGATTTCCAAGATTAAATACTTCTCCATCCATATAACAAACGCTTATACCAAACATATTCGGGTCCACATTTGCTAATTCTGGTATATATGTGGCTACATTTCCTCCCTTTGTTGACTTCATTTCATTGAAAATCGATTTTATTATTTCATTTACTTTCGACATAATATATTGCACTCAGATATTGTGTCTGTGTTAGACCACCATATAGATACGAACTAGTTGTATTGCTATTACTTTCATCATTCTTTTTAGAGTCATTTCCAAGATACACATTGTATGTTCATATTATTGTGAATATCAGACTACTTTCTTACACGTCGTTTAGTTCTTTCCCTTTTTGATTTACGTTTATTCCTTTTCTTTTTTACGGTTCTTCTTTTTGATTTCCCCTTTCTACCCCCGTTTTTCTCATCGGAATCAGAGTCAGAACCATCGCCAAACATACTACCCATTTTAATTGGCGACACTGAATTACCATAGGGAGCCCCCCGTCGTTTTTTACTTGGTGGAGTTTTACTTGGTGGAGATGACCTTTCAACTGGTTTCTTTATTACCCCAGCCATACGCGAGTCGTGTTTATCGACCAGTTTGGTGATCGTTTTTTGATCATTGGTGTGAACATCTTTATATTCTACACTATTTTTACCACAAATTACCAATTCAGACGGTAAAGGCGGACGAACCCCTTTAGATTCGACCGGTTCGGAAAAATATCCATCAAAACCCATATCACACAATTGTGCAGCGAATTTATCATCATTTTCAGCAATCGAATCACGTTTATCCACTTCATAACTCAAGTCCAAGATTTTGTTTATAGATGGGATTGCAGTCAAAAGTTTACGGTTATCCGTGTCGTTTATATCAATCAGATTTAGATCATTCTGTGTTGTAAACCTAAGTGCTACCCCATATATTTCGGCTTCAGTTGGGAATAATGTGAAGAAATTATTATCTTTTCCAAGCTCAGCATCCCTTTCGGATGTGCTATTTTTTGTAGGCGTTCCACTTGTGCCCGTGCCTTCAAGTGTTGCTTGATATGCTGGTGTATCCCCACGATATACATCAGTGTTTGCTGGTAAAACATGAACCTTGTAATTAATACCTTTCAACTTTAAATCAACTAGTTTACCCAAGTTCATGAGTTTATGACCACCAATACCTGTATCCATTCTATACCATAACATTAGACTATACTCTAAACCTTGAAGTCCCCCCTGCCTTCACGGTAGGGCGTCATCACCTACAGCACATGCCCCCGGCACCCCAGCACCCACCGACCACACCCTCCCCCCACAACCCTCCCGCCCAGCCCGTGCCCCAAGCTTGGTCGAAAAGAGCCCTATTTGGACTTATCGAGAAATGAGTGGGATATTGATTTTCCAGTGGGATATTGAGAAATGAGTGTAGTGGATGAACAGTGTAAAATTGAAGTTCCTTTTCTACTATAGGTTAGTAGCATCAACCTCAACCGTTACTATTCAACATGTCCGTCTCAAATACCACTCCCCTAATCTTGCAATGGATACCGCGCACCACCCCCCAGCCCAAGCCCCGTCCCAAGCCACGCCCAAAGTAGTGATGGAATCCATCCAAACCAGAATATAGTATATAACCTCATGTAACCTACCTAACTAAAACCCTTTTTCTTCGGTCACTTTTTTTTCGTCAAAAAAAGGCTCGTTTTTCCATAAAATTGAAAGCCCTTTTCGCTTACAGGTTAGTAGCATCAACTTTAACAGTTACAAATCAATCCAACAACATGTCCGCCAACACCATCGTCAACACCGTCGTCGCCAATGAGAAGAAGCCCGTTCTGTCCGCTAAGTATTCTAAATTCTTAGTGTTCGGTTATGGTTTTGTGAAAAGCCTCGAGGCAAAAGGCACCCTCTCCGCCGAGGGTGTCGAGTCCGCCTTCGAGGAGCTTCGTCTCATGGGTTCAGTGGAAGACCAGACTCAGTTGTATGAGAGTGTATTGGAACAGTCCAAGGAAACTAGCAAGGTTATGCGCAAGTTCGTAACCCTTCGCAACAAGCCACCCAAGGCTCCCCGCGCCAAGAAGGCTCCCGCCGCTAAGAAAGCCGCCGTTGAAGGCGCTGAAGTAAAGCAACCTCGTGCTAAAAAGGCTACCCGTGTCGAGAATGACTCCGAGAATGACCTCGTTAACCAACTCGTGATTGCAGCGAACACCATCGCCTCCGATGAAGTCGTAGTCGCTATCGATAATTCTGCTGAGAAGGCAGCCAAAGACGCTGAGAAAGCTACTAAGGAAGCCGAGAAGGTCGCAGCCAAGGAAGCCAAAGACGCCGAGAAAGCTACTAAGGAAGCCGAGAAGGTCGCAGCCAAAGACGCTGAGAAGGCAACTAAGGATGCTGAGAAGGTCGCAGCCAAAGAAGCCAAAGACGCCGAGAAAGCTACTAAGGAAGCCGAGAAGGTCGCAGCCAAGGAAGCTAAGGAAGCCGAGAAGGTCGCCGTCAAGGAAGCTAAGGAAGCAGAGAAGGTCGCAGCCAAGGAAGCTAAGGAAGCAGAGAAAGCTGCTAAATCAGTCAAAACTGCCCCCGTCGTCATCCCTATGACTGCCGAACTCGAAGCTGAGGCTGAGATTGAGGCAGAGGAAGAGGAAGAAGAGGAAATCCACACCACCGAGATCGTCATCGGCGGCAAGTCCTTCCTCATTGATAATGAGAACAACGCCTACTCCGTGGACACACACGAACCCATCGGCACATACAACCCCGATGAGCAGACCATCAGCGCTGATCTTTAAAAACGTATATTTCATAAAAAAACAAAAACAAAAACAAATAAAAAACATATTTCATAAAAAACAAAAACAAAAACAAATAAAAAACTTTTTTTATGTATTTTCGGTATTGAACTAGTTAAACATTGGTATTCAATTATCTGTATATTTTATAATAAATGCATTTTTGTTCCTATTGCGACTATACTGCCCCCACCAACTCTCGCTGGAAACGACACCTCAACACACAGAAACACGCCCAGAACTTCATGCTCGTCGACGCCGGTGTTCAGGATTTAGTTGAACCTCCCGCTTTCGACAACGACAACAACTCCCACGATGTTCCATATAGCGACAACTTTTGTATTTCTCACGATTCCGTCACAACCCGTTCGTCTGATATTCCATATATTGTATGCGACGACGACGATGCTTGCTTCGAGGACCTTCCCGCACTTATCGACCTATCGACTAACCTCGAAAATAAATATTACCCCATTGACCTGGACGTCGTGGAAATGTCCAACACGTCATTCGGGATCATTTCCTCCGTTTCGCGCTTCTTCACCGACCACCCCATCGCATTACGTTTTGTGCAAATCGCCGGATTCTTCGGACTCCTTTGGTTTAAACCTCACCCTACAAAATCATCTTTAGTCGAATCTTGCTAATACGACACGATTATTTCTAACGATATTCTATAATTATTATTTCGTATGTCCAACGCCAAAGCTTTTTGCGAAAAATTTAAATGTGTTGACGGTCAAAACATAAAGAAGTGTTATCGTTCTCATGCAAGATCAGGAGATAGTCAATACAGACATACAGACAAAGGTGGAACGAATATGGGATTTCAACAAATTGACGAACCATACCAAGCGCTTGCTGCAAACAATGAGGAAACAAAAACATGTCCTATTATTGCAATTGAAGCAGCACCGGGAACCGGAACTGGAACCGGAACCGGAACTGGAACGGGAACGGGAACGGGAACAGGAACGGGAACAGGAACAGGAACCGCAGAATCTGAATCATGGATCGCTTTAATATTTAGATGGGGGTGCAAGGCGATATTTTTTTCCAAATTAACTATGATACTGACGGCAGTCATTTTTACGATTTCGATTCTTAACTCGTATTCGTCCGGAAATCCTAACAGGAAGTCATCTGGGTCATCTGGGAATCCTTTTGGACCTACCACTAGGTGGGGGGGTAAAAATCGAAAACAAGTCGGGGGATGGAAGAATAATTTGTTAATGCTTCTGATTACATGTGTGGTTGTTTTTATTGTTGTGTTAGCGACACTGAGTAACTTCGAACTTAATTACACTAAGGTCACTCTCGATGAGATGGATGTCGGGGTTGTGTATAAAACATGTGAGGGAGTAGCAACTGGAGTAGCGGGTTTATATAAAAAGCCTGAACCGGGTGCACAAGACGATAATATAGCAAGGTTGGAGAAGGAAAGAAAACGCCACGAGAAGGTAATTGCGGATTACAATTCAAGAGAAAGCCCCGGCGCAGACACATCGCCAAACGAGGAATTACAGGCAACCGTCATTGAATCCGAAGCCCAAATCGTTAAATTTGATAGACAGATAGCACTCCTAAAACAGCCCGAATCGATATTCTATGAACTTACAAGTGAGTTGGAAACAATACAAAACACGTTTATTACTCCACGTCAGCCAGGAAATATGAGGAAAAAATTGGAAGTTAAGGGATATTTGTCCCCCGGAGCGACAGGCGCGGATGAACATGGACGCCAACTGGGGGCACTTATTGGGGGAATGAAAGATATGGGAAAAATCGTTTCGGACCTCAATTTGAAAAACCCCGATGGGAAGGGTGGTAAATATCCAGAACTGTTAACAATCGGCGACGGCAGAGTGTTTATCACTCCACAAAATGTAACTGAACAGGCGGTTATATTTAACAACGAACCGGGAGTTCTGATAAAGAAACCGACTGGAAAGATGGGTTCGACAAGGGGCGCGAATAATAATTTGAAATTGGAGGAATATCACCACCAATATTTGGATTTTTCACCTATAGGTGTTACTACAGGAAGAGATGGTGTGAGAAAAATTACATTTGAAGAACTACAAGAGGTATATGGACGTGCATTTACTAGTGAAATTCAATTAGCAATAATGCTGGACATGCCTCCCGGGGAGGGTATTACTTTCGCCAACGAAAGGACGGCGAGGCGGTTAGGATTGGACATTACTTCCACAACTAAGGTAATTGGTAAATACTTACCCATGTTTGCACCCGATAGTGAAGACGCTCATCTTGCTACAAATGCCCTGCTGAATTTAGTCACCCTTACACAGCTCGCAGATGAACGTTTGTCCGAAAATCATATCACTACAGAGAGCATTGCAAAATACAACGAGCTTATGACCGCATATAAGAAGCATAAGACAGCAGAAGAAATAAAATCTGGCTTTTTAAAAGGTGTTTCGGGAGGTATTGCTGGTGTGTTTGGATTTTTTAGTTCTGTTGCTGCTGAATCTGCTGCTGCTGTTGTGGACCCAATGGTGGCACGTTTCACGGGGAGTATTAGGTTAGTTGTAGATTCTTTGACCGACTACGTTTGGGACGAACCCGCCAATTTTGCAGTTGTTATTGGTACGTTATATTTTGTTATCGGTATGGTTGCAAATCTCCTGGGGGCGCCACTTCAAGGAAACACCGGTTTGGACCCTTTTAAAGCTATTGCAGATGCGGGGAGGGGGGCAGGGGGTTTACTTACGGATGGTAAGACTCCGGCACAACAAATAGAGGAACTAAGATTACAATTAGAGGCTAAGAAACATGAGGTAGAGGCGGAGCTTGCGAGAGCACGATTGGAGCTTGATAGAGAAAGATTGAAGCTTGAGAACAAAGAGGCAGATACTAAGCGTATAACAGCGAACGCGACTGTCCCCCTCCCAATCAGCTATGACCCAAACATGTTACCTGATTTTTCTAGTCGGACGATAGACCTTCCTCCTCCTCCTCCTCCTCCTCGGGCGATAGTCCCTGGTCAGAGGATAGACCTTCCTCCTCTTGCTCCTACTCAGATATTAGCCATTACTAACGCTGATTCAGATTCTGATTCAGATTTTGATGGAGGTAAGCGTGCAACCAAAAAGCGTGCAACCAAAAAACGCGGGAAACGTCAGTCAAAACGCTGTGCAAAAGGTTGTGCTCGAAAAACCAAGTCTACTCGTAAGAAGACCACACGAAAGAAGAGACACGGGAAGAAATAAGTCCAAGATTACATAAACACGTAAAATAATGCATTATTTGGGCATTATTTTATTCACGTCTTGGACATATCATTGGATGTATCTCTCTATTGGGCGTTGGAGAGAAGAAAATTTACTATGTTCCTTACTATTTATACGTCTTGTTATAGGGTAGTGTCCAAGATTGATATACCAGATACTCTATAAACCTTCGGATTTGAAGGTCTTATGCGCCCGAAGGGCGCACCTTGGACACTTGGTGGATAAAACCAAACAATATATACTTATCCAGAAATAGGTGGGATATTGATAGACCACATCTGATAAAATACCGTGTATAAAGAGTTCAAAGTATTTCTCAATGGAACTTTTTGAATCCTTTGAAAAAGTTCCAAATCGGCTACTTGGCTACTCTCTCACAATATTCTTTTTTAGAAAAAAACGGTCGTGATGGAAATGCAGCGGTTTGTAAATCATGGAAAACGGTTTGGCTGCAACCACTTTTTGGGAATATTTATAATATTTGCGCGTCAAAGGGTTTAGGCATTATATATTATTCTATAATATAGAATCATTTGTAGAACAGTATAATGCCGAAAAATGCACATACTTACGAATGTAGCCAATGTAACTTTATATGCAGCAAATTAAGCAACTATAATACACATATAGCCACTGCAAAACATCAAGCTAGAACAAATTGTAACAATTTAGAACAAGTTACTGCGATAAAGCCCAAACCAATGTTTACCTGCACTTGTGGTAAGCAATATACCGCTCGCAATAGTTTATGGTATCACAAACGAAAATGTAATATCACAGATAAAGATGCGACAAAATGCCCCCCCCTAGAGAACACATTTGTAACAATCGAGGACAAAAGGGATAAAATAATCGAGGCAATTCTCAAGGATAGTCTCGAGATGAAGAATTTAATTGTAATGCTTGTGCAAAACCAACAAGAAGTATCTAAAAGTCAACAAGAAGTATCGCAAACCCTGGTGCAATCCCTAGCGCAAAAACATGGAGATGTATCCATAGTGGGTAACACAACAAATACAAACAGTCACAATAACACCTTGAATTTCTATTTAACCCATACCTGCAAGGACGCCGAGTCTATTCACGATTTCACCGACCGTTTCGTTGCGAGAAGTATTGAGTTTTTCAAGGATAATTTTCGAAAAGTCGCATCTAATCAGGTTGATTTAGCCGCCAGTGTATACGATATCATGAATAAATGTTTGGACGAAAAGCCTCAGATTGAGAAGTTCATTCAAACCACCGACGTCAAGAACGGCGTTTTATACGTGAAAGAGAAGAAAAAAGATGAACAAAGACAGTTTTATGGAGAAGCTGAGTTTGTGAAACATATGGATGGTTTTGAAAAAACAGGAATCAACTTGGAACATGCTATTAATAAAGTCTTTTTCCCCATGAAAGATGAATTCACAGAACTCATGAAGATGGAATGCGGCAGTGCACCACGTGAGGACAATTTCGACGATGATGACGATTTTGAAGATGAATTGTATAAATACAAGGAACGGGTTACCGAAGTCAAGCGCAATATGTGTTTACAGATATACAATACATCCACTGTTTTTGATAAGAAACATTTGCGAGACCTTATTCTTGCGAGAACCAAGCGCAGAGCAGGGGGCGGAGCCCCCCCTGCGACCCCCTCTACGACGAACATTCCATAGCAGGGGGCGGAGCCCCCCCTGCGACCCCCTCTACGACGAACATTCAATAGCAGGGGGGCACCCCCAATCGGATTGCTTTCCTGGCTGGGAAAGCAATAAAACATGTGTCGTTGGGAAGAATAAATAGTTGATATGATACTATTTATCCATGTTAGTATAGAGTGTTGTCCAAGATTGGTGTAGTGAACATTCCACCAAAAACCCTCGGATTCGAGGGTGAAAGCGCCCTACGGGCGCACCTTGCTTCGGGTCAAAAAATACCCCCTAATACTACTTATCCAGAAATGAGTCGGATATTGAGGTATTGGTTTCATAAGTAATATGCAATAAACTAATATAGAGGGTCGTTAATTAATATAACTATGATGGAGACTACAATGAATATCATTGAGTTGATTGAGAATAATCCCATTACAAAATTGTCTAATACTTACCAAAGTAAGCTGTTACTAAAAATACAAAAGGGTTTTACCGAGTTGGAACAGCAATTATTCGTATCCAGTTTCTATTGTTATTTGAATTATCATAAAACAAACGATTTTGTCGTTGACTTAGACGACATTTGGAAATGGATTGGATTTCAATCCAAATTTAATGCTAAACGTGTTTTGGAAAAACATTTTACCATTGATATCGACTATAAGTTATTGCTTCGCCAACCTGCGAAGCAATCCGATTGGGTTCGTGGCGGACATAACCGCGAAACATTTGTTATGACGGTTAAAACATTCAAATCATTTTGTATGAAAGCCGCTACACAACGTGCCGAACAAATACACGAATACTACATTAAGTTAGAAGAAACACTACAAGATGTATGTATGGAAGAAAGCAATGAATTGAAACAACAATTACAATGCGCTGAAGACAAATTACAATGCGCTGAAGACAAATTACAATGCAACGAAACAGATAAATGTAAGCTTCGAGAGAAAACCATCGTCGAACAATTTCCTATTAATACACAATGTTTCTACTACGGAATTATTGATAATGTAACCGATAAACATGAAAAATTAGTTAAATTCGGCATTTCAAATAACCTCAAGAGTCGAGTTCTACAACATCATAAAACCTATTCTAATTTCAGGTTAGTTAATGCATTTCGTGTTCAAAACAAAACCGCCATTGAAAACGCTATCAAACAAGACAACTCTATTAGCACTCGGATACGCACTATTACCATCCAGGGTAAAAAATACGTAGAATTAATCACTGTTGATAATATCTCTTTTTTGGAATTAGACAAGGCTATAAAGGGCATTATTACAGAGGTTGAATACAGCTACGATAATTATATCAAACTTCAACACGAAAATCACGAATTAAAGCAACAAATCGCATTATTAAATATTACTACCCATAAAGATGAATATACATTATTAAACATTGAATATAAACGAATTCTAGTCGAAAATAATATGTTAATCAAACACTGTAATGCACTGTCTGGGAAAGTCACACGAAACGCTATTCAACTTGCTACAAAAACACACGATCCGATCAATCACACTGATACAAATATTATAGCAACATTGAAACGTCCCGTTCGTAATAAAAACGGCAAATACGACATCGGTGGTATTTCGTATGATAATCTGTTCGGTAATCGTCAGGCTGTTTGGAGTGGAACATCTTATAAAACATCCGGTTGTCTTACAAAAAATGATTTAACGATCAATCATAGTGGAAAGATTGTTTCCAAAGCCAAATCTATACAAGAAACCCAATATGAACGCTTTAGTGTTACCGGTGTGAATAAATAATGTAATATTTGAAACATATTACACTATCATTTCCAAGATTTGTATACCAGATACTCTATAAACCTTCGGATTTGAAGGTATTATGCGCCCAAAGGGCGCATCTTGGACACCTGGCTTCCGGTCAAAAACACCCCTAATACTACTTATCCAGAAATGAGTCGGATATTGATTTATCGGTTATTAGGGTTTTCCACCCCATAACATTGCATGAAAAAAACGATCACATATTTCTCAGGTGTTTACAGCAGGGGGCTCTGCCCCCCCTGCGACCCCCCTTGTCTACAGCAGGGGGCTCTGCCCCCCTGCGACCCCCCTTGTCTACAGCAGGGGGCTCTGCCCCCCTGCGACCCCCCTTGTCTCCGACTGCTTTGTGTGAGCAGGGGGCTCTGCCCCCCTGCGACCCCCCTTGTCTCCGACTGCTTTGTGTGAGCAGGGGGCTCTGCCCCCCTGCGACCCCCCTTGTCTCCGACTGCTTTGTGTGAGCAGGGGGCTCTGCCCCCCTGCGACCCCCCTTGTCTCCGACTGCTTTGTGTGAGCAGGGGGCTCTGCCCCCCTGCGACCCCCCTTGTCTCCGACTGCTTTGTGTGACTGGCTTGGGATTGGGTGCCTCCCTTGCCTTTTTGTCTGCGGCTTGGAATATCGGAATGTAATACATATCCTCATGAATACGCCTCCCAAAATTGTTGATACAAATTATTTGATAAAACTAATCAACCAAATATACACGGAATCTGTGCTTAACGCTTCGCAAAATCAGGCGCGGAAAGAGGTCGCAATCTTGAAGGAGGAGTTTATTCGAAAAAAACTCGAAAACAAAGACCCCATAAAAAAAATGAGATCAAATATTCGTGCATGTCCGATATATGAAGAATTCAATGACTATATTGCAAATATCAAGTCAAACGAAAAATAATGTTGTTATATGTTATAATGGAAACCGAAAAAGATTTATTGATGTATTTCCAAACGTCGCTACGTAATGTAGGGTTGTTTACATCGGTTAGTTTTGCTACATTAGGATATTCGAGATATTACAGGGATAAAAGTAACGTATACAATATATATTTGATCATAACAAGTTTAATATTCTTAGGTGTATCCTTGTTTATTTCACATAATTTAGAAAAAGATATGGAACATTATCAAAAAGAGATGAAGTCAGATCGCCTTACAAATTGGCTAGTCATACCAAAGGTAATATTTTATTTCAACATAGGTGTCTTCATATTAGGATTGTATACCCTGATTCGCGGATTACAAAAATCACTATAATACCCAACTAACGATTTCGTATCGGTTCACTAGCCCGTGCATCCAGTATCATTTGCCGTTGTTTCGCATCTTCAACGCGTTTCTCTAATGCTTCATAGTCCAATTTATGGATTTTATGGATACGTACAATGGTATTTTCATATCGCAAACGGGGGGGTAGTTCAGCCTGTTCCCTTTTATATTTTTTAATGTCGTTTAAGTGTTCGTCCGCTGCCTGTTTGCGATGTTTCAAATCAATATCCTGTAAATTCAGAGGCATAATTGCCTGATACCCATCAATTACATCACGTTTATCCATGTTATATATATATTCAATGAATATATATAACATTCAATTTTAATAACATAATTACGTCTCCAAGTCGCCCATAAAATTGAATAACTGATTGTTGATACACATATTGTATCAATAATCAAAATGAATACTTTGCGTCGTGAACGGGTTCAAACCCTATACGATAGGTATCGATTACAAAACGGGTTTGGAATATATAGTGTGAATAATATGTGTGTAATGCATACAAATATAATCGATAAGATCCATCAGGAGGATGTATTGATGGAACTATATGGTGTAGTGCATAACAGTCAGATTAGACAATCTGTGTTGGAAAAACAGTATTTGGGAAGACATTGCGTTAGTTTGCATAGTCGATATAGAATGGATTTTAAATACGGATTACCGGGGCACTGTGCGAATGGGTTGGGTGATCCGCTAACTAAATTTCTAAAAAACCACACGATACGTGGGTATACGACACGTTTGTATTGGACTGAAAAAGAAAAGAATAGAAAACTATGGTTTCCAGAGGATGACCCTGTATATACTTCAAGTTCGGTCATAAGTGGACCTCCTCTATTCGTTCGAAGTAAATAATGCATTATAATCGTATTTCGGCGTGTTATAAAAATGCGTATAAAATTGAATGTAATTTTTTCGCGTGTCTGAACCGCATCCTTCTTAATCAGATAATACTACATACAAAATGGTCAAAAACGTAAACGGTGGAAAACACAAAAATCAGGCGCGAAAGTTCTTAGTCGCACCCTCATCATCTAGGTTACGACTACCCGAAGATGAGATGGAATGTTTCGCAAAAGTTACCAGTATGTCGGGAAATGGGATGTGTTGTGTGAATGTCGCACATAAGGACTCGATCATTGAAGACGTGTGTTGTCACATTCGCGGTAAATTCCGAGGTAAGCATAAATCTCGTAACCTAGTTTCGAGAGACTCGGTTCTACTCATAGGTCTTCGTGATTGGACGTCCGACCTAAAACACTGTGACCTATTGGAGGTCTACACTGATATTGACGCGACTCATCTCAATCTCCCAGCATCATTTCGTGCTACCGCATATTCAAATCCGACTGGCGACCAGGTCGATGATTACGATGAGATTAACTTCTCAAACAATATCGTAACTCCGAGTGCTGCTAAGTCAGTGGTTGATATGGAACTCGATACCAATATGGATTTCGACCTGGAATTAGATGGGATCTAAATATCCGTATAAAAACAAATAAAAAAGTAAAAATAGTATATTTTTCATAACAAAAAGTGTCTACCTATAATAAATGAAAAAGATTCCAACATATTTGGAGAGCCCGGTAGATAACTTGTTGTATGTTCTGATTGAAAAGGTTGCGCCAACGTTTCATAGTCTTGGATTCACTCCCAATATGATAACCACGTTAGGAAATGTTGCGACTGTATTTACATTGTATTTTTTATACCATGGACTATATGTGCCCGCGGCGATCGGATTCATAATAAGTTACATGTTTGATTGTTTAGATGGATTTGTCGCACGGACATACGATATGGTATCCAAATTCGGTGATTTTTACGATCATCTAAGCGATACAATAAAGTTACTTTCGATATGTTACATGTTATATCGTATAAATTCAACCCTATTTTTAGCAGTTTTACCCATGTTGATCATATTCATCTCACTCATGTGTTGTTATTTAGCATATCAAGAAAAATTCTACGACGATGTAAACTCATCATATACATTGGATTTTCTAAGCTGTTTTTGTTTCGCCGGAAATGATAAACGTGCTCTGATTCGGCATATGGAATACACCCGGCATTTTGGCTGCGGCACATTTACCGCAATTTTCGCAATTGTGATTGCATTATATTACCCATCTAAAAAATAGGTTTATAAAATTGAAAGCCTTTTTTGACTACATCTGGATAACAACTATTTAACTAAGACTATGACGTCAATTATTGAAACCGAAGAGCTAGAGTGTTGCATTTGTTACGATACAATTGGGGCTCAAAACAACTGCACAACACCATGCGGACATAAATTTTGCTTTGTCTGCATGATGAGATCGCTGAATGCGAACAATACATGTCCTTGTTGCAGGGCAGTATTACAAGAGAAGGAAGAGGAAGAAGAGGAAGAAGACATCGATAGCGAGTATGACGAGGACGAAGAAGAAGACGATTATGATAGTGACCAAAATTATCATGAGGTCAACAGTGTATCCTCACCCGAAACAATATCCAAACGACTGGAAGAGTTGGGGTATACAATGAAGGACATTGTCGCAATGTATCTGGGTCGACCAGACCCATTACACGCAAGATCATCCACTGATTTTATTCGTAAGACGAGTAGTGTTTACCGTGATATAATCGATCACGCCGACAATGAAGCCGAACTGGAGCACTCAGGACGAATTGATATGATGGAAGAGGACACGCGCAGACACAACCGCAGTTGCAAATCTATATTAGAAACAGACGAAGAATCGCACATTTCCAATTTATTCGCTTAACAATTTATTATGTAATTTAACTAACTAAACACCTTTTTATTGTATAAAATTGAAGAGTTTTTTTCCATTGTAGTATATATAATCACTATTTGAAACGTATTAAATTACAATGACTACTATGTTAGAATCACGTATTGCACGTATGAAAGCTGCTAATGAGAGGGCGAAGGAGGAGGAACGTTCTGTAAATAATGTTAAAAATACAGGTTATTCCACCTGGAACGATATAATGAAAAATGAAAAAATAACCGATATTCAAGATCCTATCATGGAAATGGAGTTAAACAAACACGAGTTTGAAAATATCTATAAAGAAATAGTTTGTGAATTACAGGGTGACGACGGCTGTTACGAATCGTATATAGATTATTATTTTACTACCAATCCGGTAAAATCCTACGTTCTGTCGTTTAAAAACGAAAAACGAAAAACCGAATTTTATGATATCGGTTTGGAAAAGGAAAGCGTTTTATCTTTGGTTGAAGTGCAAGAAGGAGAAGAAAAAGGCGAAAAGGAAAAAAGACAAGAAAAAATATAAAAAATATAAAAAATATAAAAACAGAAATGGGGGGGGGGGATCTCTGTTTTTAATAAACACTTTTTTTGTATTTAGTATAATGTGTCGTATTATTATTATGTCGTCAATAAATTCCGACTATATTCAACACATATCTCTCCAAAAAATCAAGGATAATATTCATTTATCAAACAACCCAGGTATGTTAATGGCGTCACCATCAATTGATCCACCCTACAAATATCATTGGGTGAGAGATGCTTCGGTTGTGATGCGTGTATTTATCGATGAATATAATAAGACAAAAGGTGATGAATTGTTATGTATATTAATACAATATATCAATAACGAGCACAAAATTCAAAACGTGGATACATTAACATCATTGGGTGAACCGAAACTCAATCTGGATGGGTCTCCATTCAATGGTCCGTGGGGGCGCCCGCAAAATGACGGTCCGGCGTTACGTGGTATAAATATGATACGATTATATCACATATTGAAGGACGTGTATAGTAGTATAGCAAACAACATTATATTGCCGATTATCATAAAGGATTTGAACTATATCGCCGATAATTACAATAAGGTTTGCTTTGATTTGTGGGAAGAGATCAAAGGGTGGCACTTTTACACTCGCATGGTTCAACTGAAATTCATCCAAGACTGCATACATCTAACCGAAACCCATGATGTATATTTATCTGACGCACATGATTTCACGCAAATCCGAAACAATTTGATAGAAACAATAGGGCACCATTTTACGGCGGACGGTGTGATTATATCATCATTTGACGAAGAAGGCAATATAGCAAAAACAGATGATGCAGCGAACCTACTCGCATATAGTCATATTGACTATGACCCATATATTGTAACACATTTCCCAGTAGAGCGTGCATTACAAACATGTAATAATCTACTCGCGTTTTTTTCGAATAAATATGGAATGGATTCGTTGAATTTAATCGGTCGGTATGCGAACGACAAGTATTACACGGGTCACATTTGGCCGCTATGTTCTCTCGCATTAGCACAAATCTATATACATATATCAAATGAATATCGTGAAAAACTGAGTATTGCAGAAGATATTATTACCAAAGTGGTTGCGATCGATATAAATTACGACATATCTGAACAATATGACCCAAAAACCGGATTACAATTATCTGCACAAAAGTTAACATGGAATTACGCGGAGTTATATAAAACATTGGTTGCGTATGTAAATATACATAATGTGTAAAAACGGTATAAATATTATATTTGTAATTATTATATACGCTCTTATATTACGTAAATAAATGGGATATGGTTTATATTTGTCCGGGTTTTTACTCCTATCAGCGACTACATATACTCTTTATAAAATTGTTCCCCGTTTGTTAGAATATTTGCAGATAGATGAAAATAACACAGGTCGCGAAAATAACACAGGTCGCAGTGGTAAAAAAAGGATTGGTTTATTGACGAATGAGATTCCTCCTATTATTTATGGGGGTGTGTCGACATGGATTATAAATTTTATGGATATGTTTAAAAAGAGTGAATTATACGAGGTAATTCCTATTTTCCTCGCATATAACGATACCGACACAGAAACGATAGAGCAGATGTATAAAACGATTCGTATTATACGCACGCCGAATGATATAAACGAGGCATTTAGAGATATTGATGTGTGTGTGAATAATTTATGGATTGCATTAGATACGATTAAGCATGTTGTGAATAAATATCCAAATTTACCGATTGTATCTGTTTGTCATTCATTGATTAAAATGGAACATCTAACAAACCTTGGTTCATGTTATACGAATAATTTCTACGAACAAGAGATTACATTTCAATATTCGGATGTGGTCGTCCTCATTAGCAAGGCGGAGGAAAAGTATTATCGCGAATTCGGATATTCCAAGTATAATGCGAAGCCAGTTGTGATTTACAATAGTTTTACGCCAAAATTTGACGATTGTAGTGTATTCGACAATTACGAATGCGACAATGTTGGTTATATTGGTAGACATGTTCCAAGAAAGCGTCCCGAATTGGCTATGTATGGTGTAGATAAGCTGAAACGAACAGACATAAAGGTATATAATATGGGTGTCGATTACAAACGATATGAAAACGATTATTGGAAAATACTTGAAATCAAATACAAGGAACAACTGAACATTATACCATTCACGTCCGACAAAGAGGTTAAAGATGAATTCTATCGTAATATTGGAGTGAATTGTTGCACGGGAACATACGAACCTTTTGGATATACACTATGTGAAGTTCTCGACCGTCGTATTCCAGTGATTGTTCAAAACATTGATGGACCGATTGAGATTGTGGATAAAGTAAAGGACTATGTCTATGTATACGAAGTAGACCAGGATATTAAAGCCGATATAGACAACTTTTCGAAAGCACTTAGTCACTTTTTCAAAGTCAGTCCGGAAGAACGCAAACAAAATAGTGAACTCGCACGTAAAGCATTGGATACTTTTCGACCAGAAAATATCAAATGCTATTGGGAAGAAGTATTGGACAATGTCGAAATAGTAGATAAAAGTGATCTACATATGATTACACCCATTAATACACTTACCGCATATTAGTAAATTTTCTAAACCATTAGATGATGTATATGTATACACATATGTATCATTTTCCTCGAAATTATTCATGTATTTACTTGTTTACAAATAATGTATAAAATATACTGTTTTTGTTTCATTATTCGTCAACCATAGATTCCAATATCGCCATAGATTTCAACATCGGTTGCAATTTCTCCAATGTAACGGTCAATTGTTTCATCGAATTTGAAAGTGCCTGCATTTCTTCAGTTTTCTTTTGAATATAAAGCATCGCTTCTGTGAGTGTTCTGGACATTTTAGAATTGGGTTCGTCGAAATCACTTTCCGTCATATTTCGTGCAATATTCAAATTATCTACAAAATGCAAATATTCATCTACATCCGATTGTGCATCAGGTTCATTTAATAAACATTCATTGATATCCTTTAATGCTTCCTCGCAACCATAATGTTTATATAATGTTGAAAATACTATATTAGAATCCTCAACAAATTCTGTTTTATATTGTTCAAATTCACCTTCACGATTCATAAAATCATCCCATTTATTTTGGAATAATATACACAATTCTGGAACTTTTTGTTCAATGTCCATAAAATCACATTTATCAATGATTTTTTGGCTAATATCACCACACAATGTGGTTAAATTTAATTCAGAAGTTGTCATAATTAATAGTAACTAAATAGTTGATGCATCTACTACATAAAATATCAACAAATCAATTTTACGTGAGATTATTACAAAATTGATTTTATTGTAACACAATTGTGTGTTCATTACACTACGATTATAATATAATTAACTACAATGCCGTTACACCATATTCATTATTTTGTGAATGATAATATTGATTGGTTATATCTATCTTCAAATCTGAATGCGATACCAATATTGGAGCAGATATTGAATGAAGATTATTGGTTGAAAAATAAGGTTGCTTGGCGTGGATTATCTGCAAATTCCAATGCGATTCACATATTGGAAAAAAATTTAGATAAGGTGAATTGGGGATTGTTATCAGAAAATAGAAATGCGATCCCGATTTTGAAAAAAAACTTGGATAAAGTGGATTGAAGGAAATTATCTATAAATCCGGGTATGATTCCATTATTGGAGCAGAATTTGGATAAAATAAATTGTAAGTTTATATCTTTAAACCCAAAAGCGGGACAATTGTTGGAAAACAATTTAGATAAGGTGAATTGGAAATGGTTATCTATAAATGAACATGCGATTCACATATTGGAAAAAAATTTAGATAAGGTGAATTGGGAGGTGTTATCTATGAATAAAAAGGCGATTCATATCTTGGAAAAAAATTTAGATAAGGTGAATTGGGAGGTGTTATCTATGAATAAAAAGGCGATTCATATCTTGGAAAAAAATTTAGATAAGGTGAGTTGGAAATGGTTATCTAAAAATCCGGGGGCAATACCTATATTGGAAAAAAATTTGGATAAAATTCGTTGGAAGGCGTTATCCGAAAATCCGAATGCGATTCCAATAATGGAGCGACATTTGGATAAGGTGAGTTGGACTAAATTATCTGGTAATCTAAGAAGAGAGGTTTATTGGGGTTCTTGATGGCTTAACCCCCTTGGTAATTTGAATATAACAACACAATCACTGTGTGGTTATAATGGAATGTGTGCAATTACGCGAACGATACGACGTTTTCATTTTCGCCTACATCTTCGGACGATTCCGTATCAACACTTGAAATATCGCCAATTTTATTCTTCTTACCATATGTGGCGAGAATATTCATCGTTTCGGGTGTGTTGGGTAAAACGGCATATTTGATGTAGATAGTATACTCGGTATAATCATCCATGCCGTCGTATCCAACAAATACGCGAGCATAGGAAGTTCTGTTTGGTAAAAGTTGGAATGTGCTCCACCAACTCTGGGTGGACATATTTCGCACACTCTCATTACGCTGTTTATCGACATGCTTGGTTGTAGAACATTGGTAAAATCCGTCGATTTTATCGGGTTTCGAACGCCCCCCAAGTTCCTTTCCAAGTATATTTTTATAAAAGTCGCTGACCTTTTCCCATATTTTATCATCATTATCGTCGTATACTTTAAACTTCTTCCACAAGTTCGCGTTGGTAGGTGTGATCGACTGCAATGCCTTTTTCTTTTCCTCACGTGCGCTAGGTGGTTCAGGTTCGTGCCCATCCAACTCTTTCAATGTGCATTTTTTACCGGCAAATCCATTGCAATGTTCAATAAACTCCTCATATTGCAGACAAGTTTCGTATACTTCACGTGTAAGCGAATGAAATTTCGTTTTTTTGATGCGTGCCTTGTTTTCGGGCGACCAATTCATGTAGTTAAATAGGAAACGGCACAGTTGATATAACTTGTCGTCTGCAAGTTGTGGATGGGATAAAACGACGTTATCGAAATTGCCGATATTTTCATTGATAAGCGTCACACTCATTCCGATGCACATTAATCCGGTTACAAACGTAGGACAATTTGGAAATGGTTCGATTAGTTTTTGAAATACATAGGATGGTTCAAGTAGTCGTTTTTTTTCCACATTGTCTGCTTCTAGATTAAGTTGCAATCCGGTTTTAACCTTGCGTGATTTCCTCGGTTTTTTTGAGGCGCGAAATAGTTCGTGTCCGTTTCCATTGGAAACAATTACGTTTGCGTTCGGGAAATATTGTAAAATGACGTTGACGGTCTGGTAATGGGTTGCTTTTCGGGTATATGCAGGCCATAAATTGTAACTGAATGCGTCATTTGTAATACCAATGTGAGAGAGAATATGGTGACTGAATTGGAAGTAAAGTTGTTCGTTTCCGAGATCAAATGGGAATTTCGAGTCAAACCATGTGAAACGATTCCCGATAGACATTCCGGCACGACTAGATACAATGGTGGGGATATCAGCTTCAATACTGATAGAAGACACGCGTTCCATTGTGGTCAGATCGTCATATATGTGCGCTTCACATTTATTAACCCCGAAATAGTCGGGTGAACTCATGATATTATATTCGGCTTCGGTATCGATAATATGAATTCGATGGAATAATGGGTCGCTATCACTATACGTCCATGTATTTTTGGGAGATCCGCTATATCCAATTATACTGGATACAATCCTACATCGATTGAAATCGCGAATATAACCCCGGTTTTCGGGAATGTATTTGTGTGCCTCGTCAATATGCATAACAAACTTCACATTTTCTTCTCTAAATCTAATCGAATCTTCGACTTGATCTAACATACGAGGAATACTATCGCGAATTCGCCTTTCATGTGCGCAACAAACAATCACTTTGATATCGGGGTATCTGCGAATTAATGCGAATATATCATCGACGGTCTTTGCGTGATTGCAGTTTCCAGCAGAGTATTTGTTACTATTGAATACAATGATGCGTTTCGATCCAACATTTTCTTCCATTCGTCCGAAGAATTGCATTCCAGCCGAAAGTGTATTCATTGTGATAACAATATGGATGTTTTTAGATGCAATATCATTATTAATACTGGTTATGCATATGAATGTTTTCCCCTCTTGTGGTTTACGTATAACAAGACTTAGCTTGCTATCGTCGTCATCGGGGATGTTATAATCGGTTTCAGTCAGAAAGTCGGACATTGTTGTTCCAGGTGTTAACCTCATTAATTTGATGATGAATGGTATCAATTTTATAACATATATTATTATATCAGCGTGATTCGCATTTTGCGATGCCCTGTATTTTCAGCATCAAACAGCAATATTTTGAACATATGAGTTGAATAATTGTCTAATAACGATGTAGATTCCAATGTATACATACGTTTTACAGTGTTAAGATATACGGTATAACGATATTTCGCATCTGAAATAATAGTTTGATTGAATACAACACCACTATGTTGCTCGTCGGTGATGTATGGATTATGAATACAAGAATGTAACATATAACAATCCATTTGAACCCGTTGTATGGATTTCACGTCAATATTTAATTCGTCAATTTTTTCAAATTGTTTATGTAGAAAGGTAAGTGCGTCAGTAGATACATTCATATTCATAACTTGGTGAAAACAAATTTGATTGAGAATATCGACGAGGCGGCGTATAGGACTAGTGATATGAACATACGAATCCACATTTAAAGTCATGTGTCGAACATCTGACGATTCATCAAACAGTTGATATGTGCTATGTGTATTTTTCCATGATTCTAATACACGTCGTGTTTCGTCGTCTCCTGTTATAGACGGGATCTCATTCGCTTCACCTATAATGACTGAACGAAATACACCTATTTTCGACGCATGTAGGGTTTTTGACGCCATGGTATTCATATAAACCATCCAGTATGCTACAACATCGTGACTATCGGTAATGTTCGTATCTAATTTACGAGTAATTTCATATAGTTTTTTATAATTCGAATTTTTGCGCAAAGCCTTTTCTTCATATCGATAGTTACGTCCAATCTGAACAATTGCGTTGAAAAAACGAATAGAATCCTTACGAATTTGACCAGTAGATTTATCGACAATAACTTCCATAGCAAATGTAATTCGTGTTGTGTTCGCAAGTAAACTACAAATTCGGTCGGACAATGAAGTAGGTAACATAGTTTTGCGATCATCCGGTAAATAAATGGTTGAAACACGAGGAGTCATATATTCCCAAAGCCCTAATTTATCAATACATGCATACACGTTTGCAATATGAATGGTTATTACTGTCGTGTCATCAGTTTGACGTATACTAAACCCATCATCTAGGTCGATACTACCATCAGGGTCTATTGTAAAAATATAATCATCTGTGTGATCTTCCACTTTATATCGAGGGTCGGAGCAAATACTTTGAATAATATCTGAATCTGAAATATCCTTTAATTTACGATTGAGTTCCTTGTTAAATTTCGACATAGAATGCACGAGTTCTCGTGTCCATAGTTGGTAATTACCAAATGCTTGGAAATCGTCGACATTACCAATTGTATCGACAGTGACCCCCATGGGATGTTTGTTATCCCAATTCGAGAAACGAAACAGAATATATTTGTTTACTTGTAGTTTTTGAAAACCAATTTTAATATCATGTGGAACTAAAAACATGGGTAATGTTTTGTCGTGAGGAATACATCTATACAGAACGCGCCCATTTGATGACCGCCCAAATGTCTGATTTCCATGTAGAATAAGCACTCCAGGAATAGATACACCATTTCGAATCGGTGAGTTTATAGTGTGAACTGTTCCATCTTCTATCACATTGAACTCATCTGTCGTAAATAATTTAGAATGAATTGGGTCGAACTGGGCTGGTTCTTTTGGTGAAACTTCCCATTTACTATAGTCGCGTGAGTTAGATTTAAATTGATATATAGTTTCCATACAATATACTATCACATGTAATGTTTATACCGTATTGTTATATATATATATACATATAACAATTTCGTTACACAAGCGGTATAGGGTTTCAAATAAATTAACCGTTACATATTATATATAGAAATATTAGAGAGGATCTTAGGTAGCGCCATTATAAATAAATATAATATGAACTTAATCGGAAGACTTATCTGTATGAATGTATTGTAATTAGTTATATTATCGGGGTATTTGGAAATTATGCAGTTATACTCGCGTGTGCTATTGTATATTATTGCTCCCGCAATATTTATGACTATATGTAAAAATGCCCATGCGACTTTATAATTCAATTCAGATAAGTCTATGTAAAATAGATTAGACACATCACGATACGTTTGTTGACCAAAATAACGATTGGTTGTATTATATATCACTGTATAAGTGAAACCAAGAGCTGAATCAGCCAATAAATACATTGATATACCAGAACATTTACGATAATTAAACATGTAATATACATTAAAAATCGTCATCGCTGTTATAATCAACATAGGTAGCGTATTACACATTCTGTATGTAATTTGGTCAACATAGAAACCTATATTCTTATTAATATGTTGCTCATTCTGAGACATTTGGGGTATCACTTTATTGTCACTACTACCTTCTTCAAGATTATTATAGGAGATTGTAGACATATGATAATATCTGTAGATATTTATCTAAGTGCGTTTATTATATTAATAATCGCACTAGTTCTCTGCACAAACTGTATAGGGTTTCAAATAGATGAATAGTTATTACATATATTAGTTCCATTGTAAATCCAAGAAACAACTTGAACGTTTCGTGTCTATATAATACAATGGGTTTTGGAATATTTTTATTATTTATTGTTGGAGGATTATGCTTATCTGTAGCGATAGTATCACTTGTTGCTCATTTCTGTCGTAAATTGTAAACATTTAGTCGATGTTGGTCTCTAATGCGATATATAATTGGTAAAATGTTACTTCTATCCATATAATAGTTTAAAATATTGATAGAATGATTCACGCCGATTTCTTATTAGCGAGTTGTATACGAAAAAAATGTATCCCTATAGTAATAATACCACATATGGGTAAATTCGAAATGTTTTTGTATACAATGTATGATTATATTCGCTATGTAGTTTGCTTGAAAATGATAACAAATAAATCGGTAAAATGGAGAGATACGCTATGTGATGTGGAATATACACATTCCAATCAAGAATATGATCGAAAATCGGTTCCATCGTCAACTACACCAGATCCAGTATCCAATTTTGCGGACATTTTTGGGAATCAAGTATAATATTGTCCGTCACACCATTGAATAATGAACTTATAATGTTCAATAAAATTGAAAGGCTTTATGTGTATTACACTATTCCATCATCACCGTCAATTATTAACATGCCCGAACATCTACGTAAAACTAAGAAGGATAACGCTCGTAAAAATTACGACCTAAACGGCAAGTATAGTGCTCGACATGCACGTATCTGTTTTGAACAAACGAAACAAAATAATGTGGCTTTAATTGAAAATCAAAATGAAGAAATTGATAAAACAAATAAAAATAAAAAAAATGCTAAGACAAATAAAAAAAGATAAAACTAAGAATGACCGTCATCCCGTATATTTGTATGTTTTTTCTCAAAATAAGTAAATTCCGAAAACAAAAAATGTATACACATATAATAAAAATATGAACGAATATTATTATTATGTTATTTTATGCAGATATATCGATAGAAGAGACCGCGTTATATGTACAAGGAGAGACCGACATCTAATTACACATAGAATCCCTGGTCGAAATGCTTTGATGGCGTCAATCTATGTTCATATGGGTTCACCTTGCTATCGATATTGTATTTGTCGATATTTTTCGGATGATGACCTTATTGCTGCACATGAGCGATTATCCAATCCCGTTCCTTGGGGTGGGTATTATCCACTGTGATTGCGGGTGGGTTTGGTTATGATTGAGACTTTATAAAATATGTAGTTTAATTTCATATAATTCATCAATATATTTACATTCTTTTTTTAATTTTTCGCACACTTTATCATATTTTAAGTTTAATTTTTTACAGGCTAATTTAATATTTGAATATGTGCTAACATTTTTGGTATCTAACTTTATAACTTCAACTTGCTTACAACATGGATTTAAACCAGTATTCATAGCATGTTGTGTATTTTCAGCATGTATATTCCATTCCAAATTTTCTAATGTATTATTCAATGGGTCTCCATCAATATGATTTACACATCGTTTTTTTTCAGGATTAGGAATAAATAATTCAGCAACTAATCTATGTATTTTTTTTCTTTTTCCTTTTATACCAATATATATACTTATATATCCACCAAGATTAGTTCCATTCACTAATACTCCTTTGGTATTTTTCACTCTTCCATAATTAGAAATTTTATAATCGTTTGCTGTGGGTATAATTTCTTGAACTGATTTCCATTCTTCATTTTTTAAATTATATGTATTCATATTAACATATTTCCATATATAATTATATCCTGTTTTATATGTTCCTTGCAATCTTGCCCGTAAAAGTGATTTAATACATTCTTTATTTTTTGTTGTTGATAATTTATTAGAAATTATATATTCAACAGCATCATCAATATTATTATATGTTTCAATTACATTACCATTATCTTTGTTTATTCGTTGAACCTTTAATATAAAATCACCTTTATTCCAATTTCTATTTTCACATTGTTTTTTTGGCGTAGACCATCTCAAATTTTCAACATTATTATTTTGTCTATTATTATCAATATGGTCTACAGAAGGATAATTATTAGGATTATGAATAAAAGCAATTGCAACTAATCTATGAACTAATACACATTTTTTTAAACCTATTGAAATTACATTATATCCATCAGGATTAGTACGTTGTTTCATTAATGAGTTCATATTTTTATTTCTAACTCTACCTTTGTTGGATACTTGAAAATTAGTATCAATAATAATATCTTTCCATTCTTCATTTATAATTTCATCATATGATACTACTGGTGTATTCTGTGATATATATTCCAAATTTTTAAAATAATTATTTATTTTATTTCCATCAAGATGTCTAATATGTCTATAACTATTTGGATTTTCAATAAACAACTCGGCTATTATTCTATGTATTTGAATATATTTATTTTTGTTATTCTTATCAAGAAGATGCGTGCATTTATATCCGCCTTTAATTGAACCTTTTATATTTTTATTTGGAGTAATTTTTTGAATATCTCCATAATTTGAAAATTTATAATTATTAAACTCTGGGTGTATTTTCCATTCAGTATCCATGATAATGTATTTATACTATTATCTTTAATATCATTTCCAAATCAACTTTCTAACCAGCAAAAAAAAACATACGTTTTTATTATTTTTCCACCTATAACCAACCTGTCTATTACGGTCGTTCCTTCACCAAAATATCGTTAATAATATTCTCTTTTTCGAATAATTTCTTGAATTTGTTGAGAACAGCGAATAATCTTTGTTTCTCTATTTTTTTTTCGTGGGTGTTATTATTATATAAATCAAATTTATTTTCTAAATAGTCAATCAATGTTTTAGTTCTATCTACAAATGTTAAAATATACTGTTTATCCTGTGACGTAAGTGTGTGTTTAAATTCCTTGAACTGATTTTTATATTCGTCAGGATATTTTGCTGGATAATCGGCAATTGTTTCATTACCATAAAATAACCGGATCAGATCCATTTTTTTCCCATCATACTCAATCTCATATTGAGATGGATGATAACGATTACATGCTATAATATCCAGTCTATGTTTTAATTCATTAAATAATTTGTAATATTTATTGATATATTTTACATATTTTGAACTTTTACCAAAACAATACAACACTATAGTAGAACTATTCATAGACCAAGCTCTTAAATTACAAGTTTCACCGCCTAATTTCATCCAATAATCCTCTTCTGATGTAATTGGATCTATAAACGGGTGACCATCAATAGCGCTCATTACGTCTTGATTTGGATACAATAACTCATTGGGTAGTAACCTTATAATATCCAGAACATTTTTCTTGATAAGCTGTGTATCGGGTATGTAATTCATATTAAATAATGATGGTTAATTCATAAATGTAACATACATATATGAATCAATTTTGTTTTTAATCATCGCGGTTTTATAAATTGGACATTTTTTAACGATTTGGAAAAAGTAATATCGAAAGTTTAAATAAGTTCTCAAATGGTAGCAGATATCATATCCTCAACCAATACCATAACCGAATTCAAATTCTCTTTGTCTAATTGTATAATAGGCAATATATCTTCAAAATACATTTGAAATTGTTTCGACCTTATAAACATAGATTCAGTTACCCTTTCTTCTATAGTTATTTTATTTTTTGATGTAAACCGACTATGGATTGTATTATATTCATTCATTCTAATTATTAACACTTCAATATTATGTATGTGTTCCGTGAATAATTCATTTACACCATTTTATATCTAAGTAATTTTACGCATTATAATTACTTTTTCCTAAACATTCTCCTTCTCCATATTTTCCTCTATTTCCTTTTTGAGTTTTTCTTGCCTTCTTATATATGCGTGCTTATTGTATATTTTTTTTTGCTCGATTGTAGGTTTATAATCGCTTTTATAGTTAGTTCTCTGTTGATATTCTTTAACTCGTTGCTTATGTTCGGTTTTGTTGTTTTCATAGTAAGTTTTATTTTTTAAAAGATATTTATCTAACTGCTCTTTTAGTTTGATATTTTCATCTTCCAATTCTTTAATCTTTTCATCTTTATCCATTATGATACTATATATAATAAAACATATTTATGTTATTTTTGTATTATTATCATTTTCAAAAAACGGCGTTTTAAATTACCAAGGGTGTAATATGTGTAACAATATATATATATATTAGAATGGAAAAAATAAGTAAGACATCATCTAAAACCAGAAGTAAAACCAGAAGTAAAAACAGAAGTAAAAACAGAAGTAAAAACAGAAGTAAAAACAAAAGGACAATACGGAAAAGAGGAGGAGGGACAACTTTAGGAAAACCAATACGAGAACCGATGGTATTTACACCAACCACAAACAAAGAATTAGTCGATGCAGTTATGGTTTGGGTGAATAACTCGCGATGGAGCATATCTAGACATAATTTAGGAAAAATATCAGAATGGGACACTTCCAATATCACAGATATGAGTAATTTATTTTATAGAACATCGTTTAACGATGATATTTCTCAATGGAACGTATCGAATGTGACAAATATGGATCAAATGTTTAGGTCTGCTACAAATTTTAACCAACCGATAGGTGATTGGAATGTATCGAATGTGACACATATGGATCAAATGTTTAGGTCTGCTATAAATTTTAACCAACCGATCGGTGATTGGAATGTATCAAAGGTGACACATATGGTTGAGATGTTTGATTATGCTAACACATTTAATCAACCTATAGGTGATTGGAATGTATCAAATGTGCTAGATATGTATGGTATGTTCGCTAATGTTAAAGCCTTTAATCAACCTATAGGTGGTTGGAAGGTACAAAACGTGATAAATATGGGTACTATGTTTCATTATGCTAAAGCATTTAATCAACCTATAGGTGATTGGAATGTATCAAATGTTACAAGTATGGATGGTATGTTCGCTGGTTCTGAAGCATTTGACCAAGCGATTGGTAATTGGAACGTATCAAATGTGGCAAATATGTATGCTATGTTCGCTAATGCTAAAGCATTTAATCAACCTATAGGTGGTTGGAATGTACAAAAAGTGACAAATATGGGTCATATGTTCGCTGGTACTGAAGCATTTAACCAACATATAGGTGATTGGAATGTATCAGCTATAGTAAATATGAGTGATATGTTTCAGTCTGCTAAAGCATTTAACCAACCGATTGGTGATTGGAATGTATCAAAATACACAGACCTAGAAGTACAAATCACACCATCTAACAAAAAGTATAAGAATACTTCAAATTTAATAGAAGACAACAATGGATTATCATTTATAACAATTCCCAAAGGGACTGTTCTATTTCGTAAAAGTAAAGATATAAATAGTGATTATTGTGGATATCCTGATGGAACAAAACCAAATCATTATAATGCTCCACCAGACACGAATGTATTTTTTTACTTTTATCCATTGTATAGTGATACGGTGGGGTGTGCGAATGGAGGAACAAATAAAATGTTTACTCTGACCCAAGATGTCAAATTATTAAATTTAACATATCCTTCTACCATAAATAAAGAAGCGGTGACCAATAGCACAGAGCATGATGATATAGCGTTATCATGCGACAACAAAAGCGATTTGGGACACCGTTACGACCCATGTCTATCAGACGAACTTTTGCAAAGATATCCTGATGTTATGGGAATCCTGGATATAGCCAGGTTTAATGCGGAACAACATGTTAAAATATACTATAACAAAATTTTGCCATTATTTTATAGTGTTTTATGGGAAGATAGTATGATGAAAGGCTCTCCTGAAATAATATTATATCCATTCCAGGAAAGATTTATGACAGAAATCCACCATTCAATAGAAGAATGCGAAAAAATTCCAAAAAATTATGAGTTATTAACCGAATGCACGCAGAATAACCCAATTATATCTCAATTAAATGAATATTTACATCCGAAAGGAAAAACCAAAAAGCATATAACAATATTCACTCCATTAAAGTTGTTTGTTGTTTATGAAGAACTAGATGATAAATATAAAAAGGATTGTGTTCCATTAATAATGGATATAAAATCGAAACTTCAAGTGTTTCAAACTGACGACTTATATACAGATGATATGGTGCCATTTCATAAGCGTGAAATAAATGAAAACATAAATAATACCATAATAGAAAGTCTTCGCCCAAAATGATTGGCTCATATACTTATGCTGTGAAAATGGCGTTTTACACCCTTGAAGATTTAAAATGGGACAAATGTCCATAATAAATTAACAAGGTTTATCCTTTAATATTTTATAATAATATATAATATGAATGAAAAAATAATTAAATTTTTAAAAGGACCTTTTCCAAAAAAATATACAGCATATGTTAAAAATAAAAAAACAAAAAAAATAAGAAAAATTCATTTTGGAGATAAAAGATATCAACAATATAAAGACCGCACACCATTACAATTATATAAAAATAAAAATCACGGTACAAGAAAACGTATGCAAAACTATTATTCTAGACATTCTGGAACAAAAAAACGCGGAGAAGCTATTAAGAGAGAAAAACGCAATAGTAAAGGATTATACAATGCTAAAATATTAAGTCATATTTATCTTTGGTAAATTAAAATTTATCTACTCTTCCTTTTACATATTTTTTTTCTCTAGCTTTTTTTATTCTTTTTCTTGTTAATTCCCTATGTGTTTTTGGTGTTTTTTTAGTAATTCTTTGATTTGGTCTATATATATCACTTTTATATTTATATCCTATTTCTCCGCGTTGATTTGTCCATTTCTCTTTAAACCACCGCTTTAATCCTTTTTTTTTAGATTTTTTTCCAATATAAGGACTTTTTTTACCATATTTTGTTGTAAATAATTTTTTATATTTTTTTACCAAAATTCCACTTCTGTAAGCACTATGTTTAGGATATTTTTTAAAAATATATAGTTTTGTTTTATTATATAATTTTTTATCTACTGGTATAGCCATATATAATAAAACTATATATTAATTTGTATCATTTGTATCATTTGTATATTTCATTATATATATATATATATATATAATGAAATTATTAGTAGAAGCAAGTGTTGTTGGAATTGCAACTGTTATTGTTGGATCTATAGTGGGATTTATTATTGGGAAATGTTTTTCAACTAATTTACCAGAAATATGTAAATCGTGGAATAAAAATCATATTATGGAGTTGAGTCTATTTTTTACTGGATTTTTATTACATATAATATGTGAATATATGAGAATAAATAAATGGTATTGTAATAATGGAAATGCGTGTCAAAAATAAAATAAGTTTGTCTCATTTTTCTTTTCGGTCGGTGTAATACATATATAAAATTTGTTCCTACAGAGGTTTTAAGAAGGCGGCGATTGAAATCCTACCAGCTGATACAGAAGGTTCATTGAGTACGCCGTGGACTGAACCTCCGAAAATAATGGAAGAGCAAGTTCGTTCAACCAGCCTTTGAATTGGGATATTGGAAATGTGACTGATATGAGTGATATATTTAGTAGTGCGACATCTTTATATTAAAATCAGATTTAATTGTCCCATTTTAAATCTTCAAGGGTGTAAATCTTCAAGGGTGTAATTCAAATTTATTCGTCATTTGAATTAGTTTCTGTTCAATATAATTATTTTGGTATCGGTCTGCAACTTCATTTACATGCTCAAATTTTTCTTTGTATTTTTCATCAATCATTATTATATGTTCCATCTAAAATTCTGGTATTTTGACTTCTCCTATATTATTTTCGATATCACGATTCAAATTACAATTGTATAAATAATAATTTTGTTCCATAATAATAAAAAATATACCTTTTTATATTATTTTGAATATACATGTGATTTTGATATATGACTATACTTTCGTCCAAAGGTCGTCAACTAGACCATATTTTATACATGTTTCTGAATCCCACCATAAATCATGCTTTAAAATTTCATTTAGTTCTTTCCGAGGTATTTTCGAATGTTCCTTATAAATCGTTTTTATTTGTTCCATAAGACGTTTATTATTTGTAAAGCTGTCCTCTAGTTCACACATTTTACCCCATGACCCAGCAGATAATTGATGAACCAACATATATGAATTCGGACGCATATAACGTGTTTTTCCAACTACACTCATCAATGTTCCAGCAGATGCTGAAGCACCATCAATAATGGTAATTATATCAACTTGACACGCTAAAATAACATCAATCGCAGTAAATGCCGCAAACACGGAACCCCCAAAAGAACTAATATGTAAATAGATAGGAATAGGATCAATACATAATGTATTCGCCAATGCTAAATTTGCTTGTTCGACTTCTCGAATAAGCGTAGTTAAAGAAAAAATGGAAGTTCGTGTGACTTCGGAGTAAAAATAAATATGGTTGTTAACCTTTGTTATTTGTTGATTGTCTTTATCGATGGTCAGTTTAAGAACCTTTTCTGACTCTTTTGGCTCTTCTGGGATTTTCGTTTTTTCAATGGTCAATAATACATCATCAGCGGTATGTTTATAATACGACATTATATACAATAACAAAATATTTTTATATCGTTGTTTCAAAATATTTGTTATTGTGAAATAAAACGATTTTGGTATGCCTGTATTTTGTCTTCTAAATTTTCCATCATTTGTATGGGACGATGTAACTACTTTTTTGACCGAGTTGCCCAGAATGGATATTTAAGTGATTGACCACGACCAAACGGTTGTGCCCACGTTTCATCGCCATCAATTACGACGGATCCCCTTTTTTTTCGAAGAAGACTCGATATACTCTGTTCATGACGATTTTCTTTGAATTCCGCGCATTGATTCATCGTGTTATAATGGTCGGTGCATAGTAACGGATTAGTCGAAACTATTTGTTCAAATTCGTTCACAAAATCAACACTATGTTTATTTTTTTTGAGAATTAACACGCCACCTAGATATTGACCACTCTTCGCATATTCGTCATCTATATCAACATCTAGAGCACGGAAAATGTCTTTTGTCGTCCAAGCCTTTTCTTGTTGAAAATCTCCGAATCCATTGTTCCCGCTCATTTGAAACGAAAGAATTCCACTCTCACTATTATCTATCATCGTAATATATTCACGGAAGCGTTTCTTCCCGTATAAATTAACCATACACCCAGCGTCCATATAGACTACATAGTCACCCTCTCGAATGCGTTCTAGTGTTTGACGTAGTATAGTGGGTCGCCATATCCAATAACCCGCCCCTCTCGGCATATCTAATATTTCCCGATGTTTTTCACGAAACTCTTCCGGTAAATCCGTCGGACCATATCCATTAATGGTGGCAAATTCTCCAAATGCATGTGCTTCGCTTAAAATGCGGGCTTTCGCAGATTTGAAAACATCGTTCGAGTAGGTAATAAAATGAATTCTTTTTATAGGTGGACACTTGAATTGTCCAATCCAATATTCGAGAGTAATCTTTCGCATATTATATAGCTCGTTTCTGTGATTATCTTGTATTTCTCGATAGCTTTGTTCAAGAAAGGGTAGTGTAATGCAGTCCCATGAGTCTACGACTAGTATGGGTAGGTCTTTATATAACTCGTCCAAATTGGATGATAGCACAATCGGAATACATCCGATATGCAAAGCTTCCCATGTTCTATGACAGTCTTCACCCGCTCCACGCGGAGACACAACAAATTTGTAACCAGACCATTGTGTATAACATTTTGGGTTTGTGACTGGGACGGTAATATGTCCTTCAATATGTGAAGGTATACTATAAACAGATGAATTGGGAATAAAATCCAATACTGTGCAGAAATCGGTCCACATAGATTTCGCCTGTTCCATTAATGTTACACGAGATGGGTCAGTTGAGGCGCTACAATTAATACATAGCCAATTCGTATCCGTTATCGGTTCTTTATTATCATTAATCCATTTGGTTATACCTGCATATTGTCGATTGTAATTCAATCCGATGGGAATAGCCGACATCTTATCATCACGAAAAGGTTTATTCCATGTAAAACAGTGATGCAATTTCGGATGAGTGAGCCATTCTTTCGATATTTTTACAACATCACTTTCGATAATAATGAGAATTACACGCGAATTGAAACGTTGAATGATTTTTTCGAAAAATTGGCTGATTATTTGTGAATATCCAGTGAGACACACATATTGTAGTCCTATACGATGAGGGAATGGATACTCATTTATATTACAAATCTGACGTGTAATGAGAAGTCCACCGACCGAATCGACCCATTCCGATATTTTATCTTCGGTTAAAATCATTGATATACACCTTACTGGGAATATACTTTTATATGGGTGATATGGTTGTTATGTATAAAATATATTTGTGCGGAATTTGATGGTATACAAATAGGGTGTTGGACGCGATTTCATCTCTGGCGGCACACCATATGGCGCGTCTGTGTTTTTCAACCAATCGTCAAACCCGTTATTCTCTATATGCGATGATTGTTCTTTGACCCAATCATATGAATTGGGTTTGAGAATATTCGGTAAATATCGTTTTTCGAAATTATCGAAAGACCTTCTGTGTGTATGATAAAACAACACGTTTAATACTGTCTTTGCGCAAACTTTCTTGGACATTATGTATAATAACTATACATATATTGGTTCAAAGTAAATAAACCTAATCTTGGAAACTATACAATCGAATGCCTCCTAAACCCAAGATTTATGTTAAGAAGTCGTTTGTAGCAAAGCCTATGTCGACTGAAATAACGAGTGCTTCCTACCTTATCATTGTCGAATCTCCGTCTAAATGTTCCAAGATAGAGTCGTATCTTGGTAGTGATTATCGTTGTATTGCGAGTAAAGGGCATATCCGTGAACTAGTGGGACTAAAAAGCATTGATGTATCCAACAATTTTCAACCCACATTTACCACAATAAAGGAAAAAGCTGATCATGTTAGTCAAATGCGCAATGTTATTACTAATTTCCCAAAACAGAATATAATCTTGGCTACAGACGACGACCGAGAGGGTGAAGGTATTGCATGGCATATATGTGAAACGTTTAAATTGCCGATTAAAACCACCAAACGCATATTGTTTCACGAAATTACACAAAGTGCTCTTCTAGATGCCGTAAAAACACCTACTATAGTGAATATGAGTCTGGTGCGTGCACAGCACGCACGGCAAATCTTGGATATTTTGGTTGGATTTAAGATATCACCTCATTTGTGGAAACATGTGCGAAACGGGAAAACGAATGCTCTTTCCGCGGGGAGGTGTCAGACTCCGGCATTGCGTCTAGTATATGATAACGAAAATGCGCGTGAGAAATCGGGTCTCGAAACAAAATACAAAACGCGGGGTTATTTTACCTCCCAAGACCTGGAGTTCATTCTTGGACATGAATTTGATACAAAGGAGGAGATGGAGAATTTTTTACGTAAATCGGTCACACACAAGCATGTTCTGTCCATGGGTGTAGAAAAGGATATTAAAAAGGGATCACCAAAGCCATTTAATACGTCGAAATTGTTGCAAGCGGCGAGTAGTCAGTTGCATACAACACCCAAGCAGACCATGCAGTTGTGCCAAAGTCTATATCAGAATGGATTAATCACGTATATGAGGACAGATAGCACCAAGTATGCAGGTGCCTTCTTGGAAACAACACGAAAATATATTACCCAAACGTATGGAAATGATAAGTTCGTCGGTAATCTACCCTCTATAGAGAACAAAGATAAGTCCAATCCCCATGAGGGAATACGAGTAACCGATATTCGTGTAATAGAGTATCCAAAAGAGTGTAGTGGTAAAGAGGCATCCATGTATAAATTTATCTGGCGTAATACCCTAGAGAGCTGCATGTCTGATGCGAAATACAAATCTACTACAGTTTCTATCACATCTCCGGACGTGATGTCCAAGAAGATAAAGTATACTAATACTATTGAAATACCAACCTTTCTTGGATGGAAACAGGTATCAAACAAACTTTCAGACGAAGGCGAGTTAAGTGCACGTAAAATGTTTATAAAAGGTCTTACTGAACAGGCTATTCCATATAATCGCATCGAAAGTGAGGTAGTTGTTCGTAACAAGATTCCAAGATATACAGAAGCCAGTCTTATTCAGACCATGGAAGAGTTGGGTATTGGACGTCCATCAACATTCGCAACATTGGTTGATACGATCCAAGAACGTGGATATGTAAAATGCACAGATGTGGAGGGTGAAACGCGTAAATGTGTCGAATTTACACTTCGTGCAAATGAAATCTTGGACAAGCGTCTTTCAGAAAAGGTATTTGGTAGTGAAAAAAGTAAGTTGGTCATCCAACCTATAGGTATATTGGGTATAGAATTTCTAGTAAAGCATTTCGAGGAACTATTTTCATATGACTATACCAAGAATATGGAATCCCGCTTGGATATAGTAGCCAGATGTGAAACGGATTGCGACAATTGGTATGATGTTTGTTCAAACTGTGTATCAGATATAGACAGATTGTCCAAGCCTGTATCCAAACTAGCCAAAGAAACGTATCAAATCGACGAGAACCACGAAGTGGTATTCGGACAATATGGACCCACCGTAAAAGAGACAACTGAGGACGGAACGGTTCGTTTTCATACAGTAAAGAACCCAAAGATAAGCTTGGACAAACTACGAACTGGAGAGTATAATTTAGACGATCTCTTGGCTATTAAGAAGGAAATTGTGGGGGAATATGAAGGACAAGATTTGAAGGTAAAAACAGGAAAGTTCGGACCCTATTTTGAGTGGGGGGGTAACAGAGAAAGTTTACGCGATTGGAAGCAACCTTTAGACGAACTCACGTTGTCGGATGCCATCGAAATAATTGATGCGAATAAAGAGAAAACCAAGACCAAGACAATATTACGCACATTGGGTGCAAATATGAGTGTTAGGTCAGGCAAGTTCGGACCGTATATCTTTTACAAGACTGCAACTATGAAGAAGCCAAAATTCCTCCCTTTGAAGAAATGTCCTCATGTGTATGATACATGTGAAGAGTCGGATTTACTAGCATGGGTCACTGAAAAATATAATATAGGTCTTTGAATATTGCCGTCCAAGGAAAATCGGGCACTACTATAATAGATAGATGGATAGCTCCTTTACAAAATACCTCTACATTTTGATAATGTTTGGCGTAGCATTTATCGCAATGTATAACAATTTAACCGCGCAAATCGGATTTGGTTTAGTATTAGGAGTGCAGACTATATACACATTAGTATTTTTATTCGAAATATTCAGAGATTTTGCTAGACATTTAAAGGCATTGACGTTAACGTTTCCCAAGACCACATTTAGTGATAAAAACGACGTATCAATTCCCTTATACTGGGCAATCTGTCCCGGAATTATACTACAATTTGTCGCCTCTCTATTAACGATAATGTCTACGAGTTTTCTACACGGAAAATACAATTCGATAAAATTATCGCGTGAAGGGCGCTGGAATTTGAGCACATACAAATGGATGTTTGTCGTGTCTACATTATCGTTATTGGGATTAACATATAGTTATACGAATGATTTTACAAGTAGTGCAACCTTAATCCATTTTTCGGGTGCATACAAATCCCTATTATTTGTATTCTTCATATTATCTATTATTTTACCCGTAATAAATGTAATCAATGCGAACAAACTGTCCAAGGTGATAGTTTCTTCGACTGACGGATAAGGGTTACCGACCGATAAGGGTAACCGACATATAAGGGTAACCGACATATAAGGGTAACCGACATATAAGGGTTACCGACCAATAAAGCAATTAAAACTCAAAATATTTAAACGAACCGGTATAAATAGATTATTTACTGATAAATAATCTATATGAAATTCTACGAAACCCTATTTGATGACTATATTACAAAGGCGAACACCTTGGATTTACATCCAGAACTGAGACAATTCGAGGATTCAATACCCAACAATCCGAATCGTTTCAAAAACCTGATTCTATATGGTCCGTCAGGTGTCGGCAAATACACACAAATGCTGCGTTTTATAAAAAAATATAGTCCAAGTGAATTGAAATACGACAAAAAGATGGGGTTGCAAACCGACAAATACGAACATAGTTATCGTATCAGCGACGTCCATTATGAAGTAGATATGTCGTTATTGGGGTGTAATTCCAAGCTAGTATGGCACGATATATACATGCAAATAGTGGATATTGTATCATTAAAACCGAGCAAATTCGGAATCATAGTATGCAAGAATTTCCATGCAATCCATTCAGAACTATTGGAAAACTTCTATAGTTACATTCAGCAATATGGTAATGATCAATGTTCATTTCAAATAAAATTCGTCATAATATCGGAACATATAAGTTTTATGCCGAATAACATTTTACAAAACGCACGTATGGTTCGTGTTGCGCGCCCTGCGGTAGAATTATACAGGGCTCTAGATCTCCCGGATGATATAGAATCGCAACACGTGTTAAATCTCAAGGAGGTTAATTTGATAAAAGACGCGACCGACATTTCAGTATTTCCTAGAGAAACATTTGATATTGTATGCGAGGCATTGGTTGATAAAATTACGAATCCCAAGAAGATGTCTATCGCAGATTTCCGAGATTTTCTGTATGATATACTAGTTTACAATCTGGATATATACGATACAATGTGGTATGTAATCACGCATTTCATTCGAGAAGGTCGATTATCGGTCGAAGAAACGTCAGATATATTGCAGAAATCATACCAGCAACTACAGCAATACAATAATAATTATCGTCCAATTTACCATTTAGAGAGTATATTCATTAGTATATTAAATCACATACATAAATACTCCTTTCACGATGTCGAGATACCAAAAAAAATGCGAAAACGCGCATCAAATTCTAGGCTTGAACGTGAACGATAATATGGACGAGAAAACGTTGAAACGTTGCTATTATAAGGAGGCACTGCGATATCATCCAGACAAAAATAGTTCACCTGAATCGCACAAAAAGTTCCTGGATATAAGCGATGCATACGAATGTGCGCGCAAATACCACGGATTTATTGATGATGACGGTGAAGATGAGGTAAAAGAGGAGGAATCCATCGTTCCAAACATGAGTATATTTGCGAACTATACAAGCGCTGTATTTTCATTTTTATCTCCATTGATGGAAAACGAGACATTCCAAGATATCAAAACCAAGACCGTAATTTCAATCATAGAAAACATTTCTAACAAATGTGAGTCCAAGGCGGTCGAACTGTTGGAACGGTTGAATCGCAAACAATGTGGAAAAATATGTAAATTATTGAGAGCACAAGCGGATGTATTACATATTCCAGCATCTTTTATGGAAAAGATGGAACAATTATATGTCGACAAAGTGGAGAGAAAAGACGAGTGTATACGCATATATCCAACCTTAAACGATTTATTTGTGGACAATGTATATAAATTAGAGGAAAACGACAAAACCTACTATATCCCATTGTGGCATCATGAACTGGTTTACGACAATGCAGGCGCCGAGTTGTATGTCCAGTGTATACCAAAATTAGACGATGATACCGAAATTGACGACAAAAATGATATCCACATTACCAGACGTTATACATCAGATGAGATATGGGGTATGAGTGAAATCGTTATACAATGTGGCGAAAAATCACTACGCATACCAATGGAGCAATTGAAATTGAAACGTCAACAAACAATAAAACTGTCTGGTATGGGTATTTCCCGGATAAATACGTCAAATATATATGATGTTTCGAAAAAGAGTTCGATTCATGTTCATGTATATATTGGACAATAAAATATTTATTTACATTTCATTGTAAATATGTATAAAGGTGTAAAAATATATACTTAAAATGACTGAGATTACTAAAATATATGTTTTACTACCGGGTAACTCTTAATGGGAAGATTTGGAAATATTTGTAGATGAGTTGGATGCTATATCGTGCTTGCAATCACATAATCCAAAAATGTGGAGAATTGAAATCTTCGAAAAAACCGTGCATGGAAAATTTGTTCCTAATTACACAGCAATTCGGCATACCGAATCAGAAATGTATGGTGAAAATTCTATAAAAGAATACACCGCCCGAAAATAACTTAAAGTTGTAACGACATATATATTCAAGTTATTCGATATGGAAATAAAAAATAGCAAATTGAACGAAGGAATGGGGCTCCATTCGACTAAGGCTTGTGCAAAAGGCGAAATTATATTCAAACTCACGGGTAAAATATACACCTATCCTATACGCGAAACCATTTACATTGGAAACGGAGAACACATTTACGACGAAAATGGTATATTCATGAACCATTCATTTGAACCATCCACCCGTATAGACGGAATTAACGTTTGTGCGTTGATAGACATCGTTCCAGGAACCGAATTATCGTTTAATTATAACGATAGTGAAATCAAAATGGCTGCCCCATTCGATGTGAACGGAGTTTCAGTGTGTGGATTGAAACAGGATTAGCTAAGAGGTGTAAACCAGTGAAGATTTAAAAATGCAGGTTTTCATAGCATAAAAATAATATAAATTAGTAAAAGTATTATCTGGAAGATACACTTTTATTTTTATATTTAGATTTTACATGTGAATATAAATTAATACCTATATTTTGTTTATAATCAGTATTGTGAGTTGTTAAATAATATGGTGTTTTACATAACATAGGGTCTACCATATATGGTGGAATTATTTTGATATTACTAGTCGGTTTCATTTTCATTATATATATCATACATAATGAAAATAATTTTTTCAAACCCGGTATTTTTTAAATCTTCACTTGTGTAAACAAATTTATTTAGACATTTGTTTACAGATTTTAATATACAAATACTGTATAGACTGGTTCATGTTAGAAAAATACATACAAAACTTTTATGAATGGGGGGAAATGGGAAGGTATTATGCATAATTTGTTACTGATATTAGGTATTTTCATAACCTACCTATTTATCGCGTATCCAAAGAATAGAACGATGACTAATCTCTTATTGTTTACAATTACCATTTCGATTGATACGCTCATACATCAAAACATAAATATCCGAAATAACACAAAAACAACCTACCTATAGCATCGATTTCATGAGTGCGATTTCCTTTTCTTGTGTCTTGATTATATCATTGGCTAAAGTTTTCAAATTTATATTATTAGTTCTATTATAAATTTTATGTGTCGTAGTTAATGCAGTGGAATGATGTCCGATCATTCTTCTCAACCATTGATCGTCGGTTACAAATAATTGTTCTCTTAACAATAAAATAGTGGTTACAATCGACAATAGTAACCCTACACCAAATACCTGTTTATTGAAGTGTCCCATAGATAAATAATGTATGACTTCGTGACCCCATACCATATTCGAAGCCATTAAGATGCCGCCATAAAACAACGTTAACGAGAAAAATAAATCGTTTGTTCTATATACTAATGCATTCATAGGATTGAACAACACGCCTATCACAATCATAACCAAAAATTGAACAACTTGGGTATTGTAATACATCATTCTATACTATATCGGAACAAATTATACACCGATGAAGCTTTAAATCTTCATCGGCAACGGTTACATTGAAATAAATAAATAGCACACCGAAGGTGTGCGGATTTAAATCTTCAATGGTGTATAAAAAATAAACGGTTATTTACTTTTTATATTCAAACTTATTTTCAAAACTCATATGGGGGGCTAATATTCTTTTTTATTTTTATGATTTTTATGCGTCGACAGATGCAGATACAACCTTCTTCTTAACAATCTTCTTCTTGACGATTGCGGGTGCTGCCTCCTCTACGACTGCTGCTACATTCTTAACAATCTTCTTCTTCATCACAACTGGTGCTAGTGCGACCTCATCTTCGACTGCGACTTCCTCGTCGCTATCGTCAGCTGTAGTATTATGCTCGACTACTGGTGTAGACTCGAATACAGCTGCTGCACGAGGTTGTTCTACCACCTCTTCGTCAGCATCCTCAGCAAGGGTCTGTGACTCAATAGCACCGCGTTCATCCTCGGAGAGTTGAATGTGGCACTTTCCAAAGACACTTACAACCTCGCGAGGCTTAACTACACATTGAATTACCTTCCATGTAACACCCCATCCCTTTCCACCGATCCAGATACCACCACATTGTAATACACAAGCAACTTGACTCAACTTAGGCACAAAATCCACAGGAGTTAGGCGGTCATTGTCGCAAGGAAACACCATCTCGTCGCGAGTATTGTATAGTTCGACACCCCACTTGCCCTGGTATAGAGGCACCTTTGCGCGAATAGAAGGAGGCTTGGTTGCATCAATCTTCTTTGTGCCCTTGATAGTAGCATACTTGAGGAAGGGGAAGAACGAATGCTTGCAAACTTCACGAGACATATCTTCACCCCACCAAAGGTCGGCATTCTTCACTGCATCGTCAAGAATCTGATTCTCAAAAGCCTTAATCTTCGCGAGGAAAGCATCAGTGGAAGGCTTACTATAGTCTTCATTTGGAAAATTCAAAGACATGGTAAACTTACCATCAGATTCACCATTCTCATTGATGAAATCGGTAATACCCCAGGTCATCATCATAGGAGTGGAAATATGCAAAGAACGATTAGTTTGTGTGCTGATCATGTTAATAGACTTACCCTGCATAGCATTTACCTTTGGGGGCATATACTTAATGGAAGAGGTATTCCAATCATTTGAGGAGAGAACTAGAGGCTTTGCGGAAGTAGACATTATTACTAATAAGACTAAACGGATTATGATATAGCTACACTCTGAATCTTTAAATCAATTTTATGCAAAGTGCATTTGTAGGTTATCATAATGCAGTGTTATTGAACGTTTTATGTAACATTATTATATGTATTGTATACAAATAATAATGTTACATAAAAATATTCCATCGACAAATAATATAAACTCTTAATGTATATATTATATATTTAAACATGTCAACAGAGTTGATCGACGTAACTATCGTATCAAACAGTGAAACGAATGATATACAAATAATCGAAAACAAGATAGTGAATGTGTTTCACACAGAGGTTATTGAACCCAAACCTGAGTTTATCACCCCACATCAATATAGACAGGACCCTAACTGTATGAACGGATTGAAATTATCACAAATACGCGAAACATTAAAATTCTACAAGAATAGTATGGTTGTTCCCGCGATATATTCTGCTGCGATGAAGCGTTCTGCAAAATCTGCAATTAAAACTATTCACGATTTCGCATTGGTTGGGACAAAACAAGTATTGTTAGAAAGATTGAAACAATATATGAATCAAGATGCATTTGCAACCCAATTGCAATGCACAATAAGAGGAGTATTTGTTCGCCGTGCAATAGGTTTAAGAGGGTTTGCATTACATAATAGAAAAATGTGCGTTAACGACACAGATTTTTATTCACTTGAACCACTCGAAAATATACCATTTTGTGAGTTTTTTAGTTATACAGATAAAAATAATTTTACATATGGGTTTGAATTAGAGTCATTAATTCTGTATATAAAACGTCGCACTCGAAATATCAAAAATCCTTACAATCGTGATAATATGGATGATATTGTAAAGTCCATTCGTAAATTAGAACGATTAACGTCCATTATAAATACACACTATGTTCCTGTGGAAAGAACTGTGATCGTCAAGACGAAACCTAAACCTGTAGCAGCGAGAAGCTCTACCTCTACGCGAACTCCTCAAAATACATCTAGAACATCCCGCCCTCAACCAACACATATCGATGCTTCAATGATAGCACATATAAGAAGTGTGAGAAGTAAACCGTTTATAGAGCGAGCTACCTTGTTATTTATGGATATCGACCAATTGGGTAATTATACACAGCATCAATGGTTTACCGAATTAAACCAACGCAATTGTCTACGCTTTTTCAGGATTTTAAAGGACATTTGGACATATCGTGCTCAAATACCGACTGCAATCAAGTCTAAGATTTGTCCATTGTGGGACCCATTCACGATGTTATCGTCGAATTCAGTTGATGTGCCCAGACTCCCTTATCAGGAACTGCTGACGGTTTGTTTAACTATCATGGAAGACATGGTATATACGGGCACGGACACCGAATTTAGAACAATTGGTGCTTTTCATGTATTATCAGCATTGACGGTTGTAAATAACGATGCGCGAGCAAATATGCCTTGGTTATACGAATCACTTGTTTGGTAAAACATTGATATATACGAATTATTTTGTAGTAGTACCACATTTCAGACAAATATTTTGGCGTTTAGACGATGACCCTAGTGGTATTTAGGAAGTTATTTGTATTAGTGCGTTAAACCACTTAAATAAAGGACTCTATAATGTGTATAGTGAAAATGGTTAGAACTGCTAAGACAACTACTCCCGATGCTACTGCTACTGCCCCCAAGTCCGCTGCTGCCCCTAAGAAGGCTGCTTCTAAGGTCGCCGCTTCTAAGGTCGCTGCCCCTGTTGCCGCTCCTGTTGTTGCCCCTGTTGCACAAGAGGCAATTGAAAACGAGGTCGTCGTCGATGACGTCTCTCCTGTGTCCAAGAAGCTCACCGAGTTCGGTGCTAAGCTCCAGCAAATTGGAAGCATCTTCACTTCCATGAAGGGTGATTACAAGACCCTTGAGAAGCTCGTCAACCGTGAGTTGAAGGCTGCCCAGAAGTCCACCGCAAAGAGAGCCAAGCGTGCCGGTAACCGTCAACCTTCTGGTTTCGTCAAGCCCACCCGTATCAGCGACGAGCTCGCCAAGTTCCTCGGCAAGACCGTTGGAACTGAGATGGCTCGCACTGAGGTGAGCAAGGAGATCAACGAGTATATTCGCACCCACAAGCTCCAGAACAAGGACAATGGTCGCATCATCGAGGCTGACGCCAAGCTTTCTGCTCTTCTTAAGCTTAAGAAGGAGGATGAGCTCAGTTACTTCAACCTTCAACGTTACATGAAGTATCACTTCATTAAGGCTGAGCCTACTGCTCCTGTCGCTGCCGCCACTGCATAATTCTATTCATAATAAAAAAGGTATATTGATAATATTCGCATAATCTAAAAAATATTTATATCATTACATTTGTAATGATACAAATAAACCACCCACCTTTACATACGTTTATGTAAACACAAACCCATCTTCTTTCATGATGTCTTGTAAATGAACTACGTTATAATTCATTTCGAGTTTTATGTCTATCGCATCCAGTTCTGGATAAACAACCTCGTCTAGAACAAACATTTCGTATATTTCGGTCAGAATGGTAAGATTTTGGATATACTTGGTCTGTTTATATAACCATTCGTAAAATGTTGTGTTTGACTTTGCTCGAACATACTCGTAATACCATTTCATTGTTTCCGTTAGATTTGTATTATCCTCTGTATTGTAATCAGTCCCGGACACAACCGCTATTTGTCGGAAATCTGCAATATTCATATTCAAATCCGCGAGGATATTATCCATTTTATACAATAATACATTTTCGTTTATCAAACTTAAATGTCGCAATACACGGTTGCATCCATAAACTAACATATCCATATCGTCGCTCAAACATGCCCACGCTTTTCCACTTGTAACCATATAGGCGCACACACGGTCAGCCTCTCCATTTGCCTCGTAATACATCGCACCATATGCTGTAATTAAACTCTTAACCAGTCTAGTATCGGTTGAAGACACGCGTATGAACTGGCGTTTCAATGTTTCCATTTCAGCATTCATCTGTTTACGTGTATTTACGTCTCCTTCATTTTCGATTTGTATTTGCAGTTCTATAAAACGTTGTTTTGCTTCCTGTTTTTCTAGTTTGCGTTGTTTGAGCAACTCGTATTTCGCGACTGGCGGTTTCCCGTCAAATACAAATAAGGGGGTTATGTTATATTTGTGAAAGACGGAAATCATTAAATAAAAGTTTTCGATTAGCGCATCTTGTGCGTTGTATTTATACATATAAATACTCGTATCTATTACAATTGTCTTATTTCGCAGCGTTTCCATCGTTTTTTTACAAATAGAACTCTTCTTGCATTTATCTACAAGGAATCTGTTCAAGTGTTTAATCCCCATTCGATTGTTTTTTCTTTGGTGTTATATATTCGTTGGAATCTTGATGAATCAATTTTGTCCGTTGGGTAAAACCTCTAATCGATTTCATGAACGGTCATACGCAATGTTGTGAGTATTTCATGACCGGTTGGTATTTTCGGCGTTAATTCTTCAAATGCATTTATACGGTGTAAAAATTGTTCATTCTTCGACGCATCGACTGCGAATCTAGCATATTGTTCTATATTATCTGACGTGTTCGTAAATGCGACTGTTTTTATTGTATATGATGAGTCGCAATTCCGCTTGCGATCGGAGTTCTTACAGTTATGTTCGCCACACCAATTTATAAATTGGTCGTATTGTGATAACAATGCAGCTTTGATTATATAATAAGATAAAATGTAGCTATTTTCATGATAATTTGTCTTAGCTATCTTGGACTTGGTATCAGTAAGTTGTGCATAAGATAGGTCGTAATGTTTTAAAATCTTCACACATTGGTATGTAGAGAACATTATTTCTTCATGTAGCATTTTGTGTATTTTATTCAACAGGATATCTGTAGTTTTTTTGCCTCTAGTTGTAAAAAACGCGATAAAGACAATATGTATGATTTCAGCCCACATTTCACAATAACTTTCATATAATCGTATTCCATTCGGTGCGTCAATCTGGAAGTGTTTGAGTATAATTGTGTTGGACACACTATCATCCATAGACGAAAAGTCCAAGCCTAGATTATGAAATGTTTCGTGAATAAACACCTTAAACCACTCCTCTTTTCTATAAATATGAACATATGTAGACTGTTTACAAGAGGTAGTAAATGCCGTATTTACATGCAATTCACCAAGAGGTGTTCGTTTTATCGATGCAATTTGTTTTTTGTGGTCGGTGAAAAATATATGGATATTCATTGTCTCAGAACATCCATCTGCGATTCCAGGTGAAATTAGATAGAGCCATAAGTAGATTTTCTTCAATGCATCGTTGAAAAATGCTGGTTTGGGCTTTTCTTTGCGCCCATTGACCGGTTGAACTAGAGCTACACGATACACGCGCTTCTCTATATGAAATGAATATACAACTTGGTATACAGAGTGCTTGTCTAAATTGTCTCTTATTTCCTCTGGTATATATTTATATGTCGCACCATTAGCAAAGTCAGACCGAGACATGTGTTCCACTCCCAATGAAACAATCTCTTTAGAGTTACGTTTCCAAGATGATAAACCATCATCCAGAACCTTCAAAAATGAGGTAAATAACTTCTTTGTGTTCTTGGACATGGTTGTATTTGTTTTTGTCTTTGGGAATGTATCTATCATAATTTTATTATATGGGTCTATAGGTTTACTCATACTATATGCAACAGTTTATTATAGTATGAGATATTCATTATGCTGATTCCAATTCGCGACGAACAGCCATGAGTAGGTAGTCTATGTCTGATTGAACACCATGATAATGCTGAACCAGTTTTGCGTCACGTGTAGCCAAGAGCAACTGTTTTAAATCCTCATTTTGCGTAAATTTCGCACGCAGCGCCTCTAAACGTTCGTTTTCACTGCGTTCACCGTAGAAATCGGGATCAATCTCTATCGATTTTGGTCGCAATAATACGTCGTTCTTAATCTTTGCCTTGGCTTTTCCCGTGGCTGCGCCTGTTCTGCTTCCAGCAGCCTTGGCTAAATCAATATCCTTCGAAAATTCACTGGGTTCATCCATAGAAAACATGGCTGCGAATTTGGGGTTACGTTTTCTGAACTTGGCGGATTGATAATAGTGTTCAACTGAAGCCCATTCATGTTTATCTAATTTAAAAGAGGCTTCTGTCCAAGAATCATCTAACTTGCGACGCCAATCTGGAATTCGGCTTAAATCCAAGAATGTCGAACGTTTATCAGCGGGTATTTTCTCATTCGATCCCTTACCCGGTTTGTGCGTTTTTGCGGACTTATTGTAAAACTCGAACACAATCTTGGAATTATACTCTTTACTAACCTCATCTGAATCATCACGTGGTTTACCTTCATCCTCATCTATACCCATCCTAGACTTTAAATCCCGCACCTCTGGTATAACGTAGAACGACCCAGATGAACCTTCCAGACATTTGTTGACGACGAGTGCTTTTACGTGATAGGGCACTTCATGAAACGCGAAAATACGCTTACTTTTATACGTAATAAGTTTGAAATGGTCACCACTAAAGGTTGTTAGAATGTAATGGGTCGGACGAAACACTCCTTCGCGTTGTATAGTAGCGTCGACTTCTCCGCACATCATAACCCCATCTAAATCATCGTCTAAATACGCTCGTTGAGATAAAATAATCATCTTCACGCGTAATACCCTCTCCAATACCGATATCGCCCAACTATCTGCCCAATATCGTGTGGTTTGCAGATATTCGCGGAACTTTTCCAAGGTATCAATCGAAGCAAAGTCGCCGACGTTTTCACTGATAATGGTTTGTGCGTCCTGTTTGTTTTTCAGGATTTGTTTGTATTCTTCTTTCAAACGTTTGGTCTCACCAAGAATATGTTTCAAAGCCTCTTTATCGTCACGGGACTTTTCTGCACGTTTACTCAATACGTTTTCCAAGATATGTTTGGTCTCTTTCAATTCTCGTTCATATTCGCGAACTGTTCCATCCAAGTCGTTAAATAACATTCTATGTTCTTGGAAAATAGCATCGGTTGCCTCTTTCGCCAAGATCGCACGCAACTTACCAACCGTAGTGATTTGTCCAATTTGCTTAAATGCATCACGTATCACCGCAAATAAACAATCCCCATTTTTCTCTACTTCATGAATATCATAATTATTGTTTTTCATAAATTTTTCAATCCAACTAGTTCTAGCGGAGGGTTTGAAATCCTTCTTATATTGTTTCGCGTCCGATTCGGTCTCTTCTACAAGTTCGACTGGTGGTCGAATTTTCGAATCTACTGTAAATATGCCTCCTTGTAATGTCTTGGTTGCTTTCTCGGCTTCCTTGGACATATTTGACGGTTTTACTTTTACAGATACTACTTCGTCTGCTTCATCATACTCGTCGTCTGATTCATCGGGTTGTTCAATCAATTCGGGGGCATTTGATAGTTCAGTCATATCATGTGTTTTAACAAATGTGTCGGAATCTGAACCATTGCGGTCAATATATGTTTCATCCACAAACCCGTAATATAAAGGTGCGGGCAGTTTGTCCATATCCATATCACCATCGTCGTCGGTTAATTCCAAGACAGCATTTTTAGGTATTTCAATAACGCCTATTTGAGACTTGATTTTACCATTTGTAACTAAATAGATTGGAAAGTATACAATATTGCGCTGAATATATGTATGTTTCGCCTTACCTAATACAATGATAACCTGTTTATCATGTATATCAAGTTCATATAAGGTAGCATCATACCCAACATCCTCAAGGTCAATCTCCGGCGTCTCTTTATAAAAAACGGTGCTGTTAATACTTGAATAAACCATTCTATACATTGTGCAGCTATTTTGTCGATGTGTTGATACGCGTATATCTAAACGACCTCTAGTTGTATTTTTATCCCAGTATACAGTATAACGATGACGTCCAGCATTCTAGACAACCCTGCCTCCGTTAATGGTATTACAACTCCGTTCAACTCATTCAACGGACAAACTATAGTGAACGAATTCTTTGATGTGTTTAGTATGTTTTGGAAATACATACTCGTAATTGTAACACTCGTGTGGTTTTTGTATAGATACACTGTGCGTTATAGTCCCAAGACAAAGAAGGCAATGTTCGGCGGATGAGGCGAACCTAGACCAACCCTATAAGAACATAACACCCAAACATATTATAAAACACGGAATGACCGAATAGTGATCAGTATCGATTGAAATTCGCGAGAAGTTGTTTACCGTAATATCTTTACCAACAATTCACACATATCATGTAAAGATATATGTGAGTTTTATGTCCGTCTAGATATTGCTCTAGAATTACGAACCGTCCCTCCTGGACATGACGTTACTGTATTCACTTTGTAGAAAACCATCGCATTGTTACTATACAAACTCTTTCGAGTTCCCATTGGAAATGTAGGTGGGGTGTATAAAAAGTAGGTATTGCACGATGTGCACGGATTATTCGCCATTATAAACAGATAGGAGATTTTATTATTTACCAATCATATCCATATATTTGAACACACTTCTATTCGTAAGACTTAAGTGCTTACTTGCCTTTCTATTTGCAAATTCTTGTAGAAAAGGTGCGATCTTGGTAGACCATGCATCTTCATCGGATAAAAACGTCTTACCTGTGGATATAAGAATAAACACATTCTCAGTTATTTCATCAACCTCATTTTTCTTATCATCTTCATCGATCATTCGTAAAGAGAGTTCCTGTAGATCAATAATCACATCCATCACGTCTTTGCGTGATATCATATCAACTTTCGTCAGATTCATAATAAACGCGGCATTCGCACGACGAAGCTCATTCTCCTTGTTATAATCGCAAAACTTATTATAATCCTTATCTGGGTCGACATATGAAATCGAATTGAGTGTCTCACGATATCTCTGTAAAAGTCCATCCAATATTTCACCAAACATATCATGTTCACCCACTAATTCAACATACAATGACGCATACAACTCCGAAAAGAATCGGTTTGCTACGGCTATATCAAAAATCATATTCGCTACCTTTGTTTTATTCGACACATCTGCAATTCCGCTTACTGGGGTTTGGACGGGGGTATCGCCATCTTCTGCATTTACTATTTCTGTAACCTTCTCTAAAATCAGGACTTTTTGTGAATCATAATTTTTATCGGATAACTTATTTAACAAACCTCGTATAATATTCAACTCCTTCTCAAATCCAACTGCCTTCACAATCTCGGTCGTTTTGAAATTGCGAATCGCATCCCAATCGTCCATCATCGCGGATAAGTCATCTTTGGATGCATTGCGTGATCCTCCTCCATTCCCTCCACCACGTCGACCTCGACCATGCATGCGATTATTCCGCTCAAAACCTTTATCCGATCGTTTCATATCAGACGTTTCATGTATATCAGTAGGAACCACGATCTGTGTATCTAAAAATGTGAGAATTCTCTGGACACTTTGATCTAATTTACATTCATTACCGAACTTAAACGCTGCAAATGATTCTATCGTATAATGATGCATTATTTCAGACATACTCTACTCTATATACTGCACATATTATATTTATATGATTTGTTTGCAAACTAGTTAAATAGTATTTTGGTATATTATTCAATGGAAAACGAAAATAAGACTGTATCCGAAGACATTGAAAAAATTAAAACCGTCGAAAGTTGGGACGAACTTGATTTAGACCACTCATTATTAAGAGGCGTTTATGCCTATGGATTTGAAAAGCCCAGTGAAATTCAGAAATCAGCTATCCTTCCTATTATCGAAAAGCGCGATGTTATCGCACAGGCACCCTCCGGGACTGGTAAAACCGGTGCATTTACCATCGGAACTCTTCAGAGACTCGACATTAAGAGTAGAACGACACAGGCGCTCATTATGGCGCCCACACACGAATTAGTTCGCCAAATTTCGAAATTCGTGAGTAGGGTTAGTGGACTGATGGACGGGGTTGTCGTTAAAACGCTGGTTGGGGGAACGTCTGTTAACGAAGACGCGAGTGACCTGCGTTCAAATGTTCCACATATAATTATTGGTTCAGTTGGACGTGTATGCGACATGATTCGACGTAAGCATATTCGGACAAGAGATATTAAATTATTTGTATTAGATGAAGCCGACGAAATGTTATCGGGAGGCTTTCTTGAGAATATTTACCATGTATTTCAGAGTATGAGTAGTGATTTGCAAGTTGCGGTTTTTAGCGCAACTATGCCGCGTGAAATATTGGAATTGACCAACCGTTTCATGCGCAATCCACTACGGATTACAATGGAAGCCGAAAAGTTGAATCTTGACGGTATTCAGCAATATTATATTGCGTTGGCTGATGACCACGCCAAGTTTGAGACTCTAAAAGACTTATTCACTCAATTATCTCTGAATCAAACGATTGTGTATGCGAATAGTGTGAATCGCGTTGTCGACTTATACGATGCGATGCGTAAAGAGGAACACTCTGTATGTTGCATTCATAGTTCTATGACTTCAGATGAGCGCAAGAAAGCACTTGATGAGTTCACGTCAGGTGCATACCGAGTTTTGATTTCATCAAACGTAACCGCACGTGGTATTGATGTTCAACAAGTGAGTGTCGTTATCAACTTTGATGTCCCGCATTGTGTTCACAACTATTTACATAGAATCGGTCGCAGTGGGCGCTGGGGACGTAAGGGTTTAGCTATAAACTTCGTAACAAAGGAAGATATCAACTCAATCAAGGCAATTGAAACTCATTATAAATCAAATATTGAGGAATTACCATCTGAATATGGAAAGTTGGTATAAACGCGAAAAATAATTGAAATATAAGAATATAGAACAAAACTCTTATATTTTCCGACTTGCGTAGAATAATACTAACTAATATCCGTATTTATTGTAAACATGTTTGCATGGATAGACCCAATCGTGAATCAAGCGACAATTCAGGTTGAAATCATGATTTCGGAGTCAGTTGGCGTTGACTATGAAAAAGTCGATACGGATGAGCCATCTCAATCCAATTGTCTACATTATCCGTTTAAATTGCCCATATCTTATTTACCAGAGACAGATTTACATCCTCTTTCGGATGTGGTTAGTCGTGATTTAGAGCTGGTCGAGACGGTCGGTGAAAAATCAGTATACCAACGTTTATTTAAACCAACACACCAATTTGGAGAGGCTCTTATTCATGACTGGAAAGAAAATTTCACGACCAATGTAGAATATCTTCGCGACACACAAGCTGTTATTAAGGAAACCGACACCACACCTCGCTATGAAACCGATACCGAATTATTGATGACCATTTGGGACGACGTTAAGGGAAATCCTGGATACTTCTTGGAAAAATACTGTTATGTTGAATGGGATATCATCAAGACATTGAATCGGTCACCCGGATTTTTACAAACCCTGTCTATGATCAATATGATGTCTCCCGCTATCAGTCTAATGATACCGTTCTTATTCTTGATTTTACCGTTTGCTTTGCTGAAATTCAGAGGTTTGCCCATTACTGTGAGTATGTATATCGATGTTCTAAAAGATATCGCAAAACACCACTTTATTGGTAAGGCATTGACCAGCTTTTCCAGCATGTCGTTTGAAAGCTTGGTCTATATCATAATGGCGGCGGGTATGTATTGTTATCAAATTTATCAAAACATTACTTCATGTAAACGGTTTTATCGAAATATTGAGAAAATGAACAACTATTTATTCGACATGAAAAACTATCTTGGACAGTCGATTGAAAACATGACCGAATTTGCGAACAAACATAGTTCGAAGACGACATATGAACCCTTTTGTAACGACATTCGTAAACATGTTGTCGTATTAAATGAATATCATGATATGCTGAATGATGTCGAACCTTCGGGCAATTTTGTGGGCAAATTGGGAAGTGTAGGTTACCTGTTACATTGTTATTATGAATTACATTCAAATCGTGGATATGAGGAGAGTATACGGTATTCATTCGGATTTGAAGGGTTCTTGGACAATATGCGTGGTCTAAGTAGTCATTATTCATCTGGATACATAAGCCCCGCTAAATTTGATAATTCTGCGCACTGTTCGTTCAAAAAACAATATTATCCTGGACACATGGAAGATGAATCGCGTGTTAAAAATAACTGTGATTTAGATAAGAAACTCATCATTACCGGTCCCAATGCCTCCGGCAAAACCACCATGTTAAAGTCGACTACGATTAATATCATTTGTTCACAGCAAATCGGTTGCGGATTTTATAAGAGTGCGCGAGTGAACCCTTATACACATATTTACTCCTATTTGAATATTCCCGATACATCTGAAAGAGATAGTCTGTTCCAAGCTGAATCTAGAAGGTGCAAGGAAATCATTGATTCTATCGTATTATATTCACATGAAAAGGGATATCGTCATTATGGAATATTCGACGAATTGTATTCTGGAACAAATCCCGATGAGGCGACAAAGGCGGGTTTCGCATTCCTACAATATCTGTCCAAATTTAGTCACGTCGATTTCATTCTAACTACACATTACACCAAAATATGTTCGATGTTAAAGAAAAACAAATGTATTCGCAATCATAAAATGGATGTTGTCCAAGATGACCTTGGTAAATTGAAATATACATATAAAATGAAGAAAGGAGTGTCCAAAGTGCAAGGAGCTGTCCGCATCTTGGAAGATATGGATTATCCAGAAGAGATAATCAATAGCGTTAAGGCATAATAATAATGTAATTTGTATCAAACCATTACATTATTCTAATACTGATTGGTCTTTGTGTCGTTTTGTTCTTGCTAGTATCTCATCTCGTATATATTTCTTATCAAATACAGTTGAGGTATTATATGTCTGTAAACACATATTACGTTTCAATTCCATCACGCGTTCCTTGTATTTATATAATTCATCTTCAAAATCATCATCATCCTCGTAATTATCCTCGTGGGGTGCACTCCCACATTCGTATTTCATCAGTTCTGTAAATTCTTCTTTCATTGGGAAAAATACCTTGTTTACAGCATGCTCTAGATTCGTTCCTGCCTTCTCAAAACCATCCATATGTTTCACAAACTCGGCTTCTCCGTATAATTGCCTTTGATCATTCTTTTTCTTCTCTTTCACATATAAAATACCATTTTTAATGTCCGTTGTTTGAATGAACTTCTCGTTCTGAGGTTTCTCGTCCAAACACTTGTTCATGATAGCATAAACACTGGCTGCTAAATCAACCTGGTTGGATGCGACTTGTCTGAAATTGTCCTTGAAAAACTCGATACTTCTCGCAACGAAGCGATCGGTGAAATCATGGATTGACTCCGCGTCCTTACATGTATGTGTTAGATAGAAATTCAAGGTGTTATTATTATTATTCTGAATATTCGTGGTGTTACCCATCGGTGGTAATGCTTTCATCACACCACTGATTATGTCGACGGTGCTTTCTTGTTGACTCTTCACAAGCAACAAGATTAAATTCTTCATCTCATTCATATTATCATCTTTCAAAAGGTATGATTTCCTCATCTCTTCAATGAGAACATCTCGTTTGTCGACCTCGACAAATGTGTTTTCCAAGGGAGGAACAGCCTCTTGGATGGTACATGTATTTTTATGTTTGCACAATGAAGACATATGTTTATATGTTTTCCCACATGTACATTCATATAACTTCGAAACATCCGATTTTTTCCCATTAGGAGTTGTTAGTCGTTTATGCTTTGCAGTCAATAAATGCGTTTTATAGTTACTTTTTTTACTGCATACAAAGTTGCATAAAATACATTCATGATATCCGGCATTAACCGCATCATATTTGTTAGGCATTTTCGACTCAAATCTAATATATAATACTAATATAAAAATGCCTAAACCCTTTCACACACATATATTATATCGATTTTGCGAAAAGTGGTTGCAGCCAAATAGAATTATGGTATTTACAAAACACTGCATTATAGTCACAAACGTATTTTCCAAAAAAAAGGAAATGTGAGAGAGATGCAAAGTATACAGTTTGGAACTTTTTAAAAAGTTCCATTGGTAGAAACTTTCAACTCTTTATATATGGTATTTTATCAAATGTGGGAATATAAAGTTCCCATGGTTCACATCTGAATAAGTAATATTTGAATGAATATATTTCAAATATTATTACAACAATTCCTGTTTATTTTTCACAAGCAGCACGATTAAGTTTTTCAGATCTTCAATCATAATATCTCGCGGGTCAACATCAACCGGGGGAGGGATATTTGCCTTGACGTTGCATTTCTGTTTGTGTTTCCACAACCCGGAACATGTTTTTAAGATTTTTGCACAATGAATGCATTTATATGTGTCTATATCAATTCTATCGATTTCCCGTAAGTGTTTTGCGGTCAATAAATGTTTTTTATAGTCATATTGTCTACTACATTTATAGTTGCATTTTTCGCAATAAAATTTACCCATCACTTTACATTCATTTGGTATAACAATCCTTATTTTACGGACTGGATGCGGTTCAATACTATTCAATGTAGCCTTATACTGTTCAAAGTATTCCTGTTCCTTCTTTTTTGCAGAATTAAGTCCATCGCAATCGTGAAATGCGATAATACTCATAGTCCAATTATCCCATCCATTATTCTCGCGTATAACATTATAAAGTTTACATTTAGCCTTTATACAACCTTGTTTATGAGCATATTTGCGTTGAACGAAGTTTGTAGTATGTCCAATATACAAATCAGTATTGGATGCGTCTTTACAAAAAATCTTGTAAAAAATAGTATTGGAATAATCAATTTCAGCCATCCGAATAATACAGTTATATTATGTATAACCGTATTATTCTAAGTAGTTTTCTTACGAAATAATCATTTTCAGTATTTCTCCTAAATCTTAGAGAAACAATATTGTTGGGTCATCATCCATTTTTCATTATTTTTAAAATGGTGCCCTTTATTTATAATAGTGTATTTGGATTTGGTAAGTTGTTTCATAATAGACAACCAAGGGCGTTTTATTTTTCCAGGTTCACCAACCGCTTTCAAGTTGTTAAAAGAAAACCATTTTCGTATTTCAGGTATGAGTTTCATTAATTGTGTTTGAATTTCTGTATTATGGTCTAATTCATACAATGTGTATGAATTTTTATTTTCCAGGTCTAATATATGAATAATTTTATCAGTAATATCATCTTGTTCTTTTTGATATAATTCACTTTTTAATCGCATAGGCTATATAAGTTACATAAAATATGTTTAAGTCGATTCGATTTATGTAAAAGAATTGTCCAATTATATTCGAGGCATCTCAAATAGTTCATTTGGATTAGACATACCAAATAAATGTCCGAAAACGCCGATAGAACTGTATTTTTCGGGAAGAGGAGGTTGTATTTTAGGAAGCGTTTCAATTACATTCCGTGCATCAATTGGTTCATTTGGTAAAGGTGTTTGAAATCCTTCTAGGTCCGAGGAAGTAGCAGGAGCAGGAGCAGGAGCAGAAGCCTTTGACTTCGTATCATTCATACTCTCGACAGTAAGACCTTCTACTAAATCATCCACATAATACTGACCAAGTAATAACGATATAACTAAAGTAAGTAGTAAACATACAACCGAACCAATCCTTTTATTTGAAATATTGTTTAGCATGTGACCCTATATGTAATAATTATATATAAAAAGACTTGAAAGCATTTAAAAAGGTTCAACTATAGTAACTCATACAGAGAAGTATAATGTCTACCGATAGCGTTACACAAAGAATGACCGGAATGGTCAAATGGTTCAACAATAAGTCCGGATTTGGATTCGTCACCGTTTGTGGTGCGGGTGAGTTCGGTGGAAAGGATATTTTCGTTCACTATTCATCGATTCGTGTGACGAACTCCCAATACAAGTATCTTGTCCAGGGTGAATACGTGGATTTCCAGCTCGTTCGTTCCGAGAACGACAAGCATGAGTATCATGCAACTGATATTACTGGAGTATCTGACGGACCAATCCTATGCGAGACCCGTCGTCAAGCTCTTGCTGCCCAGACCGAGAGGAATGGGTCAAACGACAGAAGTGGAAATAGGAATAAGAACGCCCAGTCAAATGAGAGACCCGCGTCTCCATCTGAGTCTCCCGTTGCCGAGACTGCATAATTTAGAATATACAAAATGGAATATTACAAATAAATAGGTATTTTACATGGGATTTTATCCAATTCCATGTAAACTAATAATTTCATTTTTCAATGTTCAAACCAAATTTCAATTTATCAACTAATTTTCCGATAAAGTTCGTAACAAAATCTTCCTTTGTGGGGTCAAACACTTTATCACCGTTTTTCTTATTTTCGTCGTATACATCCCTTATAGTGGACATAACCTCGTTTCTCGAATTAAAAAGTGCTTGAACGACAAGTATAGGTAACATATCCTTCATATTGGCATTACCCATAATTGTGCTTTCAATAGAATTTAGTGTGGAATTTAATACGGAATCGCTGTGTTTTAGCATATAAACATAGGATGCATTGACCATTTTCTTAGATAGAAGGTCAGTTGTCTTATCTAGTTTTTTGGTCGCCATATCTATTAGAGTTTTACTATAACCATCATGTAACTGAATAGCAGTTTGTTCGATTTCACCTGCGTCTATCGACTCGCGACCAAGTAATGCATTTTTGGCGTCACTTGCCGTATCATCCACTGCAGTTGCGCCCATACCGATCGCATTTTTTGCTGCTCGAGCGCCATCTGCCGCGCGTGAAGCCGCATCTGACGCTTTCGAACCGACCGCTCGCACACCACTAGCTATCGCATTAAAAGGATTTCCGAGTCCACCCTTGAGTGTCTTATTCTTTCGTATACGCTTCTTCGTTTTTCTTTTTCGACGTGTTGATCTCGCACTTTTACGACCACCAAGTTGGGCATTCGGAAACCATTCACTATAAGGTGGATCATATAATTTTTTCACAAATTTGTTACCGAATTTAGTTGCCGTATCGCCTTCTGTATAGGTGAGTTCCATAAATTTCCGTATATAACCGGTTACCTGTCCAATTATGACTGCATTTTTGGTTAATAATGCGTATAACAAAATGGGTCCATTTGTGGAATTACGTAATGCCATATTTACATTTTGAAGAATCATAGCTTGAAGTTTGTTTATAGTAGATGGCTCATTTAACACCGAGGTCATTTTGGTCTGTATTGCTTCGGCTAGCGGATTAGTTTGGTCATACTGAATAAGTGTGTCGCATACATCTTTTACAAATAATTCACTAATTTTATCGTATATTGTATTCAAATCACGATTCGTTAGAGTTTGTTTTTGCGACATTGTAGTTATAATATTCATAGAAATTATATTCAATTGGGATAAAATTGAATCGTAAGCGAAATTAGATGGGTATGTAAAATGTCTATCATATTAAATCGTGAAAAGCGGGGGAAAACAAAAAAGAACAAGGGTTATTTATCGTCGAAGGAAAAGCAGCAATTATGGGACATATTTGATAGCGACGCGCCATCCGAATTACCCGTAAATACAGATTTGGAATGTGTTTACGAGAAACCAGCGGACGAATACGTGAATGATATGACGTGTAAATTATGTAAATCGCAGATTATGATAATGGACGACGGATTTCCGACATGTACAAATAACCAATGTGGTATTTTATACAAGGATACTCTCGATTATTCACCGGAATGGAGATTTTACGGTGCGGATGATAAAAACTCGTCTGATCCGACACGTTGTGGAAACCCGATAAACCCTCTACTTCAAGAATCATCATTTGGGTGCAAAATATTATGCAATCAGAATGCGTCCTATGAAATGAAACGTATTCGAAAATGGACAGAATGGCAAGCTATGCCGCATCGTGAAAAGTCTTTATATGACGAGTTCCAGTTCATCACGGTTATGGCTAAAAATTCGGGTATACCCAGGATATTTATAGATGATGCGATGGCTATTCACAAGGATATATCGAGTCAGAAGATGTTCCGAGGAATGAATCGTGACGGGATTAAGGCGGCGTCAATTTATATTTCGTGTAGATTGAACGATTGTCCTCGAACATCCCACGAGATTGCTGATATATTCAAGTTGGACAAAACGAGTGCGACGAATGGTTGTTCCATGGCGGTGAATATATTATCGAATTTGGATCGTAATGGTTCAGCGATAAACGCAACTTCCGATGACTTATGTGCTACCACACCGAGTTCGTTCATTGAGCGTTATTGCAGCAAATTGAATATGAACACAGAGTTAACAATGTTGGCTAAATTCATAGCTACTAAAATAGAAACAAGTGGATACATCAAGGACAACACACCCCAATCGGTTGCCGCGGGTATAATTTATTTCATAGCACAATCATGTAATTTGTCGATATCCAAACTGAATGTGAAACAAGTATGTAATGTGAGTGAAGTGACGATTAATAAATGTTGTAAAAAGATGGATTCACTTCAGGATAAACTGATTCCCATATGTATTTTAGCAAAATATGGGAACGCATAAATTGCGTATAGTGTTGAATATATTTATAGGATGAAAATATATAACGTGTGGCGAAAGTAAATGGACAAAACGAATTCGCACATTGTATGTAAATCCCATCCAAAGATTATTTTTATAATTCCATACCGCGATCGTGAACAACAATTGATATTTTTCCAACGCCATATCAAATATATATTAGAAGATATGGACAAAGATGAATATGAGGTATTAGTGATTCATCAAAAAGATGAACGGGCGTTTAATTGTGGAGCTATGAAAAACATAGGATTTTTAATTGTTCGCGAAAAATATCCCGATCATTATAAAAATATAACATTGGTCTTCAACGATGTGGACACAATGCCTTTCAGTAAAAATTTCATTCCATATGAGACGGAGACCGGACGAGTAAAACATTTTTACGGATTTAAACACACATTAGGTGGGATTGTATCAATAACTGGACAAGATTTCGAGAAAATCAATGGGTTTCCTAATTTTTGGGCGTGGGGATACGAAGACAATATGTTAAACGACAGGGTAAAACAAGCGAGGATGATAGTAGATAGATCAACATTTTACCCGTTCGCGGACAAAAATATATTACATTTTTACGACGGTTATTTAAAACAGGTAAATAAGCAAGAATTCGACCGTTATGAGCATGGAACCCGAGAAGGAGTGCATTCACTCTTCAAAATAAAATATAATGTAAATAATGATACAGGAATTATCGATGTAACATCATTTGAAACGGGGACAGATGAAAATAAACGTTTAACACACACACACGACCTACATAAAGGAACGCGTCCATTTAACGGACGGTCAAATCGCGGTGGATCCAAAATGAACTTCTTTTTGTAACGGAAACGTATAAGTGTTCTATGGAGATACCTCAACAATTTTGTAAGTAATCCCGACTCGGTCGTGTGATTCCCATATTCCGGAGATTTTAATAATAAATGTCGGCGCTGAAACATGCGAATGTTTACCCATCTCCGTATAAACGCGTATTTGTTTAGTAGAAATCTGTTTACTAAAGGATAATTCCATATGTTTTTCGCAATGATTAAACTTTTTATACTGTGCTAATAATTTACGTTCGAGCAAGCAGAAATCTCGCAACAATATAGAATTTGGAGGGGAAGCATTTTGAATGCTGCGAATATGATTCGCATATTCGGCTTTTCCATTTGCGCGCTTGTCTATCATAATCGGAAATAACAGGTAAAGACCATTCATTGTAAAGTTTTCGCGTGAAAATAGAATTTTTGTAAATTCGCCATCCATAACAGTGTTTTGTTTGGAGTATAAAAAACGAATATCATCGTTCAAATGAATATCACCATGTTCATCACCGGTAGTTCTTAAATCGTTAATATGTAAATACAAGTTCATCTATATATTAATACAACTAAATGTTTATACCTATTTCCAGTGTAAACAGTTACGCCATAAATTTCTTAACTATACCGATTATTTTTTCACGAGATTCTTTGGTTTGGGGTATTTTCTTTTGTTTTGGGGTCCCATCCGCTGGAATAGCTTCCTTTTGTTTTTTCTCGAAATCGTTTATTTGATTGTCGATTGAATTGGAAATAGCATTAAGACTATTGTTATCCTCTTCGGAATTATTTTGCTGTTCCTGAGCAGTTACTACATTATCAATGCTTTCTCCTGCTTGTCGAATCACATCTGATGATTGTTCATATCCACGGCTAGATTCTAATGCAATACCGTCTTGCATTTGTTTGACCATGGTTGGGGTCATATCGTCTTCAATTGCTTCTAATTCATCTGATTTCTCTTGGTCAACTAAACCCTCCCTTTTATCTATAAAAAGGAAATGTAAGAACAATGACGCGAAAAATAGAAATAAAATGAACAACAATAATGGTTTTAGATGTGTGATGTTCATTAATATTATTTATATAATAATACTATATAATGTCGTCGAATAGTCTAAATAAGTCATCCAATATATCGTGGAAAGGGAAGACATTTGGTCAGATAACAACCTCAATACAGAAAAACAAGAATTCAGGTGCAACAATGCAACAATCATTGTTGTTTCTACCTCCACCATTAAAAATATATCGCCGTGAAATAAATACGGCAGCTCTTGCTGTTAATTCTACAAGACATTCCTCATCGATTGACGAAATTAATAGACCAGGAGGGTATTTAGTCGTTTCGCATGCAGACGAATGTGATTGCAGTGGAAACGTCAATGTATTGGATAATCTTATCCCAAATAACAAAACGGAAACGGGTGAATGTTGCAATCCCAATGCGATGTTAGACCCAGCCACTGTAGCAAGACGACGTATGCGAAGTTCGGGTGTTATCCGAAAGCCGGTATCGACGGCTGCATCTTCAGCGCCCTATTGCACCACATCACAGGAGTATATGAATACTCGCGGTAAAACATTTGAGCAAAATCAATTCCATTATTTTAAATCGGGCAATCCTTTGGTTAAACCGGGTGCACCAGGAAGCCAAGACAATAAATACGCTGCGAATATCGATAGTTCATTATATTGTCCAGGAAATCCCAATTACTATGTGGAATCGCAATTCAAACCCGCAAATTATAAGTATTCCCAAGACGGTGGCGTATCTTCAAGTGCACGCACATCTAGATTAAATTACAATACCATAACGACAAATGGTGGTCTTTATACCAAGGCATTTGGTTCTGAAGTAGGAAATGCATTGTCCTATGGTGCATCTAGTGATGCATATACAATTAAGAACAAGATTGGTTTTCCGGCACCATGTGATACTAAATGTGTGACCAAGTAATATTTCATTTCAAAATAATAATAATATAAACTTATTTTGAAACTTATACTGCCGCATGTTGATGAACCGTTTCCTCCTGTAAAATGGCTTTAAAGTGTTCAGTCATCAACTCTTTGTATGAAGTAAAAACTGAGTCATGTGTCCCTTGATTTGCGAGTTCACTCAGACCATCTAAGAAACTTGTTTTGATTGTCCAACCAAGGTCTTTGATTTTCTGATTACTAATATAATAACGCTGGTCGTTGAATGGTCTGTCTGCGATATACGTGACCCAATCATCATATTTATCCGTATGTTTTATCATTTTGATTAATATTTGCGCGACCTGGGTTACCGAATACTCCATATTCTCATCACATCCAATATTATATATTTCGCCAATAACACCACGTTCTAATATTCGTTCGAATGCAGAGACGGTATCGCTCACATGTAAAAATGCACGGACAGCCGAACCATCGCCTTGAATGGTTACAGGTAAATCCGATTTTAATTGTTCAATGAAACGAGGAATCAACTTTTCGGGATACTGATTTGGTCCATATACATTGTTACCTCGAGTAATAATAATGGGCATTTTATAAGAATGGTTGTATGATTGTGCGATCAACTCTGCACCAGCTTTTGTTGCTGCATATGGATTGGTAGGACATAACACAGAATGTTCCGTTTTATGTTGTTCGTCCACCAAATTCATGGACTCGCCATATACTTCGTCTGTTGATACATGGACAAATTTTTCGATATTACCATATTTGCGACAAGCTTCAAGAAGGACATGTGTTCCAAGGATGTTATCCTGTGTGTATTGAATGCTATCTTCAAAAGAGTTTTGAACATGCGATTGTGCAGCAAAATGCATAACATGGGTAACCTTATATCTGGAAAGAATGTGGGATACGCCATCCATATTGGTTAGATTTATTTTTACCAGTTTATAAGTAGGATCTTCACGAATTGATGAATCCACATTTTCTTCCGATGCACAATAATACATAGCATCTAGATTAATCAACATATCCGGTTTGTTTTTGGGGAAATAATGGTTAATGAAATGACTTCCAATAAAACCGCACCCACCGGTAACAAGTAATACAGTAGGTGTGTCTGTTTTGTTACTTGTTTCGATGGAACGTTTATATCCAGTAAGACAATCGCGAACCGCATCTTTAATATGTCGGACATCTGGAAACAACGTTTCTAATCGAGATGTATCCAAAAAATTATTCGATCGGTCTGCATCCAAGATTTTACGTTGTTCGTCTTGTGTGAAATTATCCCATGTGAATTGTGGGTCGATAATATCACGATACATTTCCAGTATTTCATTGTGAGTAATGAGTCCAGGATTGGTGAGATTCATCGTCCCAGTTAAGTTTATCTGCATCATTTTTAATACATATGATAACAGTTCCGGTAAAACGGTCATGGAATTTGGAACAGAACACACCTTTGCATAGGTTGATATTTTGGTGATGAAGTTTCGAGGGTGTTTTTCCCCATTAATGGGCATACGAATGCGTAAATTCAAAACGTCTTTATTATACATATGAATCAGACGGTCGGTAAATCCCTTTACGATTGAATAAGATGAACCAAAAAAATTGGGTTTTGCGGATTCGTCGAATCCATTATCTTCTTTACCAAAAGCGTGCTCGTCGTCATATGAGAAAATGCAACCAGTTCCAAGATAAGTAAAATGAATCTGTTTAGACCTGCATAATTCAGCCAAACACATGGGTGAAAACAAATTGTCGCGAATATTTTCGACCAATTTGGTAGGTTGTTCTAAATAGTCAATTGTGCTGTAATGTTTATCACCAATAGTCCCATGTGTTCGACCAATAAACGAAATGATATGTGTTGGTGCACACTCTGTAATTTCGCACTGTAGATCATCGTAGTTATCCACGCGCGATTTACCTTCTGTGAAATGTATACCATTTTCAACTAGAATAGTGATAAATTGATTACCGATCCATCCACGTGAACCATACACTAAAACCTTCATTGTATTATAGTATAATACACAATAAAATACTATAATACAAACTAACAGTTAGTTGCTTCAATAAATACATTGGGTGTAACCATATTATTTGAAATAACATTGTATTTATCACACCACTGCACACATTTCTGCACATTCTTTTTGACCAGACCATCAATCTTGTCGTTTTTATGATGAATTTCGAGGAGGGAGAGTGTATAATGAATATTCTCGATTTGTTGTTGTCCGAAAATAGCATTGTATTCCTCGATTTTCATTGTAAATAGTAGAGAAAGGGGAGTATTTAGAAAACGTGAAACCGCATATCCAGTCGTATCTGTTAACAGTCGGGTGAATGTCGCGTGCAAATACGGATATATTTGTTCAAGAGGAATATCGAGAAACCCTTTGCATACGATATACTTCTCTGAATTCGCGTAACGACTTGTTTGTGGCTTCGTAATATAGACCTTTTCGTAACATGATGAAAGGAGAGCAAGCATATCAATTGTCGGCTGTGTAAAACAATCAAACACCTTCAGAATAAAACTTCCACCTTGGCGTTGCATAACTAATGCATAAATGATTTGCCCGAATATTAATTTCACAATGTGATTCTCTTGGTTATTGAAATCACCCGAAAAGTCAAACCCCCCATCGCCAGTGATGATATGCATAGAACGACCATATTTGTTTTTACAGTATTCCAAGTTATCTAATTTCAATATATCACCTGTTCCGTCGGCTCCATTTTCGATAATCACGTTTTTATTATCTCGTAAAAATTGTTGGCTTTTTTTCCAAGCGGGGATGTTTGTATCGTGAATATCGTCCAAAATGGTCATTCCGATATATGTATCTTGTTTACTATTTCGCAAATGAACAAGTGCCTCGATAAATCCACCTGGACCTTCCGCCAAATGGAAACTCTGTAACCCTTGTTTATTGGTAATCGTGGTGCGCAAAGACTCCAATATGCGAAAAAAATTCATTGTTTCTATCATTTTGAAATAAGAACGAGACAAAGGCTTTCGCTTTGCGACACTTTTCTTCTTGTTGGGAACACATGTATGTATATATTCATATGGATTGGTGAATCGCTTGTAAATATCCCAATTTTGTTCGTTTCCATTAATACGCGGTTTAATATCGTTTAAATAAAATGAAAGGGAACCGGACACTACGTTGTGTGATTCGGTTGTTCCTGTGTGTGCGCATAACAAGTATGTATATAAATCGGGAGTATTACGGGGTAATTGAAAATGAATCATATAATAATTACGGGGAGTAGATATATGTTACACAGATGCTATGTTTACACCCTTGAACATTTAAGTTCGCACAACTTTATGTCGTTTTGAAAATAAATATTATAAGGTGTAAAATCAATAGTTGTGCTTACCGCTTTACTTCGGCTTTAACAACGATGGTCTTACTTTTTCTTGTTTCTATGCCTTCGGCAAAACAAGTGAAAGACGATGCCCTACTAAACTCTTCTGGTCTTGTTTGATTTTTTATCCAACAAGTAGTTAAGTTCATTATATTTACTGCGGAATTCGCATCTCGGGTTCTAAATACGTTTTGTTTGTTTTGGCAACTCACGCAATTAGAACACACGAAAAGACGATATACTTCCTTATTCTTTTTATCTCGGTAATGTTTCATTTCATTACTACACCCACAACATTTCTTACTGGTATTGAATTCATTGATTGTAATAGTATCATATCTTTTATGGATTTGTTTCCTTAATCCCTTATTCATCGTAGGCATAAAATGTTTCATTTGTGTATCTCTGCTCCAATTTCCATAACCAATTAGAATATTTGAACCAAATGTTTCTTGGATTTTATTAAGGAAATTATCAATGCTTTTCTTACCATAACTATATTGCCTAAATTTCATTTTTCGCCAAGTTTCGTTTATGTAAAATTCGGTTGTTTCTTTATTGAGTTTATCCTTTTCTACTAAATATGCTTTGAACTTGATGTAATCAACAGATTTGCTATTTTGAACTGATAAATGAGTTTCTTTTTCAATAATTTTATTTCGTTTCTTTTCTTGTAATAATATTCGTTGGTTGCGTTTCCCATAACTTTCTATTTTCCGTTGTGATGCTGTGTATTGTAATTTATTACCATTCTTATCCATCATATACACCAACGAGTGTTTGCCTGGGTCGCAACCAACAATATTCCTATCGTTCAATGTATCTAATTGTTCTTTGGATAAATCTTCAATACCATAAAAATCTTGGTCTAGAATGCTTGGAACGCGGCTACCCCATTTCTTATCTTTCAAATCTTTTCTAATAAACAACAAGCAACAAGATACTCCGTCAGTTTGTATTTGATGATGGAATTGGTAATGTTGATTTCTAAATATTTTATGGTTCAAATTCAAAAAGGCATTCCAAATATCGTATTGGTTTTCTTTTAGGTTTTTATGTAATTCCCCCTTTTTTATTCCATCTATTTTATTTGCTGGACAAAATAAACTAACCAAACTTGCTGTATCTAAAATAATATGTTTTGGAACAATATTAGTTCGTAGTGGTAAGGGTTGGAATAATTTACTTTCTTGTTTTTCCAATACTTCATTCATATACAACATTGCTTTCAAATATTCAAATGGTCTAACTTTCACATCATAATAAACTGACTTTGTAATATTGGATGGTAAAATGTTGAATAAATGAGTGGTTTTCCATTCATTGAAAATTTCATCCGTTTCATTATTTAAAGTCATAAGTTGATGTTTCAACTTGAATAAAATAGATTTATCTTCTGTTAAATTTGTGGTTGTTTTATTGATAAATCTCAAAAAGTGCTGAATGAAATGTTCTTGTGCGTTGTTGGATAAAGAAGTATGAATTTGCGTTGCTAAATAAGGTAATAAAAAAGTAGTGTTTTTCAAATTGGTTTTCTCGTGATTTACTGCTGGCTGATATTCTTCCAAATAAAATCTTTCCAACTTATCAAGTAGTTCTGTATTTTTACTTTTCACTCCTTGATTACTTCGTGTTCCTAATGATTTGATACAATACAAAATAAAAGTGTTATCAATTTCAGGCAAAGCAATTTTATTAGAATAGCAATTCAAAACATACAAGCGAATAAACTGGTAAGAATGTATCATTAAATCATTCATTTCAAAAACCAGATTGTTTATTACTGGTTGAACTAAATCCCGATTGAGTAAAATTTTTTTGAGTGGTATTTTGAGAGTTTTGTATGCAGATTTATCATTATTCCTAAACTCCTTGAATTCGTCCTTCAACTTCTTCTTTTTGACCATTCTATATTATACATAAAGATTTTATTTTTATATAGTTTAACTAAATTAAACTATATATTTCCTAAATGTTTTCCTTTTCGTTGTTTTCTTCAAGTTTCTTTAATTTTGCTTTTTTATTCAAATATGCGGTTCTCGCCCATTCCTTTTTTTGTTCAGGCGATGGTACATATACATAATTAGTTTTTTCTTTATATTCCTTAACACGTTGTATGTGTGCGTCTTTATTATTTTCATAATATATTTTATTTTTTATAGGAGCAGTATATTTTTTAAGATGTTCTTTGGTTTGTATTAATTCATCCCTTGTTTTGTGTAATGCTTCCTCTGTAATTTTTAATTTGTGTATTAGTTCATCAATGTTCATAGTTTAGTATAGTATGATAAATATTATTTATGTAATTTATCATAATATTTATTTTGTGCGAACTTAAATGTTCAAAGGTGTATAGTATGGTTTTACATTACATGTTGTAATATAACGCAATCAATCATCATTATCTGAAATCTTGGGTGCCAAATAGAATCGCAAAGTAGGGACAATAGATTGACTCACCCCGTTTTCATCGTATGTTGGTAACTGGGAACCTACTGTTCCCTCTAAATTATATACTACCTGAAGAGGATACTCCCGTTTGAATTTCAATTCAACTTCCTTTGACAATTTATTGAACTGGGTAATGTAATGTAAATGGATCAGACTAAATGACATTTTGATTTGTTCTCCTTCTTCAATACAAAATGAG
>Ga0208646_1000022_pt1 | contig 114165 bp, 121 predicted proteins | sample AntAceMetag02UK8_FD_184762 | JGI IMG/M metagenome (GOLD analysis project Ga0208646, IMG submission 184762) | Saline lake microbial communities from Ace Lake, Antarctica - Antarctic Ace Lake Metagenome 02UK8 (SPAdes) (version 2) | ecosystem: Environmental > Aquatic > Non-marine Saline and... | reverse complement strand
ATGGTAGGTTTTGTTCTTGGTCGAACACAACATTACCACAAGATGGGATGGCTACAAGCCTCCCATCTTAAATTTGTACTTTTCTAATAGATCATTTTAGCAGTCAAAATTTCTCGGACGACAGTAATTTAGTTTAGTAAACATTGGATTAATAAGTTCACAAACAATACAATTTAGCTCTATTGATTTTTTAAGTGTTTATCTGAAGGGTTTTTTCGGATATGGATGATTGGGTGTTCAGTTGTTTTATGTCATAAGTGCGTTTACTACCTTTTATGTCAGGTATAAAGGTGAGCAAAAGGGGAATAGACCTTTAATGAGTTTTTGTATTCGTCGCTTCTTCAGAATTGGTCCGATGTATTATTTGCCAATATTATTTTGGTTTGCTATAATATTTTATTCAAATTCCGTGCGAATTGGTCTTAGCTAACAGTGATTATCAAGGAGCGTTTTATTTTCTGATTAACCTATTAATTTTTTTTTTACTTTCATGACTTGTTACATTTCTCATAGATTAATTGAACAGCCTTTTTAAAAAATGGGCAAGTTCTTTATGTCTAGGATTGATTGAATTGTGTCTGTTTCGTCAAAAAACAATTAAACCAATAATTTAAATATGAAATTCATGATAAAATTATTTTTAAAAATATATTTATTTCCTGTTACTGCATTTAGGAGATTATATTTTTATGTCCTAGATATATTTTTTTCTCCGTCAGGAATACATATTGAAAGAGCATGCTTTTTTATAAAAAATAACGGTATAATAGATTCAAAGATAATTATTGATGTTGGTTGCCATGAAAGAGGGTTTATTACGAATTTTCTAGAAAAATTTAAGGATAGCACGGTCATTGGTTATGAACCTAACATCAAGAAATTCAATATAGCTCGATTTTTTTTTTTGAAAGATGCGAGGGTGACAATTAAAAACCTTGCATTGGGTGATGTTGAATCAACTTTGCTATTGAATATTACAAAGCAGGACTATTCAAGTTCTCTTTTGCCTATTAATGATCTTGCGGAACCAAATAAAGATTTATTTCATGTTGTTGACAGGCAAGAATGTAAAGTTGTTACTTTGGATGAAGAGACAAGGGATTTGGGAAATATCATGTTGATTAAGATTGATACACAGGGTTTTGAGCTTAAAATATTACAAGGTGCCATTAATACGCTTAAAAAGACCCAATATGTGTTAATTGAGATGATGAATCATCAGGTATATTCCGGTTCTGCTCAATACTATGATATTGACGTTGTTTTAAGAAACTCTGGATTCCTTCTGGCGCAGTTATATTCACCTTTAAGTGACGCAACTGAATTCGATGCGCTTTATAAAAACGTAAATTATGGGCATTGAGATCAAGCTATTTGATAGGTCAGTAGTAAAAAGAGCCTTGCCACTAAATTTAGCACAGGAGCATGTTCTGAATTTTGAAAAAGATTACGAAAGAAAGATTCCAAAATCAAGTTTGTGGTTAATAAAAAAAGTATTGGTCACAAAAGAGGCAGTGGTTTTTAAATATTTTAGATTGGATCGCCGCTCACTTACCTCCCCAAGAATTTCCATTGAATTTGGGCCGAAGTATCGTCTTAGAAATTTGTTTCTCAGCTCTAAACGGTTAAAAAAGCAAAAAATTAATTTCTGTTTCAATAGTTGGTATCCGGGCTATTTTCATTGGATGACTGAGTGTCTACCTCGCTTTTACATAGCCAAGAATAAGAGTTCCTATGAATGTTTTTTTATCCCTGAATTTCTTGAGAACTATCACAGAGAAAGCTTACGAGCTTTAGGCTTGGAGGAGAATCAGATGATATCACTTAATAAGACTTACAAGATAAATGATCTGGCCATTATTGAAAGATTAGCGCCTAGTGGGAACTATAATGATGCTATAATGAGGGAACTTTCGGGTCATATTAAATCGAACGCGGGGTTAAAGCAAACCCAACCATTTCGAAAAATATATGTGAGCAGGTCAAAAGCAAAAATCAGAAAAGTATTAAATGAAGGAGATGTTATCAAGGAGATGCATTTGTTGGGTTTTGAAGTCATATACTTGGAGGATTTTAGTTTTCAGGAACAAGTCAAATTATTCTCTGAAACTGAGGTTTTTATTTCTATACATGGTGGCGGTTTAACCAACATGATGTTCATGCAACCAAAGTCTAAAGTTCTGGAAATTAGAAAAGAAGGAGATAAAATGAACCTGTGTTATTACTCACTAGCAAACACATATAGCTTGGATTATTATTACCTATTTGGCAAACCAAATGATCCTAATCAATCAGTGCAAGGAGCCGATTTACACGTTTCCACAAGTGAATTGGTGCGAATAATCAAGACCTACAATTTGTAATGGTGAATATTATATTATATACAAAAAATGGGCAATTGGGGAATAGGCTTATCCAATTTGGCAGTTTCGTTGCGTTTGCAGATGAGTACGATGTGAAGATTTGGTATCCGGCTTTAGAGGATTACGCTAATGTCTTTCAGGTATATCAAAAGTCACTACTGCCATCTTACCCTGAGAGTCGAAATCATTTTCCACCTTCCATTGTAAAGCCAATTAGAAGATTAATTTTTAAGATTATTTATTTCCTCACTAGAGTTTTAAATAAGCTCATGTGGAGAGAGAGTGATTTTCACAAATTTGTAGATATAAACGAATCAGACAGTTCTTTGACACTAAATCAAGGTTTTTTTAATACAATCAGTGATAAGAATTTTGTTTTTATTAAAAATTGGGAATTCCGTGTTGATACCTATTCCGAAGATTCACTAAAAAGTGTCATCAAGACTACCCGATTTTTATCATCATACTATTTAAAAGCAAATGAATTAATAAGTGAGGCTAGAAGTAAAGACACGCTAATTTTTGGCGTGCATATAAGGAGGGGCGATTATCAGAATTTTGAGGGCGGTCGATTTTTTTATTCTTTATCAAATTATCTGAATTGGATGAGACAGATTAAGGCTTTGATTGGAAAGAACGTGGTTTTCATTCTGAGTAGTAATGAAGATATCAAGGACTCCAAAGAACTTATGGTTGGTGACTTGGTTATTAAGCATTCGCAAGGCAATCTGATCATTGATCTAATTACGCTTTCAAATTGTGATTATCTTATAGGACCACCAAGTACCTTTTCAATGTGGGCTTCATTTATCGGAAATACACCATTGCAGATGATTAGATCTGCTGATCATATTCTTAAAAGAGAATATTTTAAAATTTATAAACCTGACGAAAATCATTTATAGCGTATAATCTCGGTGTTGTATCATGTAATCATTCATCAGTTTATTCCCGGATAGCATTAATTTAACCCAAATAGGAATGATTATTTAGCGATTAATGATGAAGAATGACTGGAATCTGTCAATAAGATTAGATAATTGTCGTTGACGGTAGTAGATGTTAACGCTCATTTTTTCTTTGACCTCCTAGTATCGGAACACTTTTGATCTCATTGGATAGTATGGAGTCGATGGGGATAAAAATTATTTCTATATTGGAATATCCAGAATTATTTGATGCGCCTTTGATCCATATGGAAAATTGTATAGTTTTCTCTGGATCCTCAGATTTGATTGTCAAGATTAAGCTCGTTCTTTCTCTGGAACAATCAGTAATAAGAAAAATGGCTAATCAAGTATGTTTTTATTACGATACTTTTTTGCCGCTTTGCTGGACTGCTGAGCAGGTAATCAATTCTCCAAGCGATCAAACTGAGCTGTATATTAATGGCGAAGAAAAAAGCTATACACAGGAAATGAAAAAGTTGATTTAGCTATTATTATTGCCAATAAGATTGTTATAAAGAAATGAGTTTGAACCCTAAAATATCTATCATTACCCCTTCTTATAATCAAGGGCAGTATATTGAGCAGACGATAAATTCCGTGTTGTCTCAGGGTTACCCTAATCTTGATTACATCATAATTGATGGAGGAAGTACTGATAATTCTGTTGAGATCATAAAAAAGTATGAAAAGCATTTAAGTTTTTGGGTGAGTGAGCCCGATCGAGGGCAAAGTCATGCCATTAACAAAGGACTCAAAATAGCGAAGGGGGAAATAGTGAATTGGCTTAATAGCGATGACTATCTTGAGAAGGGCGCACTAAACATGATCGCTCAAACATTTATAGATCCAACCGTGCAGGTCCTATGTGGGAGAAGTAGAAAATTTGGGGCTGGGAGTGATTTCCTGTCACGAGGAACGGAAGTTTATGACGAAAACTTAGCGAAGACCATCGGATGGGCAAGAATAGACCAACCAGAGACTTGGTTTAGAAAGTCGGCATTTGATAGGGTAGGAGAGGTCAACGAAAAGATGCATTACCTCATGGATCGGGAGTGGTGGATTAGATATCTCTTTTTGTATGGGCTCGATGGTATAGTTCAATCTCCGGAGATATTGGTCAATTTCAGGTTGCACCCTGAGTCTAAAACCGTCAGTCAAAGTGCTGCGTTTCAGATTGACCATGATGCTATTTTTAATGAATTAGCTGGAAAATTGAACTATCACAAGCTTTCTGATCTCAAGGATAAAGAAATTGCGACAAGAGGGAATTATAAATTTCCAGACATTGATGTATCATCGATTACTTCGGGCATCTTTGATTATTATTTAGTGAGAAAAGCAGACGAGGCTTATTTTGCTGGAAATGCAAAGCTTAGCAGGGTGTTATTGAAAAAGATAAGAACGTCTTCTCTAGACCCTGAAGCTTTGCAACTATACAATAAATTGACCTTGAGAAGCAATCAGTTTTTATACCCACTCATATCTTGGATAAAAAGAGACCAATAGTCAGTATTATAATTCCTACGAAAGATAGGAAACCTATTCTTTTGGAGACATTGGAAGCACTCAAAGAAAGTCTTACTGATATCGACCATGAAGTAATCATTATCAATGATTCTGAAGAAGAACTGATCTTAAAAAATCTGGGTTTGAGAGTAAAATGCTTTAAGAACCTAGCGAGCGGAGTAGCGTCTGCTAGAAATTATGGAGCCTCCATAGCCGCTGGATATTATTTACTCTTTTTGGATGATGACATGCTCATCAATTCGGAGGTAATTTCTTCCATAATGAAGGACTTATGTTTGTATGAAAATGTATGTTTAAATGTCAAATGGGAATATCCAGAAAAGCTTAAAGAATCACTAAGATCAAATAAATTTGGAAGATTTTTGGAATACTATGGTTTTACTTCACTTCGTGGTTGGCATAAGAATCATGTTTGGAAAGAAGATGAGATATTTCAAGTAAATTCAGTAACAAGCCAATTTCTTTTTATGGAAATGCGGGTTTTTAAATCGATTGGCGGCTACAATGAACAATTTCCTTTTGCTGGGTTCGAAGACTATGACCTCATGCAGCGAATCAATGCTAAGAATATTGGCGTAGTGATCAATGCCAAACTTTATGTGTACCATAACGAGCGGGATAGAGCAACAGATATTATCGCATGGATGGCCCGAAGAGCACGTGGGGGAAAAACAAGAAGAGTGGCTGTGGAGCAAGGTTACGACGAATTGACATTAGACTATGGGAAATTAAAATCTAAAATCTATCAGTTTGTAAATCGTTATCCATCTGTAATGTATCTAGCCCTTAGGTTGGTGCCGAACCTCAAGTTCTTCGACACAATAAGCTTTTTTGTCACTAATCTATTGTATGGAGCAGCAGTGTATCGAGGTTATTGGAATGATAATGTAAAATGACATGAGCAAAGTAATCTTACATATCATAGATTCTCTTGGTGTTGGGGGTGCTGAAAGCTTATTGATTCATGCTAATGTCAGGATTCCTGGGTATCGTCACATATTAGTACACTTAAATCCGAAAAACAGCTTCCAAAATAACACACAAGATTTGACTATGTTTTGCCTAGATTATTCAGGGTGGAAATCATTGCCTAGATGTGTTTTCACTTTACGTAGAATAATTAGCGATCTTCAGGTTCAAATCGTGCATTCTCACTTGTATTACTCCATGATAGTTGCTCGATTGGCTTGTCCTTCAAATGTGCCACTCATTTCGACGTATCATAGCTTGATTTACAATAAGCAGAATAAAGCGCAGTATAGTCGTAAACTGTTACTGCTAGACAAGCTGACCTATAGGCCGAGATATTATTTGGTATTTGTATCGGAAGCTGTAAAAGATTTGGTTTGCGATGCAATTGGTATTACAACCAATTTTAATGTGATATATAACTTTATCGATCAAAAGTATTTTGAGATTGAGACCTCAAGCTTTAGTGCCGATCATCTACGAATGGTCATGGTTGGTAATCTGAGGTTAGAAAAGGCTCATTATGATGTCATAAAGGCATTAACGTTACTGAAGAAACAAAACTTTAGTCTTGATATTTTCGGAGAAGGCGCGCAGCGTCACTTGCTTGAAGATCAAATCAACAAGAATCAATTACAAGAAAAAATTGTGCTTAAAGGTGCTATTGACGATACATCAAATGTATTGGGTCAATATGATATTTTCATTGCGGCCTCAAAATTTGAGGGGTTTGGGATAGCGCTTGGAGAAGCCCTCACTGCTGGTTTGGCTTGTATTGTATCAGATATTCCGGCGCATCTTGAAGTAGCCGGAAATACTGCAATTTACTTCCAATCAGGAAATCCCAGTAGTTTGGCTAGTCAACTACCACTCCTAATTGACTCTGGTAAGGAAAGAGCAAGATTGAGTGAAATAGGAAAGTTAAGAGCTGATAAATTTTCAAAACAAAAATATGTGAGGCAATTGATTAATTTATATGAGACAAAATGAGACCAACATGATTCACGTCCTTTACCTCTCTTACGATGGCCTGACCGACCCTCTCGGTCAATCTCAGGTCTTGCCTTACATTATTGGCTTGTGTAAGGAGGGGTATCATTTTCATATCATAAGTTTTGAAAAGTCGAAATTTTTTGAATCTGGGAAAGGAGAGATTGAAGCCAAAATAGCAGATCTGAATATTAGCTGGTATCCACAAAATTACCACAAACGCCCACCCATCATTTCCACCCTTTTTGACCTGCGAGAAATGTATCAGCTGTCAAAAAAGTTAGTAAAAAGGCACCAAATAAGCCTCGTGCATTGCAGAAGCTATCCTCCAGGATTAATTGGCCTGAAACTCAAGAAGGAATTTGATATAAAATTTTTATTTGATATTAGAGGATTTTGGGCAAACGAACGGGTGGACGGGGGGCTGTGGAATCTAGCCAATCCTCTTTTCAAACTGATCTACAATTATTTTAAGCGCAGGGAGATTTCTATGATGACGGGTGCAGACCATATTATTAGTCTTACCCATGCGGGTAAAGAAGAAATTGTTTCCGGTCGATTGTTCAATGGTGCGCATCAAGGAATAAGTGCACATAAGATTACCGTAATTCCTTGTGCGGTAGATTTAACGATTTTTGACCCTTCAAAAATTGAGGATCAGGAGAAAAATAGCCTTCGAGATAAATTAGGGTTGAATAATTTGAAAGAAATATGCATTTACTTGGGGAGCTTAGGCACCTGGTATTTACTGGATGAAATGCTTTTGTATTTTAAAGCTTTTCAAGAAAAAGAACCTACGAGTAAATTTCTATTTGTGACCAAAGATGATCCTGAAGTGATCTACTTTGCCTCTGATCGATTGAGTATTGATCGAGCGTCTATTGTGATTACTTCAGCACGTCGTGATGAAGTTCCTTTACACTTATCAATTGGCACTAGAGGAGTTTTCTTTATCAAGCCTGCCTATTCAAAAAAAGCCTCCTCTGCGGTGAAGATGGGGGAGATGTTGGCGATGGGATTGGATATCGTGACTAACAAAGGAGTTGGAGATGCTGATTTTATTCCTCACAATACCAGTGCTATACAAATAGAGGGAACGCTTCAAATTATTGAGATTATATCACCTGTTTCAGGAGACGCATTGGAAGCCTATAAACTGGATATCGCATTATTGAGTTATTCTAGCTGTTATGCTACGCTATCTGTCGAATAGATCTGCTTTGTTTCTTCAAATTATTAACTTTACTCTTCTAATATGAAAGAGCAATTCCAAACACCTATTCTTTATTTGATGTTCAATCGGCCAGACCTGGTGAAGCAAACCTTTCCTCAGATTAAGGCTCAACGACCGAAGAATTTATTCATTGCTTCTGATGGCCCTAGGGCTGATAATAATGAGGATATTGATAAATGTCAGGATTGTAGAGAATGGGTTTTAAGTCAGATAGATTGGGAGTGTGAGGTGAAGACGTTGTTTCGGGACGAGAATCTAGGATGTGATACAGCAGTGGTTGAATCTATTAATTGGTTTTTCGATTATGTAGAGAGCGGGGTTATTTTGGAAGATGATTGTTTGGTTAGCGGTAGTTTTTTTCAATTTTGTGACTTATTGTTACTTTTTTACAAAAACAATAATACTGTGATGCATATTTCTGGTGACAATTTTCAAGATCAAAATGATAAGAAGGTAGCTTATTATTTTTCGCATTATACTCATTCATGGGGATGGGCAACTTGGAGGGATAGGTGGAACAAGTTTATTTCTAATTATGAAGGTTCGATCTCTTTGTCGATGGTAAAGACTATGAATCAAGATCAAATAAAATTTTGGGAGAATTACATTCAAAAAACTTATTCTAATCCTCTAAGCCCTTGGGATGTCAAATGGCAGTACACTGTTTTTGTAAATCAAGGAGTCTCTATTTTGCCTAGTGTCAATTTAGTAACGAACATTGGTTCTGTTGGCACTCATTACTCTGGAGATAGTCATGGTCAAGAGGCATTGTTCATACCTAATCACGAAATACTAGATTTCAGACTTTCACATGGCAATGAGATCAAAATATCAAAGAAAATGGATGATTACACCTTCGATCACTTCTATCAATCAAAAGTTCCACCAATTCAAAAGTTAAAACGATGGCTATATCTCATTATGAAAAAGCTCAAAGCCCAAGTAGTATGAACCGTTCCACTTTCAGCGAAACCTTACCGCAGTTTTGGCATAATGTTCTGAAATAGATATCAGGAAAAAAAATAGAAAATGAAACTAGGAAAATTATATCAGCTTTATAAAGCGGAAAGGCTTAAGGTTCAATTAAAAAAGAATCTGAAGGCATATCTCTCAGGAGGTGGGATTCCTTGGTCAAGAGGTTATCTGAGTTATCGAAACCAGTATATTGAAAATAATATTAAAAATCCCGATACCCTCAAATCTGTAAAAGTCGGAAATTTGCCGAAAGACTATGGCATGGGACTCGATGAACGAGTAGTCGAATATCCATGGGTTTTCAGTCAAATCGAACAAGGTGATAAATTAGTTTTGGATGCCGGTTCAACTTTTAATCACGATTTTATATTGAACTCATTCGATCTAGCCAATAGAGATTTAACAATACTTACATATGCACCGGAATCTTTAAACTATAATGAGCGAAGGATTTCTTACGTTTATGCAGACTTACGAGAAATCCCATTTCGAGAGAATTATTTTGATTTAGTGGTTTCCATGTCAACCATTGAGCACATTGATATGGATAATAGTGTTTATGGGTATGATTTATCATCAACGGTGGCAAATGGAGCCAAGTCTTATGAATATTTGAAAGCTGTTGTAGAAATGGTAAGAGTATTGAAACCAAATGGAAAATTATTTATAACAATCCCATATGGTAAGTTTGAGAATCACGGATTTTTTCAACAGTTTGATAGTGATATGATCAACAGAATTTTAGATCTTATTTCGGACTTTGGAGTTTCTAGAGTTAAATACTTCCGTTACACAAATAACCAATGGGAAAAGTCCTCAAAAGAGGAATGTAACAATGAAATTTCATTTAACCCACATACGGATGCTGGCAAGAGATCCGACGGAGCTGCACATTGCCGTGCAATTGCTTGTCTTAACTTTTCGAAGACATGACGTGGGAGGAAGCGGTGTTGTTTGCTAGAGGTTCAGGTGATCTATCTAGACTCATTGAATCAGCGTACTTATCTGACGATCTGATTTCAAACATTAGCAGATATGGGAATTCTGCAGAGTGCAGGGAAATCAATAAACACTTGACTAACCATTTTGGGTCTGATCAGAAGCTAAAAATCTTGGATATAGGTGCAGGAAATGGAATTACTTCCGTGAACTTCTCATTAGCTGGGCACAGTGTCTTGGCGCTGGAGCCTGATGAAAGTAACCATGTAGGTGCCGGAGCTATCCAACACTTAAAGGACAGCTTTAGTCTTGATAATTTGGAGATTGTAAGTGCATTTGCAGAAGACTTAGATGTTGGTGAACAGAAGTTTGATTTAGTTTTTGTACGACAAGCTATGCATCATGCAAATAACTTGGAATCTTTTGTGAAAAATACGAGTAGGTTTCTAAGGGCGGGCGGTTTGTATTTTACCGTGCGAGATCATGTGATCTTTGATCAGAAAGATAAAGACCTGTTTTTAAAGAGTCACCCGTTGCATAAGTTCTATGGTGGTGAGAACGCCTATACCAGTGATGAATATCGCACGGCTCTCCAGAATGCAGGTCTGCAAATAGCATCTGAAATCCGTTATTTTGAATCGCCAATTAATTTGGCTCCACTCGATTTAAAGGATATTGAAGATAGAGTGGCAGAGGAACTGGACAACATCAAACAGAAATTAAAACTTAAGCTAGGTTCGTTTGGAGGCTTGGATTTTGTGTCCTGGTTATATCGTAAATTCAAGAATGATCCCATGGATTGGCTTGATGAGCGAAAAATGCCCGGTCGTATGTATAGTTACTTGTCTGTTAAGTCATGAATATCCTCATCATTGGATCACGGGGCTTCATTGGCACCCATTTGACAGTACATCTTCGAGGAATCGGTCATCAAGTGGTGGAATGCGACGTACATACGGAGTATGGCGATGGAGACTATATTCAGGTGAGTGTCGTTGATGCCGATTTTGACCATGTTTTTTCTCTACGCTCATTTGATGTCTGTGTCAACTGTTCTGGAGCTGCCTCCGTTGCTGACTCTTTCAAAAATCAAGTACGAGACTTTCAGCTCAACGTGGGGAACGTTCAACGGATGTTAAATTCTTTGCTTAAGAACCAACCGCAGTGTAGGTTTATTAATATGAGTAGTGCTGCGGTGTATGGGAACCCTGATTTATTGCCGCTAAATGAACAGATGGATACCAATCCGATTTCACCATATGGCTATCATAAGAAACTAAGTGAATTGATTTTGAAGCAGTTTTCTGATTTACATAAAGTTGAAACTGTTAGTTTAAGAATTTTTTCGGCTTTTGGGGAAGGTCTAAAGAAGCAGATCTTATGGGATTTGTATCATAAAATGAAGGAATCTAAATGGGTCGAACTTTTTGGTACTGGTAGAGAAACCAGAGACTTTATCCATATTCAAGACCTGGTGACAGCAATAGCGGTGGTTGTTGAGCAAGAGAAATTTGATAGTACTGTCATTAATATTGCTAGCGGAAAAGAGACCTCTATTGAAGAACTTTCTAGACTTTTCGGAAGTGCACTAGACTGGGATGGAGAAATATCCTTTTCCAATAATGAACGGACTGGAGATCCTGATAACTGGTGCGCAGATATATCGAAGCTTTCGTCGCTGGGGTTTACCCCAAAAATAACATTAGCGTCAGGCCTGAAACTGTATTCAACATGGGTGAAAGAAAAATACTAGGATTAATCTATGGCTATAATGAAGGATGGATTGCGGGTAGTTACTATATCGAAAATCTGATTGCTTGCCTTCTACTTCTTCCTGAGAACGAGCGCCCACTCATCAAAGTATATGTATTTGATAGTGATTCGCGAGATAAACTCATGAACAAAGGCTTTGCTGAACAAATTAATGTAATCCTAATTCGGGATGGGCAGAATTTAATAGATCGCTTGATCAATAAAGTGAGTTATTGGCTGACTGAAAGGTATCTTATCGTTCGTGGGTTTGATCAAAAGGTTGATGCCATTTTTCCAAATCCAAGTGCTTTTCATTTTCATCGAATGAGGAGTCCAATTTTCTGGATTCCGGATTTTCAGGACAAACATTTTCCAGCGTTTTTTTCCGTTGAGGAAATTGAAAGACGCAGCAACAGCCACAAAGCTATCGCTCAAAACAAAGATAAATTTCTTGTGCTGAGCAGCAAATCGGCTTTGACTGATTACAAGTCTTTTTACCCTGAACAGCAGTCAAGGAATTTTGTAATTCCTTTTGCGGTTACTATTCCTGATATAGAAGGTATTGATAGAAGGGCTGTATTAGAAAAATACAGGGGGAGTGCAGATTACTTTATTTGTTCCAATCAGTTTTGGGCTCATAAGGGTCATAAAACACTACTTCAAGCAATAGCAGTGATCAAATCAACGGGAAAGCCTATAAATGTAGTTTTTACGGGCAAAACGGAGGATAACAGAAATCCTCATTTTTTCGGACAGTTATTGAAAATGATAGAAGATCTTGATATTTCCGATTCAGTAAATTTTTTAGGATTTATTCCTAGGGAGGATCAGCTTGTCTTGATGTCAGCGTCCATCGCTATTTTGCAGCCATCCCAATTTGAAGGTTGGAGCACGGTAGTAGAGGACGCAAAAATTTTGAATAAGCCCTTGGTAGTTTCCGATCTTCCCGTGCACAAAGAGCAGTTGCCGAACGACTATAGTGGATTTTTCGAGACAGATAGTATTGATTCTCTCAGCAGCAAAATGCTCGAAGGAATTGAAGGAAATATCACTAGACCTAATCTTAACTATCCCGAATTCCAGAAAGATTTTGGTCGAAGAATACTAGCAATGCTGGATGATCTATCATAAGTTAATTGTCATATCGGCGCTTTTACTATCTCATACCCTGTGTGGGCAAACTGCTTCTTTTGAGGTACAAGAGACAGTTTGTATTGGTGAAGAATTGATCTTGGGAAATAGCTCCATTGATGCCGTCAGGTATCAATGGGATTTTTGTTTTGAGTCTTTAGCAGGAATGCCAGTGATTGATGATACATATACTCCTGTACTCGGCATCTCTAATTCTGAAGGTATTGAGCTTATTTATGACAAAGGAAATTGGTTTGGCTTTATTGGTGATCGATCAAACGGGCAGATGTACTTGTTAAGCTTTGGGACCGACCTCTCACTACAACCTTCTGTCACAACGATAGCTATTTCTGGTGATGTTTGGACTACTTATAAGGATATTCGATTGGTAAAAGAGGCAGGTAATTGGTATGGACTGGTCTTGACTATTGGTAGTAATATTTACCGTGTCGATTTTGGGTCTGAAATTGGTGCATCATTAACAAGTACAAATCTTGGAAACTTGGATGGATGGTCGACTCTACGAGGGATTGACCTGATGGAGGATGGTTCAGATAAAGTTGCGATTATTAGTAGCTGGGGGAACAGTAAACTTACGATGCTTCGCTTTGAAAATACTATCACTGCAGTACCAGAGAAATTAACCATTGCTGTTGGAAACCCCTTAATTAATAGACCGTTTGGAGTTTCCTTAATAAAGGAAAATAGTCGGTGGATTGGATTGCTTGCTTCCTACAGTAACAATAAGTTGCTTCAGTTAGATTTTGGTACAGATTCCTTGTTTTCTGATCCAATTATTTCAGAACTAGCCACACCCACTCTTCCAACGTCGGTAAGAATAGTCGAAGAAGGGGGAAGTTATGTTAGTTTTATTCATCAGCAGAGTAGTGGGATTATTCGTTACTCATTTGGTGAAAGTATTTCTGATGGTTTTGAGTCTAGTACTAACTTAGGAAGTTTGGGAGGTTCTTTAGGTACTATTTATGCATCTGCGCTGACTTCATGTTTTCCAACTTGGCGTATGCTTTCGCTTAATTCTGTTGGTAAGTTGACTTCTATCGTATTTCCAGAAGGCGAATGTTCCTTTGTTTCTAATACCTCATCCACTTCTCCTTCACCAACAGGCTTGAGTTACGACAGTGCAGGGCGTTATTTAGTAGAGCTAACAGCTATTCATGCCAATGGTAGTATAGACAGAGTGAGAGACACGGTTACAGTTTTAGATCAGATAGCACCAGACATCAGCTTCAGCACAATTAACCAATGTATATCCTCAGTAAATACCTTCACGAACAGCAACACATCTGGAGACATTACCAGCTACAGTTGGGATTTTGATGATGATGGAGCGGAGGATAGTGCCGATCCTAATCCAACCTACCAGTTTTCAAGTGTTGGTAATTATGGAGTTAGTTTGACGGTTAGCAATGGCAGTTGCGAGAATGTAACTACAGATACGGTAAAAATTTATGGTGATCCAGTTGCGGGATTTGATCTTCAAGCAGGTGCTACTTGTACCAACACTGCATTGAGTTTCACGAATACGAGTATTTACACTGCAGGTTCTCCTGTTAGTTTCAGTTGGGATTTTAATGGAGATGGAGTTGAAGACAGTGCTGATGAAAGCCCAAGCTTCACTTATAATGCAGTAGGCAGTTATGATGTGCGGCTCATTATTGGTTTAGCTACTGGTTGTTCCGATACTTTAACCCAGCAGCTCACATTAGAGGAAGGTCCAGCAGTGGCTTTTAGTTGGTTGAACAACTGTTTTGGAGAAGCGGTACAGTTCACCAATGAGACTACAGACGATCCGAGTTACAGCTATAGTTGGAACTTTGGTGATGGTTCGCCATTGCTTACCACTAGGAACACGAGTCATACCTATGCTTCGGCTGGGAGTTATACAGTAAGCCTGACAGTAGATGATGGAAGTTGTACGAGTGTACTAGCACAAACAATAGTTGTGAATGATCAGCGACTGGTGAGTATCATAGCGGGTGATGCTACTGAGAACGCGCCAGTAAATTTTGTAGGCAATGATTTGACGCTAGCAGGAGATTCGATTATTAGTTGGAGCTGGGACTTTGGAGGGTTAGGTACAGCGAGTACACAAGAAGCGAGTTACACTTTCAGTACCACTGGGAGCTACACAGCCATTTTAGATGTAACCACTGCTCAAGGTTGTAGCGAACAAGTATCTAATACGGTTGATGTATTGGTATCGAGTAGACCCACGGCTTTTTTCACAGCGACAGACGATGTTTGTAGAGGCGAAGAGATCAGTCTAACCAATAGTTCTATTAATGCAGATAGTTACTTGTGGGATTTTTGTTTTGAGTCTTTTGTTGGGGTTACTTCTGCTACTACACTTTATAGCTCACCGGATTTACTTAACCCTGAAGGTGTTGAGGTTGCTTATGATCGAGGGTTCTGGTACGGTTTTGTTTTGAGTAGAGATAACAATAAGCTCATTCGCTTAGGCTTAGGATCCGACCCATTGATTGGTGTTGTTGATACTGTTGATTTAGGTGGATTAGGTGTTTTATCAAGCCCTCGTCGTTTGAAATTGGTTGAGGACTCTGGCAACTGGTATGGTGTATTGATTAATGCTAACTCACTGGTTGTAATGGATTTTGGAAGTAGTTTGATCAACACTCCAACCATAACTAATAATTTAGGTAACCTTGATTCTTGGAGTAATCTTCGTGGTTTAGAGGTATTGCAACTTAGTACTGGAGATTGGTATGTTATAGCCAGTGATGCGAATTTAAGTAAGGTGACTAGCATAAGGTTTGGATCAAGCCTAACTAATGTTCCATCAGGAAGCGATATTTCCACTATTATCACTGGTAATCCTGAGGTCAGTGGTAATCAAGGTATTGGATTGGTAGAGCATCAAGGAAAGGTTTACGGTCTTTTAGCCTCATCAGGCGAATCTAAGCTTCTTCATTTAGCTTTTGAGAATGGTTTATTGTTGGCCCCTACAATTACTAGCTTATCAACTCTGAGCACAGTACGAGGGGTTGACATGGTTATCGATGGGAATAATTATGTTGGTGTTGTGAGTGGTGGAAGTAAGCTCTACACTGTGGATTTTGGTAATTACATTGATAAAAGTGACTCTGCTCTAATCACTGATCAATTGGTAAACGGTCAGCTATCTTCAGTTTACGATATTAGTCTTGTGAAGTATGGTTCTGGATGGCTTGGCTATACTATTGGTCAATCTAGTAAGACAGTTAGTGTGGTAGCATTTGAGGAGTCCTGCTCAGCATTGCAATTAACCTCATCCACTTCTCCTTCACCAACAGGCTTGAGTTACGACAGTGCAGGGCGTTATTTAGTAGAGCTAACAGCTATTCATGCCAATGGTATTATAGACAGAGTGAGAGACACGGTTACAGTTTTAGATCAGATAGCACCGGACATCAGCTTCAGCACAATTAACCAATGTATATCCTCAGTAAATACCTTCACGAACAGCAACACATCTGGAGACATTACCAGCTACAGTTGGGATTTTGATGATGATGGAACGGAGGATAGTGCCGATCCTAATCCAACCTATCAGTTTTCAAGTGTTGGTAATTATGCTGTGAGTTTGACGGTTAGCAATGGCAGTTGCGAGAATGTAACTACAGATACGGTAAAAATTTATGGTGATCCAGTTGCGGGATTTGATCTTCCAGCAGGTGCTACTTGTACCAACACTGCATTGAGTTTCACGAATACGAGTATTTACACTGCAGGTTCTCCTGTTAATTTCAGTTGGGATTTTAATGGAGATGGAGTTGAAGACAGTGCTGATGAAAGCCCAAGCTTCACTTATAATGCAGTAGGCAGTTATGATGTGCGGCTCATTATTGGTTTAGCTACTGGTTGTTCCGATACTTTAACCCAGCAGCTCACATTAGAGGAAGGTCCAGCAGTGGCTTTTAGTTGGTTGAACAACTGTTTTGGAGAAGCGGTACAGTTCACCAATGAGACTACAGACGATCCGAGTTACAGCTATAGTTGGAACTTTGGTGATGGTTCGCCATTGCTTACCACTAGGAACACGAGTCATACCTATGCTTCGGCTGGGAGTTATACAGTAAGCCTGACAGTAGATGATGGAAGTTGTACGAGTGTACTAGCACAAACAATAGTTGTGAATGATCAGCGACTGGTGAGTATCATAGCGGGTGATGCTACTGAGAACGCGCCAGTAAATTTTGTAGGCAATGATTTGACGCTAGCAGGAGATTCGATTATTAGTTGGAGCTGGGACTTTGGAGGGTTAGGTACAGCGAGTACACAAGAAGCGAGTTACACTTTCAGTACCACTGGGAGCTACACAGCCATTTTAGATGTAACCACTGCTCAAGGTTGTAGCGAACAAGTATCTAATACGGTTGATGTATTGGTATCGAGTAGACCCACGGCTTTTTTCACAGCGACAGACGATGTTTGTAGAGGCGAAGAGATCAGTCTAACCAATAGTTCTATTAATGCAGATAGTTACTTGTGGGATTTTTGTTTTGAGTCTTTTGTTGGGGTTACTTCTGCTACTACACTTTATAGCTCACCGGATTTACTTAACCCTGAAGGTGTTGAGGTTGCTTATGATCGAGGGTTCTGGTACGGTTTTGTTTTGAGTAGAGATAACAATAAGCTCATTCGCTTAGGCTTAGGATCCGACCCATTGATTGGTGTTGTTGATACTGTTGATTTAGGTGGATTAGGTGTTTTATCAAGCCCTCGTCGTTTGAAATTGGTTGAGGACTCTGGCAACTGGTATGGTGTATTGATTAATGCTAACTCACTGGTTGTAATGGATTTTGGAAGTAGTTTGATCAACACTCCAACCATAACTAATAATTTAGGTAACCTTGATTCTTGGAGTAATCTTCGTGGTTTAGAGGTATTGCAACTTAGTACTGGAGATTGGTATGTTATAGCCAGTGATGCGAATTTAAGTAAGGTGACTAGCATAAGGTTTGGATCAAGCCTAACTAATGTTCCATCAGGAAGCGATATTTCCACTATTATCACTGGTAATCCTGAGGTCAGTGGTAATCAAGGTATTGGATTGGTAGAGCATCAAGGAAAGGTTTACGGTCTTTTAGCCTCATCAGGCGAATCTAAGCTTCTTCATTTAGCTTTTGAGAATGGTTTATTGTTGGCCCCTACAATTACTAGCTTATCAACTCTGAGCACAGTACGAGGGGTTGACATGGTTATCGATGGGAATAATTATGTTGGTGTTGTGAGTGGTGGAAGTAAGCTCTACACTGTGGATTTTGGTAATTACATTGATAAAAGTGACTCTGCTCTAATCACTGATCAATTGGTAAACGGTCAGCTATCTTCAGTTTACGATATTAGTCTTGTGAAGTATGGTTCTGGATGGCTTGGCTATACTATTGGTCAATCTAGTAAGACAGTTAGTGTGGTAGCATTTGAGGAGTCCTGCTCAGCATTGCAATTAACCTCATCCACTTCTCCTTCACCAACAGGCTTGAGTTACGACAGTGCAGGGCGTTATTTAGTAGAGCTAACAGCTATTCATGCCAATGGTAGTATAGACAGAGTGAGAGACACGGTTACAGTTTTAGATCAGACCGCTCCCGACATCAGTTTCAGTACGATTAACCAATGCACTACCAACATAAACACCTTCACTACCTCAAACACCTCCGATGATATCACGAGTTACAGCTGGAACTTCGGAGATGAATCCCCAACCTCAACAGAAGAATCCCCAACGCATCAATTTTCAGAAGTAGGCACCTATAAAGTAAGGTTGACGATCAGCAATGGAACATGTAGCAATTCCACAAACCAGGACATTACGATCTACCCAGAACCTCCAATTCCTTCCACAACATTTGCTTCTGTCAACAATTGCGCTAATTCCGAAATCACCGTACGCAACCAAACCGATACCACAGGCTTTGGTGCAGCGATCACTTATTTGTATTCTTTTACGGGTCAAAAAGACAGTATTACTAATGTTCATCAGTTAGTCTATCAATTTGCAACGTCAGGAGAGAAAATATTAACCGTGCGGTCAATAATACCTGGATGTGAGTCTGAAGTGTTTCGGGACACGGTAACGATCATTGCTGCTCCATTATTAGATTTTTCAGCGAATACCGTTTGTGAAGGAGACCTCACAAGTTTTACTAATAATTCAGAAGGGTCACAATTTTTATGGGATTTCGGAGATGGTTTTACCTCAACAGATAAGGTTCCAGTTCATCTTTATGAAAACACAGGTTCATATATGATGGAATTGGAAGCTTCGAATGAGTTAGGATGTACCAGTCGAGAAACGCGTGAAGTGCTAGTTAATGCTCTTCCTCAAGCCGATTTTGAATATGATTTAGTCTGCGAAGATGATCGTGTAATATTAAGAGATGTATCTATCGTTGAAGGGGCGGATATACTTGCTTGGGAATGGTATATGTCTGATGAGTTAGTAAGCAATACAGATCGAGCAGAAGTGGTTTTTAATAATATCAGTCAGCAAACAATCACTTTAATTGTTACCGCAAGCAATAATTGTTCATCAACAATTACTCAAAATTTAGAAATATTGGCTAAACCTGAAATTGATTTTGACATTCAACTCAGTTGTATAGGGTCCGAATCCCTTTTTAGGGATTTAAGTGCAGGTGACGCTTTGATTTCTAGAAATTGGTTTGTGGATGGTCAGGCCCTAAGTTCCAATGAAGCTCAGTTATCGTATACCTTTCCAGACTCTGGGGATTACGTTGTAGCATTATCAATTGTAAATGAAAACCTATGCGCAACTACTTTAAGTAAATCTATCAGGGTACTTCCCGAGCCAATTTTAAATTTTCAAAGTATGAATGGCTGTCAATCCGAAGAGCTAAGTATTGTCGATCTTTCTGTGTCAATGGAAGACCCTATAATATCAAGAAGATGGATATTAGATGACGAGGTTGTCGGTAATGGATCCCAAATATTTCTTTCAGATCTTACAGTAGGTGTAAAGGCTTTAACTCTTGAAGTAACAACAGAACAAGGGTGTAATTATTCGATGAATCAGCCAATGGAAATTTTTGAGTCTTCGATTGCATCATTCGAGGTGAGTACCGATTTTGGTGTTCCACCTTTCAACATTGATTTGTTAAATACCTCTCAAAGTGCGACTACTTTTATGTGGTACTTGAATGATTCGCTATTTAGTACGGCTGCAAACCCACAAATCGCCATACTTGAAGAGGGTGGCTATAATATTCAGCTCGTTTCTACTAATGCCGACGGATGCCTTGACACTGTCCAAACTGCTATCAATGCGGCAATACCTCTAATGGATCTATCCATAAGGAATTTGACCTTTGAGGAAGACTTTATCTTTTTGGAGTTGACAAATAGTGGAAACTTACCAGTAGCCTATATTGATTATACTGTCAGTCTTGCAAATGAATTTTCATTTGAGCAGCGGTATTCACAAAGGGTTGATGATGGTCAAACTGTCGTGCTGAAAATTGATTTAAACTTCCCAAAGAGTCCGGATTTCATCTGTATCTCGGTTAAATCACCCTATGGAACGGAAGATCTCAATCCTGAGGATAATGAAATATGTATCAATATTAAGCAACAGCCTTCCATTGGGCTACCATTTCCAAATCCAGCAAGAGACTTTAGTCAGATTCGATTTGTGATTCCTGAAGTAGATCGGATGACTATTTCTTTGGTAGACCTTTCTGGTCAAGTAAAGTATTTCGAGGAGTACTCAAGCGCTGTAGCCGGGTTAAATGTGTTCTATATTGACCTAACATCAGTACGTCCGGGAACCTACTTTTTCTTGATCAAATATAAGGGTGATACTTTTCAGTCTAGAATAATAAAGCAATAACATAAGGGAGCTCACAATATTAATTGTTTATAAACCGAAGAAATTCAGATATGTATCCAAATAATCTTAATTCTTATTAACTTTGTAGCAAATAAAATTTGGAATGAAGCTCAACTCCGTACAAACTAAACTGGATGAAATTGATAGAAAAATTCTTGAAATTTTGCAATCCAACGCGAAAATAACTAATGCGCAATTATCTAAAGATATTGGTCTTTCACCTGCCCCAACTTTAGAACGAGTTAAAAAACTTGAAAATTCAGGTATAATTAAAAGTTACCATGCCAAACTAGATACAGATTTGATTGGCTTAGGAGTGCATACTTTTGTCCAAGTGACTTTAAAAGGGCACAACAAAAGAAATATTGATTTATTTCTAGCCGAAATAAACAACGTTGAAGAGGTTATTGAGTGTCATCATATTACTGGTTCCGGAGATTTTATATTGAAGGTTATTGCCAAGGATATTGTGTCTTATCAAAGGTTAATGCTAGAAAAGGTCAGTGAGATACAAGTAGTAGATAGCCTTCAATCTATGGTTATTCTCTCTACGTTTAAAGACAGTAAGGTTATGCCTGTGCCTGCATAGTATGCCCGATAATAAAAAGCTAATACTTTCCAATATTCAAGTTATCCAAATTATTAAAAGGATAGCCTACGAAATCTACGAACACAATTTTCAGGAATCTGAAATTGTGCTCGTCGGTATTGGAGGGCAGGGAGTTGTCTTAGCAAAAAAAATATCGGAGCAACTGACAGATATCGCCCCAGACTTCAAGCACCAAGTAGTGGAACTCTCCATTAACAAGAAAGATCCACTCGCTAAAAAAGTGACTATTAATGTTTCAGGGGACGTCTTAAAGGATAAATCAATTATTCTTATTGATGATGTCCTTAACTCTGGAAGAACCTTGGCTTATGGTCTTAATGTGTTGATGGAGACGAACCTTAAGCGTATACAAACGGCGGCATTAGTGGATAGAAGCCATAAGAAATTCCCTGTAGTCGCAAATTTTAAAGGCTATGAACTTTCAACCACTTTGGAGCAACGCGTCGAAGTTAGGCTAGAAAACGATCCTGGAATATTCCTTTATTAAGAAATGGCTTCATCATGATACAAGTCTGGTTTCAATACCAGCATTTCGAGGCTTATTCGTACGAGCTCCCCCATAGAACGACAATCTAAAAAGGCACGATATTCGTAGAAATCGGCCAGTTCTTCTCCCAATTTTATCACATTGGACATGGGAGCAATGGTCTCAGACTCCATTTGTTGCAGAAGATCTTCCAGTCTGGAGCGTTCCATCTTCATTCTGTTTGCAATCAAGGAGCGCTCTTCTCTCTGATACTGTCGCACAGTTTCTGGCGTCATGTGCTTTAATCCCAATTGGATGATTGGGTTGTTCTGCTTAAAATATTTTGGCATATAAATAGCTGATCTGCCTTCATACGATTGTTGATCAAAATCAATTGCTCTAATTCGATAATCTACTTCCTCGAAATCCGGGGTTATATCTACTACGAAATTGCTTGAATGCATGTCGCCGAGCAATCGAACAAAACAACGTTCATTGAACTTGACGAACTCTTTTGCAATCCGTATTTCATTTATTGTATTAGATTTAAGATGGTTTTTAATGAACATATCTGCGGGTATTCCTACAATATGCTCTTCAAGCAACGTATCCTTATTGACAAGAAAACTCAGCTTATTAGGAGAGAGTAAATGTTCCAATTCCAAGCCGTACACTCGCGAGGCGTCTGCGTTTTTGATATAGAAGTAATCAAAATTATCATTGATGCGGTTGACAATTCTTATTCTGAAGGGCTGAGTATTTCCATAAACACAAAGGTCGACACGATCGACAAATAAGTGGTTCATGACTTCTACATCACCATGGGCTTTCATGATAGAATAAATCTTTTTCAAGGCAAAATAGATTTCATCCATTTCCTCTTGCGGGTAAAAGACCGTCTCCCAAAAGGTGTCATTGCCGGCACCATCATACAGTGGTATCGAATTGTCATACCTTGTTAAATCATGATACTGAACCGGTAAGGAGACAAGACGATCATATCTGCCTAGATACGACCGTAAACCATCCTTAATCTTGTAGGGCTGTTTTTTTTTACTGATTAGCGCCATTATTGTAAGTGATAGATAAATGCCTTCTCCGCACTATTAGCCCAGGGTTTGAATTTTTTGGAAATTGATTGGTGTGTGTGTAAATAATCCTGCAATTTCTGGATGTTAAAATGAGCGCTTGTGATTCCTGCACCCGCTTTTTGGGCGTCAATGGCATTGCAAGCTTGCTCATAATGCCCTTCCACAGGAACCATCAAGACGGGCTTGTCAAGATACATCGCTTCGCATACCGATTCGAAACCTGCCGTAGTAACATAACCCTTGCAGGAGGCCATTTTTTGAAGAAAAAGTTGATCATCAAGTTGGTGGTATGTAAGTGTTTCATCGACCGCTAGCGAGACTGGAGCATTGTTCTTATCCCAAAAGCAGAAAAGAGGTTGATTTGGATTGTCATGGTGATATTGGTCCACTTCTGCACTGTATCCATGATTTACCATGTAGACGAGATAATGATCCAAAGGAGCTGCTTTTATCTTTTTTACTTCTTCACGAAGTAATGGGGGAACGACAAAAAGATTCTTTTTGGGCATATCCTCAAAATATTGGAAGGAGAGGCAGAGCTTTTTTACTGCACCCAAGCTAGCGATCCTATTTCCAACTCTCATAGCGACTCTATCCATTTTTCTTCCTTCAGGAAAAACGAAATCTTTATGGCTGAGTAAAAACTGATGTGCAATACAAATGAATTTAGCCTTTGGTCGATGAACGAAATTATATAGACCTCCTAAAAATTCATAAAAATTGATGATCACATCTGGTTGATCCTCTTTTACTATTTCATTAATTCTTTTGATTGATCGAGCGTACTTTGGCGATTGAATTAATGTATAGACTATTGTTTTTAATAGTTTGACTGATTTTTGATTTTTGTCTGTAACAAAGTTGGGGCTATCCATTGACTCAATCGGGGCAGCAATTTTCTCCGTAAAAAATCCAGGAATAGATCTTCGGTTACTTTTGCCAACAATGACTCGAGTAATTCTATGGCCGTGATCACGTAATATTTGGCTTAATGCGAGTGCCTGAGTCATATGCCCACGGCCCTCTCCTTGAATAATAAAGAGATAGTTCAACGTTTGTTTTTTATCTACTGTGTAAACTTAAGTAAAAACTCTGTGCCCTCGTTCACCACTGATTTTACCGAAATATTCCCTTGGTGATGCCTCATAATTTGCCTAGATAAGCTAAGCCCAATACCGGAACCGCTCTTTTTGGTTGTGAAAAATGGGATAAAGACTTTTTTTACTGCTTCTTCCTCAATACCTGGGCCATTATCACGTATGTAAACTAAAGCTCCTCCATCTTTTCTAGCTTCAGCTTTTAATGTTAAAATCTTGACTTTATTCAAGTCATCATTCTCCGCCAATGCCTCTATAGCATTTTTCACCAAATTGATGACTACTTGTTCTATCTGTAGTTCATCAATCAAAATACTTAGGTTCTTTGGGACCTCATTTACAATTTGAATTTCTCTTTTTTCTATTTCTGGTTTGAGCAGGGCGAGTACATGATCTATTAGCGGTTTAAGGAATACATCTCCCAAATTTGGTAATGTAATTCGGGTCATGTTTCTAAAGTCGCTAACAAATTTGATGAGACTATCACTTCGTCGGTGAATGGTGTGAAGTGCTAAGTGAAAATCTTCTAACTGTTCATTGGTAATCGGATTTACATCATGCTCATTGTCGAGGAATTCTTTTACTTCTGTCTCAATGGTAGCTGCCAGAGATGAAATAGGCGTTACCGAATTCATTATTTCATGAGTCAAAACCCTGATGAGGTTTTGCCATGCCTCCATTTCTTTCTCTTCTAGCTCGCTTTGAATATTTTGAAGGGAAATTAATTTAAACTCTTTTCCTCGCATGCTAAGCTCAATGGCATATACTGCCACTTGGACTTCATCTTCATTCTTGCCTATTTTTATGAGGTCTCTTCCTCCGGTTCGCAGTTCTTTTAAGGTCGTAACAAGTTTGTCATTTACCGTAGTTAGTTGTTTGATATTCCTTAAGTGCTTAATGCCTAAGAGCTTTTTTGCGGCAGCATTCACGATCTGTACTTCTCCGTTTTTCTCAAAGGTGATTATACCAATGCCCACATATTGTACGATCGTTTTTAGGTATTGATATTGTGCCTCTTTTTCTGTGCGTATATCACGAAATTTACGCATGACGGAATTAAATTCATAATAGAGGTGATCAATACTCGACCCATTTGGTTTTTCTGGATAGGTATGACTGAAATCATCCCATTGTATGCTCTCAAGAAAACTGATTACCTCACGATTAGACTTTTCTAACCAATAGTATAGGTAATAAGATTGTAGTAAAATCAACCCGAAAACCATTATTTTACTGAAAGAATAAGAATCAGTATAAAATAAATTGGCGAATAGAAATATCGTCAGTCCGAGTAGAACTATTCTGCCAATTAGTTGATAATGAAACTTCTTAAAGACCATATTTTTCTAATCTTCGATAGAGGGATGCGCGTGTAAGTCCCAACTCTTTGGCAGCTTTCGAAATATTACCATTGTGCTTATTTACCGCTTTCTCTATAACAGACTTTTCGACGTTATCGAGGTTAAAATCGTCAGGGATTATGTTCTGACCAATATCTGGCTTTTGTGCTAAAAAGAAGAAATCATCAGGGCTGAGGATGTCAGTATCGCTCATAATAATAGCTCTTTCAATGGCGTGTTGAAGCTCTCTTATATTTCCAGGCCAGCTGTATTTTTGAAGTTTGGCGGTCGTATTAGGTGCCATCGTTTTGATGTTTTTTCGATACTTGGTATTGTACATTTTCACAAAGTGATCCGCCAAGAGTGGAATATCGTCGAGCCTTTCACGTAAAGATGGCAAGTGAATCTCTACCGTATTGACTCTATAAAGTAAATCCTGTCGAAATGTGTTTTCTCCAACCATTTCATATATGGGCATATTAGTTGCGCAAATCAATCGAATATCAACCGAAACAGACTGGTTGGAACCGATTCTGGTGACTTCCCTTTTCTGCAAAGCAGTAAGTAGCTTGCTCTGGAGTGGTAAGCTTAGGTTGCCGATCTCATCTAAAAAAAGAGTTCCATTATGCGCAATCTCGAAGCGTCCTGCACGATCGTCTTTGGCATCAGTAAATGCCCCTTTTTTATGTCCAAAAAGCTCACTTTCAAAGAGCGTTTCTGTGATCGCTCCCATATCAACACCGATAAATACATTGTCTTTTCTCAATGATTTTAGATGTATCGCTCGTGCTATTAATTCTTTACCTGTACCATTTTCACCGAGGACTAAAATATTGGCGTCTGTACTGGCTACTTTATCTATGATTTTGAAAATATCTCTAATAGGCTGACTATCTCCAATGATATCCTTAAAGGCATGATTACTATCCGCCTGAAGTTGTTTACTTGTTTGTTTTAATTGATTTACCTCCTTATAAGATTTTTTTAATTTAGCAGCGCTCGAAAGCGTGGCAATTAGCTTTTCATTTTGCCAAGGTTTTAACACGAAATCAGTAGCGCCTGCTTTTAACGCTCGAACAGCCATTTCTACATCACCAAAAGCGGTAATTAAAACAACAACTGCCTGTGGGTCTTTATCTAGGATTTGCTCAAGCCAATAAAAGCCTTCTTTACCGCTTGTAATATCCTTGCTGAAATTCATGTCCAGAAGAATAAGATCGTACGTGTCATTATTTAGAAGAAATGGAATCTTTTTAGGGTTCTTTTCTATGAGAACTTCTTTGGCATGCTTCTTTAAGAGCATTTTTGCCGCCAAAAGCACATCCTCATCATCGTCTATTATCAGTATTTTGCCTAATTCTTTTTCCACCATCTTTTTAATTAATTGAAAATCAAAAGCCAGAAATGATGCCAATATTTTAAAATGCGCAACACTTGCTTCACACTGCTTTTTCTTTAACGGAAGTTAATAGAGTTGTTCGAAAATGAACATAAATTGGAGAAAAAAATGTTCTTATTCGTACACTTTTTCGTAAGAAAGCTCTGGTAAACCAATGACTTGAGGCAAGGTAGCCTTCATCTTTTCAAAGTCGGTTTTCGCTTTTAAGGCTTTGAGTTGAGACTCAATAAACTTGTCCTGTTGTATGTTTAATTTGAAAAGGTCACTTTCGCCATTTTCTAAGTCAAATATCACTGCATTGAGTAGCAATTGATAATTATTGGCCATTGCTTGATATTGATTTGACAATATTTGGTTTGTTTTCAATGAGGCAAACGTAGCTCTTATCTCTGCATTTATCTCTTGTCTTGTTTGTAAAATGGAGTACTCTAATGTTTCGACATAGAGTTTCGACTTTTGCAGTTTTCCTCTCTCTTTTCTTAAAAAGATGGGAAAAGAGAAATCTAGGCCAAGCTTATAATTGTCTTGCCATTCGAGGGCTTTAAAATCGGCATCAGAAGTGATAGGTGCATCAATACTTGAATAGCTCAGGTTCATCGTAGGTTTAAGCTGTTCACTTGCCCAACGTTGTTCTATCTCCTGCTGTCCTATTTTTGCTTTTAGCTTTGTGATTTCTGGGTGATTTTCGAGTGCCCAATTCTGGAGTTTTGATAGACTTGAATCGGCTGGTGTAATCCCAAACGAATAAACATCAGTGGGGAATACATTTTCCTGTAGTTCTAATGGAAAGGCGTTCTCATCCCATAAATGAACAGATAATCCAAGACGATTCTGCAAAAGCTGTAGTTTGGCAGTTTCATACTCAACCAAACGACTCTGAAGGGTTATTTTAGCTTGAATCGTATCGATTGCGGCAACTTCTCCATAGGTGTAATCGAGCTTGGTTCTACGGTATAGTTCTTCTGCTATCGTTATGCTTTGCTCTATAAGCTTGAATTGCTCGTAAGCATAATACCATTCCCAATAAGATTTTATTACCGTCAGTAAGAGCTTATTTACTTGCTTATTTTGCTCGGCTTCTGCCAAATTACCAAAATAGCGGGATTGCTTTATCAAAGCCCTTCGCTCGTCAATAAATAAGCCTTGACCTAGTGGAAGACTAATGCCCGTACTTACTTGCCAATAGTTTGTAGATGAGGAGATATAATCCTCTCCATCGACTTGCGTTCCTTGTGCTCTTTTTACTTCAATTTTCGGATCGACAGGAAACCACGTTGGAATTTTGAGTGAAGAATTAAAAACATCCCAGTACTCTTCCCCTTTTAATTGTTTCCTATCATAAGAAGCTTGAATTTTCGGGTCTAGCTGGCCCTTGGCAATAAGCACTTCGGCATCTGCAAAATCTTGCTGCAAATTGGCTTGCTGAATGATAGGATGTGTCTTTTTGACGATTATCAATACCTGATCGAGCCCGAGGTACAGTTTGGAAGAATCAACTGGGCTTTGTCCTTTCGCAACAGTGCTCACTACGAATAGAAGAAAGATTAAAAGCTTGTGAGGATTCATCAACTTATTCTTTTTCCATAACGATCACTCCATTTTCATATATGCTTGGGGGAAAGCCATTGAGTTGTCTCCATAGTTCAAACCAAATAGGAACATTGTTTAGCATGACCCAACCTTTTATTCCCGAGCCCATTCTTAACTGTTCAGGCCAAGCGTCTTCATCTGGGTCAGGCTTTACTAAAATTCTAAATTTTCCACCTTTACTATCCACTCTGTCAATGACTTGAACGATTCCTCCAAAAGTCCCAACGGATACGTTTGGAAATCCAGAAAATTGCAACGCAGGCCACCCATCAAATTGAATTCGTACTTTCCTCCCAGTAGAGATAAATGGGATGTCCATCGCTTTGACAAACATTTCTGAGGCTTTATCATCTGTTGATGGCATGATAATACAAATAGCTTCTCCTTCTTTAATAGTTTCACCAATTCCTGCTTTCATGGCTCTTACTATATAGCCTGTTTGAGGAGCGAGTACCTGATACTGTCGATTTCTAATCGTCATATTTGCAAGTTCATTCTGCATTTTAGCAAGACTTCCTTGCGTATCATAAAAGTCGGCAATAGTTGCGTTAAGCTCAGATTGAGATTTGCTGATTTTGTCACTATACTCTGCTTGTGTACCAGCAATTTCTACCATAGCATTAATTAATGATGCCTTACTTTGAAGCCATTTGTTTTCACTAGAAACAAACTTGGCTCTACTCATTTGGTATTTATTCTCGATCTCTTGAAACTTGGTCAATGGAATGTTGCCCGCTTCATATCGACTTTTATTTCGTTCGAAAATGTTCTCAGCATTTTGAAAATTGATCTTTTCAGTCTCAAATCCTATGCTGTCACTTTCAAGCTTAAGTCCACTTTGCTTAAGTTTATTTTTTACTTGTTGAAGTTTGATAACAAGTGCTTGTCTTAAGGCGACCACTTGATTTTCCAAAGCCTTTTTTTTCATTTCTTTAGCATCAAGGCTGGATTCTTTGGCTGCTAGCTGCTCATTAAGTCTAAGAAGAAGATTTGGATCAAAATATTTTTCTTTTATCTCAGTTAGGCTGAGAATAGTATCTCCTTTAGCGACCAATTGGCCCTCGACTACTTTCCAGTGCTCAATTCTACCGGCGATGGCTGTTTCGACTTTTTGTGGTCTATTCTCTGGACTAAGCGCGGTAAGTGTTCCGCTTCCATGAATATTTTGCTGCCAAGGCAAAAACATGGATAATATAATGATTCCAGTCATTGCCAAAAGGACTTTTGCTAGCGTACGTCCGAGCCCAGGGGTCTTTAGCGTTTTCAGCGAATAGAGTTGATCTTCATTTAAGATGTTCTCTATTTTATCATTGGAAATATTGAGCATCCTAATATATGTTTTTTACTATTGATTTGTTTTTGATTACTTCTTCAAAACTGCCATCCTCAATGATTTTACCATCCTCCATATAAATGACACGATCACAAGAAGACATGATGAGCGGATCATTTGATACCACAATCAAACTCCAACCATTATTTTCATTTGTTACCGTCTCTATTAGCTTTAGTCTTTCTCCTTTCTGAAAGTTATTAAAGAAGTCATTAAGAATTAACAACTGAGGTGTCTTGGCTATACATCTGGCCAGTATCATTTTATTAATAAAAGTGGTTGAATACCCCTTACCTCCGCTAAGCATTTCTGTATCTAAGCCATTTGGTAGAGAATTGATCATATCTGACAAACCAACCATTTCAATTGAATTAATGGCTGTTTCAAGTTTTGAAAAAGGTTTTCCTAAAAGGATATTCTCTAAAATAGACCCTTCAAATAAATCCTCTTGCGAAATGTTTTTACCGATTTTGTCCCTCAAATACGTCTTATCTAAGTCCTTTAATGAATAATTATTGTAGGTTAAAATTCCCTTATATTCTGTGTGAATACCCGCGATAATGTTAGTTAGTGTAGTTTTTCCAGAACCACCTCCACCACTAATACATATTCTTTCTCCATTATTGATGTTTAGATTAATGCCTTGTAAAGAGGGGGAGGAATTGCCAGCATATGTGTAGCTCAGGTTTTTGATCTTCACATTGATTCCATATCTCATAAGTTGCTGTACTGGAATATCTATTCCTCCACTTGATTCTAAAGGTAAATCTGTCACATGTGAGATCTTATCCACGGCGGTCAGCATATCATACACGACATCAGTATACATAATGATTTTTTCAACGGAGGCCAAAATCAAAATAATAATTACTTCTGAAGCAATAAATTGCCCAAGGGTAATTTCCCGAGAGACGACTAAAATAGTGCCAATGATCAATAGACCGCCGGTGACGACAGCTTTGAATGCTAAGGTGTAAGCATACTGGGTGATTAGAACCCGAAAATGTATACTTCTGTTTTTCAAATAGTTATTGACATTAAAATCTGTTTTTTTAATGGGTAAACTGGTATTACCGGAAAGTTTGAAAGAATAAAGGGTTCGAGCCATTTCTTCTAACCAGTAAACGACTTTGTATTTGTACTTGGATTCAATAATCGAAGACTTCATTCCTGCGGGCCCTGTGAAGTAGAATATGGCAAAAAGCGAGGATAAAAGAATAATACTGAAAAATACGAAAAATGGATGATAGAACGAAAGTAACATCAAACCAAAAAATATTTGTATAATACCCGTGGACAAATCGATCAATAGTTTGGGTAATCCTTTTTGTAATGTGAGCACATCAAAGAATCTGTTCATCAACTCGGGCATATGCAGATTCAAAACGGATTCCATTTGAATTCGAGGGACTCTAAATGCAAATTCAAAAGCAGCTTTTGTAAAGACTCTTCTTTGTAAGTACTCAACAATTGTTATCTGAAAAATCTGAAGTACGCCCGTAGCGGCCACACCTAGAATGACAAAAGCTATTAATATATATACGGAGCTGAAAACTACGCCACCAGAGATCAACTCTACAGCAGCCTGAATACCTAGCGGCAGGCTCAAGCTTAATAAGCCAATTAACGCAGCATATACGTACACATAGAAAATATCTTTTTTATCAGCGGCCAAAAGTCTGTATAGCCTTTTAACAGGGGATATTTTAGTGGCTTGTGTACCATCAGCACCGTGTTCGCTCACAAGACTTTCGTAATCAAAAACGGAAATAAATATAATTTCAAGTTTTTCCGTGCATGCAAGGTCTAAATGATCGATAGTTTTGGTTATGGATCTCTCCACACCTTGAGAACCTATTTTACTTACTTCAAAATGATTCTTTTCTTTTTGAATAATAAGCGGAGCGAGTTCATTGTCTTTTGCAAAAACGATAATTGGTGCAGCCTGAATTTGATCTGTAAATCGAAAGAATTTTTCCTTCGTTAGGTTTTTCTCTAGCATGATCATACCAGACTCATAGCCAGCCTCCACGAAATCCCGGAGGAATTCAATGAGTTCGTCATCGCTGTAGGGTCTATCGAGATTTTCCATTGCCGATAGAGTCTCACTACTTAGATCAAGTTTTAGAATTTCAGCTAATTCTTGTATTGCCTCGGTAATTTGCTTGTTGTTCATTGAGAGATTGTCTTAAACACGACAGTGTTTATAAAGATGTGAAGTTCGTCAAAAGGTTGTCTTTCTTTGCTTAATTCTGTTAACGATGGGAGGTGATTAGCGAAAAATATTTGTTGATTTGCTGCTTCCAATATCATACTGCACAATGCGCTCGGGTATTGAAAATCAGGATTGACTTTTTTTACAAGGTCAACGATCAATTTGCATAAAGATTTATATCCTTTAAATAAGCCTTCTTTATTGTCTTCATCGACTTGTTTTGTTAGGTAGGTTTTATCGGACTCTGCGATAACTATTCTTTGTAATGCAGCTTCATCGACGTTGGGGAAGGTATCGTCATGCTTTTTTTCTTGACTGATGATTTTTAGCGCAATATCAAGAGCCCTCTTAGGGTTTTCTATATTATGTGTTTCAAATTGTATCCTATACTCTAACCATGCCCAATACCATGTCATTATATATACAAGGAACCGGTGCTTATTTTCAAAATATCGATATACCGAAGCTTCAGTAGAGTCTATTTCTGCGGATAATTTTTTAAAAGTAAACGCTTCAAAACCTAGTTTATCGATAAGTTCAATGCCTTTGCTTAAAATTCTTAGACCCAAGTCAGTTGATTGAGGATCTTTAGCATAAAGATTACCTCTTAGCTGCAATTGTAAAACGGTCATAGAGAATCTTGGGATTTACTAAAACAATAGTATTACTATCAAACAACGTAGTTCTATAATTGTTGCACTAATCCTTTTTAATTTCCCAAAAAGTGTTATTTTTGAAGTATTAGTCCTTTTATTTTGAGTTTTTGACCTTTAGGTTCAGGTTAGTCCCCTGAACCTATTTTTATTTCCGGTCATTGTATAAGCTGTCCGCCAGCGAACATAAAATGTTCCATTCTGTACAAGTACGCTTCACACGTCTTTCCATAGATTTAATTAAATAGCTTTAAATCAGCAGCTTATAACTGTTGGCATTCAAATTGGCATAGGTTCGATAGATTTGAAAAAGTATGGACCGAAAGATTAAAAAGAAAACATTCACTATAAAGAAGGTTGCCACTTGGGGTGGGGGTACAATTTTCATCGCTTTCATTTTATATAGTTTCATTTTCGCCGAAGGCGGATCAAAACTAAATGTTGAAAAAGAGAAAATTAACATCGCCACGGTAGTCGAAGGGGAATTCAGGGAGTTTATTCCTGTAGATGGTAATGTGATGCCAATCAAAACTATTCGTCTCGATGCAATAGAAGGTGGCGTTGTGGAAAAGAAATTTTATGAAGGAGGCATCCTCATAGAAAAAGGAGATATGATTCTTAAGCTATCCAATAATGACCTGCTTCAAAATTTTGTTCGTGAAGAAACGCAAGCATTCATCTTGGTAAATAGTGTAGAGAACACAAAGCTGAGTCTACAAAGAAATCAATTTGAGTTGAGGAGAAATCTAGTTGATCTCGGTTACCAGATTGATGAAGCTCAAGATGCCTATGTAAGAGGGAAACAGCTCTACGAAGATAAGATTATCAGTGATCAGGAATACTTGACCTTAAAAAGAGCATATGACCGGTTAATTGATCGTCGTGTAATTCAGCTAGAGTCAGCAAAGTTCGACTCATTAAATGCAAGATTACAAATAGCACAGGCTGAAAATACCTTAACAAGGACCAAGGCCAACTTGGAGATGATCAAAAAGAATCTTGATAACCTATACATCAAAGCACCAATTTCGGGAAGACTGAGTACGGTAAATGTAGAAGTAGGTGAATCGATTGCTTCTGGGGAAAATATCGGTCAGATTGATGACTTAAATGGATTCAAAGTTCGAGCATCCATTGATGAGCATTATATAGCGAGAATTTATGACGGCCTTAAAGGAACCTTTTCATTTGCAGGAAATGAATCAGAATTGTCTATATACAAAGTTTATCCGGAAGTGAATAATGGGCTTTTCGAAGTAGATATGGAATTTGCCAGCACAGCAGCTATTCCAAAAGGAATTAGAAGAGGGCAAACACTCCAAATAAGATTACAACTAAGTGAGAATATTACGGCAGTACAAATTCCTAGAGGAAGTTTTTATCAAACAACCGGTGGAAATTGGATCTTTATCTTAGCAGATGGAGAGTCTGAGGCTATAAGAAGAGATATTAGACTCGGCCGACAAAACCCAAGATTCTATGAAGTTTTAGAAGGCCTGCAGCCGGGAGAAAAAGTAATAGTGAGCTCTTATGAGGGCTATGAGGACAAAGACAAGCTCGTTTTAAAATAAAAAATTACCTAAGCATAAAAAATACAAGAATATGGAAAACGCAAAAGGACTGATCAACACAATAGGCCTAAAGAAGTTTTATTATACGGATGAAATTGAAACTACTGCCCTTGCCGGGGTGAACCTGGAGGTCAAAGCAGGGGAATTTGTTGCTATCATGGGGCCATCTGGTTGTGGTAAATCGACCTTATTGAATATTATAGGTTTGTTGGATAATCCATCTGAAGGAGAATTTCATTTTACAGATCAGGAAATTTCTACTTACTCTGAAAGAAAGAGAGCTGAGCTAAGAAAAGCAAATATCGGTTTTGTATTTCAGAGCTTCAACTTGATTGATGAGTTGACAGTATATGAAAACATTGAGTTGCCACTTATCTATTTGAAGTACTCCTCCGCAGATAGAAAGAAGAGAGTAGAAGAAGTGATGGAGCAGATGAAAATCATGCATAGAAGAAATCACTTTCCGCAACAACTATCAGGCGGTCAGCAGCAGCGTGTAGCCATTTCAAGAGCGGTTGTGGCTAAGCCAAAATTAATACTTGCCGATGAGCCAACGGGTAACCTAGATTCAGCAAATGGTCAGGAAGTAATGAATCTTTTAACAGATTTGAACGAGAACGGCACAACGGTGATCATGGTAACTCACTCCCCAATTGATGCAGAATACGCGCATAGAGTCATTCATTTATTCGATGGACAAATAGTCTCTGAAAATATCAATGCTAAGGATAACGCCTTAGTTTAATTAAGTATTTAGGATCTCTTGTATGCTTAGAACCTTTCCGCTAATGGCGGATTGGTTCTTTTACCTTCCAAATAAAAATAGAAATAAAATGAGGCATTTACTCATGCTCTTTATCATATTCATATCTCTTAGTAGTAAGGCTCAGCAGGACTCTGTAGTGTTGTCTCTGGATGATTGTATCAGTATTGGTTTGGATCGAAATATTCAATTGAAACGTGCTAAAAACAATCAAATGATTGCAGAGGCCAATCGATTTCAATCGATTATGAACTTCTTTCCTTCGGTAAATGCGAGTATGAACTACGACTATTTCTTTGGAACATTCTTCGATACGAATGTAGGTGCACAAGTTTCAGCAACAAGTAGTTCATCGCAACCGAATATAAATGCAAACTTGGTGTTATTTAATGGTTTGCAAAATCATCACAATGTTAAAAGCGCGCATTTTTCACAAGAGGCTGCTGAATATGATGTGAAATCAACTCATTTAGATGTTGAAACAAATATTCTTGTCTCTTACCTACGGGTGATTCTTGATCGAGAAAATGCCCAAATTTCAGATGATAGAGTCGTGCTGCTAAAGAAACAACTTGAGAGAGAACAAAAAAGAGTAACGGTAGGTGTTGGTAATTTGGAGTCAGTATACAACATGCGTTCACAATTGGCAACCGAGAGGCTCAATTTGACTAACCTTGAAAATACCTATCGATCAGACCTTCTCACATTACTTCAAGCGATGCAGTTTGATCCGAGTGAAGCAGCGTATGAAGTCTTGCCATATAATATCAGTGAAGCAGCGCTGCTTCTGGATTTAGATCCATTTGATCAAGTGTTAAATGAGTCATTGGCAGGAAATCCTGCATTGAATGCCGCTTATGCTCGGAAAAAAGCATCAGAGTATCAATTTAAAATAGCTAAGGCAGGAAGGTCTCCAAGGCTCACATGGTCTGGAGCGATAGGCTCCAACTACTCATCTAATGGTGCATTTAATCCCTCAACTGGTGAGAGGGAGCCGAATGCTACATGGAAAGATCAATTAGAATACAATGAATATGAGTATATGGAGTTCAGGTTGTCTATCCCAATATTTACTCGATTTCAAACAACCAATGCCGTTCAAAATGCAAAATTCAATATTTCCAATGCGGAATTAGATGTGAATCAGGCAATGAATACAGTTACCAATGTGTTACAGCAGGCGTATCTGGATTTAGTCAGTGCGCAAACTACTTACACTTCAGCCAAGGAAAATCTTGAAGCTTTGGATCAAACTTTCGTCTTTATGAAAAAAAGATTTGATACTGGAAATACTAATTTTTACGTCTACTTGGAAAGTTTAAATAATAAAAATGTAGCTGAAGTGCAACTTGTCAATGCGAAGTACAATATTATATTCCGTAAAAAGGTTTTGGATCTTTATCGTGGACTATAGATTTTCAACTCGTTTTCCCAGATTGCTACGATCGATTTATTGTCCAACCAAAGAAACTTTTTAAAAGCTCCAACCGGAGCTTTTATCTTTTTAATTGGTGCCAAGTCAAAAGGAGAGATAAAAACGAATGCTCCTTTTTGGAGGATTACAACTTGTTGATTGTGTAGGTCAATTCTAGACGAATGAGAGTCAGGAATGGTTTTAAGGAAATTTCTGAACTGGTCAAATAATACTACTCCTAAAGACTTATCCAATATGATCAGAAGATTCTTAAACACGGTCATTTGGACAGGTTCTTCCAACTTTATAGTCTGTGTGACTAATGGAATGGCCGTGGTTAATCCCGTCACAATGTTGTGTTTTACTATCTCAAGAAAATTGGAGGTAAACAGCCATAGCTCATTCTGTGCACCTTGTGTGCAGAGCCATACAAATTGAGTATTAATCTCCGATAGGTCAATTTTTGTTGTGCTATTATTAAACCTATCAATGAAATTGATTGATTGTTGTTCTCTTCTGAAAATTAATGGCCTTAATCTGTTAGAAGGATCAATGGAGGTTACTTCTGCATTGTTTATCTCCGCATTGTACAATAATTCTTCGCCCTCTTCGTCGAGAATTATTAAAGCTCCATTATCAAAACCAAGATATATTTCGTTTTGATTATTTTTCGCGTAAGCTGTAATATTGTTTTCAAAATTCAACTGCTTCTTCATTTTCCATTCTTGTGCGAAAAGAGTCATGGAACTTAAACAGAAATAAAGCAATAAACTAACCTTCAAAGCGTAGGAGTGTTGTCTCATTCTTATCAATTTCAAGGTAATGACATTGAGAGAACCATTCTCCTAAATTGATGTATTTAGCGGTCCCATTGATGTCCATTTCGAGAGGCAAATGCCTATGCCCAAAAACATAATAGTCGTGGTGCTTATTACTTTCTATAGCGGTTGAGTACTGATATAGTATTTCTTTAGCTCCAAGGAAAAGATTTTCGTTATCAATACTTTTCTTCTTACTATTAGCAGACCATTTATTTGCTGCCCAGAAACCAAAATTAGGATGTATCCAACCAAAGAACCATTGGGCAATAGGATTGCTAAATACACGCTTAATAATTTTATATTTTGTATCCCCGGGACCTAGACCATCTCCATGTCCAACTAGGTATCTTTTACCGAAAAATTCGAATTCTTGTGCGTATCTATAGATTGGAATATCAAGCTCCTGAGTAAAATAATCGAACATCCATATATCATGATTTCCTGCAAAGAAGATAATGTCAACATTGCGATCTCTGAGTTCAGCTAATTTGCCAAGAAACCTTATATGGCTTTTTGGGACGACATGTTTGTATTCAAACCAGAAGTCAAAAATGTCTCCAACCAAAATAATTAGTCCAGCATTTTCAGCGATAGAATCAAGCCACCGAATGATTTTTCTTTCTCTCAATAGGCTGGTCTCCATATCAGGAACACCCAAATGAAAGTCACTGGCTAAATAGACCTTTTTGTCAGTCGTTAGGTTTTGGAATTTTATAGGCATAAAAAAAGAGCTGATTGTTAAATCAGCTCCTAAAGTTATTCAAATAGCTATGGATTAATCCTGTGCTTCTTTTTCTTCCTTTAATTTATCATCAGATTTTTCAGAATCTTCCTCCTCAACTTCAGACTTAACATCATTTTTTAAGTTTTCTATTGTTTCTTTCTCTTCTTCCTCTGATTCTTTTGGCTCTACCTTTCCATTAGTGAACTTCTGATAAGTTGTTTCCTCGTCAAAAGGTCGTTTGCCTATCAAACGCTCAAGATCGCTTTGGAAGATTACTTCTTTTTCCAAAAGCTCCTTAGCTATTATTTCTAACTTATCTCTCTTGTCAGTTAGCAACTGTTTGGCTCTGTTATACGCCCCATCAATCAATTTTTTCACTTCTTGATCAATTAATTGAGCGGTAGCATCAGAATATGGTTTAGTGAAACTATATTCTGATTGTTTGCTATCGTAGAAGGATACGTTACCGATTTTATCATTCATTCCGTATACAGTTACAATGCTGTACGCCAGTTTCGTGATTCTCTCCAAGTCGCTAAGTGCTCCTGTGGATATTTTATTGAAGATCAAATCTTCAGCTGCTCTACCACCCAGTGCCATGCACATTTCATCCATCAATTGCTCTGTTTGATACAAGAACTGCTCTTTCGGCAAATACTGTGCATAACCTAACGCAGCAACACCTCTTGGAACAATACTTACTTTCACCAATGGATCTGCATGTTCTAAGAACCAACCTGATACAGCATGCCCAGCTTCATGGTAGGCTACTATCTCCTTTTCTTCAGGAGAAATAATTTTACTTTTCTTTTCAAGACCGCCAATAACTCTATCAACAGCATCTTGAAAATCTTCCATGTCCACTTGCTCTTTGTCTTTACGAGCAGCAATTAGTGCAGCCTCGTTGCAGACGTTGGCAATTTCAGCACCAGCAAAACCAGGTGTTTGGGCAGATAATTTCTTAGGATCAACATCTTCATGAAGCTTAATGGGCTTCAAGTGAACCTTGAAAATAGCTTCTCTGCCTACAATATCTGGCTTATCAATACTTATTTGTCTATCAAAACGACCTGGTCTCATCAAAGCAGCATCCAAGACGTCTGGTCTATTGGTAGCTGCAAGAATAATCACACCTGAGTCGGTCGAAAATCCATCCATTTCTACTAGCAACGAGTTGAGCGTGTTCTCACGCTCGTCATTTGAGCCAGGCACTTGACCTCTTCCTCTTGATCGCCCAATAGCATCAATTTCATCTATAAAAACGATGCAAGGTGCTTTTTCTTTTGCTTGCTTAAACAAGTCTCTTACTCTCGCTGCACCAACACCGACGAACATTTCAACGAAATCCGAACCTGATAAAGTAAAGAAAGGAACACCGGCTTCACCTGCAACAGCTTTTGCCAATAAGGTTTTTCCTGTACCAGGAGGGCCTATAAGCAATGCACCTTTTGGAATTTTACCACCAAGTTTCGTGAATTTGGAAGGGTTTTGAAGAAAATCCACAATTTCTTTAATCTCTTCTTTCGCTTCCTGTAAACCAGCGGCATCCTTAAAAGTAATTTTTACCTTGTTTTCAGCATCAAATAAGGCTGCTTTGGATTTACCAATATTAAATATCTGACCTCCAGGACCTCCACTACCAGTCATTCTTCTCATTAAAAACCAAAACCCGAAGATGATTAGGAATAAAAATCCCCAATTGAAGAATATCGACGTGAAGTCTGATCGGTCTTCTGGTTCATAACTAAATCTTTGTGATTCAGGTACTTTTTCCATCAAAGTATTAAACTTATCATTGAATATTTGAGTGTCAACGATATTGAATTGGTAATGAGGGCCTGTTGCTGTGGAGAAAGGTGATTTTTCCTCTAGCTCAATCTTGTACTTAGTGTTCTGCAGCGCATCTTCTTTAAGCGTTACTTCTACTAAATCTTGATTTTTAATTAATACTACTTTTTTAACATCATTAGAAAGAACCATTTGTTCAAATCTCTTATCAGTGATTTTTACAGCCGAATTGGTTCTACTGAAGTATGTAAACCCAAAAACAAGGGCAATAAGTCCTACTATTATAAGCAGTTGGTAGTTTGGTCTACCTGGGCCACCTCCCATTAGGGTCTTCTTTATTCTCGGTTTGTCCGCCATGCTAAATTCTCTAAATTTTCTTACTAAACGCTGATTGAATCATTATGTTCCTACTGATCGATATGTCTAATATCGGCATCTCCCCAAAGTTCATCCAAGCCATAAAATTTTCGCTTGTCTTTATTGAACACATGAGCCACTACACTTACATAGTCGATTAAGATCCACTCTTTATTTTCTCGACCTTCTTTTTTCCATGGATTTTCTTTCACTTTTTTAAATACAGCTTCTTCGATAGCATCGGAGATTGCATCAATTTGTGTGTCAGAATTTCCGGAACATAATATGAAGTAGTCAGCAACTGCATTTTTGACATCTTTTAGATCCATAACCACGATGTTCGTGGCTTTTTTATCTAGCATTCCTTCAACAACGAGATCACTTAACTTCTTTGATTCTGATGTTTGCTTGTTTTTATCGGGCATTCATTGCTTTTTTGTCAAAAATAAATTGCAAAATTACATCTTTACTGTGCATAAATACTTTGCCAAAAGTTTATTTCTAGGTAAAAAATCAATTTATCTGACAGAATGTCACTCGACGAACGCCGAAGCGATAGAATTGATCAGAAAAGAAGGAGGTAACCACGGGACATTGATACTTACTAACTATCAATCGGCCGGTAGGGGGCAAAAAGGAAACGCTTGGATTAGTGAACCCCAAAGCAACTTATTATTTTCTTTAATACTTAAAACAGACTTTTTGAATGCTAGCCAAGCCTACTTGCTCAATGTGATGACAAGTCTGGCTTTAAGAGATGTCGTAGCTCGAATGCTTGGAAATAAATTGGTTGAAGTGAAATGGCCAAACGACTTGTACACCTCTGGAAATAAAATTTCTGGAATTTTAGTAGAGACTTTGTTGCGAGGTAGATTAGTGGAATATGCTGTCATTGGTGTCGGTATTAATGTTAATCAAGAGCATTTTTCGTTATCGAATGCCACGTCTATGTCTTTACTAAGTAAGAAAAAATTAGATAGGGAAATAGTAATGGATAATATTCTTAAGTCCATAGAACACTATTTCTTGATGCTGAGAGGAGGGAAGTACGATTTTTTACTCACTCGTTATGCTGAAAATCTTATGTGGAAAGATGAACGACACACTTTTCAGCTCGATACAGGAAAAATTTTTCAAGGAGTGATTCGCGGTATTGATGGTCAAGGCCGCTTAATTATACATGATGACGAGTCCGCTAAACAATATGATATTAAGCAAGTTTCTTTCCTTGCTTAGCATTTATTAATTTTGCGCTCAGAAAACACAAGAAAATGATTGAAGAAAAGGTGAAAAACAAGGTAAAAGATATCAGCCAGGCTTCCTGGGGAAGAAATGAAATAAAATTGGCAGAAGCTGAAATGCCAGGTTTGATGTCTTTGCGAGAAGAATTTGGTGAATCAAAACCACTAAAAGGATCAAGAATAGCTGGCTGTCTGCACATGACAATACAAACTGCCGTGCTTATTGAAACCTTGGTAGAATTGGGAGCTGAAGTATCTTGGTCCTCTTGTAATATTTTTTCAACACAAGACCATGCTGCAGCGGCCATTGCGGAATCAGGTGTTCCGGTCTTTGCTTGGAAGGGAATGAATGAAGAGGAATTTGATTGGTGTATCGAGCAAACTTTATTTGCATTTAAAGACGGGAAGCCATTGAACCTGATACTTGATGATGGTGGGGATTTAACAAATATGGTACTTGATAGATATCCTGAGTTAGTAAGTGATATCAAAGGGCTTTCGGAAGAAACAACCACGGGAGTACATAGACTGTACGAGCGTATGAAAAAAGGCACATTACTTATGCCAGCTATTAATGTGAATGATTCGGTAACAAAATCGAAATTTGATAACAAATACGGTTGCAAGGAGTCGTTGGTAGATTCAATAAGAAGAGCTACAGACATCATGCTTGCAGGTAAGGTTGCAGTAGTTGCAGGTTATGGAGATGTTGGAAAAGGAAGTGCAGCTTCTTTGAGTGGAGCTGGTGTGAGAGTCATTGTGACAGAAATAGATCCAATCTGTGCGCTGCAAGCGGCTATGGATGGCTATGAGGTCAAGAGAATGGCAGATGCTATTAAAAGAGCTGACATTATTGTGACAGCAACGGGCAATAAGGACATCATTACAGCCGAGTATTTTAAATTGATGCGCGATAAAACGATTCTTTGTAACATTGGACATTTCGATAATGAAATTGACATGGCTTGGTTGAATGAAACATATGGTAGTTCTAAAATTGTCATCAAGCCTCAAGTAGACCTTTACAACGTGAATGGTAATGAAATAATAGTGCTAGCCGAAGGTAGACTTGTAAACCTTGGTTGTGCGACTGGTCACCCATCTTTTGTGATGTCAAACTCTTTCACCAATCAAACATTGGCTCAAATCGAACTATGGACTAATTCTGAGCAATATGACAATGCAGTGTACACTTTACCAAAGCATTTAGATGAAAAAGTGGCAAGATTACATTTAGCCAAAATTGGTGTTGAATTAGATACTTTAAGTGTAGATCAAGCAGATTATATCGGAGTTACAGTTCAAGGTCCATTCAAGCCTGACGCATACAGATATTAAGAGAATAGAAGTCTGAAAAAAGCTGCCTTACCCTAAGGCAGCTTTTTTTTTGCATTTTAAAAATTGCTTTTCTTATTTTTAACAGCGCATGAATATTCTAATTACGACACAACATGGAGACGTTGCAGGAGCTACTTTTAGTATTTTCTTATTGGCGAAAGGCCTTTCAACAAAAGGGCATAAAGTTATTTTAGCATGTAGGCCCAACAGTGTGCTACATGGATTAGCCACACAATCATCGATTAGATGCCATAACATAGTGTTTAATAATAAATTTGATGTTTGTATTTGGCGGAATATTTCCCAGATTATAAAATCCGAAAATATTGATTTGGTTTACGCTCAAGAGAGTAAGGATAGGTATGCTTGCATATTCTCTAAAATTTTCTTCAGGTATCAGGCGAAGTTATTTTTAGCCAGAAGGCAGAAGGTCGTCGATAATAATCCATTCAAGCGTTTGTTATATAATTATTTTTCTAACGGACAGATAATTATCAGTGAAGGCCTAAAAAAGGAGATGATCAAATTGGGTTTTCCTGAGTCTAAAATGAAGGTGATTTTCAATGGCTTGCCTGAGATACAATACAGGGAAGATCATACATCAATCGACAAACTGAGAGAAAAATATTATTTCGAAGGTGGAGATATAATTATTGGATGCGTCGCTAGGCCTAAGCGTCAAGATGATTTATTTGCAGTATTACAAAGGCTTCCGTCCAATTATAAGTTGTTGCTCGTAGGAATTACGAGAGAACAAGTGGAGACTTTTTTCCTTAGCGCTGATGCTATTGGTTTAGGGAAGAGATTAATTGTAGCTGGTATAATTACGAATAAAAAGGTGCTTTATGATCATTATAAATTAATGGCTGTACATGTTCTAAGTTCAGATATGGATGGTTTTGGGTTGGTTAATTTAGAAGCCATGCAACTCGCTATTCCTGTAATTGGTGCTAATTATGGTGGAATTCCGGATGTCATACAAAATCAAGTTTCTGGTTTTATATACGAGTTAGGAAACATCACACAATTGAAAAATCAAATTATTACCTTGATTCATAATAAAAGGCTTTGCGGAGATTTTGTCAAAGAAGGTTTGAAGCGGGCGAAAAAGTTTTCCATTGAAGCAACCGTGAATAATTACGAAAGTTATTTTAGCAAGAGTTTGATTGGGAATGACTGAAATTCCTAAAATATCGGCTGTCATTATTACTAAAAATGAAGAAGAGAATATTCGACGTTGCATTAGTTCAGTTAAGCCTTTGGTCGATGAGATATTAGTCGTTGATAGTTTTTCAACGGATAATACTGTGTTGATAGCGCAGGAAATGGGTGCGCGGACGATTCAACATCAATTCATGGGACATATTGAACAGAAGAATTTTGCAGTAATGTGCGCATCAAATAATTTAATATTATCGCTTGATGCTGATGAGGCACTAAGCGAGATATTATATCAGAACATTGAGAAGTTGCTAAATCATTCATGTGAAATAAAGGCTGTAAGATTCAGCCGAGTCAATTTCTACTTGGGAAAATGGATCAGACATTCGGGATGGTATCCAGATAAAAAAGTAAGACTTTTTGATAGAAGAGTAGCGAGTTGGGGAGGGATTAATCCACACGACAAGGTGATTGTGGACAGTAGATATGAGATAGTTGAAGTCGAAGGAGATATCCTTCATCGAAGTTACAAGGATTTACAAAGTCATCTCAATCGTATCGATGAGTATTCAACAATAGCCGCAAGGCAAAAGCTCAAATCAGGCAAATCGATGAATTTAATCGTTCATCTTGTTTTATATCCGATGTGGGTTTTCATCAATACTTATCTTTTCAAATTAGGTTTTCTCGATGGATATCATGGTTTTCTGATAAGCAGGTTAAATGCCTATTACAGGTTTCAAAAGTATCTCAAGCTTTATCGGGTTGCTCATTTAAAATAGCGCGATAGAGATTTATGTAATTCTGAGCACATTTGTCCTTGGAAAAACGTTTCACTAATAATCTGGCGTGCTCAATGATCTCCTTCTTTAAAGTAGTTTCATTTTCGAGTTCCATTACATTATTGGCTAAGCTTACAGCATCACCAATTGAAGATAATAAGCCAGTTTTCCTATGAATGACAATTTCAGGAATGCCCCCTGCATTCGTAGCAACAACGGGTACTCCGGCGGCAAATGCATCAAGAATACTCGTGCCTAAACCTTCTGTTTTGGAGGTAAATAAAAAATAATCTAGTTGAGGTAGCAGATCGGCCATATCTTCTCTGAAGCCAGTCATTGTGAAATGACTGGCAAGGCCTTTATTATTAATCCAGTTAGTGATCTCTTTCTTCAAGCTCCCATCTCCAAAGATCAGAAAGTGGAAGTTATTCTCCTGTCGAATCAGAACCTCAGCTGTATTAATGAAAGTGGGATAATCCTTCTGAATTGTTAATGCTGACGTATTTCCTACTAATTTTTTTCCAATCGGGATTTGAAATTGTTCGTATATATCATAAGACTTTACGTCATTAAAAGATGGAATATCCACACCGCTGTAAATATTAATTAGTTTTCTTTCATCTTTTATCCTGGGTTTAGTGACTCTTAGAACTTCCTTGGAAACACAAACAATTTTTTTAATTCGGTGATAATTGTATTTGTATTGACTGAACCAATTGCTTTTGATGGCTACATCAACTCTTCGAGTTAAAACTATAGGGGCCCTTAATCCTATAATATTGGCTATTACACCAAGAGTATGAGATTTGGAGGAGTGAAGGTGTAACAAGTCAAAATTATTATTTTTGAAATGAACCTTAACTCTTAGGGCGTCAAAAATATTATACGCGTTATGAAAATCGATTTCGATAGAAGGGATACTCTCGGATTTACACCACTTGGCTATTTGGGAATTTTTTCGGCAAACTATCTGGGAATCAATACCCATGAACCGGGTTTGAGTTACTAAATAAGCAATTTGCTGTTCTCCTCCCCTCCATGATAGTTCTGAGCTTAGGTGTAATATCTTCATCTTATCTGCCGGTATTCTTGAATAGCATTACGAACCTATTAAAGTCTTATTTAGAAACATTCTATATAAACAGCCGTAATGTGTAGAGACATACATTGATTACTTAAACAGTAGTTGATAGTTTGTAAATTGTAAAGTAATCATGCAAGGGGGAATACAAGTAATGGATACTGAGAAAGTAACGAGAAATAAATATAGTGAGGTTCAAAGAGTGAATATTTTCGATAACGAATTTATGCCTCACGTTGACACAATGTACAATTTTGCTTATCGACTCACTTTTGATGAGGATGATTCAAAGGACTTAGTGCAAGACACCTATATGAAAGCCTATCGCTTCATTAATTCTTTTCAACAGGGAACGAATGCCAAAGCTTGGTTATATCGAATATTGAAAAACTCTTTTATTAATAATTTTAGAAAGAAGAGCAAACAGCCAGCAAAGGTAGATTATCAGGAGGTAGAGAACTTTTATAATTCTGATTCAGTTGATACAAGTGCGACAGTTGATCTGAGGGTAGAGACTGTTAAAGATATGATTGGGGATGAAGTAAGCAATGCGCTAAACTCATTAGCTGTCGATTTCAGGACAGTGATTATATTGTGTGATCTTGAAGGGTTCACCTATGAAGAAATGGCCAAAATATTGGATATTCCAATAGGAACAGTAAGGTCTAGACTTCATAGAGCACGAAATTTATTAAAACAAAAATTAAAGTCTTATGCTTCAAGCATGGGTTATTGAGAAATTCTTTTATTTAGCTTCAATTAGTAAAATCAAATGGAATCAGTAGGAAAGGGAGACGCCAAGAAAGGTTGTAAGGAATTCGAAAAATGCTTGGAAATACTTCACTTAATGCTCGATAGCGAAGCTTCAAAAGATCAAGAAGAGTATCTCAATGAACACGTTGAAGGTTGCATGACCTGTTTTGAACATTATGAAGTCGAAAAACAGATTCGTATTCTTTTGCAAACGCGTCTTGAACATAAACAGGTGCCAAGTGACCTTGCTTCTTCTATCCGTAGTAAAGTATTTGAGTAAATGGGCAAAGCCATCATTTTCTGCGCTCCATCAGGAGCAGGCAAAACAACCATTGTAAAATATCTTCTTTCAGAATTGGCATCACTTAAATTTTCCATTTCAGCCACTACTCGCGCTCCTCGCTCAGAGGTAGAAATTAATGGAAAAGACTATTATTTTTTGAAGGAAGAAGACTTTCATAAAAAATTATCCTCAGAGGAATTTTATGAATGGCAGGAGGTTTATGAAGGAACTTTTTATGGAACCCTAAAAAGTGAAGTAGATAGAATATGGGGTGAAAATAACCATGTGATCTTTGATTTGGACGTAAAAGGAGCATTGAATTTAAAGAAAAAATTAGGAGATCAAGCCTTGGCAGTGTTTGTTAAAGTCAAGGATATTGATACATTGAGGCAAAGGCTGAGCGCTAGAAGCACAGAATCATTAGAAAACCTTGAAAAAAGGATATCAAAGGCATCACAAGAAATGAAATTAGCAAACAGTTTTGATTATATACTGATAAATGATGAATTATTGGCGGCTCAGAATGAAGCCAAGAAGGTGGTTCAAAACTTTTTGAAATCATGAAGGTCGGTCTTTTTCCTGGGTCTTTTAACCCAATGCATATAGGACATTTGATTATTGCCAACTTAGCATACGAAGCAACGGAATTGGATCAGGTGTGGTTCATCGTTTCCCCACAGAACCCATTCAAGAAAAATAAGAGCCTAATCCATGAGTTTGATCGGCTGGATATGGTACAAGCTTCAATTAGTGAAGACTACCATTTCAAGGTGTCTGACATAGAGTTTAGTATGCCGAAACCGAGCTATACAATTGATACCCTAATAAGGTTGGTGGAAAAGTATCCAGAGCATGAATTCTCTTTAATTATCGGAGGAGATAATTTGGCAGGATTACCTAAATGGAAAAACGGGAATAAAATTCTTGAAGATTTTAAGCTAATAGTTTATCCCAGACCTAACGCTACCAAAACGGAGTTAATCAGACATAAAAATATCACTGAAATTGATGCTCCCGAACTTGATATATCAGCAACATTAATTAGGAAGCTATTACGGGCCGGCAAGTCAATTAAATACCTCGTTCCTCAGCCGGCCATTGATATTATAGAAGCAAGAAACTTGTTCAAGTAAGTCTTCATGGATGACTTAAATAGTCGTTATGTCTCTTTCCTTTATTGCTAACAATTCGTCTATTCTGGTAGTATGTTCGGAGGTGAGTTTTTGCACTTCTTCTTCCGCACCTTTTACCATATCTTCTGATGCTCCTTCTTTTTGAAGTTTTTTCAACGAATCATTTACATCCTTACGAATATTTCTTATCGAAATTTTACCATTCTCTGCCTCAGCTTTTGCTTGTTTTACAAGTTGCAGTCGTCTCTCCCCAGTCAATGGTGGAATATTTAACCTTATGAGCTCACCATCATTCTGCGGGTTTAAGCCTAAATCACTATTCCTGATCGCTTTCTCGATATCTTTTATCAAGTTTTTTTCCCAAGGTTTAACAGAGATTGTTCTTGCATCCGGTGTAGTTACAGAGGCCACTTGACTCATAGGGGTTGGATTCCCGTAGTACTCAACCATTAAACCATCCAGCATATTTGGAGCAGCTCTGCCTGCTCTTATCTTAGAGAACTCTGTGTTTGCATGCTGGATCGCTTTGTCCATCATTTCTTTCGCGTGATCTAAGTAAAATTCTATGTCATCCATAATGTTCTAGTTAATAAGTGTTCCTACCTCCTTACCATCTACAATCTTGGCAAGATTGCCAGCTTTGTTCATATCAAATACAATAATCGGCAGATTATTCTCTTTGCATAAAGTGAAGGCAGTCATATCCATAATGCTTAGCCCTTTTTCATACGCCTCTTGATAAGAGACCTGCTTGTATTTTGTTGCGGTTGGGTCTTTTTCAGGGTCTGCAGTATATACGCCATCGACACGAGTTCCTTTTAAAACAACCTCTGCTTCGACTTCTATAGCTCTTAAGCTGGCAGTTGAATCTGTGGTAAAATATGGATTACCTATGCCTGCTCCAAAAATAACGATTCTTCCTTTTTCTAAATGTCTAACAGCTCTTCTTTTTATGAATGGCTCACAAACTTGTTCCATTTTCAAACCCGACATCAGCCTTGTATACATGCCATTTTTTTCCAATAAGCTTTGAATTGCCATGCCGTTAATTACAGTTGCCAACATACCCATATAATCTCCCTGCACCCGATCTATACCTGATTTTTCACCATCTACCCCTCTGAAAATATTACCGCCTCCAATAACAATGGCAATTTCAATCCCTTGTTCATGGATTTGTTTAATATCATTGGCATATTGTTGAAGTCTTGCAGGGTCAATGCCATGAGTTTGCTGTCCCATTAAAGCTTCACCACTTAATTTTAGAAGTATTCTTTTGTATTTCATTGATCGATATGTTCAAAAATTCCGTAAAACTATAAAGTTTCTATTAAGCAAAGGATGACAAGTAATAGTTATTCAAAAGAAATCAACTGTTGACCTTTCTCAACGCTTTGATTTAATTCAATATTGATTTTATCAATTATCCCATTTCTTGGAGATTTAATTACATTTTCCATTTTCATAGCTTCCAGAATGAGTAATGGCTCGCCTTCTAGCACTTCTTTGCCTACGACGACCATTAGTTTTAGTATTGATCCAGGCATTGGAGCATCTACCGAATTTGCCACTTCCTCTACGTTTATATCCATTCCCAAATTTTCTAAAACTTGAGAAATTTTATCTTTCACTAACAGACTAACAGCTTTGCCATTAATCATTAGCTCATAATGACCCTTATTTGTAGGTAAAAATAAAATCTCATATGATTTTTGCTGATAAATGATTTGATATTTTAATTCATCAATTTTTATGAAATCGAAATCAACTTTTTCGTCATCAAGGAAAATGGCATCAGGCGAATAATTGGCGAAAATTTCGGTGGATTCAGCAATCTTTATTACCAAATCGGGTGTTTTTGGGTAACTCATAGCTGCAATTTATCGCCGTTTTCCAATTCTGGAGAAGATCAGGTGGGTTAAATTTTATTTATTGAAAATTATTTGAATACAATAAAAAAGGTTCTACTTTTGCATTCCCTTTTTAGGACAAAGAGCTTATCAGGGGAAACAAGTGCTTTGAAATATATTGATAATTAATGGGGAGATACTCAAGCGGCCAACGAGGACAGACTGTAAATCTGTTGGTGTATTCCTTCGAAGGTTCGAATCCTTCTCTCCCCACTTATTTGTTGATTTCTTAACCAAGGAAATCGTAAAAGACAAATATTTAAGCGGGTGTAGCTCAGTTGGTAGAGCGACAGCCTTCCAAGCTGTAGGTCGCCGGTTCGAGCCTGGTCACCCGCTCTCAAACTTTGAGTTTTTGGTCAGAGTTCTGAGCTCAAACTAATAAGTGAGCAAAAGAATTTAGCCGATGTAGCTCAGGGGTAGAGCGTTTCCTTGGTAAGGAAGAGGTCAGGGGTTCAAATCCCCTCATTGGCTCTTGATGAAAAAGTATTAATTGACACACATTTATATAACTAAGATTTAAACCGAGGATTTTCAAACATGGCTAAAGAAACCTTTGATCGTTCAAAACCACACGTTAATATCGGTACTATTGGTCACGTTGATCATGGTAAAACGACATTAACGGCTGCTATTTCATCTGTACTTGCAAGTAAAGGTCTTGCTGAGATGAAAGATTTTTCTTCCATAGATAATGCACCTGAAGAGAAAGAAAGAGGTATTACAATTAATACTTCTCATATTGAGTACACCACATTAAAAAGACACTATGCACACGTAGATTGTCCAGGTCACGCCGATTATGTTAAAAACATGGTTACGGGAGCTGCACAAATGGATGGTGCAATTATTGTTGTGGCAGCTACGGATGGCCCAATGCCACAAACGAGAGAGCATATTCTTCTTTCAAGACAAGTAGGTGTTCCAGCTTTGGTTGTTTTTATGAACAAGGTTGATTTAGTAGATGATCCAGAATTACTTGAATTGGTAGAAATGGAAATCAGAGAATTACTTTCTGATTATGATTTTCCTGGAGATACTATTCCTGTGATTCAAGGTTCTGCTCTTGGAGCACTAAATGGAGAGCCTGAATGGGTCTCCAAGATAGAGGAGCTAATGGATGCTGTTGATGAGCACATTCCACTTCCAGAAAGAGCGATGGACAAAGATTTCCTAATGCCGGTCGAAGACGTTTTCTCGATAACAGGTAGAGGAACTGTAGCAACTGGTAGAATCGAAAGAGGAGTAACAAATACAGGTGATCCAGTTGAAATCATCGGTATGGGAGCTGAAGGTTTGAAGTCCACTATCACTGGTGTTGAGATGTTCAGAAAAATATTAGATAGAGGAGAGGCTGGAGATAATGTTGGTCTTCTTCTAAGAGGTATTGAAAAGTCACAGATAAGACGAGGCATGATTATTTGTAAGCCGGGTTCTGTTAAGCCTCATGCTAATTTTAAAGCAGAAATTTATGTACTTTCGAAACAAGAAGGTGGTCGACATACTCCTTTTTTCAATAAGTATAGACCACAGTTCTACGTTAGAACGACTGATGTAACAGGTGAAATAATGCTTCCTGAAAGCATTGAAATGGTTATGCCAGGTGATAACGTGACTATCGAAGTGAAATTAATCAATAAGATAGCGTTAGAAAAAGGACTAAGATTTGCAATGAGAGAGGGTGGAAGAACCGTCGGATCAGGTCAAGTCACTGAAATCCTAGACTAATAACTTAATAAACAGAAGAGGCAAAAAATATTTTTGCCTCTTCTTTGTTTATAAATTTTAAATAATCTAATTTTGCAGTCCTTTTTGGCCTGCAAGTTTTACGGGTGTGGCTCAATTGGTAGAGTAGTGGTCTCCAAAACCATTGGTTGGGGGTTCGAGTCCCTCCTCCCGTGCTATTACGAAAGTAATTATGAATAAAATAGGTACGTTTTTTAAAGAAGCATATAACGAGCTCACTCACAAAGTGACTTGGCCAAAGATTAGTGAATTGCAAAATAGCAGTATGCTGGTTCTAATAGCATCTTTGATTTTTGCTTTATTAATAGGGCTCTTCGATTTAGGTTTCGACAAAGCTATGACTTGGTTTTATCAGGAATTTTAAAATGGAAGATTTCAAATGGTATGTGGTTAGGGCAATCAGTGGTAGAGAGAAGAAAGTTAAAGGATATTTGGAGTTAGAAATTTCTCGAAATAAAATAGAACATCTTGTTGCTCAAATTCTAATTCCTTCGGAGAAGGTTTATGAAATGAGGAACGGTAAGAAAAGAGTTAGAGAAAGAAACTTTTTCCCTGGATATGTATTGGTGCAAGCTGACCTTAGTAATGGGGAGACACAACATGTAATCAATAACACTCCTGATGTAATAGGTTTTCTGAGTGAGGGCTCTGCGAGCTCTACCAAAGATCCAGTGCCCCTCCGACAGAACGAGGTTAATAGAATCTTGGGTAGAGTAGATGAAGTAGAAGAATTTGAAGAAAAGCTAGAAACTCCATTTATTATAGGAGAATCAGTAAAAGTGATGGATGGTCCTTTTAGTGGTTTTACCGGAATGGTTGAGGAGGTTTTTGAAGATCGTAAGAAACTTAACGTTACGGTTAAAATATTTGGAAGAAATACGCCTGTTGAATTGAATTATATACAGGTAGAAAAACAAGATTAAGCAATGGCTAAAGAAATTTCAGGTTATTTGAAGCTGCAGGTAAAAGGTGGGCAAGCAAATCCATCACCTCCAGTAGGTCCAGCATTAGGTTCCAAAGGTTTGAATATTATGGAGTTCTGCAAGCAATTTAACGCAAGAACTCAGGATAAACAAGGACAGATTTTACCTGTATTGATAAGAATTTATGCTGATAAGACGTTTGATTTTGTAATCAAGACTCCACCAGCGGCAATAATGATTATGAATGCAGCGAAATTAAAAAAGGGTTCTGCTGAACCAAATAGATCAAAGGTAGGATCTATCAGTTGGGATCAAGTAAAAGACATAGCTGAGACGAAAATGGAGGATTTGAATGCTTTCAAAATTGAAGCGGCAATGAGACAAGTCGCAGGAACAGCGAGAAGTATGGGTGTAAAAGTTTCAGGAACAGCGCCCTGGGCGAACTAATATTAAAAATAATGGGCTCTAGTAAGAATCAAAAGAAAACCGCAGTATTAGTAGACTCTACTAAGGATTACTCATTAAGTGAGGCTGCAATACTTGTGAAGGAAATAACATTCACAAAGTTTGACGCATCAGTTGATTTAGATATCAGACTTGGTGTAGATCCAAGAAAAGCAGATCAAATGGTGCGTGGTGTTGTTGCTTTGCCCCACGGCGTGGGTAAGGAGGTACGTGTCCTTGTATTATGTACTCCTGACAAGGAAGAAGCGGCTAAGGCGGCTGGTGCTGACTATGTAGGCTTAGATGATTACATAAAAAAAATTGAGGGAGGTTGGACCGACGTTGATGTTATAGTCACAATGCCAACAGTAATGGCTAAAGTGGGTAGACTTGGACGAGTTTTAGGACCTAGAGGCTTAATGCCTAATCCGAAATCTGGAACCGTAACAATGGATGTTGCACAAGCGGTTACTGAGGTTAAGGCTGGAAAAATTGATTTTAAAGTGGATAAGTTTGGTATAATACATGCGAGTGTTGGTAAAGTATCATTCGATCCAAAAATGATAGAAGAAAACGCGGCTGAAATGATCGCAACAATTTCAAAATTAAAGCCGAGCTCGTCAAAGGGGACTTATTTTAAATCTGTGACCATGTCCAGTACGATGAGTAAAGGAATAAGTGTTGATAAAAGTACGATAGCTGGGGTATAAGGTATGACTAGAGAAGAAAAAGCAAAATTAATAGCTGGTTTAGCGGAAAAGTTTGAAAATACCGATCATTTCTACATAACAGACTCATCGGGTCTTAGTGTAGGAGAGATTAACCAGTTCAGAGCATCTTGTTACGAGCAGGATGTAGATTACAGGGTAGTAAAAAATACTATAATAAAAAAAGCACTTGAAACATTAGAAGTAGATTATTCAGAATTGGATGCTGCTCTAAAAGGGTTTTCAGGGGTAATGTTCGTGAACGAAAACGCGAATGTTCCAGCAAAGGTTATCAAGGATTTTCAGAAGAAGAATAAGCTTGGTAAACCACATCTAAAAGCGGCTTCCATAGATTCAGATATATTCATGGGTGAGGATCAGCTAGACCTATTGAGCAAGCTTAAGTCAAGGCAAGAACTTATCGGTGAGGTTATCAACTTACTACAATCACCTGCGAAGAATGTTATCGGAGCACTCCAAAGTGGAGGGCACACGTTGGCGGGTATTGTAAAAACATTATCAGAAAGAGAATAAGATTATTTAACAAAATTAACGATTAGAAAAATGGCAGATTTAAAGGAGTTCGCAGAGCAATTAGTGAACCTTACGGTAAAAGAGGTAAACGAATTAGCTACTATCCTTAAAGACGAGTATGGTATCGAGCCTGCAGCTGCTGGTGCTGTAATGGTTGCCGGTGGTGCTGGTGCAGAAGGTGGCGAAGTTGCAGAGGAGCAAACATCATTTGATGTTGTCTTGAAGGCGGCTGGTTCAGCTAAACTTGCAGTTGTCAAGTTAGTAAAAGAATTAACTGGTCTTGGCTTAAAAGAAGCTAAGGAAATGGTAGACAGTTCACCTAGTAATATTAAAGAAGGTGTAACAAAAGATGAAGCTGAGGCGCTCAAAAAGCAGCTTGAAGAAGCAGGCGCGGAGGTTGAATTAAAATAATTCTATCATAAAGAATTAGGCTTTGGCCTGGTCCCGATACAATTCGGGATCAGGTCTTTTCCTGTTTGTATACACTATACGAAGAGTACGAAGGTTCTCATCGCAATTTTGGACTTAAAGAATTAAAACTTTGGCTAATAAATCATCTGAGAGAATCAATTTCTCATCAATAAAATCGGTAATCGATTATCCTGATTTCCTTGATTTACAATTAAAATCATTCAAAGACTTTTTCCAACTTGATACTCCGTCAGAGAAAAGAGAAGATGAAGGCCTGTACAAGGTATTCATGGAAAACTTCCCTATATCTGATTCCAGAGATAATTTTGTTTTGGAATTCGTCGATTATACCGTTGATCCGCCAAAATACGAAGTTGATGAAAGTATCGAGCGAGGTTTGACGTACTCAGTGCCTTTGAAAGCTAAACTTAGGCTCCTTTGTAATGATGAGGAGAACGAGGAGTTTGAAACTATGGAGCAGGAAGTGTTCCTAGGAAATATTCCTTACATGACTGAAAAAGGATCGTTTGTTATTAATGGAGCTGAAAGGGTAATCGTTTCACAATTACACCGATCGCCAGGAGTATTTTTTGCACAAAGCAAGCATACGAATGGAACCCATTTATATTCCGCTAGAATTATTCCTTTTAAAGGATCATGGATCGAGTTTGCTACTGATGTGAATAATGTCATGTATGCATACATTGATAGAAAGAAGAAATTTCCAATTACAACATTACTGAGATCGATTGGATACGGCTCAGATAAAGATATATTAGATCTCTTTGGTTTGTCAGAAGAAGTTGAGGCAACAGAGAAAGATCTTAAGAAAATTGTAGATAGGCGGCTAGCTGCAAGGGTACTCAAGACATGGACGGAAGACTTTGTTGATGAAGATACAGGTGAGGTTGTTTCCATTGATAGAAACGAAGTTGTATTAGAAAGAGATAGTATTATTGGTGAAGAGGATATCGAGATAATTCTTGAGTCCGGAACCAAATCAGTAATTTTGCATCGAAAAGATGTAAATGTCACAGATTATTCAATTGTTTACAACACGTTACAAAAGGATAATTCGAATTCTGAGAAAGAAGCCGTAGAGCAAATCTACAGACAACTTAGGAATACAGATGCGCCCGATGAACAAACCGCAAGAGATATAATCCAAAGTCTATTTTTCTCAGACAAAAGATACGATTTAGGAGAGGTTGGAAGATATAGAATAAATAAAAAATTAGGTCTTGAGTTAGGTTTTGATAAAAGAACGCTTACAACTGAAGATATTTGTTTAATTGTGAAGTACCTAATTGGGCTTATCAATTCAAAAGCTGTTGTTGACGATATTGATCATTTGAGCAACAGAAGAGTCCGAACGGTAGGAGAGCAGTTGTATGCGCAATTTGGTGTAGGCCTTGCGAGAATGGCAAGAACGATCCGTGAGAGGATGAATGTAAGGGATAATGAAGATTTCAAGCCTGTTGATTTGATCAATGCTCGAACTTTATCTTCCGTTATAAATTCATTTTTCGGAACGAATCAGCTTTCCCAATTTATGGATCAAACGAATCCATTAGCTGAAATTACACACAAAAGAAGAATGTCTGCTCTTGGACCTGGCGGTCTTTCGAGAGAAAGAGCAGGTTTTGAAGTTCGTGATGTTCACTACACTCATTACGGTAGATTATGTACCATAGAAACACCTGAGGGTCCAAACATTGGACTGATCTCCTCGATGTGTGTTCATGCCAAAGTGAATCACATGGGATTTATTGAAACTCCATATAGAGAGGTAAATGAAGGTACCGTGGATATGTCAGGTGTAGTTAAATATTTGACTGCTGAAGAAGAAGATACACATAATATTGCCCAGGCTAATGCGCCATTGGATGATAATGGGAAATTTATTAATGACAAAGTTAAGGCTAGATACGAGGGAGACTTTCCTGTTGTAGGTCCTAATGAGTTACGATTTATGGATGTGGCTCCTAATCAAATTGTTTCCGTAGCAGCATCTATGATTCCATTCTTGGAGCATGATGATGCGAACAGGGCTTTGATGGGATCCAACATGCAACGTCAAGCAGTTCCTTTACTGAAACCTCAAGCACCAATCGTGGGTACAGGTTTAGAAAAGAGAGTTGCAATTGATTCTCGATCATTAGTTATCGCAGAGGGAGACGGTTATATTGATTATGTCGATGCGAAGAAAATTGTAGTGCAATACGAGAAGAGTGAGGAAGATCTGCTTATATCTTTTCACAGCTCAAGCGTATCATACGATTTGATAAAATTCAGGAGAACTAATCAGGATACTTGTATAAATCTTAAGCCAATAGTAACTAAAGGTGATAAAGTTTATAAAGGGCAACCGCTATGTGAAGGTTTTGCTACCGAAAATGGTGAATTAGCTCTTGGTAGGAATTTACAAGTGGCTTACATGCCGTGGCAAGGGTACAATTTCGAGGATGCAATTGTAATCTCAGAAAAGGTTGTAAGAGAGGATATATTCACTTCAATTCATATTGACGAATTTGATCTTGAAGTTAGGGACACAAAAAGAGGGGAAGAAGAATTAACATCTGAGATACCAAATGTTAGTGAAGAGGCGGTTAAAAATCTCGATGAAAACGGGATTATAAGAATCGGAGCGGAGATAAAAGAAGGAGATATTCTTATTGGAAAGATTACGCCAAAAGGTGAAACCGATCCAACCCCTGAAGAAAAACTCCTTAGGGCTATTTTTGGAGATAAAGCAGGTGATGTAAAAGACGCTTCACTAAAAGCTTCCCCATCCTTACGAGGAGTGGTTATAGATACTAAGCTATTTTCAAGACCGAAAAAGGACAAGGATTTACGCGCCAGAACTAAGAAGGAAGTTGAGTTGCTTAAAAGCAAATATAGTAGAGATCTTACCAACGTACGTAATGAAATGATTGAGAAGTTGACAAGGTTACTTGAGGGTAAGACATGTCAAGGAATCAAGCACAAGTTTGGCGATGAGCTCATGTCGAAAGGAGCGAAATTCGGCAAGAAAAATATCGAAGCAAATATGTTCCCGACAAAGAACGTATACCGTGATGAAAGTAATTATAATGTTCCTGAAGAAGCGAATCTTATTTCTGACTTGATCATTGAAGATTGGACTGTTGATAAGCATGTCAATGCGCTCACTTTAAAAATGATCAAAAATTATATCAATAGAAGAAATGAAATCGCGGGAATATTTAAGCGATCTAGATTTACTCTTGAGGTGGGAGATGAATTGCCCGCTGGTATCGTGCAATTGGCTAAAGTTTACATTGCTAAAAAGCGGAAACTAAAAGTTGGTGACAAGATGGCAGGGCGTCATGGTAATAAAGGTGTCGTAGCTAGAATAGTGAGAGACGAAGATATGCCATTCATGGAAGATGGGACGCCTATGGATATTGTTTTGAATCCTCTTGGTGTACCTTCTAGAATGAACATCGGTCAGATATACGAAACTGTATTAGCGTGGGCAGGGTTAAAACTCGGTAAAACCTATGCTACGCCTATATTTGATGGTGCAACTGAACAGGAAGTACAAGACGAGTTGGCTGCAGCGGGATTACCATCATTTGGTAGAACTTACCTTTATGATGGTTTGAGTGGTGTAATGTTTGATCAACCGGTAACAGTTGGTATCGCTTACATGTTGAAACTTGGTCACTTAGTTGATGATAAGATGCATGCACGTTCCATTGGACCTTATTCATTAATTACACAACAGCCTCTTGGTGGTAAAGCACAATTTGGTGGACAGAGATTTGGTGAAATGGAAGTGTGGGCATTGGAAGCATTTGGTGCGGCTCACGTTCTTCAAGAAATCTTGACAATTAAATCAGATGACGTGATAGGTAGGGCAAAGGCATATGAAGCTATAGTAAAAGGTGAAAATATGCAAAAGCCTAACATTCCTGAATCATTCAATGTACTTGTACATGAGTTAAGAGGTTTGGCATTGGAAATTACTTTAGACTAATTAAATGAATTAAAGCCTCACGCAAGTGGGGTTTATATATAGATCATAAATTATGGCATTCAGAAAAAATAAAAAACTGACTAACGACTTCTCCAGAGTTACGATAAGTTTGGCCTCACCAGAGTCAATCTTGGAAAGCTCGCATGGAGAGGTAACTCAGCCTGAAACGATTAATTACAGAACTTACAAACCGGAAATGGGTGGTTTGTTTTGTGAGAGAATCTTTGGACCCGTGAAGGATTGGGAATGTCATTGTGGCAAATACAAAAGGATCAGATATAAAGGTATCATTTGTGATCGATGTGGCGTAGAAGTTACGGAGAAAAAAGTCCGTAGAGAACGAATGGGGCATATCGAATTGGTGGTTCCTGTTGCGCATATATGGTATTTCAGATCTTTACCGAATAAAATTGGTTATCTTCTTGGCTTGCCAACAAAAAAATTGGACCAAATCATATATTATGAAAGATATGTGGTTATTCAAGCAGGAGCTAAAGAAGACGAAGATATTACCTATTTGGACTTCCTAACAGAAGAGGAGTATTTAGATATTCTCGATAAGTTACCTCGGGAAAATCAAATGCTAGATGATGATGACCCTAGTAAGTTCATAGCTAAGATGGGTGCTGAGGCTTTAGAAATGCTGTTGGCGAGAATTCAGTTAGATGATTTATCTTATCAGTTAAGGCATCAAGCAGCAACCGATACTTCTCAACAAAGAAAAGCAGAGGCATTAAAAAGATTAAGAGTTGTAGAGGCATTCAGAGAAGCGAAGACAAGAATCGAAAATTGTCCTGAATGGATGATTATAAAAATGGTTCCTGTTATTCCACCGGAATTGCGTCCATTAGTACCGCTAGACGGGGGACGATTTGCAACATCTGATTTAAATGATCTCTATAGAAGAGTAATAATTAGAAATAATCGACTCAAAAGATTGGTCGATATTAAAGCACCAGAAGTAATCTTACGGAATGAGAAAAGGATGCTTCAGGAAGCAGTTGATTCACTCTTCGATAATTCTAGAAAAGTAAATGCAGTAAGATCAGACGGTAACAGAGCGTTAAAATCTTTAAGTGATATGCTTAAAGGAAAGCAAGGTCGTTTTAGACAAAATCTTTTAGGTAAAAGGGTTGATTATTCTGGAAGATCCGTAATTGTTGTTGGTCCTGAGCTCAAAATGCATGAGTGTGGTCTTCCAAAAAATATGGCTGCTGAATTATTCAAACCTTTCGTTATTAGAAAACTTATTGAAAGAGGAATAGTCAAGACAGTTAAATCAGCTAAGAAAATTGTTGATAGAAAAGACCCTGTAGTATGGGATATTCTTGAAAATGTTTTAAAAGGACATCCCGTGCTTTTGAACAGAGCTCCTACTTTGCACAGGTTAGGGATCCAAGCCTTCCAACCAAAACTTATTGAAGGTAAAGCAATCCAATTACATCCGTTAGTTTGTACGGCATTCAATGCGGATTTTGATGGTGATCAAATGGCTGTTCATGTACCTCTTGGTCATGAGGCTATTTTAGAGGCTTCATTATTAATGCTTTCCTCACACAATATTTTAAATCCTGCTAATGGGGCTCCAATTGCGGTACCATCTCAGGATATGGTATTGGGTCTTTACTATATTACTAAAGGAAGAAGAAGTACAGTAGACAAACCTGTTAAGGGTGAAGGTAAAACCTTTTACAACTCTGATGAAGTTATCATTGCGATGAACGAAGGGCAACTTTCGAAACATGCGTACATAAAGGTGAGAACTGACGTAAGAAATGAAAAAGGAGAGTTAGAACGAAAAATCATTGAAACTGTAGCCGGTAGGGTGTTGTTTAATCAGCATATGCCAAAGGAGGTAGGATTTGTAGATGAATTGTTGACTAAAAAGAAGTTAACCAAAATACTTTCGACCGTCTTTAAAATATCGGGAATGGCAAGAACAGCTCATTTTCTTGATGATATTAAAGAATTAGGTTTTCAAATGGCGTACAAAGGAGGTCTTTCAATGGGACTGGATAACATCCAAATCCCAGTTGAAAAAGATGCCATGGTAGCTAAAGCAAAAGAAGAGGTTGAGGCTGTATGGAACAATTACCTAATGGGTCTAATCACGGATAACGAACGGTATAATCAGGTAATTGATATTTGGACAAGAACGAACACTCAACTGACAGATACGCTGATGCAGCAGTTAGAAGAGGATGATCAAGGTTTCAACTCTATTTACATGATGATGCACTCTGGAGCTAGAGGTTCTAGAGAACAAATTCGCCAGCTTGGAGGAATGAGAGGATTAATGGCTAAGCCGCAGAAAAACCTTCAAGGCTCTGTTGGTGAAATTATAGAGAACCCTATTCTTTCCAACTTTAAAGAAGGGCTTGACGTCATTGAGTATTTCATTTCAACCCACGGTGCGCGTAAAGGTCTTGCCGATACGGCACTTAAAACGGCAGATGCTGGTTACCTGACGAGACGTCTTGTGGATGTCGCACAGGACATGGTTGTTAATGAAATGGACTGTGGTACATTAAGAGGTTTGTCTGTTGAGGCCTTAAAAGACAATGAAGATATTGTCGAATCTCTATCAGAAAGAATTTTAGGTAGGGTGACTGTTCATAATGTATATGACCCCATTTCTGAGGAGTTAATCGTCGAAGGAGGAGAAGAAATTACAGAAGAAATCGCAGATGTTATTACAGCATCTACAATTGAAGAAGTGGAGATAAGGTCAGTGCTGACTTGTGAGGCAAAGAGAGGTATTTGCGCAAAATGCTATGGTAGAAATCTTGCATCCGGTAGCATGTCTAATTTAGGCGAAGCTGTTGGTGTGGTTGCCGCCCAATCGATTGGGGAGCCAGGGACTCAATTAACACTAAGAACATTTCACGTAGGTGGTACCGCGTCGAACATCGCTGTTGATGCAAACATTAAGGCGAAAGTTGATGGTATTGTTGAATTCGACGAACTAAGAACTGTAGATTCCTCAGATGGTGATGGTAACAAGGTAAAAGTCGTGATGGGTCGTTCAGGAGAAATAAGAATTCTTGACGCCAAGAAGCAAAAAGTATTGATGGCCAATCACGTACCTTATGGATCAATATTGAAAGTGTCGGATGGAGATAAAATTGAAAAAGGAGCGGAAATTTGTTATTGGGATCCTTACAATGCCGTTATTATGGCAGAATTGGATGGGGTAGCAGAATTTGAATCAATTATAGAAGGCGTTACTTTCAAGGAAGAATCTGATGAGCAGACTGGTCACAGAGAAAAAGTAATTATTGATACTAAGGACAAGACTAAGAATCCGGCAATAATTATAGAAGGATCAGATGTTTCAAAAGGATACAACATTCCTGTAGGAGCTCACCTTTCAGTGTCGCATGGAGATAAAATCAAAGCGGGTCAAGTGTTAGCTAAAATCCCAAGAAGATCCGGCAAGTCAAGAGATATTACTGGTGGTCTTCCTAGAGTAACGGAGTTATTCGAAGCACGAAACCCGTCTAACCCTGCTGTTGTCAGTGAAATTGATGGAGGAGTGACTTATGGTGGAATCAAACGTGGTAATAGGGAGATATTCATAGAATCAAAAGATGGAGTTAAAAAGAGATATCTCGTTCCTTTGTCTAAGCACATTCTCGTTCAAGATAATGATTTTATAAAAGCAGGCGAAGCTCTTTCAGATGGAGCTACAACACCAGCGGATATATTAAAAATTCAAGGTCCAACTGCTGTTCAGGAATATCTTGTAAACGAAATTCAAGAAGTATATCGTCTGCAAGGTGTGAAAATCAATGATAAACACATTGAAGTTATTGTTAGACAAATGATGCAAAAAGTCATTATCATTGACGCTGGAGATACGAGTTTCTTGACTAATCAAACGGTTGATCGTTTTGCCTTTATGGAGGAAAATGATGAGATTTTGGATCGAAAAGTGGTTATTGATTCAGGGGACTCAGATTCACTAAAAGCAGGCATGATCATAACTAGTCGTAAGCTTAGAGATGAGAATTCTAACTTGAAGAGAAGAGATATGAAGATTGTGTCAGTGAGGAGTGCAGAACCTGCGGTTTCGCAACCTATACTCCAAGGAATCACTCAGGCGTCACTAGGAACTGTTAGTTTTATCTCAGCGGCATCATTTCAGGAAACGACTAAAGTCTTAAGTGAAGCATCTATCAGAGGTAAAAGAGATTTATTATCCGGTCTTAAGGAAAATGTAATAGTTGGTCACTTGATTCCTGCAGGAACGGGTATGAGACAATTTCAAGATAGAATTGTTACATCCAATGAAGATTACGAGCAGCTAGTGAATGCGAAAGAAGAATTTGAAAGATCTAAAGAATACGAAGCTTAAGATGGATTCAAAGGAAGACAAGAAAGCAAAACAAGGAAATCAAATTAACATAGAACTCTCGGAAGAAACTGCCGAGGGTGTCTATGCTAACTTGGCGATGATAGCGCACTCTAGTAGTGAGTTTGTTATTGACTTCATTCGATTGATGCCTGGTGTACCAAAAGCCAAAGTCAAGTCAAGAATTGTAATTACACCAGAACACGCCAAAAGATTATTGAACGCTCTACAAGATAATATCAAGAAGTATGAAAATACTTTTGGAGATATAAAGTCAATTGATGAAGCACCTAAATTTCCAATGAACTTTGGAGGTACAGTAGGTGAAGCATAAAAATTTTAAAATCATTCATTCCAACTGTTGGGATATAAAATCATTATATCTATCTTTGCGTCCCGATAATACGGACCCGAAAATAGGATCATTAGAAATTAACGCAGAATGCCAACTATTCAACAATTAGTACGAAAAGGCAGAACAAAATTGACCTCAAAGTCAAAATCGCCAGCCTTGGACTCATGTCCACAACGAAGAGGTGTTTGTACTAGAGTATACACAACTACTCCAAAGAAACCAAACTCAGCAATGAGGAAGGTGGCTAGAGTTAGGCTTACAAACGGAAAAGAAGTGAATGCTTATATTCCAGGAGAAGGTCATAACCTACAAGAGCACTCTATTGTATTAATTAGAGGCGGAAGGGTTAAAGATTTACCAGGTGTGAGATATCACATCATTCGTGGAGCTCTCGATACTGCAGGAGTAAGCGGAAGATTGCAAAGACGTTCAAAATATGGGGCTAAAAGGCCTAAGGATAAAAAGTAAGTAGGAGAAATGAGAAAATCGAAACCAAAGAAGAGGTACATCCTTCCTGATCCAATATATAAGGATACAATGGTTACCAAATTCGTTAACAACTTGATGTTAAGTGGAAAAAAAAGTACTGCTTACAGTATTTTTTATGAAGCTATTAAGATTGTGGAAACAAAGACAAGCGAGAATGGTGTTGAGACTTGGAAGTCTGCACTAAATTATGTTTGTCCTGCTGTTGAAGTGAAAAGCAGGAGAGTTGGAGGAGCTACGTTTCAAGTGCCGATAGAGGTGCGACCAGAACGCAAAACTGCTTTGGGTATGAAATGGATGATAAAGTATGCAAGGTTACGTGGTGAGAAAACTATGAAGGAAAGACTTGCTGCCGAAATTATTGCCGCTGCGAAAGGCGAAGGTGCATCAGTGAAGAAAAAAGATGATACGCACAGAATGGCTGAAGCGAATAAAGCATTTTCTCACTTCAGATTTTAAGGATTAGGTACTAATGGCAAGAGATTTAAAGTACACTAGAAATATAGGAATAGCAGCTCATATTGATGCTGGTAAAACCACTACCACAGAAAGAATCCTTTACTATACAGGGGCTAGTCATAAAATTGGAGAAGTCCATGATGGGGCGGCTACAATGGATTGGATGGCTCAGGAGCAGGAAAGAGGAATAACAATTACTTCGGCTGCTACTACTGTTTTTTGGAAGTACAAAAACGAAGATTATCATATAAATATAATCGATACTCCTGGTCACGTTGACTTCACAGTTGAAGTAAATAGATCGTTAAGAGTGTTAGACGGACTAGTTTTCCTATTTAGTGCGGTTGATGGTGTTGAACCACAATCTGAAACTAATTGGAGACTCGCTGACAATTATAAAGTGGCCCGGATAGGTTTTGTGAATAAAATGGATCGTGCGGGTGCAGATTTTTTAAATGTTTGTAAGCAAGTAAAGGAAATGTTGGGCACTAAGGCCGTTCCTCTACAATTACCGATTGGTGCTGAAGAGACTTTTAGAGGTGTTGTAGATCTTGTCGAGAACCGAGCAATGGTTTGGAACGAAGATGACATGGGTATGACATTCGAGCAAATTGATATACCAGCTGATATGGTGGATGAAGTTGCAGAGTATAGGGAATATTTACTTGAGGCTGTAGCGGAGTATGATGAAACACTATTAGAAAAATATTTCGAAGATCCCGAGTCGATTACGAGAGATGAGGTCATAGCCGCATTAAGAGCGGCAACTATCGATTTAGCATTTGTACCAATGACATGTGGTTCAGCTTTTAAAAACAAGGGTGTTCAAGCAATGCTTGATTATGTTATGGAGCTTCTTCCATCACCTCTTGATAGAGACAGAATTAAAGGAATAAATCCTGATACAGAAGAGGACGAATATAGAAAACCATCAGCAAGTGAACCATTTGCGGCATTAGCCTTTAAGATTGCCACAGATCCTTTCGTAGGTCGTTTATGTTTTGTTCGATCTTATTCAGGTCTTCTAGAGAGTGGGTCTTATGTCTACAACACTAGGTCAGGAAATAAAGAAAGAATTTCAAGGATCTTCCAGATGCACGCTAACAAACAGAATCAAATAGATCGTTTGCATGCTGGTGACATTGGAGCCGTTGTAGGGTTCAAGGATATAAAGACTGGTGATACGCTCTGTGATGAAAAGAACAAAATAGTTCTGGAATCAATGACCTTCCCAGAACCGGTAATAGGGTATGCTATTGAGCCAAAATCTCAGGCAGATGTGGATAAATTAGGGATAGGTCTTGGAAAACTTCTTGAAGAAGATCCAACACTACAAGTGGAAACTAATCATGAAACAGGGCAGACCATTCTTAAAGGAATGGGTGAACTTCATCTTGATATAATCATTGATAGATTGAGACGCGAGTTTAAAGTTGAAATCACTCAAGGAGCACCGCAAGTAGCCTACAAAGAAACTATTAGAAGAACTGTCGATCATAAGGAAGTATATAAAAAGCAATCTGGTGGTAGAGGTAAGTTTGCCGATATCGTATTTGAGCTGGGTCCGTCTGATGAACCTGAGGAAGGCAAGGATAGAGTAGAAGGTCTACAGTTTGTTAACAGTATTGTTGGTGGTTCAATACCAAGAGAATTTATTCCAGCAGTGGAAAAAGGATTCAAGGAAGCAATGAAAAACGGACCACTTGCGGGTTATCCTGTTGACAATATGAAAGTGAGACTTTATCACGGTTCATTCCACGATGTTGATTCGGATTCATTATCATTTGAATTAGCAGCGAGAATAGGCTTTAAAGAGGCTGCAAAAAAGGCGAAACCTGTACTCTTAGAGCCTGTAATGGCTGTAGAGGTAGTTACTCCTGAGGAGTACACAGGATCAATTACGGGAGATCTTAATAAGAGAAGAGGTATAATGAAAGGGATGGATACAAGAGGAAACTCTGGCGTTATTAAGGCCGATGTACCATTATCGGAGTTATTCGGATATGTAACTGATTTGCGAACAATGAGTTCAGGACGAGCGACTGCTAGCCTTACGTTCGCACATTATGACCAAGTGCCTCAAAGTATTGCTGAAGGGGTTATTTCAAAAACAAAAGGCACTGAATCTTAAAATATTAAAGCGATGAATCAAAAAATTAGAATTAAACTTAGATCGTACGATCACAACTTGGTTGATAAGTCATCTGAGAAGATTGTTAGAGCCGTAAAAACTACTGGTGCTATAGTGAGCGGACCGATTCCATTGCCAACAGTGAAAGAGAAGTTCACGGTTTTGAGATCACCTCACGTAAATAAAAAGTCAAGGGAACAATTTCAATTGTGTACCTACAAAAGATTAGTCGATATATACAGTAACAGTTCTAAGACTGTCGATGCGCTAATGAAATTGGAACTTCCAAGTGGAGTGGACGTAGAGATAAAAGTATAGATTTTGCTATGCTTAAATGGAGAACTGATAGCCAAAGGGTATTGGTTCTTTTTTTGTGTTAAATAATTAGATCGAATCTTTTTATTACAAAGATAAATCGCTATTTTCGCGAACCTTTTTACAAAAAGATTATCCCTCAACGGATTAAAAATAAAAAAAGAGCAAAATGCCAGGAATTATTGGTAGAAAATTAGGAATGACCAGTATCCATCTTGAAGATGGTAAAAACGTAGCATGTACGTTAGTAGAAGCTGGTCCTTGCGTAGTGACTCAGGTTAAGAATCCTGAGACTGACGGTTATAAAGCTGTTCAGTTGGGCTATGGAGAAAGAAAAGATAAAAACACGCCTAAATCGTTAAAAGGTCATTTTGCGAAGGCAAAGACTACACCGAAGAAGAAGTTGGTTGAGTTTAGAGATTTTAGATCTGAATTTGATGACAAGGTTGTACTTGGTAATACCATAACAGCAAATGAAGTGTTTGCTGAAAATGATTTCCTAGATGCAATTGGAACTTCAAAGGGTAAAGGTTTTCAAGGAGTTGTTAAACGTCACGGTTTTGGTGGAGTAGGTCAAGCTACTCACGGTCAGCATAATCGACTGAGAGCACCTGGATCAATTGGAGCATGTTCATTTCCTTCAAGAGTTTTCAAAGGATTGAAAATGGCAGGAAGAATGGGCGGAGATCGAGTGAAGGTGTTAAATCTAAAAGTTTTGAAGGTATACGCTGATAAAAATTTATTACTAGTGAGTGGGTGTATCCCAGGTGCTAATAATTCATTTGTAATTCTAGAAAAGTAATGAAACTAGCTGTTTTAAATATTAAAGGAGAAAATACCGGAAGGGAAGTTTCCTTAGACGAAAATGTCTTTGGCCATGAGCCGAATGAACATGTGGTATATCTTGAAATTAAGCAGTTTTTGGCTAATCAGAGACAAGGGACTGCAAAAGTTAAACCTAGAAACCAGGTATCTGGTTCGACTAGAAAGATAAAAAAACAAAAAGGTACAGGAACAGCGAGAGCTGGTAGTATTAAATCGCCTGTTTTTCGAGGCGGTGGTACGATGTTTGGTCCTGAGCCAAGAGATCATTCCTTTAAGCTCAATAAGAAAGTAAAGTTAAAAGCAAAAAAGTCAGCTTTCTCAGCAAAAGCGAGTGAAAATGCAATTACTATACTGGAGGATGTGAATATGGAAGCGCCTAAAACTAAGGCATTTATTGATTTGTTGAAGAATTTAAATGTAAGCGATAAGAAATCACTCTTTATCATCGCAGACGCAAATAAGAATTTTTACTTGTCATCTAAGAATTTTAAAAATACTAAAGTTTCAACGGCAAACGAAATAAATATTTTTGATCTTGTTCATTGTGATCAATTAATATTGGCTGAAGGGGCTGTAGATGTAATTCAAAAGAGATTTAAATAATGGGAGTATTAATAAAGCCTCTAGTAACTGAGAAGGTTTCTGCTATGAATGAGCAAGGTAAATATGGGTTTATGGTTGCTAAAAAAGCAAACAAAGTTCAAATCAAAGCGGAAATTCAAAAGACCTATGGGGTAACTGTAGAAAGTGTCAACACGATGATTCATCCAGGTAAATCAAAGTCGAGACATACGAAATCTGGAATGATTGAAGGGAAATCGCCCTCTTACAAAAAAGCTGTCGTAAAAGTTGCGGACGGTGATATAATTGATTTTTACAGCGGTATATAAAGAACTGACAAATGGCAGTAAGAAAATTAAAACCGATATCCCCAGGACAGAGACACAGAACTGCGCCTGTATTCGATAAGATTACAAAATCGACTCCTGAAAAGGCACTATTAACATCAAAAAAAGGTCAAAGCACTGGAGGAAGAAATAATTCCGGTAGAATGACCATAAGAAATGTTGGTGGAGGTCATAAACAGAAATTACGAGAAGTTGATTTTCTTCGTGAGAAACATGGGATTCCTGCGACAGTAAAAGGTATAGAGTATGATCCAGGAAGAACGGCTTATATCGCCTTGGTATTTTATGCTGATGGTGAGAAGAGATATATACTTGCCCCCGCGGGTCTTGGAGTAGACTCAGTAATCCTTTCAGGACCTGGAGTAGCACCTGAGGTAGGTAATACACTATTGTTAGCTGATATTCCTTTAGGTACGATCATACACAATATAGAGCTAAAACCGGGTAAAGGTGGAGCATTGGTTAGAAGCGCAGGAGCTTATGCTCAAATTGTAGCACGTGAAGGTAAATATGCCACCATTAAGTTACCTTCAGGTGAGATGAGGATGGTTTTAGTAACTTGTTACGCTACCATTGGAACCGTTTCTAATTCTGAGCACATGAATGTGAGGCTTGGAAAAGCTGGTAGGAACAGATGGTTGGGTAGAAGACCAAGGGTAAGAGGCGTTGCTATGAATCCGGTAGATCATCCAATGGGTGGTGGTGAAGGTAAGTCCTCCGGAGGTCATCCTAGATCTAGAAATGGATTATATACCAAAGGAAAGAAAACCAGAAAGCCTAATAAGTATTCTGATAAGTTTATTGTAACCAAGAGAAAATAATGGCAAGATCATTAAAAAAAGGACCTTATATAGACTTTCGCCTAGAAAATAAGGTGGAGGCAATGTCTAAGTCAGGTAAGAAATCTGTAATAAAAACTTGGTCAAGAAGATCAATGATTTCACCGGACTTTGTAGGACAAACCTTCGCGGTGCACAATGGCAATAAGTTCATACCTGTATTCGTAACTGAAAATATGGTAGGTCACAAACTTGGAGAGTTTGCGCCAACAAGAAACTTCAGGGGTCATATTGCGAAGAAGGATAAAGGTAAAAGATAATTAGATGGAGGCTGCAGAAAAGAAATTAAAGAAATCGGTGAAAGTCCGAATGAAGAAAGAAGCGCTCAAGCAATTTAGAGAGGAGAATAAAGGTAAGTTGGGAGCTGTGAAATCTTCCTTGAGAAATGTACCGACATCACCTAGGAAAATGAGGCTTGTAGCTGATATGATTAGGGGACAAAGAGTTAATCTAGCGCTTAATATTTTAAAATTTGATGATAAGCATGCATCGCTAACCATGGAAAAGATACTATTGACAGGTATCGCTGACTGGCAGGCTATGAATGATGACATAAAGCTTGAGGATGCTGACCTTGTGGTTAAGGAAGTTTATGTTGATGGTGGGAAAATGTTGAAAAGATTAAGACCTGCCCCTCAAGGACGAGCACATAGAATAAGAAAGAGATCTAATCACATTACTATTTCGATAGCTGATGCGAATGAAAATATTAACAACACAGAAAACAAAGACTAAATGGGACAGAAGGTAAACCCAATAGGATTTAGATTGGGTATAGTTAAAGGATGGGATTCTGCATGGTATGGTGGAAAAGATTTCGCCGATAAAATTGTAGAAGATCATAAAATCCGGGAATATATCACTGCACGTATTCCGAAAGGTGGAATCTCGAAAGTAATAATAGAGAGGACACTTAAAAGAATTACATTAACTGTTCACACAGCTAGACCAGGTGTTGTTATTGGTAAAGGAGGTTCTGAAGTTGATAAAATTAAAGAGGAGCTAAAAAAGCTTACTGGAAAAGATCTACAGATAAATATATTCGAGATTAAACGTCCTGAATTGGACGCAAAGCTTGTTGGCGAATCTATAGCTCAACAGCTTCAGGCGAGAATATCATTTAGAAGAGCAATGAAACAATCTATCGCATCTTCCATGAGAGTTGGCGCGCAGGGTATTAAAATTAAGGTATCCGGTAGATTAGGAGGTGCGGAAATGGCACGATCCGAACAATATAAAGAAGGGAGAATCCCATTGCACACCCTTCGTGCAGACATTGATTACGCTATTTCAGAGGCAAATACTGTTTATGGAAAAATTGGAATCAAAGTATGGATATTCAAAGGGGAAGTTTTCGGTAAAAGAGATCTTTCACCAAATGTAGGCATGACTGGTCAAAGCGGCCCAGGTGCTCCTGGTCAAGGTGGTCCTCGAAGAAAAAGAGGAGACGGACCAAATAGAAAAAGAGATCGTAGATAATCTTATTAAAAAGTAAGAAATGTTACAGCCGAAGAGAACAAAATTTAGGAAACAGCAAAAAGGTAGAGTCAAAGGACTTGCTGGGAGAGGTCATAGATTGGCTTTTGGAAACTTTGGAATCAAATCCTTGGAACCAGGATGGATTACAAGTAGACAGATAGAAGCTTCACGTATTGCCATGACAAGGGCGATGAAAAGAGAAGGACAAGTTTGGATAAGAATATTTCCGGATAAGCCTGTAACAAAGAAGCCTGCAGAGGTTCGTATGGGTAAAGGAAAAGGTGCGCCGGAATATTGGGTTGCAACTATAAAGCCTGGAACTATACTTTTCGAGGCTACAGGTGTTGAGTCAGCACTAGCCAAGGAAGCGCTAAGATTAGCGGCTCAAAAGCTTCCTGTAAAAACGAAGTTTGTCGTACGAAGAGATTACACAGGCGCATGAAAAATTCAGAATTAAGAGGTTTAACCCTCGAGGAATTAAATAATAAGTTGGTAGTTGAGAAGGAAAGCTACCAAAAATTAAAGTTTGCTCATAGCATCACTCCAATAGAGAATCCGATGAAAATTAAGGAAACTCGCAAGTTAGTGGCTAGAATACAAACAGAGTTGAAAGCTAAAGCAAATAGTAAATAAGGCATCAATGGAAAGAAACCTACGTAAAGAGAGAATAGGTCAGGTTGTTAGCAATAAGATGCAAAAAAGCATTACCGTGGCTGTGAATAGAAAAGAAAAGCATCCTATGTACGGTAAGTTCATTAGAAAGACAACCAAGTTTACTGCGCATGATGAGACTAATGATTGTAATATCGGCGATACGGTAAGAATCATGGAGACTCGTCCCTTGAGTAAAAACAAGAGATGGAGATTAGTAGAGGTAATCGAAAGAGCAAAATAAGATGATACAGCAGGAATCACGATTAAATGTGGCCGACAATAGCGGGGCAAAGGAAGTACTTTGTATACGTGTGCTTGGAGGTACAAAAAAGAGATATGCTTCAATTGGAGATACAATTGTAGTGACTGTAAAGTCAGCTATTTCTTCAAGTAGTTTGAAAAAAGGTACAGTTTCAAAAGCTGTCATTGTGAGAACTAAGAAGGAAATTAGAAGAAAAGACGGATCTTACATTCGCTTTGAAGATAATGCAGCAGTGCTCTTGAATACTAATAATGAGCCAAGAGGGACGCGTATTTTTGGTCCAGTGGCACGTGAGCTTAGGGAAAAACAGTTTATGAAAATTGTATCACTTGCACCTGAGGTTCTTTAAAATTAAGCATAATGAAGAAATTTAATATCAGAAAAGGAGATACTGTTAAGGTTATTGGCGGTAATGATAAAGGCAAGACAGGAAAAGTTCTTGATGTTGTTATCGAAAAGAACAGAGTTGTTGTTGAGGGTGTGGCCATGGTCACAAAACATGTAAAGCCATCAGCAAATAAGCCTGAAGGTGGGCGAGAAAACACAGAAGCAGCAATTCATATTAGTAATGTTATGCTAATTGATCCAGCAACTGGTGAAGCTACAAGAACAGGTAAGAAGTTAAACGAAAGTGGAAAGCTTCAAAGATATTCTAAGAAAACTGGAGAATTTATTACTAATGGCTAGACCTAGATTAAAAGAAAAATATTTATCGGAAATAGTACCCGAACTTAAAGAAAAGTTCGAATACAAGTCGATCATGGAAGTACCCAAGATCACAAAGATATCGGTGAATAAAGGAATTGGTGCCGCTGTTGCAGACAAAAAATTGGTGGACGTAGGAGTGGAGGAATTGACAACAATTACTGGTCAAAAGGCTGTTGCAACCATCGCAAAGAATTCAATCTCCAACTTCAAGTTAAGAGAGGGAATGCCTATAGGTGCAAGAGTCACATTGAGAGGGAATAAAATGTATGAATTTCTCGATAGGTTAGTGACAGTAGCGCTACCAAGGGTTAGAGATTTTAGAGGAATAAAGCAAAAAGGCTTTGACGGTAGAGGGAACTATACTTTAGGAGTTCAAGAGCAAATAATTTTCCCCGAAATTAGTATTGACAAGGTTAATCAAATTACAGGAATGGATATAACTTTCGTTACGACTGCAAAGACGGATGAGGAAAGCTATGCATTGTTAAAAGCATTTGGAATGCCATTTGTGGTAGGAAAAAAATAAGATATGGCTAGAGAATCAGTAAAAGCTAGAGAAAGAAAAAGAGAGAAATTGGTTGCGAGATATGCGGACAAAAGGGCTGCATTGAAAGAAGCTGGAGACTATGAAGCGTTAGACAAGCTTCCTAGAAATTCTTCGAAAGTTAGATTACACAATCGGTGTAAATTGACAGGAAGACCTAAAGGTTATATGAGAAAGTTTGGTATTAGTCGTGTTACATTTCGTGAAATGGCTTCTGACGGGAAAATACCTGGTGTTACAAAAGCCAGTTGGTAATTTTTCAACCAATTAGGAATTATAAGAAAATATTGATTAATTTTGCACCCCTTTTAAGGGTAGATAATTGTTTTAACAAATGGTAACAGATCCAATAGCGGACTTTTTAACTAGGATTCGAAACGGAATCAAGGCGAAGCACAGAATAGTGGAGATACCAGGGTCCAATCTTAAGAAAGAAATGACTAAGGTATTGCACGAAAAAGGTTACATACAGAATTATAAATTTGTTGACGATAGTCAACAGGGAATTATAAAGATAGCATTGAAGTATAATACGCAGACTAAACAATCTGCTATTACCAGTCTCGAAAGAATTAGCAAACCAGGACTAAGAAAATACGCGAGTATCGAAAACTTACCTCGAGTTTTAAATGGTCTTGGAATAGCGATAATGTCCACTTCAAAAGGCGTTATTACTAATAAAGAAGCTAAAAATGAGAAAGTTGGTGGTGAAGTTCTTTGTTTCGTTTATTAATAAATAATCATGTCAAGAATAGGAAAAGCACCAATAGATATACCTGCAGAGGTCACTATTGATATAAAAAATAATAACGTTGTTGTTAAAGGACCAAAGGGAGAATTGAATCAGGAAGTTGATCATGATTTCACTCTGTCAATAGATCAAGGTGTTTTAACGGTATCAAGGCCAACTGAGCAAAAAAGACATAAGGCGTTACACGGTTTATATAGATCGTTGATCGCAAATATGATCGAAGGCGTAATTAGTGGTTATAAGAAGGAAATGGAACTTGTTGGTGTTGGTTTTAAAGCCGCTGTACAAGGTCAAGTGTTGGAATTAACTTTGGGTTATTCACACAACATATTTTTATCATTACCCTCTGAGATTTCCATTACTACGGAAACAAAAAAAGGTCAAAATCCAAAAGTCTTTGTCGAAGGAATTGATAAACAATTGGTAGGGCAAGTTGCTGCCAAAATAAAATCATTAAGAAAAGTGGAGCCTTACAAGGGTAAGGGTATCAGATTCATTGGTGAGCAAATAAGAAGAAAAGCCGGTAAAACTGCTGCGAAATAATAATAAAGATGGCTGTAACTAAAATACAACGACGTACCAGAATAAAAAGAGGTATTAGAAAGAAAATTTCTGGTACAACTACGAGACCAAGAGTCTCAGTCTTCAGAAGTAATAAAGCAATCTACGGTCAAATTATCGATGATATTAAAGGGGTCACGATTGCATCCGCCTCATCAAAAGAATTAGGAATGGCTTTAAATAATATTGAAGCATCTAAAGAAGTAGGTAAGAAACTCGCTGAAAAGGCCAAGGCTAATGGGGTAGAGATAGTTATTTTCGATAGGAATGGTTATCAATATCACGGAAAGGTGAAAGCCTTTGCCGAAGGAGCACGTGAAGGAGGACTCAAATTTTAATTTAGTTATGTCGCAGAGTAATATAAAAGCAGTAAGAGCAAGTGAAATCGATCTTAAAGAGAAGGTTGTAGCAATAAAACGTGTAGCTAAAGTTGTTAAAGGTGGACGAAGATTCAGTTTTTCAGCGATAGTGGTAGTAGGTGATGGTAATGGTGTAGTAGGATACGGTTTAGGTAAAGCTAATGAAGTGACTGACGCGATAACCAAAGGTGTAGATGATGCAAAAAAGAATTTGGTAAGAGTACCGATATTTAGATCAACTGTTCCGCATGAAGCAATTGGTAAATTTGGTGGTGGATTTGTTCTGCTAAAACCGGCGGCTCCAGGTACTGGTGTAATTGCTGGTGGCGCAATGAGAGCTGTTCTTGAATCAGCAGGTATACATGATGTTTTAGCGAAATCTAAAGGTTCATCTAACCCTCACAATGTTGTTAAAGCGACTTTTGATGCACTAGGGAGAATGAGGGATCCTTTTGCTGTCGCAAAACAAAGAGGAGTTTCACTAGATAAAGTATTTAACGGTTAAGAGAATGGTTAAAGTAGTAATAACTCAAAAAAGAAGTACAATCAGAAAGCCGAAAAATCAAAAACTGACTATTCAGGCATTAGGATTAGGTAAGATTAATAGGAGTGTAGAGAAAGAGTTGACTCCTCAAATTGCTGGTATGATCAATAAAGTACATCACCTAGTTGAAGTAAAAGAGCTTTAAAATGAGATTAGAATCATTAAAGCCTGCTAAAGGGGCTACAAAAAATAGAAAACGTATAGCAAGAGGTCAGGGTTCTGGTCGTGGAGGTACGTCAACAAGAGGTCACAATGGCGCGCAATCTAGGGCAGGTTACTCAAGAAAAATTGGATTTGAAGGTGGACAAATGCCACTGCAAAGGAGAGTACCTAAATTTGGTTTCAAAAACAATAATAAAATTGTTTCCAAACCAGTCAACTTAGAAGATTTGCAAAAATTAAGTGAGAGTAAAAATTTAACAGAAATTACACCTCAAGTTTTATTGGAAAATGGGATGATAGGAAAGGGTGATAGAGTTAAAGTTTTAGGAGGAGGGGAAATTTCTTCTAAGCTCGCTATATCAGCTCATTTATTTTCTAAATCGGCTCAGGAGGCAATAGAAAAAGTTGGAGGTAGTATCACTACTATATCAATGTATAGTAAGGCAGCTATAGAAGTCTAGGCATGAACAAGTTTATACAAACCATAAGGAATATTTTTGCCATAGAGGAGTTAAGAACGCGTATCATAAATACGATAGGCTTTTTAATCATCTTTAGGCTTGGTTCATTCGTGGTTCTACCAGGTGTTGATCCAACTCAATTGACTACTGACACTGGTGGTATTTTTGGCCTACTAAATACATTTTTAGGTGGAGCCTTTAGTAGAGCTTCAGTGTTTGGCTTGGGTATTATGCCTTACATTTCAGCATCGATTGTTTTGCAATTAATGACAGTGGCGGTTCCTTATTTTCAAAAATTACAGAAGGAAGGTGATAGTGGGCGAAAGAAGATAAGTCAAATAACAAGAGTATTGACTATATTTATTTGTTTGGCTCAATCAATAGGATATATTAATGCAACTATACCTTCAGAGGCAATAAACGATCAACTTAATCCATTTATGTTCCAGATTTCGTCAATGATTATTTTGACCGCTGGTACAATTTTTTGCATGTGGCTAGGTGAAAGAATTACTGATAAAGGAATTGGTAATGGAATATCAATGTTGATCATGATTGGTATAATATCCAGATTTCCGGGTAGTATTGTCGCAGAGGCTGTATCAAGAGGTATGAATCAAGCTCTGCTGTTTGTTTTTGAACTGGTTGCATTGTTTGTTGTAGTTATGGCAACAGTGGCCTTAGTGCAAGCTGTTAGGCGTATTCCGGTACAGTATGCAAAGCAGGTTGTTGGAAACAAGGTGTACGGAGGTCAAAGACAATATATTCCATTGAAGGTGAATTCTTCAGGAGTTATGCCAATTATTTTTGCACAGTCTCTAATGTTTTTACCAGCCTTGATAGCTAATATATGGTCTGATAAAAATGACACAGCGCAGTACATAGGAACAACCTTTTCGGACATACAGTCATGGCAATACAATTTATTGTTTGCAGTATTGATAATTTTATTTACATTTTTTTATACTGCCATTACAATTAATCCAAATCAGATAGCTGACGACATGAAACGTAATGGAGGATTTGTCCCGGGTATTAAACCAGGAAAACAGACCTCCGAGTTTATTGACAATGTTTTGAGTAGAATAACTTTACCTGGTTCCTTCTTTTTAGCAATAGTGGCAATTTTGCCAGCATTCGCTATGATGGCGGGTGTCAATACAGGTTTCGCACAATTCTATGGAGGTACTTCCTTACTAATTATGGTTGGGGTTATCTTGGACACGTTACAGCAGATAGAAAGTTATTTATTAATGCGTCACTACGAAGGAATGATGAAGTCTGGAAAAGTTAAGGGACGAACCCAAGCGGTAGCATAATGGCAAAGCAAGCATCCATAGAGCAAGATGGTACAATTGTAGAGGCTTTGTCCAACGCAATGTTTAGGGTCGAACTCCAAAATGGACACGAAGTAATAGCTCATATATCAGGCAAAATGAGAATGAATTACATTAAAATATTACCTGGTGATAAAGTTAAATTGGAGATGTCTCCATATGACTTGTCAAAAGGAAGAATTGTTTATAGATATAAGTAAGCATTAATTAACGATGAAAGTAAAAGCATCTATTAAGAAACGAAGCAGCGATTGTAAAGTCATTAGACGAAAGGGAAGGCTGTACGTTATCAACAAAAAGAACCCTAAGTTTAAACAAAGACAAGGATAAGACATGGCTAGAATTGCAGGAGTTGACGTGCCGGATAATAAAAGAGGCGTAATTGGTTTAACCTACATTTTTGGTATCGGTAAAAGTTCTTCAGAAAGAATTTTAACTGAGACTAAAATCGACCTAGATAAAAAGGTTAATGAGTGGGATGACGATGAAGCAGGAGCTATCCGTACTTACATAAGTGAAAACTTTAAAGTCGAGGGTGTATTAAAGTCGGAAATCCAATTAAGTATTAAAAGACTTATGGATATCGGTTGTTACCGCGGATTGAGACACAGAAAAGGTCTTCCAGTCAGAGGTCAGCATACAAAAAATAACGCTCGTACAAGAAAAGGTAAGAGAAAGACAATGGCCAACAAGAAGAAAGCAACTAAGTAATTTAGACGATGGCGCAGAAGAGAAAAGATAAAGCAAAGAAGAGAGTTGTAGCAGTTGACACAATTGGTCAGGCACACATACAGGCGACTTTCAACAACATCATCATATCTATGACCAATATTCAAGGTCAGGTGATATCATGGGCATCCGCAGGTAAAATGGGTTTTAAGGGTTCTAAAAAGAACACGCCATATGCAGCGCAAGTCGCAGCGCAGAATTGTGCTCAGGCAGCTCATGAATTAGGGCTAAGGAAAGTAGAAGTTTTTGTTAAAGGTCCAGGATCAGGTAGAGAATCTGCCATTAGAACAATCCAAAATGCAGGTATTGAGGTGACAATGATTAAAGATGTTACTCCTCTTCCTCACAATGGTTGTAGGCCTCCTAAAAGAAGAAGAGTTTAATAGCGTAAAGGATATAATTTAATGGCAAGATATACAGGACCAAAAACCAGAATTTCAAGAAAGTTTGGTGAGCCAATCTTTGGTAACAGCAAGGCGCTACAAAAAAAGAATTACCCTCCAGGTCAACATGGTAGAGGTAGAAGAAGAAAACAGTCTGAATATGCTATACAGCTGTCCGAAAAGCAAAAGGCTAAATACACTTACGGTGTTTTAGAGAAGCAATTTGCTAATGTTTTTGATAAAGCCTCAAGGAAAAGCGGTATTACAGGAGAAATATTATTACAACTATTAGAGTCGAGATTAGATAACACTGTCTACAGACTAGGTATTGCTCCCACTAGAAGGGGTGCAAGACAGTTGGTGTCGCACAAGCATATTACCGTAAATGGTGAATTAGTTAATATTCCATCTTACACATTGAAAAACAATGATATTGTTGGAGTTAGAGAAAAATCAAAATCTTTGGAGGCTGTGAGTGATAGTTTAGCTTCGAACGTTAAGAATTTCTCATGGTTGGAATGGAATCCTTCCGAATTGAGTGGAAAATTTTTGAATGTTCCCTCACGAGATGAGATTCCAGAAAATATTAAAGAACAATTGATAGTTGAACTTTACTCAAAGTAGTAGTTCTTCATTTAACTTTTAAAAGGAAATATATATGTCGATCCTAGCATTTCAAATGCCAGAAAAGGTGGTGATGGAGAAAGCCGATGACTTCCATGGGTTATTTACCTTCAAACCACTCGAACAAGGTTACGGAGTAACAGTTGGTAATGCTTTAAGAAGAATTCTTTTGTCTTCGCTTGAAGGATATGCAATCACTGGTATAAAAATTCCAGGTGTTCTTCATGAGTTTTCAACTATCGAAGGTGTTGCAGAGGATGTAAGTGAAATTATTTTAAATCTCAAAATGGTTCGCTTCAAAAAAATTGCTGAAGTAATCGAGAATAATATCGCTGTTGCAGTGTCGAATAAGAAACAATTCACTGCGGGCGATCTTGGAAAAGCAACTAATTCATTTGAGATTTTAAATCCTGATTTGGTTATTTGTAATTTGGATGACGCAGCGCAGTTTGAGATTGAGCTAAATGTTGAAAAAGGTCGGGGTTATGTTGCATCAGATGACAATAAACCAGTTGATGCTAGTTTTTCGTACATATCGATAGACTCAATCTTTACACCGATAAAAAATGTAAAGTTTAGCGTAGAGAATACAAGGGTAGAGCAGAAGACAGATTATGAACAATTAATAATCGATATTGAAACAGATGGTTCTATTCATCCTGAAAATGCGCTTAAAGGGGCAGCTAATATATTGATTCAGCATTTCATGTTATTTTCTGATCAAAATATGATCCTTGAATCACAAGAGAGAGGCGAACCCGAGCAGGTTGATGAAGAGTTGTTGCACATGAGAAAGCTTCTCAAAACTTCATTAAATGATTTGGACCTTTCAGTAAGAGCATATAATTGTTTGAAAGCAGCAGACGTAAGATCCTTAGGGGACTTGGTTAGATTGGAAATTTCAGACATGATGAAATTTAGAAATTTCGGAAAAAAATCTTTGGCAGAACTGGAACAACTAGTTGCGGATAAAGTATTGACATTTGGAATGGATCTTGCAAAATATAAATTGGAAGAAGACTAATGAGACACGGTAAAAAATTTAATCACTTAGGAAGAACTGCCTCACATAGAAGTGCGATGCTTTCTAATATGGCATCATCCTTAATTCTACATAAAAGAATTAATACGACTTTGGCGAAAGCAAAAGCATTAAGAAAATATGTAGAGCCACTTATAACTAAATCTAAGGAAGATACTACTCATTCAAGAAGAGTAGCCTTCTCCTATCTTCAAGATAAAACGACTGTTCATGAGTTGTTTAGTACTGTTGCAGAAAAGATTAGTGCTAGACCAGGTGGTTATACTAGAATTATCCGATTGGGCACACGTCAAGGTGATAATGCTGAAATGTGTATGATGGAGCTTGTTGACTTTAACGAGCTATTATTAGCAGAGACAGGTGATGTAAAAGCCAAAACAAGGAGATCTAGAAGAGGATCAGGTTCGAAAAAGTCTGAAGATCAAGAGGTTGTTGCTAAAAATGTAGAAGTTATCGAGGACGCAGTTGTAGTAGAGGAATCTAAGACAGAGGAAGATATTTCCACAGAGGAACCTAAAAAAGATTGATAAAAATACATTTTATATTGAAAAGGGATTGAGTTTTACTCAATCCCTTTTTTATTGTCTAGACCAACCCTATTTTTGCGACTGATGAAATTACCAGAAAAACAAAAAGCAATACTTCTACTCGAAGATGGTTCCATATTTAGCGGTTATTCTATTGGATTAACCGGCACGTCGGGAGGGGAAATATGCTTTAATACAGGCATGACTGGGTATCAGGAGATTTATACAGATCCCTCTTATTTTGGCCAAATAATTGTTAATACGACTTCACACATAGGTAATTATGGTGCTCATCCTGATGAGGATGAATCCCTAAACATTCAGATTAAAGGTTTAGTCGTCAATGATTTTACCTATCAATTTAGTAGAAATACTACGGACCTAAGTTTGGATCAATACTTAAAGAATCATAAAACTGTCGGGATTGCAGGTATTGATACAAGAAAGCTAGTAAGACAGATACGGACTAAAGGAGCGATGAACGCTATCATCACCACTGAAATATTTGATGTTGACAACCTTAAAAAAGAACTCTCTAAAATTCCTTCAATGGAAGCGTTGGAGTTATCGAGTAAGGTATCAACTATTGAACCTTACACTGTTGGTGAGGATGGAGCTGCTGTTAAAATTGCAGTTTTAGATTTTGGAGTGAAAAAGTCGATATTAAAGGGTTTCGAGACCCGCGGATGTTTCTTAAAAGTATTTCCAGCAAAAACGAGTTTTGAGGAGATACAAAAATGGAACCCTGACGGCTATTTTTTATCTAATGGTCCTGGTGATCCAGCGGTAATGGATTACGCTATTGAAACTGTTAAAACGATCTTAGAAAACGATAAACCAATTTTTGGAATATGTTTAGGAAATCAGCTGCTTGCTCTTGCAGTTGGAGTAGAGACCTTTAAAATGCATCACGGTCATAGAGGGTTAAATCATCCGGTAATAAACCTTCAATCTGGGTTGAGTGAAATAACTTCTCAAAATCATGGTTTTGCCGTAAAAATGGATTCACTTGAAAAATCCGACAAGGCTGAATTAACCCACAAAAATTTAAATGATAATACAGTCGAAGGACTTAAAGTAATAAACAAACCTGCGTTTTCCGTTCAGTACCACCCCGAGTCATCTCCTGGACCGCACGATTCGAGGTATTTATTTGACGATTTCATACAATTAATAAAAGAGCATAAATCATGAGCATAATTGAAAGTGTTTTTGCGAGACAAATTCTCGATTCACGTGGTAACCCTACAATAGAAGTAGATATAATCACTGAAAATGGTATCTTAGGAAGAGCAGCAGTGCCGTCAGGCGCCTCTACAGGCGAACACGAAGCTGTGGAGCTTAGAGATGGCGATATGTCGAAGTACTTGGGTAAAGGAGTCCTAAAGGCTGTTGACAATGTCAATGAGTTGATAGGTCCTGAGGTCGTTGGTTATTCGGTGTTTGACCAGAAGCTTATCGATGATGTGATGATTGAGCTAGACGGTACGCATAATAAAGCCAAGCTAGGTGCAAATGCTATTCTTGGTGTGTCATTGGCCGTAGCGAAAGCTGCTGCGGATGAATCTTCACAGCCTTTATTTAGATATTTAGGAGGTGTAAATGCGCATGTTCTTCCAGTTCCAATGATGAATATAATCAATGGTGGTTCACATTCGGATGCACCTATTGCGTTTCAAGAGTTTATGATCAGACCAATTGGAGCCCCTACATTTAGTGAGGCTTTGAGAATGGGAGCTGAAATTTTTCATAATCTTAAAAGCATTATAAAGGCGAAGGGCTTGAGTACCGCAGTAGGAGATGAAGGTGGATTCGCGCCAAACTTCTCAGGCGGTACGGAAGAAGCATTGGAAACGGTGCTAGAGGCGATTAAAAAGGCAGGTTATGAGCCAGGGTCTGATGTTACTATAGCATTGGATTGTGCATCTTCTGAATTTTACGTAGATGGAAAGTACAACTATGCGAAATTTGAAGGTGAAACAGGGAAGATTAGAACCAGAGAGGAGCAAGTGGACTATTTGGCCGAACTGGTTGAGAAATATCCTATCGACAGTATCGAGGATGGTTGTGATGAAAATGACTGGGAAGGCTGGAAAATGTTAACGGCTAAGATTGGTCACAAATGTCAAATTGTTGGTGATGATCTTTTGGTAACCAATGTTAAATTTCTAGAGAAGGCAATTAAAGAAAAATCGGCTAATTCAATTTTGATAAAGGTAAACCAGATTGGTACTCTTTCAGAGACCTTTGCTGCCATCGAAATGGCTCATAAAGCTGGTTGGACTGCAGTTGTTTCTCACAGATCAGGAGAAACGGAAGATAATACTATAGCGGATATTTCCGTGGCTCTAAATACTGGCCAAATTAAGACCGGATCTTTATCAAGGTCGGATCGTATGGCGAAGTATAATCAGCTCCTAAGAATCGAAGAGGAACTAGATGAAACGGCTGTTTATCCTTCAAGCAAGTAAAAATTTAAGAGCCAGCAATTTGTTGGCTTTTTTTTTAACTTTAAATCCAGATGAAGATTATTAAAAGAATTCCCAAAGCTTTCAAGAGCTTCTACTTTATTGTGGCAGTGCTTTTTCTGATTTGGATGACGCTCATTGATTCAAACGACCTGATTACACAATCTCGGCTCGGTGCAAAGCAGTCTGAGTTACAAGAGGCTAAAGAGTTTTATTTAAATAAAATTCAAGATGTTAAACATGATCAGCAGGCATTGAACTCTGATAAAAATCTCTTAGAAAAAATAGCTCGAGAAAAATATTTAATGAAAAAAGAATCTGAAGACCTTTTTATCGTTGTTGAAGAATAGCTCGAAAGTTATTCATTACCATTTTATTACTCCTTATATTTCGACAGATGCGATTTTTAAAAATTTCCTTTTTAGTACTCTTTACAATTGTACTTTCTTTATCAGCAAATTCACAATTTAAGAAACAAAGTAGTTTTTTTGATAAAATATATGTTGGTGGTGGTGGTGGTTTTGGTGGTGGTACCGACTATTTAAATATCAGTGTGTCTCCATTAGTAGGATATAAATTCACGGAGCAATTTTCTGCAGGTTTAATTACTTCTTATCAATATGTAAAGTTTGGTAATGCGACATTCAGTAATTATGGTGGCGGGCCGTTTACCAGATATAATGTCACGGAAAAGTTCTTTGCTTACGCCGAATACGAATATCTTAATTTCGCTATCTCTCCTCAAGGCGGGGGACAGGAGCGAAGAGGTTATACTAGTCTGTTTACTGGAATAGGGTATACAGAACCAATTGGAGACATTATGTCGTTCAATATTTCAGCCTTGTACAATGTTCTCTACGGTGATGGAGTTGGCTCTCCTTATAGTTCTCCGTTATTATTCAGAGTTGGCTTTGTAGCCGGCCTATTTTAGGTCACTCAATTATTATTAACTGCTTTTTTGGTTAGCCATAAGTTGTAAAATAGCTTAAAGCTCACTAATTTTTGATCGCATTAAGCCTCGTTGAACGGAACCCCGAATCGAGCGGATAATTCTTGAAGATCTTTAACAACAGGGTCTAGTAAAGGAATACCTGCTATTCGTCTTTGCTTTTCCATAATTCTTTCAGGGTCTCCTGGAATTAACACTGTGCGTCCCTCTACAATTGGTTTTGCAGATTTAAAACGTGTGATCCAATTATCCATATGTGATTTAAATTCACTTGCAGGTCTAAATGCATCTATTCTCATTGCTCCAAAGAAATGTCCAATTCCCTTTCCCACTGGATCTGAAGGAGGGTCGAGAAATGCCACAAACGGAGGAACCCAAGGGCCATAATTAGCACCAGAAAGCACCGCTGAGAAAATATCGACGACTGAAGCTAGTCCATATCCCTTGTGCGAGCCATGATCTTTGTCACCGCCCAATGGTAATAAAGCCCCACCATTTTTTACACCATAGGGGTCGATTGTAGGATTTCCATTAGCATCTTGAAGCCAGCCATCTGGCGTATTTTGTTCTTTTCGTTGTAGTATTTCTAGCTTACCATTGGCAGCAGTTGTAGTGGCCATATCCAAAACAAATGGGGGTTGTTTGTCCGCAGGAATCGCTACCGCAATAGGATTGGTGCCCAAGAGCCTTTCATTGGCATATGTAGGTGCCACTAATGGACTTGCATTTGTCATTGCAATACCGATACAATCTTCCTCTAAAGCCATCATAGCATAACACCCAGCAATTCCATAGTGATTAGAGTTTCTAACAGAAACCCAACCTGTACCTGCCGTTCTTGCCTTGTCTATCGCGGTTCTCATCGCCTTTGGTCCAACGACCAATCCAAGACCTCCATCACCATCAATAACACCTGTACTAGGACTTTCGTGTACAAGCTTAATGTCAGGTGTAGTATTGACTCTTTTTTTATCGATCAGTCTAATATATCCGGAAAGTCGGGCTACTCCATGCGAATCAACGCCGCGTAAGTCAGCGCTTAATAAAATGGTGGCGGCTTGTTGAGCTTCTTGCTCAGGACAACCGGCGGCTATCAGAATTTCTTTTGCAAAATGATACAATTTTTCGTGTGCTATGACCATGGGTATTATCTTAACGTTGGCAAGGTAATTGAACGGCAAATTAAGCAAATCATTAAAACCATGAGAAGACTATTTACTATTATCACCTATCTTTTTGTTTCTGGACTTTGCGCAGCGACTATTCCAGTGAAAAGTATACCTGAAGCCGTTATAATTTACCTTAATAGGGCAGAAATATCCCGTGTTGGATCGATTGATCTGGCTAATGGGGAACACGAAATTGTGTTTGAAAATTTGTCGTCAAAAATTGACGCTAATTCAATCCAGATCGGAGGAACGGGAGAAGTGATAATTTTAAATACGCAGTTTAGACCCAATTTCTTAACAGAGGAGTCTTTTCCTAAGGAGCTGAAATGGATCAAGGACTCTATCAGTCATTATGAAAAAGATAAGAATCGACTTTCCAATAAACAAATTGCACTGAAAGCGGAAGAGGATATGCTTAAGGCTAATAAAATCGTAGGTGGTGAAGACGGAATTACTATTAATCAGTTGAAAGAGATCTCTGCCTTTTATAAGGAGCGCATGGAAGTGATTGCCAATGAATTGTATGATATTAATTTGAGTGGAAAGATAGTAGATTCAAAACTCGGTCGATTAAAAAAGCAATTGAGCTCTCGGACATCAGCCTTGAATCAGCAACAAGGTGAAATAGTGGTTAATGTGGTGGTCAAAAAAAGCACAAATGCCACTTTTAATTTATCCTATATTGTCCGAGATGCGGGTTGGTATCCAACTTACAATTTAAGAACGGATGGAACAAGTACTAATGTGAAACTTGAACAATATGCGGTGATCAGACAGAATACAGGTGAGAACTGGGACAATGTGAAATTGTCATTATCGACTCAAAATACAGATAGAAAGCAAAAACCAACCTTATATCCTTGGTATCTGGATATAAGGCAACAATATCTTACCAAATCGGCTCCACAACAAAGAGCCATGTCAATGGCCATGAATGATATGTCTCGCGAAGAGGTGGTAGAAATGGATATAGAGTCTTCTTCAGGTTATGTAGAAAGCGTAGAGAATAGTTTGTCAATGAGATATGATTTGACTATTCCATATTCTATTGAAAATGGTATTCGAGACAAGCGTGTTGCACTAAAAGAGTATAGTTTACCAGCATCTTACAGCCATTTTGCAATACCAAAATTATCTGAGTCAGTGTTTTTCACTGCTGAGGTAGGAGAATGGCAAAAGCTAAGTTTGTTGCCAGGCGAAGCAAATATTTTTCTTGAAGGTGCATTTGTTGGGCAGACCTTCTTAGATCCAACAAGTATGGAGGAAAAGTTGGTTGTTTCATTGGGCGTAGATGCAGGTATACTGGTTGAAAGAAAATCGTTGATTGATTTCACTGATGATCAGACAATAGGTGGCAACCGCAAAAGAGACTATGCATACGAGATAGTATTGAAAAATCAAAAAAGCAGCGAGGTACAAGTGAAGTTGCTTGATCAGGTTCCAATATCTAAAAATGAGGAAATTTCGGTGAGCATAGAAGAATTGTCGGGTGGTAAATTCGATAACGCTACAGGAATAGTCACTTGGCAGAAAAAGTTGAGCCCCAATGATCAACAGCGTGTGAAGCTTGCTTATGAGGTGAAATATCCTAAAAACAAAAGAATCAATGGTTTATGATTCAGTAGGTAAGGAGTGAATGGTGTTCAGAAGAACACCTTCCTTTAGTGCATAAGCTGAGACGCGGATTTGATTTAAGTCACATTTTTTTAGGATATATTGAATTAGAACCATAGCAACAACTATCATATCCACGCGCAGTGGGATCATGCCGGGAATGGCTAATCTTTCAGCCCTAGTTTTACTGAGAATATCATGATGAATAGTTTGTAATGCTTCCATCGTTAGCGGAAGTTCGGTATGCTCACCTGCTAATTGAATGGATGCAGCTTCTCTATAGATATCGCTTAAGGTATCGAAGGTACCTGAAGAGCCTATTAGTGTTTTTGGCTGATACTGCTCGCAAGCATCAAACAGTTCTTGTAGCTTCCCATCTAGGTATCCACATAGTTCGTCTATTTCGGGTTGTTGGATAGGATCATTCATGTGAAACAGCTCCATAAGCCTTTGGCCGCCTATTTCAAAACTTTGCTTCCAAAGCAATTGCTTGTCAGTACCGATAATGAACTCTATACTTCCACCACCAATATCCATGATTAACCCAGGATCTTGTCCAATTCTTAAGGCTTTGGTAACACCATAGTAGATGTACTCTGCTTCTTGTAAACCTGAAATTACTCTGGTTTGGATTCCTGTTTGTTCTTTTATTTTATCAACTAGTTCCTGTCCATTAGCGGCACTTCGAATTGCGCTTGTTGCAGTAGCAAATACTTGTTTGATTCCGTGAGCGACTATCTTTTCTTTGAAGTCCTGAAGCGTGTTGAGCGCTCTTTGCGCTGCTTCTTCGGTAATCATACCTTTGTTGATTCCTTTCTCTCCAACTCTTACTGCAACTCTTTCTCGATGAATTACATTGAAATCGCCTCCCTTGGTTTCTACCAAAAGAAGATGGAAGGTATTGGTGCCCATATCGATTACTGCTACTTTCATTGTCGATAAAAAAATGGCAATATAGAGGCTAAATTCTTTTTGCGCACGATAATTAGGTTATACTTATATCAAATGATGATTCCTATGAATTTGACATTTATTCACGTTTTTTTCAACATGATTTTAGAGAATTCATAATTATTAGCTTTTGAAAATTGTGAGTTTTTAAGGATATCCCTGTCCGCCTATTTTTAATAAGTAAAAGAAATGCACTGTTGTCGAGAGCCGTTAGGAATGCAGACACTCCACATCGGACGTATTCTTTTCTACCATACAGAAGAGGCAGCTACTAGCCCGTCTCGCACGGCTTAAGAGTTATCAAATAATAACCTAATTTTTACGTCAGTAATTACAAGAAGACATGCATTTATTAACTTGCAGAACCTTACAATAAGATATACCCATGGCAACAGAAAAACCCAAAATGGCTAGCGTATTTAAATCAACTGAAAAGAAGATTAAAGAGCTAGAAACGATGAATGCAGAAGCGCTACTGGCAGGTGGACAGAAGCGAATGGACAAGCAGCATGAAAAAGGAAAACTGACTGCTCGCGAGCGAATTGATCTATTGCTAGATGAAGGTTCGTTTCAAGAGATTGGAAAGTTTGTGACGCACAGAGGACAGGATTTTGGAATTGAGAAAGAACAATATCTCGGGGATGGAGTAATCACGGGTTATGGCACGGTAGATGGTCGGCTTATTTATGTTTTTAGTCAAGATTTCACGGTTTTTGGTGGGTCGCTTTCGGAAACTTTTGCAGAGAAAATTGTCAAAATCATGGATATGGCCATGAAAAATGGAGCACCTCTGATTGGGTTGAATGATTCCGGGGGTGCAAGAATTCAAGAAGGCGTCATGTCACTGGCCGGATACGCTGATATTTTTTACAAGAATACGTTAGCCTCTGGGGTTGTACCACAGTTGTCTGCCATAATGGGGCCTTGTGCCGGTGGTGCAGTGTATTCACCTGCTATTACGGATTTTATATTCATGGTAGAACAAACGAGTTACATGTTTGTGACAGGCCCAAATGTGGTAAAAACAGTGACAGCTGAGGAAGTGACTTCAGAAGAACTTGGGGGAGCAAGTGCACATAGTACTAAAAGTGGGGTGACTCATTTTTCTTGCAAGAACGAAGCGGCTTGTATTCTTGATCTTAAGCGATTGCTTAGCTATATACCTTCTAATTGCGAAGAAGAGCCACCACGCTTGCCTTATGAGATCAACGGAGATGAAGTAGTAAAAGGGCTTGACGATATTTTGCCTGACAATCCTAATCAACCTTATGATATAAAAGACGTCATTGGAGGAATAATTGATAAGGATTCTTTCTTTGAAGTACATAAAAACTATGCTGACAATATCGTCGTGGGTTTTTCGAGGATTGCTGGTAGAAGTATAGGGGTTGTGGGTAACCAGCCAATGAGTCTCGCTGGAGTTTTGGATAATAATTGTAGTAAAAAAGCGGCTCGTTTTGTGAGATTCTGTGATGCTTTTAATATTCCATTATTGGTATTGGTGGATGTTCCGGGTTTTTTGCCAGGCACTGATCAGGAGTGGAATGGGATTATTTCAAATGGAGCAAAGTTACTTTACGCTTTTAGCGAAGCGACGGTTCCTAGAATATCGGTGATCACAAGGAAGGCTTATGGTGGTGCTTATGATGTCATGAATTCTAAGCACATTGGCGCTGATATGAACTTTGCTTGGCCTACTGCCGAAATTGCCGTAATGGGTGCGCAAGGTGCTTCTGAGATTATTTTCCGAAAGGAGATCGCTACTGCGGAAGATCCTAATGCTAAGCTGCAAGAGAAGATAGATGAGTATACGGAGAAGTTTGCCAATCCATATGTAGCAGCCAAAAGAGGATTTATAGATGAGGTTATCTTGCCTCATAATACGAGAGCCAAACTTATCCGTGCATACGATATGCTTGAAAATAAGGTAGATAAGATTCCTAGAAAAAAACACGGAAATATTCCTCTATAAACCACGTAAAAATGATGAAAAAGGTAGCTGTGGTGACAGGCGCAAGCAAAAGGGTGTGACTTGCTATCGCTTCAAAGCTTACAGAGGAAGGATATTCTTTGGTAATAATGTCGGGAGGTGAAGAAATACATCAAGTGGCGGAAAAACTAAACGCTCTTGCATTACAAGGGTCTACAGATAATGAAAAGGACCGGGAATCATTAATCATAAAAACTATAGAACAATATGGTCGTGTGGATGTATTGATAAAGAATACTAGGCGTACGACGAAGGGTTATCTCTTAGGGGTGACGGATAATGATTGGGAAAATGGTATGAATTTACTTTTGATGAACGTGATCAGAAGTAGCAAAATAGTTATACCCATATTCCAAAATCAAGGTGGAGGGAACATGGTGAATACTTCCGCATTTGGCGCCCTTGCATCTTCATTTGGTTTCCCAATATCTTCTGTCATGCGATCAGCGCTCGGTAGTCATACAAAATTGTATGTAGCGTAGTTTGATAGTGATAATATTAGCATGAATAATGTTCTTCCAGGATTTGTTGATAGCTATCCGGGGACACAAGACATTATTGACTCAATACCTGCTAAAAGGCAAGTAACGACTGACGAAATTACGGATGTAGTTTCCTTTTTATGTAGTGAAAAAGCGAGTTATATTAACGGTCAATCATTGCTTGTAGATGGTGGCCTTACAAAATCGATTTAAAAATAATATGGATAAAAAGAGTAAAGATTTCTTATATAAGTATTTGAATAATGCTTCTCCAACAGGCTTTGAGTCTAGCGGACAACAAATTTGGTTGGACTATATCAAAGAATACACCGACAGCTATTTTACTGATACTTATGGCACGGCAGTAGCAGTGATTAATCCGGACGCTCCTTACAAAGTGGTGATTGAGGCGCATGCCGATGAGATCAGCTGGTTTGTGAATTACATTAATGATCAAGGCTATATCTACGTAGTAAGAAATGGTGGATCAGATCATCAGATTGCTCCTTCAAAAAGAGTAAATATTCATACAGACAAAGGCATTGTCAAAGGCATATTTGGTTGGCCTGCAATTCATGTTCGTAAGGATAAAGAAGACAATCCAACAATGAAAAATATTTTCATTGATGTAGGAGCTTCTTCGAAAGCGGAAGTTGAGGAGATGGGCATTCATGTAGGGCATGTAATCACTTTCGAGGATGAACTCATGGAGCTCAACGATAAGTATTTGGTTGGTAGAGCTCTTGATAATCGGATTGGTGGGTTTATGATTGCCGAAGTTGCTAGAAGACTCAAAGAAAATGATATCATTCTTCCTTTCGGTTTATATGTGGTAAACGCAGTACAGGAGGAAATTGGCTTACGTGGGGCGGAAATGATCGCTCATAGAATCAAACCTGATCTTGCCATTATTACAGATGTGACGCACGATACTAATTCGCCAATGTACGATAAAATTACAAGTGGTGATATCGCTTTAGGTGCAGGTCCAACCATGACTTACGGGCCAGCGGTTCAGAATAACCTCTTAAAATTAATCATCGATACAGCTAAGGAGAAAGAGCTTCCTTTCCAGCGAAGAGCAACTTCACGCTCTACCGGAACGGATACTGATGCATTTGCTTATAGCAATGAAGGTGTAGCTTCAGCACTCATCTCTATTCCTTTAAAGTACATGCACACAACAGTAGAAATGTGTGCGAAGGAGGACTTAGAAAATACCATCAAATTGATTTATGAATCTGTGTTGAAGGTAGAATCGGGTCAGGATTTTAGATATATCAAATAATGAAAATTGTTGATCAAATGGGGCGTGAGTTCCATTTGAAAGATACTCCACAGCGAGTCATTTCGCTTGTTCCTTCCATCACGGAATACCTTATTGATATTGGGGTTGAGGTAGTGGGGAGAACGAAATTTTGTATCCATCCGTCAGATAAAGTATCAACCATTAAAGTGATTGGGGGAACCAAAAACTTTTGTTTTGATGTCATTAAGGAGCTACAGCCTGATCTTATTATTGGAAATAAAGAGGAGAATTTTGAAGCGGGAATCAACCAACTTGCTGAAAACCATCCTGTATGGATGAGCGACATCTCTACGTTGGAAGATTCCTTTGATATGATGACTAGACTTGGACAAATTCTTAATAGAAAGCAGGCTGCTGAAAATGAAGTTCTGCAAGTTTCGGAAAACCTGTCGAAATATAAGAATGCGAAAAATGGCAAAGCTGTCTATTTAATATGGGCTAACCCCTGGATGGCTGCTGGTCAAGGTACTTTCATCAGTAATCTCTTGTCTTATGTGGGATATGGAAATACTATTACGAAGGAAAGATATCCCGTGCTCACAAAGGAAGTACTCACACAGATAAATCCGGATAAGGTGCTGTTGAGTTCTGAGCCATTTCCTTTTAAATCCAAACATGTAGACGAATTGAAGTCACTACTTCCCAATGCTGAAATACTTCCTGTCAACGGCGAGGCATACAGTTGGTATGGAAGTCGATTAAGTAAGGTGGTGTTTTAATTATAATTAGCCGTTTGAAAAGCTCGTTAAACCTTATCAAGAAGCGCGAGTTTTGTTTTTCCTAGTTTTTTTGAATCTAAGTATCATTAAAAATGATATCATACATTCCTATGGCTATTTCTTATTTAAGGTTACGAAGGAGGAAAAATAATAATTAGCGACATTTGCCTTATGGCAAATCAATACACTAAATGGGAGCGCTATTTTCACAAGTTAAATATCTTTTTTCATGGTATTGTGGCTATATCCATGATCCCGTTTGCCTATGCTTTTTTGGAGACACAAAAAGACTTCTCTGACCCACCAATGGTTGTTGGAGACCAAGCCATGGCGTTGAAATTTGCTTTGATTGCTATTTCTTTGGCGATTTTGGTTATTGCCTTTCGATATGATAAAAAACGAAACTTCATTGGCAGTAATCTCGATTTAGTTGATAGGCTTTCTGTTTATTCTAAACATAACGTTAGATTTTACTTGCTGATTCAATTATCTGCTATTGCAGCATGTTCAGGTTTATATTTATTGAAGGATCAGTTTTTTTCATTTTTGTATGTGATCGTCTTGTTTGTTTTTTCCCAGACACGACCAACTTATGATCGAGTGATGTCACAAAATGAATTATCGGAGGAGGAAAAAGAAGAATTAAACGAATTATCGGAGGCCTGATAATTTTTTGAATAGATGTTTTATCGATGCTATATTTTTTGCTACATGAATAATTTTTTTTGTATTTTAGTTTTCTTGGTTTTATTTGTCGGCTGTCAATCCAAAAAGTCTGTCCAGTCTAAGGAACAAATAGCGCCTGACGAAAGAATTTTCCCAGAGCAGGTCACGTCAATATTTGATGCCCATGGAGGGTATGTTCATTGGTCGATCATGCAAACTTTAAAGTTCGATTTAAGCAAAGGAGAAAAATATCAAGTTGATTTAACTTCAAGAAATGTCAACATTGCGTCCGAAGATTGGATTATTGGTTCAAAAGGAGCGGCCGTTTGGATTACTCCCGATACGGTGAAGTTCTCTGATCCGCGCTTCTATCATAGTCTCTATTATTATTTTGTAACAATGCCATTCATTTTGGGCGATCCAGGTATTACTTATGGTATAGTTGAAGATAAAGTCTTTCGAGATACCACCTATTCGGCAGTGAAAATCTCCTTCGCTGATGGTGTAGGAGATGCTCCAAAAGACAACTATTTCATTTGTTATGATAAGAAAACCAAGGTCATGAAATGGTTAATGTATACGGTGACTTATGGAGATAATGAGGCTAATGACGATTATGGCTTGATCAATTATTCCGATTGGAAAGAAGTAAATGGACTCCTAATGCCATCAAGACTGGTTTGGTATAAGTACAACGATGGTATTAATATAACTCGAAGGTCTGATGTGGCTGTTTTAAATTGGTTCTTATCTAAAGAAGCCTTGGATTCCTCCTTGTTCCGTATTCCCGAAGAAGCGAGGCTTGCAGAATAAGATTAATCATGGAGTTATTCCGACAATATTTTCTAACTCCCACTTATCAAATGGCCTCATTCCAGAAGCTATTCTACGCCCATTCAATTGGTCTGGGTTCCTAAGCTTGTAAAACTTTCCATATTGATATTGCGTGCCATATACCTGAGGGTAATTATTGAACATCAGCATTCGGTCTAGCGTCATGTTGAAGCTAGAGAGATTTAGCGATCCATGGTACACCGCTTTTTCAAGGTCTTGATAATAATACGCCAGCATTTTTTTGTCGGAATGCTGTAAAATAATCCAAATAGAGCCTAGAGCAAGTTTACCGACTTCTTCCATTAGAGGGAAGCCGCATTGCGCTATGGAAGTGACTACAAGTTTTTGATTATAGTCATCAACCAATTTGAGATCTCTGTCGACTTCACCGCGACGAATTTGTTGATCTAAAATACCAGCGTTTCTTAATGCCTCTTTCATGGTATCACAATCAAAGGAGACCACATATGCAGAGGGCTCAAAAGTTGGGATCAATCTCATTTGAATCGCATAAATCTCGTCTTCAAAGGACTGAATAGGAACTTCCATCACTTGAGTTACTGCCCCAGCTTCGTCTATGAAGAACTCATAGACGACCTCTTTATTAAAATCTATTGTATTCCATTTAGCTTGACCTAAAGTATCGATCAGTTGGGCATTCGTGTAAACTAAAGCGTCTTTTCTGTGAAGTTCTAGCACCTGCGAACGAAGTAGCTTTTTAGGAATACTTTGTTGGCAACTCCAAGAGATATTTAAAAGTATCAGCCAAACGAATACTTGGAATTTTATCAAATCCCTTCTTGGTCAATCAAATAAACCATACTGGTCATAGCTGCAGCTCCTAATTCTAATTCCCTTTTATCGACAGCTTCAAATATATCTGCATCTGTATGATGATAAATAAAATATTTTTGAGTGTTAGGGAGGAGTTCCATCAACAGTGGCCCTTGATCTTCTAATGGACTAATATCTGCGCCACTGCCTATTTGATCAAAATCGTAAAGTCCGTATTTCAGAAAAAGTGGCTTCCAGCTTTTAACCTTGTTTCGCTGTGCTTCCGTGCCCGTCATTGTATATCCTTCTGGAAAGAACGAGCCTGAATCAGACTCTAATGCCGCAATTGTTTTTTCGCCTTTTTCCTTGGCAACTTGGGCATATTTTTTCCCACCTCTTAGTCCATTTTCTTCATTTATAAACATTACTACCCGGAGTGTCCTTTTCGGGGTTATACCCAATTCAATAAATGTTCTCCCTACCTCAATGGACATCATACATCCACCGCCATCATCGTGTGCGCCTTCACCGACATCCCATGAGTCAAGATGCCCACCAACCACAATAATTTCATCAGGGTTTGTTGAGCCTTTAATTTCGCCTATTACATTGTACGAAAGAACATCGGGTAGCATTTGAGAAGTGGTACGAAAATACACTTGTAGGTCTTTTTGATCTTTAATCATAGCACTGAGCTTTTCGGCATCTTTCGTGCTTAAGGCAACCGCAGGTATTTGCGGCATTAAAGGCTTGTAAACGAGCGACCCTGTATGAGGAATATCGTCCAGCCTATTAGTTACAGAACGGACAATCACCGCTTTGGCACCAAATTTTCCCGCTTCTGAAGCACCATAGGCGCGTGTAACAACGGCTCCTCCATAGGCATCAAAATTGTTGATAAGTGTTGGATCCATTTTTGTGTTTATAAAGACAATTTTGCCTTCCACTTTCTTTCCTAGCTTCTTAAGTGCTTCGATATTTTTAACTTCTATCACGTTCCGCAGAATTCCTTCTGGGCCAGTCCCAACGGAGTTTCCGAGCGCCAAGGAGTTTAGCTCTAGCGTTCCGAATTTTTTAGAATTAGTAACTCTTACAACTTCCTTGTCTCCTCTAACCCAGTGAGGAACCATTACTGGCTGAAGATATACAGTGTCAAAACCATATGATTCCATGAGTTGCTTCGTGTACTCTACTGCAGCTGCAGCTTGAGGAGAGCCCGAAAGTCTATTCCCAATTTCCTTACAGAGATATCTTAAATTTTCATAAACAGGGCTCTCTGTTAATTGATGGTCGTAGATTGATTTAATCTTTTGCTCGTGGTTTTGTGCTTCGGTGTTTAACGCGATTAAAGCAATTGCTATGAAATAGAATAGGCTCTTCATTTCTTTGATTTTTTTGGAATTGGTAAATTAATAAAACCCAAGGCAGTTACTTATCTTTATTTTATGAAAAAAAGGGAATGTCCATCTTGTGCCATGAATGTGGACGCTAGCAACAAAGAATGTGAGATATGTGGATATGAATTTGCCGATACTCCTATCGGATATAGGCTCGTTGCAGTTATGCTTATCTTGCTTTTTCTTTTCTTTATGATATTTTAAGCTCAAGATGTCACTCCACCGCAACTAGATCCTGCTCCAGCAGTGCAACCAAAACAATGCTGATTGACAATGATTTCCCGTTTTAATAAAGCCTCAAAGTTAAATTCGCTGACATGAGTAGGGGCATTTTGTACTTTCAAATCAAGCATTTGATTAAAGTCACAATCGAATAAAAAACCATCCCAGCCAACACTTATTGTATTTCTACACATCACGCCCTTGGCTGCTGTTGGGTTAAAGGCATTGACTAATTCATTCATATAGTCTTCATAATTTTTAGAATTCACTAAATACTCTAAAAATCGACTAACAGGGATATTTGTAATAGCAAAAAGGCTATTGAATTCAATTTGAAACTTATCTCTAAGTCGAGTTCGAAATTCTGCTTCTAGATCCTCTTGGCTTCCAGGTAAGAATGCACCTGTAGGATTATACACAAGATCTAGTTGAAGTCCAGTATCAGGAAGTGCGTAACCCGCATCGTTGAGCATTTTCAATGCCTTGATAGACTTTTCAAAAACACCATCTCCTCGCTGCGCGTCAGTTCGCTTGGCAGTGAAATAGGGTAGGGAGGAAACGACATTTACCTTATGCTTTTTAAAGAATTCAGGGAGGTCGTTGTACTTTGGGTTGGCAAGGATAATGGTGAGGTTACATCGGACGATAACGGACTTACCTAAAGCTGTGATTTCCTCTACAAACCAGCGAAAATCCGGATTCATTTCTGGAGCGCCACCAGTTAAATCCACTATTTTAATATCAGTACCTTTTATTGCGTCCAAGCATTGCTGCATGGTATCACGCGTCATAATCTCCTGTCTATCCGGACCAGCATCAACATGACAATGCTTGCATACTTGATTGCACATTTTTCCAACATTGACTTGAAAAACATCAATACCCGTTGGCGTTAAAGGAAAAAGGCCTAATCCGTCTATTTTGTCTTGAAAGGAAGAAATACCAATGCCCTGATGATCACTGAGCAGTTCTATTTGGGCACTTTCTTCTTTAAATGCGTGGTTACGTTTTTTTAGAGATTGTAATACTGACATTACATTAATTTTTCTTTGACTTGATTCATCATTTGAACACCATGAACTAAGGTTGCTCCTCCGCGGATGGCTCCAGCGACATGCACAGCTTCCATTAATTGCTCTTCATCACAACCCAGTTTTAACGTAGCTGTAGTGTAGGCATCTATGCAGTAAGGACATTGTATGGCATGAGAAACACCTAAAGCGATTAATGCTTTTTCACGTTTCGTCAATGCTCCACCTTCAAATACCTTTCCGTAATATTCAAAGAATTTTTCTCCAAGTTCTGGTTGAAAATCTGTGATCTTACCAAATTTACCTAAATCTTCTTTGTTGTAATAAGTGTCTTTTGTGCTCATATTGTTTTAGTCGAGTTTTTCGTTAACTCGAAGATAAGCATCAAAGAAACCGATATGAAAGATAAAAAAATCAAAAGATCATGTCTTTGTCGTGACAATAGTCTTGATCATTTTTTACGATCTTTTTTATCTTTTCTATTTACAATGATTCCAATCTCGTCGCAATGATTCCAAAACGCAGGGTATGACTTTTGAACAACCTCAGGTTCGTTGATTGTAACATCCATTTTCATCACCAAGGGTGCAAAAGCCATTGCCATACGATGATCATCATAGGTATCTATAGTTACCGAATCGGGTAATTCGCCTGGAATTAGCTTCCAAACACCATTTTCCTCAGTAAGTTTTGCATTGATTTTTGCCAATTCGGCTGTCATCGCAGCGATTCTGTCCGTTTCCTTGATTTTAAGGCTTTCAAGGCCTGTCATCGTGAGTTTTGTTCCTTTGGCAGCCGCAGTTACCATCACCGTCTGCGCAAGATCTGGACATGCTCTAAAGTCAATGGTGACTTCTTTTTTGGACGAATGAACTTTTACAAGATTGGCTCCTTTGTCATCAAAAATCGTGTTTACGCCAAGGTTAGCCATTATTTTCACGATAGCCTGATCACCTTGAAAACTTTTTTCCCTTAAACCAACGAGAATTAGTTGAGCGCCTAAATTTAAAGCGGCCATTGAATACCAATAGCTGGCCCCAGACCAATCACTTTCGATTGTATAATGACCCATTTTATATTTAGCGGCAGGTACTTTGATGGTATTTTCGATCCACTTAGGCTTCACGCCAAAACGCTCCATGAGCTTCAATGTCATGTTGATATATGGCTTGCTGTATACCTCCGTGGTTAACACAATATCCAAACCATTTTCTAGATAAGGAGCAATCATCAAAATGGCACTTATGTATTGACTGCTGATATTTCCAGGCATCTCAATGCTATTGATCGCCTGTTTTTCGATTTTTTCGATTTTTAGTGGTGGGTAGCCTTCTCTGCCTTGATACTCGATTTTAGCACCAAGTTCCTTCAATGCTTCAACCAATACTCCTATAGGTCTTTCGAGCATTCTTGGTGTGCCGGTGATTATCTCCCCTTTTCCAAAAATGGCCAAATATGCAGTACAAAACCGCATAGTAGTACCTGCATCAAGTACATCCCATGTATCGGAAAGCTCTTCCATCAACCGTGTCATAGTTTCCGTGTCCCTGGCGGCACTAAGGTTGTCAAGGGTAAGCTTATTTCCACTAAGAGCATTTATAAGTATTGCTCTGTTGCTCTCACTTTTTGACGAAGTGAGATTTATTGGACCATTTAATGATCCTTCAAACGGCGGTAAGTGATATTTCAAAGTCTAGAAAAAAGTTCGTGATAGGGATAACAGTGTTACAACTGTTTTGGTAGTCAAGCTGTTAATAATAGTACTATGTCGATTTCAAAAAATATTTTAAAAACATTAAGCACCATTTTAGCTACTGCGTTAATTGGTTCCTTGACGATCTTTCTAGGTCTCCCCAAAAAAGTATCGCAATCAAAGTCCAAAATTGTAAAATCAAGATCAACAATGAAAGGTGATGCTGAAGAAAATCTTTTTATTTAATATTTTCATAATATTTTATGGCCTCAATTATTGATTTTTCATCCACTTGCTGGTCATACAAGCATGATCCGAGATTATTAATCAAGGAAAAATTTATGGTTGAGCCTACATTCTTCTTATCGTGAATCATGATGTCGTTTAATTCTTGTAAAGCTGGTAACGTTATTTTTTCATAAACCGATAAGATATGTTTACAAATTTCATCAAGAATTTGCTCTGACACCAAGCTTTGCTGATAAGAAATGTGGGCTTCTAGTATCATGCCACAGGCAATAGCCTCACCATGAAGCAGGCTTTTTTGATGATTCAAATAGTAGGTTTCCACGGCATGGCCTAGCGTATGACCAAAATTAAGAATTTTTCTTTTCCCATTTTCTAGTGGGTCTTCCGCGACAACACTTCCTTTAATCCCTATGGAATGCCTAATTACGTCCTGCCAGTCCAAATTAGGGAAAGTACAATCCAACAAGGCATCCCAGTATTTTTTATCTGCGATAAGTCCATGTTTTATCACCTCTGCATATCCAGATCTCAGTTCTCTTTTTGGAAGTGTCTTTAAGAATTGATCAGAGACGATGACAGCCATAGGATTATTAAATACGCCAATATGGTTTTTAAAACCCATGAAGTCAATGCCTAGTTTGCCTCCAATATTTGCATCAACGGCAGCTAATAATGTCGTAGGGATATTAATAAACCGTATGCCTCTTTTGAAAGTACTTGCACAAAAACCACCCATGTCGCCAATAACGCCACCTCCTAGGTTTACCAAAATGGATTTTCTAGAAAAACCGGCTTCAGTTAATTTTTGCCAAATGATTTGACAAGAATCCAAGGTTTTATGCTTCTCTCCACTGACGATTTCGATGATTAAATCAGCCTTGAAAAGGCCCAGAATTGGGAGACACATCGATTGGGTATTTTCATCCACCAAAAGAGCTACTTTATCAGCCTTGGCTGTGCTGAGCACTTTGCTTAATGTGGCTAAAGGATCATTTGAAAAATGTATGTATTCAGGAATGGTCAAAACAAATAATCTAAGGAATTTAACAATGCAATTAAAAGTGGGTTAAGGCATATATCTTTGCCTATCAGTTTTCAAAGCTATGACAGAAAATTCAAAAATCAACTTTGAGGATACAGCAACTGCTTTCGCACATAAAAGTACGAAAGAGTTGAGAAAGTCACATTTCGTATTCTCTACAATGAACTATCCGTGGATGGTAAAAGCCGGTACTTTTTTAACAAGTGCGGCTTTGAAATTTCGTCTTCCGGTCAAAGGTGTTATTAAAAAAACGCTCTTTGATCAATTTTGTGGAGGTGAGTCATTTGAAGGTAGTGAGCCAAGGATGATACAACTGGCTGAATCTAGAGTGAAAACCATTCTTGATTACAGTGTGGAGGGAGAAGCTTCAGAAGAGGGTTATGATGAGGCAGTAGAGGAGGCTATCAAGGTGGCTGTTTATGCAAAGCAGCATGAAAGTATTCCTTTTTGTGTAATTAAAGTTTCTGGGTTGGGCTCGACGGCCTTACTTGAAAAGGTGCAAAAAAAGGAAAAATTATCTGATTCTGAAGCTTTAAAGTTTGAGAGAATTAAGGTCAGACTAGATACTGTTGTGTCTCGAGCAGCATCAAATGATCTGAAATTCATGATAGATGCCGAAGAGTCATGGTATCAGGATGTTATTGATGAGCTAGTTTGTGACTTGATGATCAAGTACAACCAAGAAAAGCCGTATGTCTACAATACCTACCAGCTCTATCGTCACGAAGCGCTGGGAAACATGAAAAAGGGATATGAATTTGTCGCAAGGCATGGAGCTTTTTTTGCTGCTAAACTGGTGAGAGGTGCATATATGGAGAGAGAAAGAGATAGAGCCGAGGACTTAGGATATACTGATCCAATACAGCCTAGTAAGGCCACAACAGATAATGATTATAATGATGGTTTAAAGTTTGCCGTGGAACACATCGACGAATTTTCGTTGTGTGCAGGTACCCACAATGAGTCATCTTGTCAATATTTAATTGACCTAATGGCGGAGTTTGATATTAAAAAGGAAGATGAGCGCGTTTATTTTGCGCAATTATTGGGAATGAGTGATAATATTTCTTTCAAGCTATCTCATCAAGGATATAATGTGGCAAAATATGTGCCTTACGGTCCCGTAGAAAAAGTATTGCCCTATTTATTTCGAAGAGCCGACGAGAACACTTCCATAGCAGGTCAAAGCAGCCGAGAATTCATGTTAGTGAAGAAAGAATTAAAAAGAAGAAAATTGACTGTTTAGTTGGATTACTTTCAGTTGGTCAAGGATCAAAATACAATTGTGTATTGTCTCGAAAAACAGACATTTTTACACTCCAAATATTCATAAAGTTTAGCGAGTAAATATTTTTTCAGTACTCGATAATAAAACATCAGTGATGCATTTAAGCGAACAAGAAATACAAAGAAGGAAAGAACGAGAAGAGTTAATTGATATGGGAATAGATCCATATCCTGCGGCAGAATTTGAAATTACTCATTCAGCCCAGCAAATTAAAAATAATTTTGAAGTAGGAGCGGAAGGATACGAGTCGATTTCTATTGCAGGACGACTCATGAGTAAAAGAATCATGGGATCCGCTTCGTTCGGTGAAATTCAAGACAGTACTACTCGGATACAATTCTATGTTCGGCGCGACGATATATGTCCGGAAGGAGATAATACTCTTTACAATGAGGTATTCAAAAAGAAGCTAGACATTGGAGATATTATTGGTCTAAAAGGGTTTGTTTTTAAGACTCAAGTAGGAGAAATTTCCATCCATGTCACAAAGCTGACGATATTAACAAAATCGCTGAGGCCTTTGCCAATTGTAAAAGAAGGGGAAGATGCAGCGGGGAATAAAAAAGTATGGGATGCTTTCACAGATCCTGAACAGCGCTACCGTCAACGATATTTGGATTTGATTGTAAACCCTCATGTAAAAGACGTTTTCAAAAAAAGAACGAAACTGGTCAACACGATTCGGGAATTCATGAATGAACATGAATATTTGGAAGTTGAAACTCCGATCCTTCAACCAATACATGGAGGTGCTGCTGCACGTCCTTTTAAGACGCATCACAACACCTTAGATATGCCGCTTTTCTTGCGAATAGCGAATGAGTTGTATCTCAAAAGGCTTATTGTAGGGGGCTTTGATGGTGTCTATGAGTTTGCTAAGGATTTCAGAAATGAAGGGATGTCCAGATTTCACAATCCTGAGTTTACACAAGTGGAATTATATGTAGCATACAAAGACTATTTCTGGATGATGGACTTTATGGAAGAGTTAGTTGAGCGTATTGCGATTAACATTCATGGTAGTACAATAGTCCAAGTAGGAAAACATGAAATCAATTTCCAAAGACCGTGGAAGAGATTTACCATGTTTGAAGCAATCGAACATTTTACAGGAATTGATATTTCCGAAATGGGCGAGGAGGAATTACGAATGACTGCAAGGAAATTGGGAGTTCCTATGGATGATACTATGGGTAAGGGTAAATTGATCGATGAGATATTTGGTGAAAAATGTGAAGCACAATTGATTCAGCCAACATTTATAACCGATTATCCAGAGGAAATGTCTCCGCTGACAAAGAAGCATCGGTCTAAACCAGGATTGGTTGAGCGTTTTGAGGCAATCTGTAATGGTAAGGAAATTATGAATGCATATTCAGAGTTGAACGACCCTATCGATCAAAGAGCAAGATTTGAAGAGCAACTTGAGCTGGCTAAGCGTGGAGACGATGAAGCCATGGTTATGGACGAGGACTTTTTAAGAGCTTTGGAGTATGGCATGCCGCCTACATCTGGTGTTGGTCTTGGAATTGATCGCTTAACCATGATTATGACTAATTCCAATTCGATTCAAGATGTGCTATTTTTCCCACAAATGAGACCTGAAAAAAAGGTTGTGGTGCTAGACTTAACCCTAGATGAAAAGTTGGTTTTTGACTTGTTAAAAAAGGAAGGTAAAATTGGATTAAATGCCCTAAAAGAACAGACAGGTTTGTCTAACAAGAGATGGGACAAAGCCATTAAGGGTCTTACAAAAGAAGAACACGCAAAAGTCCAAAAAGAGGACGATGTACTTACCGTAGAAATACTAGATTCTTGAAGAAGATAATTAAATGTATTCTGTTTGATTTTGATGGAACGCTCATAGATTCTGAGCATTTCCATTTTAATAGTTGGAACATCATATTGAAGGATTTTGGGCATCAGATGACCTATGATTATTACAATGAGCATTGTGCGGGTGTTCCAGCTACGCAAAATGTAAAGGATGTTATCGCGATTTATAACCTGCCAATATCTGATAAGGAACTTCTCAAGAAAGGGGAGATGCTTACTCGTAAACGGATGACAATTCATGAACCGGTTTTAATGCCTTTTGCTTTGGAGACGGTATCTTATTTTCATAATATGGGTTTGCCATTAGCCATAGTGACGGGTAGTTCAAGGATTGACTTAGATGATACTCTGAAAAAAGTACCATTGCGAAAGTATTTTCAGCAAATTATTACACGTGATGATGTTGTTAATAGTAAGCCTAACCCTGAAAGTTATCTGAAAGCAATAGAGGAGATGGGGTTCAAGGCTGACGAATTCTTGGTCTTTGAAGATACCCTCACAGGTAGCCAATCAGCTAAGAGCGCAGGTCTAACATGCATAGGAGTGCAATCTCATCCTGCTGTTAGACGACAAGTAGAACGAGTGGCGGACAAAGTATTTAATGATTTAAATGAAGCTAAAAACTTTATTGTTGAAAATTTTCAAATTCAGAGTAAAGCCTAAAAAATAATGGAACGATTCGACTGGTTTATTTTTCATAAAAACTATGGAACAAAATCAACTCGCTTCAATATTCCAAAAGATTAAATTTCAAACGAGAGTGTCGTGGTAAAAAATTCACTAGAATATAGTAATCTTATATGCTAAAATCGTATCCTACACCTTTTGATAATACTAAATTGGCCGTCTGAAGGCAATCAGATCTACAGCTTCTACACCGTCTTCAATTACTGGTTTGTCGTAGTACTTAATGAAATGTCCTTTGACTCTATAGTACTCTTCAAATTTTAAGCGTTGGTAAAATTGATGTTGTCCTTTACTGTTGTCTGCTGTTTTGGCGATTAAAAAAAGGAAACCTTCCATTTTAGTAATTCTTATAGCGTACTTGATCATTTCTTTGCCAATTCCATTTCGCTGATATTTCTTATCAACGGAGATATTTTTAAGTTCCATTTCATCTTCAGAAATAGACATCAGTACAAAAACCCCAGTGATATCGTCACCAACCTTAGCCACATATACGTCGCTTTCCGGCAAATATTTGTTGATCATATCTTCCGACGGATCTGCTTGTAAAAGCAATTCCATGGGTACTTTTTCGTTGTGAGTAAGTCGGTTAATATGAATGTGCATATAGTTTAAAAATGTACTTGTTGGGATGAAATATTTATGTCAAAAAATTGGACGGCTTGATTGTCAAATATACTTGGATCATCAGTAGTCAAGAAATTAATTTGTGATGATTTTGAGCATTTTTTTTCTATTTCTGGATGGCGAATTAAATATTCCTCAAGACTGGTTGCTATAATGGGTCCTTGACTAAGAATATTGATTCTTTCTGGCGTGTGCTTTCTTATCAATCTATCTAAAAGAGGATAATGCGTGCAGGCAAGCAAAATAGTGTCGATTTCATCACTCTTAGTGAGCAATTCATCTAAGTATTTTTTCACATAATAGTTACACCCTTTGCCATCAATCTCACCTGCTTCAACTAGTGGCACCCACAATGGACATGCTTGTTGGTATACCTTGATTGAAGCATCCTGTTTTTTTATTTCAATAACGTAGGAGTCCGATTTTACAGTGCCGAGCGTTCCTAATATTCCAACTTGCCCAGATTTAGTTATTTGTCCAATGATTTCAGCTGTTGGCCGAATAACTCCCAACACCCTTTTGTTAGGGGCAATTTTTGGTAAATCATTTTGCTGGATTGTTCTTAAAGCCTTAGCAGAAGCAGTATTACAAGCTAAAACGACGAGGTGGCATCCCTGGTCAAATAAAAACTTGACGGCTTCAAGGGTGTACTCGTAGATTGTTTGGAATGATCTCGAACCATACGGCGTACGGGCATTGTCACCTAAGTATAGGAAGTCGTGAAGAGGTAATTTGTCTTTTAAGGATTTTAAAACAGTCAGTCCGCCATATCCAGAATCAAAAACGCCGATTGGGGCCATTGTCATATATTAGAAGGGTAGTCGGTCTACTATTTCTTGCATTTTCGAAGTGGTATACATTCCCGAAGTATTGTAGACTATTTTTCCATTTTCATCTAACAAATAAAAATAAGGAACATCTTTTCCATCAAAGTCCAATTTGCTTTTATAATCTTTTATGCTACCACTATAGAACAGGATATATGGATACAGCTTTTTATCAACTTCTTTTTCGAATTTCTCCATTACTTTTTTATAAGCAGCTCTTTTAGCCCCGCTAAACATAGGAATGAAATACACATTCAAATCATAGCTAATATCGAATAATGATTGTTTCTCTGGTTTTAAAAGGAAGAGATTGTAAGTTGGATTGAACCATGATTTCAAATATTTTTCAGCCCTCTTTGAATAAGCCATTCCTATTAATGTGTATTTGCCGAGTGTACTTTGTGGTAATAGTACTTCTTGATGTTTAAGGTTTTCTCCATCCAAATCTGGAAAGTCTTTGCCTACTTGCCCATTTGATTCAAATAGGCAACAGGTTGAAAAAAAAAGTATAGCTATATATTTCATATGGAGTTTTTAGTTAAAAGCATGAATCCGAGCATTAGTCTGATACGCTTCAAAAGCAAAACTAACGATTCAACTACATAATTCGACGATTCAAAAAATGTCAAGAGTAGCCACCGTGAAAATAGCGTTGATTCAATTAAAAATAATACTATTATGAACAGATTCTATTTTTATATCGTCCTACTTTTTGGTTTTTTTACCATTCTTGCTCAGGATTACCCTTTAAATAAAGGTGCAAAAATTGCTGCCGCTCAAAATTCCATTTTTGTAGATAGCGACCAGGTAATTTCTATACCTATAGAAATTTTGCGTTCAAAAGAGGAACGTCGTACAAAATTCGCAGTACCTGAGATTCAAAATATGGTTGGATTGAAATATGAAATAACTGCTACCGAAACCCGCGATCAATTTATTCTTACGCTTGACACTTCAGAAGTGCCAAATGGTGATTACAACTTAATTATAAAAGGATCCGGCCAATTTAAAAGATATTTGACCTCAACAATGGTCGCTTTAAAAGTGGCTAAAGAATCTAAGCTAATTGTAAATAATCAATAAATTTTATTAGCTTTTGACCTGTGAAGAAATTTTTAAAGAAATATAGTTTTAGACTGGGCTTAGGTTTCTTGATCTATGGATTTATACATCTGAGTCACTCTGAAAGTATCGCTGATTTCTTTAGCAGTGAGCCTGTCGATTTAGCTATGTTATTTTATACACCGTTAGTAGTGGTGTTAATATGGGAAGGTTTCGATAGGGTATTTGCCTTTCTAGAGAAGAAAGATTTGAATTATAGTAATTCAAAAGACTTAGTCAAGGCTGTTTTCTTATTGAGTCTTTATATGGTGCCAGCAGTTTTTTGCGCAAGCTTGTATTCAGAGCAAGTGATCAAACCTTTTTTAGATTGTCCGATAGAGACTGGGACTTTATTCAAAGAAACTGCGCAAGGGAGTATTTTTGGTTGGCTAATAATTTCTGCGAGAATTATAAAGCAAAACGCTATTCAAAACAAGCAACTTGAGAAGGATAAAGCTTTGGTACAAAAAGAGTTACTGCAAAGTCAATATCAGAATCTAAAGAATCAAATCAACCCACATTTTCTTTTCAATAGTTTTAGTGTTCTCCAGTCGATGATTGATACTAACCCCGAAAGAGCGGCCTTATTTCTTGCCAAGTTATCTTCGATGTATAGGTATATACTTGAGAAAAGAGAAGAGTCTATGAGTAGTGTTGAGCGAGAAATGGAGATGCTCGATGTATATATGTACCTCCTGAAAACAAGGCATGAAAATAGTCTAAACCTTAAACTGAACATTGATGAGGCTTATTATCAACATTTTTTACCAACCTTGTCATTACAAATGCTTGTGGAAAATGCTGTCAAGCACAATAATTTCTCTAAAACCCAACCATTGCTAATTGAAATATTTGTTGAAAACGAATACCTCGTCGTAAAAAATATAGTGAGAAAAAAGGGTGCCCCGGTTCAATCCACCAAGGTAGGTCTTGAGAATATTCGGAATCAATATGAACTTCAGTCAGATAAAAATGTGATCATAGTCGATGATGAAGAGTTTTTCACTGTCAAAATTCCTGTACTTTCAATATTAAAATTTGCATGATAACAGCCTTAATAGTTGAAGATGAAAGGTTAAGCGCTGAGCGGCTACAAAGTCAACTGCTTCATCTCAAGGAAGACATCAATATCGTTGGCGTTTGTGATTCCGTGAGTGATGCCAAGCAATGGCTTAGAGACGAGTCTCTTCCGGATGTTATTTTTATAGACATTCAGTTGAATGACGGAACTGGTTTTGACATTCTCCATGACCTAAAGTTGTCTTGTCCCATCATATTCACTACGGCTTATGACGAATATGCTGTCAAGGCGTTTCGATTTAATAGTATTGACTACTTACTTAAACCAATCGCTAGGGAAAATTTAGAAAGAGCAGTGGCAAAACTTACGAGTCAAATTAGTACAGCCACCCCGAGCCTTGGTGAGCAAGAAATAACAGGTTTGGAACGAATCATCTCTGGAGATTTTAAAAAGAGATTTTTAGTTAAAATAGGGGAGCAGTTTAAAACTGTGAATATTGAAGAGGTTGCCTATTTCTTCTTTGATGATGGGATGACCTACATATCCACGATTGATGGGAATCGTTGGCCGCTAGACTCTTCCTTGGATCAATTAGAATCCGCCGTAAGTCCGCTTCAGTTTTTTAGAGTAAATCGAAAGTTGATTATTTCGCTACAATCTATACATGAGATTCATACGTATTTCAATAGTCGCCTATTGCTAAAACTCAAACCATCGGTTGGCTTTGAAGTCATCGTGAGTCGTGATAGAGTAAGTACGTTTAAACGATGGATGGATCTTTGACCCTGAGCTATCAAGAGAGGCCATCTGAGGATAAATTAATTATTTAGGTAACCTTTATTACGCTATGGAGTAAACCTATTAGGGTAAAAAAATCAACAAATAACATGTTCAGTTTCTTAAAGAGCAAGAAAAAATCATTCAAAGCGAATTGTCAATTATCGAATATGCCCTTGGACAAGGAATCTGCATATTTGATTACCACAGCAGATGTAATCAGATCAAAAAAATTCTGGGACAACAAGATGACAGAACCTGATACTATGACCTACACAGAGGCTCATTTTAAGTCAGGGGATAAAACTGCGACGACTATTCGCGGTATGATATTTAAAAAATACAGTGCCGAAGATAAACCTTGGATAATATCCGATGCTCATTTGCATTTGTTTGATATCAATGAGTTGGAGGCCAAAAGGATGGCTGACGAATGGTGGGAAAGTAAAGGACTGACTGTACCATCTGAGGCGAAAGAGTCGCTCTCGATTTTAAAGGCAGAAGAGTTTGAGGCGTTGAAAGAATATGCGGTAATGGTTGCCGGTAAGTCTTTGGTTATTAGTTAAAAGAATAGACTTAAGAGGAAATAAAAAAAGCGACATAAGTCGCTTTTTTTGTTTGTATGATTTCATACTAATAGTACTTATTAATATTCAGTTATTAGTGTTCAAAATATCTAAATCTATTTTGTCTACGCATCACAAATTTCCAAATGCTCTCAAACAAATCGTCAAAAGCGTAGTGCAAAATGTTAGCTATATTTTTCGCGTGATCTTGTTTTTTTACCTTGTTCATCGTTTGCTGGTTGTAAAGTTTTGTCTATTTCTTGTCCGTTGCTTCTATAAAACTACCCATATAATCGAAAAAAAAAGAGTAGGGTTATAGCATAATCGGTGAGTAGGTATTAATCTAGGACGAACCGGAATATTAAAGTAATGAAGTAAATAAGAAAAACAAGAAAAAGATAAAAACGGGTGTCTAGATGCTGCAAAATGGTATTTTGATATAAGTGGACTAGAATATTTGGTTTTAGAGAATGATCTATTTGATGGCGATAAATCAGCCCAGTAAATGCCACATATTATTCATTACTCGTTTTTTAGCAGGATTCCAGGACTTAGTCTGCTCGCCTGAAATATGAGTAGCAAAGTGATCGCGATAGCGATGAGCATGGAAAGTAAAAGTGGTATGAAAAGCAGATAAATAGGAAGTTCTGTCCTGAATGCGTAATGCTTCATAAAATAGGTTTTAGATAAAAAAGGGCAGGAAGGGTGATGACTAGCGATATTGTTAGGAGTTTGAATATTTCTTTGCCAAAGCGTCTAAAGTGGTCTTCAATATTTGCACCGAGAACTTTTCTTAATCCTATTTCAAAAAGCCTCGGTTTCAATGTTTAGGAGACAACACCAATTAAACCTAAACAAGAGATAAAGAACGTAACAATGGCAAAATATCCTAAAATGTTGAGTGCCTCTTTTTCCTCTTTATAATGTTTGCTGAGGGATTGGTCCATTGATAATACCTCCAATCCTATCTCATGAAAATCGGAAACGATGTGCTTTATCTTTTCTTTATGAGTAAGCTGATGTCGAATAAAAATATTGGTGACTTATTTATTTTCTAGAGACATTGGAAAGATAACCAATGGCGCTATATCGTTATGAAAGGAACTAAAATGATAATCTTCAAAAATACCAGTAACTCTAGCGTTGGTCCATGGAAGATGTATTATTTGATTCAAAGGCGATTCTTCAAACTTTAAGGCAAAAGTCCTATTGATCATTACAGAAGGTGTTGTAATACCTAAATTATTAAGATTGAGAGATTCCAACATTTGAATTTTTAACGTTTGAATAAAATTCGAATCTGTATTTAAAATGTGCGTATTCGTGCTTTGAAGATTTTCAAATGTAGCTGTAGTAAGCGGGGCATCTGAACCAGGTAATGATCCCCATGTTCCAAGTGAAACGGATGCTACTCCTGCAGTATTATTTAATAGCATGACTAAAGGTCTGACATTTAAAAAAGGCTCGTTTAGGGTAATAGCAGATCATTCCGATGATTTAAAACTTTAATATATTGCCATTGTGCTATGACGATTACTAAAGAACGAAGTATAATACTTGACAAAATAAATTGCAAAATGATCAGATGCTTTTTTAAAACTGTTCCTGACATATTCATGTTGAACATTTTTTATGGCTTGTGATGGTTTAGTTGAATAGCATTTTCAGTGGGTATAAACTACTCAAAAGTATTGCGAGGAGGTAGCTCGTGATCATTATCGGAATCAATGACTCATAGGGTATTAAGTCTAATCCAGTTTTGGTAAGGAATATATTTTTTGTGCTCTCATAAGCGGTAAATGCTATGCCTGAGCTAATAATCAAAACAAGAACCAACTCCTAAAAAAACATTACTGCGATGTGTGTTTTGTTTGCTCCAAGGACCTTATTGATGGCCATTGGTTTTATGCGATCAACAGCTTTCAACGTGCTAAGATTTGTGATATTTACAAGCACAATTATAGTCAGTAGAATAGCCAGCCCTATAAATATGTAGACAAATGTGATGTTGCCTTTTGGCGTATCAACCGCATGGTTTTGTAAATAGTGAATACCTGTTAGCGGTACAGCTTCAGTAAGCAAATACTCATCCTGCTTTTCGTTATTGTAAGTGATGTCCGAGGTGCTTTGCAGCATCCGTTGAAGTTCAATCTCTGAAGTGCCTTTAGCAACTTTGATATAGGTATAAAAGGCAAACTTATCTTTTGACACATTGTGCATTTCTTCAAAGGCAACTGCGTTAATTTGTAAATCAACATTCACGGGCTAATCTTCAAATACGCCAACAATGATTTTCTGCATCCTATTTAATTCAATGACTTTACCCATGGGAGAGGTTGATCCAAAGAGTGCTTTTGACGAACTAGAATTTAGAATTATCTGGTTTGGCTGATTTGTTATGTTTTCTTTTTCACCTTCAAGAAATTTAAAGGTGAAAATCTTCAAAATATCAAGGTTGGCCTTTTTTACCGCTGATATGGAAATTTCACGATTGTCAAAGGCTAATTTTTCTAGCCGATTAATGGCTAAGATGCTCGTACTCGAATTGATTCTAGATTCATTTCCCGTAAGGTAGGAACTCAAATATGCACTTGTAATCGCCATTTTTTCGCGTGACCCTTCACTTATCCATGTGGTGCTCAACCTATAGATTTGACTTTTGTTCTGATGGTAAGAATCAAACGTTAAAGAATAGGACCCATATATATATACTCAGTTAAAAAGTGCTGAACATACCTAATGTCAGGCCTAGAATATTAATGAGGGTAAATAGTTTCGAGCCTCTAATTGACCTGATCACTTGTTTTACTGATTTTAGCCACATTTGTTAATTTTTTATGTTTCGAGTAAAAAATTTGCTTCCTTTTGGGTTTTATTCCCTGATTCTTACTCGGAATGAAAAGTAATTACCGGCCCTCATACCTGCCAAGCTCGCTACGAGTTAAATCATTCGTATCCAAGTGAATCCACTGGGTTGGCCTTCGCAGCTTCTTAGGATTTATAGCCAACTGTGGTTGCAGAGATTAATAGAATAATTATGAGAGAATGACCAACATCAATATCGATGTTATAATGGAAATTATTGAGCCATTGTTGAGCTACCCAAAAGCTTGCAGGGAGCGCGATAAGAAATGAAATAAAGATTAGTATGATGTATTCTTTTGACATCCATATCAATATCCACTTCGTACTTGTACCAAAATTTTCACCTATCGCCTGTTTTATTTCAATCAAGAAGCCTACCAATCCATAAAGCCCCATTATACCCATTACTATGGCCAAGAAGGGATGGTGGGCTCGTACATATAGCTACTTAAGATCCTATCTTTTAGGAAAACGAGTTCGTAAAAGCCTTTTTGGGCGTATTTGTCAAACATAGCCTTAAGAGTTGGTAGGTATTCACGCAGATTATTGGTGCCAATTTTTAGGTTGGTATCTACCATCTCCTCTGGTTGGTAAGACAGCATGGTTGGACGAATATCGCCGCTTAACTTATCGAGCTGAATTTTTTTAATTATACCTACGATGGTACCTTTTAAGTTCTCATTGTGCGCTACAGTTCTATTGATCCAATCTTCTGCTGTAAGTCCGAGTCGGGAGATGAGTTCTTCATTGACAATAAGTTTTTGTGTACTATCTGAGGATTGAATATCCTCATAGTTGCGACTGGCAATAAGCTCAATTTTGTAAGTAGTTATGTAACTGGCATCAACGAAACGCATGTTGGTTCTCAGTGATTCGTCTGATGGCTGTCCAGCTAGATTGTAACTTGTATTCTAGCTAGTACCGGTTTGCAGAGGGCCTTGATACCTTTTTATGCTTTCCACGAAATTGGGCTTACTCAACTCATTTTTGATTACATCGATTGGCTCTGAGGTATAATGTGTGAAATGCATTGAGCGCACATTATTGTCATCAAAACCCAAGTCTTTTGATTTGAGATAATCCATTTTACTTGCGGCAATAATGGTAATGGCAATCAATAAATTAGCAACGGTAAACTGCATCACCGTCAACACTTTTCTCAGTGAGAATCAATATTTACCGCTGGTTAGGATAATTTGATTTCTTATGGAAGCCACTGGACTAAACCTAGTCAGTACTAAAAAAGGGTATAGGCCGGCAAGAAAGGGAATGACCAATACGAGTCCAATTGCAAAAATCATAATGGTCATATCATACGCTACTCTGAATGGAAACGGGTTTACGGCTTGATTGAGTAAATTCATTTGCACTTTACCAAGTGCCAGTAAACATGCCAAAAACACGATGAAAAATGTTTCTAGTAGAAACGGAATAGTAATATTGGACCGTTCGCCACCAAGTGTTTTTCGAGTACCTACTTCTTTTGATCTTTTGACGACCTGACTTGTCGAAAGATTAACAAAGTTTAAAATGGAGACAATTAGCATATGGAAAGCGGTAAAAACGGAACCCAATAGTGCTTTTTTCGGTGGAACATAACCGGGAGCACTCCTATAGGTAAATTTTTTATGTACATCATTTAAGGGTTGTAAATGGTACGAAGACCTGTCCCACTTGTCAGTCTCCATATGTACTTTGGCAATGTTCTTTATTTGAGCTTTGATACTCGAATCAGAAGCTTCTGGACTTTTCACTAAGTAGGCTGTCGTTTCCCAATTTGATAGCCAATTTAGGTATAGATTTCTAATGGATGAGTAAGACATGATCATTTCAAAATGGTTATTGCTGTTATACGGAATGTCTGCTAAAATTCCGGCTACTTCGAGTGCCATGTCGTCACTGTAGGATATTGTTCGGATTATAGCATTTGTATTTCCGAAATAATTTTGCTTAGAATTCTTCGTCAGGAAAACCTTGTGTTTTTTTTGGAGTACTTCTGAGCTATCTACTTGAATGATCGGAAAGTCAAACGTTTCAAGAAAAGTCACGTTAGGAAACAGAATTTTACCTTCCGAAAATACATGCACCTTATTTCCTTCGCGTATTTTAATATTCCCATTTAAAGGGCCGATGATGGGGATAACATCTACACCACTTAAGTTTTCTTCTAGTGTACGACCTAAAGGATTAGGTAGCAATTTGCTCTATAGTCCATTTTCATCAGCATAATGCTTTGCCACGCGATAAATGTCGCTGCTGTGCTAATGAAAATTGTTAAATGAATATTCGTGTTTTAATGTCGCATACCTCGTAAAGAAGCAGATGATACCAAGGCCTAAACCGAGCACGTTGATAAATGCAAAAACGCGATTATTTTTAATACTTCTGTAGGCTGTTTTCAGATAGTTTCTAGACATATCTATTCGTAGCGAAGTGAAGAGATTGGGTTGGCTGTTGCTGCGCGATAAGACCTGAAGGAAACCGTACCCATTGCAATTACGAGCGACAGGGTAAAGGCTAATAAGAAATACAGTAGGCTTAAGTCAATTCTATAGGCAAATTCAGCCAACCAGACATCCATCATTAGATAGGCGATGGGAGCTGAGATAATAAATGAAATCAACAATAGAACAGCATATTCTTTAGCGAAAGTGCTCAGTATATGACCGATAGAGGCACCAAAGACTTTGCGGATTCCAATGGTTTTTGGGTAGTGTAAATTAAAGTCTGTCTGGCAGTATGGATCTCGATGATCATCGCCTCATTACAAAGGCTGGCTGATCAAATCGAGCGGTAATCTATCGCCAAATTTGATTGCTAATTGTTGTACTGTCAA